>Ga0070741_10000729_pt1 | contig 111642 bp, 109 predicted proteins | sample Coa_R1_4_FD_66440 | JGI IMG/M metagenome (GOLD analysis project Ga0070741, IMG submission 66440) | Surface soil microbial communities from Centralia Pennsylvania, which are recovering from an underground coalmine fire - Coalmine... | ecosystem: Environmental > Terrestrial > Soil >...
CCCTGGTCGGACCTCTACGCGCTCGGCGGCACGCTGTATCGGGCCGTCACAGGCCATCCGCCCGAGGAAGCCACGCTGCGGGTCGACGACGATCACATGCCCTCCGCCGTGCAGGGGGCATGGAAGAACAGATACCGGCCAAGCTTCCTTGCCGGCATCGATGCCTGCCTCAAGGTGAAGCACTCGGAGCGTCCGCGCTCGGTGGCGCAGGTGCGGCCGATGCTGCTGGCTCCGGCTACAGGCTCGGCAGCTCCAACGCCGGAGCCGCCCAAGGCGGCGGTAGCAAAGGCGAGCCGCCCTCCGACGGCCCGCCGAGGCGCCAGACCATGGTGGGCCGTGGCGGCGGCGATAGCGCTCGTCGGCGGGGCATTCGGCGGAATCCACTACATGAGCTGGGAGGCCGGGGAGAGGGGCCGGGCTCAAGGCGAAGCCGCGCGCGCCGGCGTCGAGGAGGATCGGCGGCGGCAGGCCGACCTTGCGGCCGCGGTGCTGAAGGCGAACGAGGAGACCCAGGCGCGAGCGCGCGCGGAGGCCGATGCCAGACGCCGAGCCGAGGAGGCTCGAGCCAGCGAGCAGGCCGACGCGGCCCGGAGGAAAGCGGAGTCCGAGGCTCAGGCAAGGGCTGAGATGGAAGCCAGAGCCAGGCTCGAGGAGGAGCAGCGCACGGCGGCGCTCGAGGAGGCACTTCGCAAGCAGGAGGAGGCCCGCCGGAGCGCGGAAGCGGCCGAGAAGGTGCGGCTCGCCACGATACCCGAAGGCGAGATGCGTGCCGGCTTTGTTCGCAATGTGCAACAGGTGCTGAAACAGGCGCGCTGCTACGACGGAACCATTACCGGGCGCAGTGAGGATACCCAGGAGGCGCTGGACAGGTTCGTTGCCAATGTGCAGCGCCGGGGCGGATCGACGCTGCAGCGCATCGAGCTCACCAAGGCCGGGGTCGGCGATTTCGAGTCCTGGCTGCGGGATGCCGACGCCAGCAAGGGCGTGCAATGTGCTCCCAAACCGGAGAGCAAGCCGGAGAAGAAGGTCCCTGTCGCCAGGAATACCGATCCGCCCGCGGCGACCGAGCGGCCGCGTCGCCAGGAGAGCTCTGGAAACGGCGGGCACTCGGGGGGCGAGAGGATGGTCCGATGCTGGAACGGACGGATGTCGACCAGCGCTATCGGCTGCCGGAACGGCACGCAGTGAGCTTGCGCTCCTTGTGACGGGTGATCACGCCCACGCCTCCCGTTCGCGCTGCTCGCCGCGTTGAGTCTGGGGACCCGCCGCACCTACCGTTGATGGCTGCCGTCCGCACAGAAGGTAAGGCGGATGCCGCACGCCTCGGGGCGCTTGGCCTCCTCGCGGCACGTCGCGAGCGCCTGATCGGTCGCCTGCCCCAGCGTCGGACGCACGACCGCGAAGGCGCCCCAGTAGGTCGTGCGCCGCACCGTGCCCGTGTAGAAGCCGAGCGCCCCGCACGCGGTCTCCGACGCCGTGATCACCTTGCACGGGTAGCGGCCCGCGCGCTCCTGGCAGTCGGCGAGTGCAGCGCTGATCGCCTCCCGTCGCGACGGGCGGCTCCACACCACGGCGCTGGCGCCGCGGGCGGCATAGGCGAGCGCCCCCCACGTAGTGGGTATGCGCGCATTGCGAAGCGCGATCAGCTCCTCCTCCGTCATCTGCCCGGTGGGCTCGCGCCGGGTGTTGGTCTGCCAGTCGCGGATGGCTTTGCGCGTCTCGTCCGTCAACTGTCCGTTGAGCACGCTGATGTCATAGTTGAGATTGTAGAGCCGCTCCTGCACCTCGCGGATTACGGAGGGGTCGCTCAGCGCATTGGAGGACACGGAAGGCGACGGCTGCGGCCTGATGGGCTCGAGGTCTTTCAATCGCGCCCTGGCCGCATCAGCATAGTGTCCGTTGGGGTAGGCCTCCAGATAGGCCCGCATCTCGCTGGCGTTGCCGGTGTCCTTGACCCTGTTCCAGAACGCCGCCTCGGCCGCGCTCTGCGCGTGCGCCCGTACCGGCTCTGCCCCGAGCAAGGCTGCAATCACCAGGATTAGTGCCCAGATCCGGTTCGTCGTCACGGTACGCACGCTCCCCTCGCTCCCTGAATGCCGCAGGTGCGGACCCCGCACTATATGAATTTGCTGCAATGGTTGCGTAAAGACCCAGGCTGCCGCACATCCACGCCAATCAGGCCTTGCCCACCGCCCCATCGCTCGATAGCCAGGAGGCGCGGTGCCAGCGGAGATAGGTTGCCATGATCCCCAACGACTTCCCCTCGCTCAACTTCGATCTCGGCGAGACGGCCGACCAGCTGCGCGCCAGCGTGCGCGGGTTCACGGCCGACGAGGTCGCGCCGCTGGCCGCCGAGATCGACCGCAGCAACGAGTTTCCGCGCCAGCTCTGGCCGAAGCTCGGCGAGATGGGCCTGCTCGGCATCACGGTGGAGGAGGAGTATGGCGGCGCCGGCCTCGGCTACCTGGAGCACTGCATCGCCATGGAGGAGCTGAGCCGCGGCTCGGCGGCCGTCGGGCTCTCCTACGGTGCCCACTCCAACCTGTGCGTCAACCAGGTCCGGCGCAATGGCTCCGACGCGCTCAAGCGCAAGTATCTGCCCAAGCTGATCTCGGGCGAGCATGTCGGTGCGCTTGCCATGTCCGAGCCCGGCGCCGGGTCCGACGTCGTGTCGATGAAGCTCAGGGCCGACAGGCGGGGCGACCGCTACGTGCTCAACGGCAACAAGTTCTGGATCACCAACGGCCCCTGCGCCGACGTGCTGGTGGTCTACGCCAAGACTGATCCCGATGCCGGCCCGCGAGGCATCACCGCATTCGTGATCGAGAGAGGTTTCAAGGGCTTCTCCACTGCGCAGAAGCTCGACAAGCTCGGCATGCGCGGCTCCGACACGGGCGAGCTCATCTTCGAGGACTGCGAGGTGCCGGCCGAGAACGTGCTGGGCGAGGTCGGCCGCGGCGTCAATGTGCTGATGAGCGGTCTCGACTACGAGCGCTCCGTGCTGGCGGCGGGGCCTCTCGGCATCATGCAGGCGGCCATGGATGTGGTCATTCCCTACGTGCACCAGAGGAAGCAGTTCGGCCAGCCGATCGGCACCTTCCAGCTCGTGCAGGGCAAGCTCGCCGACATGTACACCACCATGAACGCGGCGCGCGCCTACGTGTACGCCGTGGCCAAGGCCTGCGACCGGGGCGAGACCGCGCGCAAGGATGCGGCCGGTGCCATCCTCTATGCGGCCGAGAAGGCAACGCAGGTCGCGCTCGACGCCGTGCAGCTGCTCGGCGGCAACGGCTACATCAACGACTATCCGACCGGCCGGCTTCTGCGCGACGCCAAGCTTTACGAGATCGGCGCCGGCACCTCCGAGATCCGCCGCTGGCTGATCGGCCGCGAGCTGTTCGAGGAGACGGCGTAGCGCCGCTGCAGTCTGGCAGCGTCGGGTCTTCGCTACGCTTGACCCGACCTAGGCGGCTGCGCCAACCCGTTGATGGATCGTTAAGCATCCCGCGAGATTCGCGGACGCGGCCGGCTGCGTCCGCGCGGCAGCATGCTACCAATTTCGCGAGTGCCCAGCGTTCAGAGGAGGTATTGAGATGCGCACGCGCGTTGCGACCGGGTCCGCGGCCATCCTCGCCATCGCCGCATTGGGCAGTGCGCCGGCAGCCGCCTGCGATTGGGACGACTGCGATGGCTGCGGCTACGGCTATGGCTACTATGCCCCCGCCTACGGCTATTACGCGGCTCCCGCATACTACGCGCCCCCGGCCTACGCCTATGCGCCTCCGGTCTACTACCCTGCGCCTGCCTATTATGCGGCACCCGCTTACTATGCGCCGGCGACCTACTACGTGGGGCGCAGCTACTCCTCGATCTTCTACCAGGGCTACACCGCCGGCCGGCCGGGCTACGTGGCCGCTGCCGGCAATAGGCTGCAGAAGAATCCAGCGCCGATCGCAAATCCAGGCGCGCCGGCAACGCTGGCAGCCGCCGCCCATCATAAGCGGCCAGCGATGGCTGCTCCCGCGCCCGCAGTCGCCGTCAACCCGCCGCCGAAGCGACCCGCCTCTGTAGCAAATCCGGCCGGCCCGGCGATGCTGGCCGTCGCCGCCCACCGCGACCGGCAGGCAAAGGCCGCCGTTGTGCCTGCCGCCGCTCCCCATCGTATCGCACCGGCGCCGATCACCACAGGCAGCCTCAAGCCGGTCAAGAAGGCCCCTGTGATCAAGCGGGGCCCGCAGGGGCCCAATGTGGCGGCCGCCTACTATTTCGCTCCCGGCTACATCGGTCCGCGACGCTAGTTAGGCAAAATCCCGCAGCGCGGTCAGCAGGGCCTCGCGCTTCTTGGGTCCCAGCCGCGTCGTCAGCCGGGCCTCGTGCTCGGCGGCCAGTGCCTTGATGGGTGCGAGGTCCCGCTCACCCTGAGCCGTGAGATGCAGCGCATGCGAGCGCCGGTCGGAAGGCGAACGCCGGCGGCGGATAAGGCCTCGCTTCTCCAGCCCGTCGAGCAGGCGCACAAGCCGGGCCCGCTCGATACCGAGCCGCTCGCTGAGGTCAGCCTGCGACAGCCCCGGATTGGCCTCGATGACGACCAGCACCGAGTACTGCGCCGGGCGGATGTCGCGAGCCGCGAGCGAGCGCACGAAGTCCTGGAAAATCCACACCTGAAGCCGGCGCACGAAGTAGCCGAGGTGCTCGTCCAGCACGCCGAGCGCCAGGCGCTTGCGCTTGGCACGCGCTGCCTCGCGGCCAGCCGAGGATGCAGGCGCCTCCTCGGCCTCCGGCACGCCTTCGGCACGCTGCCGGTCGGATCGCATTGTTGTTGACGGCATCTGTTGCTACAGGCAACAATATTTGCCAGGGCGCCCACCAAAGTCAAAGGGCCAGGCGGCGATTTTGCTCGGCCGGCCGGCTCGCAAAATCGGCTAAGAGCTGGGGCCCCCGAGGTCCGGTTCAAGGGAGGACGGCCATGAATGCCAAGTCTGAGCGCAGGTCCGCACAGTCCGCAGCCCGCCTGACGCGACGCCGTTTCGCTGCCGGCGTCGGCGCCGCGGGCCTAGTCGCGGGCACGGCCCCGCTCCATATCGGTCGCGCCCAGGCGGCGGCCCTGAAAGTGGGTGTGCTGCTGCCGCGCTCGGGCCAGCAAGCGGGCATCGGCCAGGATTGCCAGCGCGGCGTCGATATCGCGCCGGGCATCCTCAAGAGCCTCGGGCTGCCGGACCTCGCCATCATGAACGCCGACACCGAGACCAACGTCGAGGTGGCGCGTGCCCGCGCCGAGCGGCTGATCGGTGAGGGCGCGCAGCTGCTCGTGGGCGCCTTCGACTCCGGCCAGAGCACGGCCATCGCCCAGGTGGCTGAGCAGAAGGGCATCCCCTTCGTCATCAACATTGCCGCCGCTCCGCCCATCACCGAGCAGGGCTACAAGTTCGTGTTCCGCAACTTCCCGACGGCGTCGATGATCCTCTCCGACGCCTTCGCCAATCAGAAGGAGATTTTCGAGGCCGCCGGCTCGGCGCCGAAGTCGGTGGTGTTCCTGCATGTCAACGACACCTTCGGTACCTCGATGCAGAAGGGCATCGACGCCGTCCTGCAGAAAGCGAACATGCCCTACAAGATCGCCGAGACCATCGCCTACGATCCGGCGGCGCGCGACTTGTCGGTGGAAGTCGCCAAGGCCAAGGCGACGGGCGCCGATGCTCTGCTCGTGGTCAGCCGGCTCAACGACGCCATGCTGCTCACGCGCGAGCTCGTCAAGCAGCGCTGGACACCCATGGCCATCCTGTCCATGGGACCCGGCTGGTACGAGGACCAGTACCTCAAGACCCTGGGCAAGCTTTCCGACGGGCCGATGAGCTTCGTGCCCTGGTACGATCCCAACAAGCCGCTCTCCAAGCAGCTCGAGGCGGCGCTCGCCAAGACCTATCCCGACATCAATCTCAACACCAACCACATCTTCACGTTCGAGGCGCTGCTGATCGCGGCCGACGCGTACAAGCGCGCCGGCTCCAGCGATCCGAAGGCACTGGCCGATGCCATCCGTGCGACCAACATCACCAACAACGTCAGCATCGGCCCAGGTATCCAGTTCGATGCCAAGGGTCAGAACGTTTCCCTGAAGAACGCGGCCATCCAGAACCGCGGCGGCAAGCTGGTCACGGTGGCGCCGAAGGCGGCGGCCAACGCCAAGGCCGAGTGGCCGCTCGCCGCCTACGACAAGCGCGGCTGAGAAGACGACGGCCAGGGCTGGATCGGTGCCGGGCGTGGGCCGGCCGGTCCTGGCCTGATCTTGGCGTGCGTGGCAGGATCGTTCGGTGCCCGCGGAGATCTACCTCAACGTCGCCGTCAGCGGCCTTCTGACTGGCCTCGTCTACGGCCTGATGGCGCTCGGCCTCTCCGTCATTTTCGGCGTGGTGCGGGTGGTCAACTTCGCCCACGGCGAGATGATGACCATCGCCATGTATCTGGCGGTGGCTCTCTTCTCGCGCTGGCACCTCGATCCACTGGTGATGATGGTGCCTATTGCCGGCGTTTTGTTCGCGCTCGGCTATGTCATGCAGCGTGGTCTGATCAGCCCCTTCATCAACCGGCCCGAGCACAGCCAGTTCATGCTGCTCGTGGCCGTGGCCCTGATCCTGGTGAACGGTCTCCTCATCATCTTCGGTCCCGATGCGCGCGCCGTGCAGACGTCCTACTCGTTCGCGAGCTTCGCCCTGGGGCCGCTGATCGTGGACGCCAACAAGGCCTATGCCGGCGCTGCCGCCATTGTGGCGACAGCAGCCCTCTTCGCCTTCTTCCGCCTCACCCTCACCGGCAAGTCGATCCGCGCCTGCGCCGACAACTACGCGGGCGCTCTCGTCGTCGGCCTCGACGTGAAGCGGCTCTACGCGCTCACGTTCGGCATCGGCGCGGCTTGCGTCGGCGCCGCCGGCGCGATGATGGTGCTACTGGTCGACGTGACGCCGCCGCTGGGGCCCGCCTACACGCTGCTGGCGTTCGTCATCGTCATCACCGGCGGCCTGGGCTCCATGCCGGGGGCGCTCCTCGGCGGCGCGCTGATCGGCGTCACCGAGGCGCTCGGCGGCCTGCTCTTCACACCGTCCGCCAAGAGCATGTTCGCCTTTGCCATCCTCGTGCTCGTGCTGCTGTTCCGGCCGCAGGGCATTCTCGGCAAGCGGGCGCCGACATGATTGCTCGACTGATCGAGGACGTGCCGCGCCGCGGCCTGCCGCTCCTGGGGGCCCTGCTGCTGGCGCTCGTCGCCGCACCGCTGGCGGCCGGCGACTATCTCCTCACCGTGCTGATCCTCATCCTCTACTTCGCTTACGTGGGCCAGGCCTGGAACATCATGATGGGCTTCGCCGGCCAGCTTTCCCTCGGCCACGCCCTCTACGTCGGTCTCGGCGCCTACGCGGCGGCGGCGCTCTACGTGCACTTCGGCATCAGCCCGTGGATCGGGCTGTGGGCGGCGATGCTGGTCTCCGCTGCCGCCGGCGCCATCATCGGCTTCCTGGCTTTTCGCTTCGGCGTCGCCGGCGTCTATTTCGCCATCCTGACGATTGCCTTTGCCGAGTTCGCGCGCATTGGCTTCGACCACTGGGGCTGGCTCGGCGGATCAGCAGGGTTCTTCCTTCCCGTCGCCAACTATGCGCGCAACGATCTCCTGAGCCTGCGCGGCAGTCCCACCATGTTCTATTACGTCATGCTGGGCATGACCGCCGCAGCGTTCATCATCTGCCACGTCCTGATGCGCAGCCGGGTCGGCTACTACTGGCTGGCGATCCGCGAGAGCCCCGAGGCCGCGCAGGCGCTGGGCATTGACATCTTCCGCTACAAGATGGTCGCCGTCGTGCTCTCCGCCGCCATGACCTCGCTCGGCGGTGTTCTGTTCGCCTTCTACTACAACAACCTGTTTCCGGAGCAAGTCTTCCACATCTCCCGCTCGATCGAGCTGATCCTCGGCCCGATCATCGGCGGCGTCGGCACGCTATTCGGGCCCATCGTCGGCGCCTTCCTGCTGACGGCGCTGTCGGAGACCCTGCGCGAGGCGATGGCGGCCATCGGCATTGATGTGCCCGGCGTCAAGCAGGTGTTCTACGGCGTGTGCCTGCTGGCCGTCGTCATGTTCCTGCCTGACGGGGTATGGCCGGCGCTCAGCGCGCGGCTAGGCCTGGGTCCCGGTGCGCGCGGCGAGGGCTCCCGATGACGGCGCTCCTCGAGGTCGACGGCATCTCCCGGAGCTTCAGCGGCCTGCGCGCGGTGCAGGATGTCAGCTTCAGCGTGGCGCAGGGGCAGATCGCGGCGCTGATCGGGCCCAACGGCGCGGGCAAGACCACCTGCTTCAACGTGATCGCCGGAGTGCATCGTCCCGACGCGGGCCAGGTGCGGTTCTCCGGACAGCGCATCGACGGCTGGCGCCCCGACCGCATCTGCCGCGCCGGCATCGGCCGGACGTTCCAGCTGGTGAAGCCGTTCGCCGGGCTCAGCGTGTTGGACAACGTCGTCATCGGCGCTTTGAACGCATGCCCCGGCGTGCGCGCAGCGCGCGAAAAGGCAGGCGAGATCCTGGAGCAGCTGGGCCTTGCCGCCAAGTCGCGGCAGGCGGCCGCCTCTCTCACTCTTCCCGACCGCAAGCGGCTGGAGGTGGCGCGTGCGCTGGCCACGGGTCCGCGCCTGCTCCTGCTCGACGAGGTGATGGCCGGCCTGCGCCCCACCGAAACCGACCACATGGTGGCGCTGCTGCGCGAGCTGAACGCCCGGCTGGGTCTCACCATCCTGCTGATAGAGCACGTCATGCGCGCCGTCATGGCGCTGTCGGCCCACGTCGTGGTGCTGCACCACGGTCAGGTCATCGCGGCCGGACCTCCCCATGAGGTGACACACAACCCGGCGGTTCTCGAATGTTACCTCGGCGCGGAGGCTGTGTGATGTTTGCGGTGTCCGACCGTGCAGCGGCTGCCCCTCCCCCCTCCAGAGGGAGGCGAGGCGCGCGCCGTCGCGCTGGGGCTGCTTGAATGATCCTCGAAGTCGACAATCTCGACCTCTTCTACGGCGACGCGCAGGCGCTGGAGGGGGTCTCGATCGGTGCGGAGCAAGGTGAGCTCGTCGCCATCGTCGGCGCCAACGGCGCTGGCAAGTCGAGCCTGATCCGCACCATCGCCGGCATCGAGACGCCGCGCTCCGGCCGCATCACCTTTTACGGGCAGGACATCACGGGGCTGCCCAGCCACCGCATCTGCAATCTCGGCATCGGCCAGGTCGCCGAGGGTCGCCAGATCTTTCCATCGCTTACCGTGGAGGAGAACCTGCAGGTCGGCGGGCTGCTGCCGCGAGCGCGCGCCGGCATTGAGGAGAGTCTGGGCGACGTGTTCGCCATGTTCCCCCGCCTCGCCGAGCGCCGCAGCCAGCCCGCCGGCACCATGTCGGGCGGGGAGCAGCAGATGCTTGCCATCGGCCGCTGCCTGATGGGCAAGCCGGAGCTCATCATGTTCGACGAGCCTTCCCTAGGCTTGGCGCCTGCGCTGGTGCAGGAGCTGTTCCGCACCATCCGTGCGCTCAACCAGGGCGGGCTCACCGTGCTGCTGGTCGAGCAGAACGTGGTGGCCTCTCTCAAGCTCGCCAGCCGCGCTTACGTGCTGGAGAACGGCCGCATCGTCATGTCCGGGACGGGCGCCGAGCTCCTCGCCGACGACCGCGTCCGCCAGGCGTATCTGGGCGTGCAGTGAGCCGAACTCCCTCGCCAACCGAAGGTTGGGGAGAGGAAACGCCTTTCACCAATCCGTACATCATCACGCTGGCGTAGCCGTCCCCGACGCGCCAGTAGTCGTGCAGGGGACCGCCTTCGCAGCGAAAGCCGACTCGCTCGGCGAGGCGGATCGAGGCGGTGTTGTCGGGGTGGATCAGGGCCTGGACGCGGTGCACCTGAAGCTTCTCGAAGCAGTAGTCCAGGAGAGCCGCGACGGCTTCCGTCATCAGGCCGCGCCCCTGTTTTGCGGGCGCCAGGATATAGCCGATCTCGAGGCGGCGGTTGTGGGCCTCGCGATGGTGGTAGTTGATCATGCCGATGCACTGGTCGCTGCGCTTGTCGGCGACTGCCCACGCCAGGAAGGAATAGGGGCTCGTGTTCTTGGCCAGGATAGTCACCCAGCGCGCGCTCTCGTCTTCGCTCCTGCAGGGCGGAAAGTTCCAGTAGCGCATGGCCACGGGGTCGCCGAAGCAGGCGTGCAGGCCTGGCACATCGCGTGGCTCGAACTGGCGCAGGCGCAGCCGCCTGGTGAGGAGCGTCGGATGGGTGCCGGCGGAACTCTTCATCGTGCATCCCTTTTGGCCGGCCCCAGGAGCCGAACTTGCATGGCCCTCAGACCTCGCAGAGGTCGAAGACTCACGCGCTGCCGATGAGGATGCCGGCGCCGAACACGATAAGGCCGCCCACGACCACCTCGAAGGCGGCGCGCAGGAACTTGGTGTCCATGTAGCGCGCCCTGATCCAGGCGATCGCCCACAACTCTACCAGCACCACGGCGAATGCCAGGGAGGTGGCGGCGCGGAAGTTGCCGATGAGATAGGGCACCGTGTGGCCGACGCCGCCGAGCGTCGTCATGAGTCCGGTGATCGCGCCCCGCAGCCAGGGATGGCCGCGCCCCGTCAGCTCGCCGTCGTCCGACAGTGCCTCGGCAAAACCCATGGAGATGCCGGCACCCACGGCTGCGGCCATGCCGACCAGGAAGGTCTGCCAGGTGTCGTGGGTGGCAAACGCCGCGGCAAACAGCGGCGCCAGCGTCGAGACCGACCCGTCCATCAATCCGGCCAGGCCCGGCTGCACCACCTGCAGCACGAACATGCGCTGGCGCGTTTCCTCCTCCGCCTGGCGCGCATCGGCGGTCAGATGCTGGACACCGAGCCTCTGCGCCAGGCTGATATGCGATTGCTCGGCGGCCGCCAGATCCCCGAGCAGCTTGCGGATGCTGGCGTCCGTGGCGCGCCCCGCGGCCCGCTCGTAAAATCGCCGCGCCTCGAACTCCATCGTCTCGGCCTGCTTGCGCACGCGGTCCAGACCCAGCGGCCGTACCGCCCACAGCGGCTCGTGGCGGACGAAGCCCCGCACGTCCTGGCGGCGGATCAGGGGGATGTGCTCGCCGAACTTGCGCTGATGAAGCTCGATGAGCCGCCGGCGGTGCTCGTTCTCCTCCTGCGCCATCTCCGTGAACACCTGGGCCGACGCCGGGTAGGAACTCTTCAGGCCATCGGCGTAGTTGGCGTAGATGCGCGCGTCCTCCTCCTCCGCCGAGATGGCGAGCGCCAGGATCTCCTGCTCGGAAAGGTCTGCGAATGCCCGCACGTGATGTCCTATGCCGAAATGGCCGAAGCGCTTAGAACCATTCTAAACACGTGCGCCGCCATGGCAACGCTCGCAATGTCGGCCGGGACAGGCTCCGGCGTCGGCATCCTCGGGCAATCGGCACGGGCAGAGGTGCGACGCCGGGATACAACCGCCTCCCGGACCCGCGCGGCATCCTCCCGATTGAGCGACAACATCCCGAGACACCGCTAGCGAGCCCGCTGCCAGCGCGGCCGGGTTCATGCGTGCCCTTGCCTACGCGGGCAGGCTCGAGGTGACTCGCGGCCGCGCAATATCCCCATCTGTCGCATACGCCGTTCATTGGTGCGTCCCGAGCCGCCTTGTTGCGCCCGCAAGCCCCATGATATGAGGGCCCCGCGCCGCTCCGGCGTGCCAACGAATGTGACCGACATGCCCACTGCCGCAGGGCGCCAGACGGCGCCGCACTCGCAGTTCTTCTCGGACAGCCTCGCCCAAGCCGATCCCGAGGTCGCCGCCATCGTCGGCCGTGAGCTGGCGCGTCAGCAGGACGAGATCGAGCTGATCGCGTCCGAGAACACGGTGTCGCGCGCGGTGCTGGAGACGGCCGGGAGCGTCCTTACCAACAAATACGCGGAGGGCTATCCGGGCAACCGCTACTACGGCGGCTGCCAGTTCGTCGACGAGGCGGAGACGCTGGCCATCGAGCGCGCCAAGAAGCTCTTCAAGTGCCGCTTTGCCAACGTTCAGTCGCACTCGGGCAGCACCGCCAACCAAGAGGTGTTCATGGCGCTGATGCGGCCGGGAGACACCTTCATGGGGCTCAGCTTGGCGGCCGGCGGCCACCTGACGCACGGCTCACCCGTCAACCTCTCCGGCAAATGGTTCAAGGCAGTGCCCTATGGCGTGCGCCGGCAGGACCACCGCATCGACATGAACGAGGTGGCGGCGCTGGCGCGCGAGCACCGGCCGAAGGTCATTGTCGCGGGCGGCAGCGCCTACCCCCGCACCATCGACTTCGAGGGTTTCCGCGCCGTCGCCGACGAGGTCGGCGCCTACCTGATGGTCGACATGGCGCACTTCGCCGGCCTCGTCGCCGGCGGCGTCCATCCCAGCCCCTTCCCGCACGCGCACGTCGTCACCACCACCACGCACAAGACCCTGCGCGGTCCCCGCGGCGCCATGATCCTCACCAATGACGAGGCGCTCGCCAAGAAGATCAACTCGGCCGTCTTCCCTGGTATGCAGGGAGGCCCGCTCATGCACATCATCGCCGCCAAGGCCGTGGCCCTCCGCGAGGCGCTCACGCCCGAGTTCAGGGCCTATGCCCGTGCCGTCGTGGAGAACGCCAAGGCGCTGGGCGAGGTGCTGAGCGCGGCCGGCTACGACCTCGTGGCGGGCGGCACCGACACGCACCTCCTGCTCGTCGACCTGCGGCCCAAGAAGCTCACCGGCAACGTCGCCGAGAAGGCGTTGGGCCGTGCCCACATCACCACCAACAAGAACGGCGTGCCGTTCGATCCGGAGAAGCCCACCGTCACGTCGGGCATCCGCGTCGGCTCGCCCGCCGGCACCACCCGCGGCTTCGGCATCGCCGAGTTCCAGCACATCGGCCGCCTCATGGCGGAGGTTCTCGACGGCCTGGCGGCGAACGGCGAGGCGGGAAACGCAAAGGTCGAGGCGAAGGTCAAGGCCGAGGCGATCGAGCTCGCCCGGCGCTTTCCGATCTACGCGTGACGGGTCGGTTCGTAGCGTGAGCACTCACCCCGACCCTCTCCCGTAGGAACTGGGAGAGGGACAAGCGGGAGCACAATGACATGCGCTGCCCCTACTGCGGCTGCGAGAACACCCAGGTCAAGGACAGCCGTCCGACCGAGGAGAACCAGGCCATCCGCCGCCGGCGCAACTGCGAGGATTGCGGCGGTCGGTTCACGACGTTCGAGCGCGTGCAGCTGAGGGAGATCACCGTCATCAAGCGCTCCGGCCGGCACGTGCCCTTCGACCGGGAGAAGCTCTCCCGATCGATTGAGATCTCGCTGCGAAAACGGCCGATCCAGCCCGAGCGCGTCGAGCGGATGGTGTCGGGCATCGTGCGCCAGCTGGAGAGCATGGGCGAGCAGGAGCTGCCCTCCTCGGTGATCGGGGAACTCGTCATGGAGGCGCTGAAGGGCCTCGATCCCGTCGCCTACGTCCGCTTTGCCTCCGTCTACCGCGACTTCCGCGAGGCCGCCGACTTCCAGGAGGTTCTGGGCGAGATCGCCGGGCAGGGCAAGTCCGACGCGGAGAAGGCGGCTGCACTCGTTCCGCGCGCCGTCGAGGCCATCGACAGCAAGCATTAGAGCATGGCAGCAAGGACGACAGAGCCAGCGGCGTTTCCCTCCCCCTTGATTGGCGTTCCCTCCCCCTTCGTGGGACAGGGAGGGGGGGATTGCAGACCATCGGCGGCGGTGGCTCCCGCCACCCCTAACCCCTCCCCACAAGGGGGAAGGGAAGGAGGAGGGGAACCTCGGCAACGGGGATGTCAGTCGTAGCAGTCATGTCCCCTTCCCGAATCACGCCCATTGCCGAGCAGGACCGCCGCTTCATGGAGCTGGCATTGCGCGTGGCCCGGCGCATGCTGGGCCGCACCGCGCCCAATCCCGCAGTCGGCGCCATCATCGCCGATGAGATCACCGGCGAAGTGATTGCCCGCGGATGGACCCAGCCGGGTGGCCGCCCACATGCGGAAGCACACGCGCTCGCCCGCGCGGGCGCGCGTGCCCGCGGACAGACCATGTACGTGTCGCTCGAGCCCTGCTCGCACCATGGCCGCACGCCGCCCTGCGCCAACGCCATCATAGCCGCGGGCATCCGCCGCGTGGTGTGCGCCGTCGAGGACCCCAATCCGGAGATTTCCGGCCGGGGTCTCGCCGTGCTGCGCCAAGCGGGCGTCATCGTCGATGTCGGGGTCTGCGCGGAAGACGCGCGCTGGATGGTGGCGGGCCACATCCTGCGCATGACCATCGACCGCCCGTTCGTGCAGCTCAAGATCGCCGTGTCCTCCGACGGCCTGATCGCGCCGGGCAGCGGCGCACCCGTCTGGGTGACGGGCCCCGTCGTGCGCCAGTATGCCCACATTCTGCGCGCCCGGGCCGATGCCATCCTGGTCGGGCGCAGGACGGTGGCCGACGACGATCCGGACCTCACCTGTCGCCTGCCCGGCCTGGCGGCGCGGTCCCCGCGGCGTGTCATCCTCGACGCCCGCTACCGCACGCCGCCCACCGCGCGCATGTTCAGAACCGTCGATCGCGTGCCCGTGACGATCTTTGGTGATACCAGGAGCCGCCCGCCAGCCTATCCGAGGGGCGTGGAGGTGCGCCGCATGCCGGCGGGCGACGACGGGCGCCTCAGCCTCGTCGTCGTGCTGGAGAGCCTGGGCGCGGAGGGCGTTACGCGCGTTCTGGTCGAGGGCGGGCCGACCATTGCCGGTGCATTTCTCTCCGCCGATCTCGTCGACGAGGTGGTGATCGGGCACGGCACCGAGCCCCTGGGCGTCAACGGTCGCAAGCCCGCCGGAGACCAGGGCCTGGAATTCCTTCACGATTCCGGTCGCTGGCTGACCGTCGACGACCGCATGATCGGTGCCGACCGCCTTTCGGTGCATCGCCGCGCGGGGCGTTTCACAGGGGGCCTCACCCAATGACCACGCCGTTCCGGTATTACCTGCGCGTGCGCTATCAGGAGTGCGATCCCCAGCACGTGGTGTTCAACGCCCGCTACGGCGACTATGCCGACCTCGCCTGCTTCGAGTTCATGCGCGCCGCTCTTCCCCGGCCGCAGGATGCGTTCGACGGCACGTTCGAGGTGCAGACGGTGCGCCAGGTCGTCGAATGGAAGGCGCCGGCACGCTTCGACGACGTGCTCGAGATCTCGATCCGCGCGAGCCGCATCGGCACCACCTCGCTCACGCTGAGCTGCGAGCTGCGCCGGGCCGGCGCCAGCGATGTTCTTGCGACCATCGAGACGGTCTACGTCCACGTCGATCCCAAGACCTGGACGAAGCGCGAGATTTCGCGGGAGATGCGCGCCGCCCTCGAGGCGGGCGCCGCCGGCAGGACCACGGACCACGCGGGCTATTTGCGCTGACTGCCATTGCGGCGTTCGCGCCACCCGAATATCCGGACCCACGCGCATGCATGGCAGGCGATGCAGGGGGCAGTGCCCTGCGCGCTAACGCGCTGCGGACCCGCCAGGGCGGATGTGATATCCTTGTCTGCATGTTCACCGGCATCATCACCGACATCGGCGAGCTCGTCGGGCGCGAGGACGGCCGCTTCACGATCCGCTGCGGCTACGAGCCCGGCAGCATTGCCGTGGGCGCCTCGATCGCCTGCGACGGCGCGTGCCTGACGGCGACAGAGGTGGTGCCCGGGCACGGCGGCTGCAGCTTCCGCGTCGACGTCTCCAACGAGACGCTGGCAAGGACAACGCTCGGTTCCTGGAGGGTCGGCCAGCGCATCAACCTGGAGCGCGCGCTACGCGCCGGGGACGAGCTGGGCGGCCACGTCGTGTCGGGTCACGTGGACGGTGTCGGCCGCATACTTCGCGTCGAGCCTGACGGCAGCTCGCGGCGCGTCACGATCGAGGTGCCGGACGGCTTTGCTCGCTACCTGGCGCCCAAGGGCTCGGTTGCGCTCGACGGCATCTCGCTCACGGTGAACGAGGTGGACAAGGGAAGCTTTGGGGTCAACATCGTGCCCCACACCTTGACCCACACCACCTTGGGCGCGAAAAGACCGGACGACAGGGTCAATCTGGAGGCCGACGTCTTTGCGCGCTACGTCGCCCGCGCCATGGAGCTGAGGACGTGAAGGACGGCTTGAAGACGGTCAGTTACGCCGAAGGCAAGGGCTTTCTCTCGCCCATCGAGGAGATCATCGAGGATCTGCGCAACGGGCGCATGATCATTCTCGTCGACGCCGAGGACCGCGAGAACGAGGGCGATCTCGTCATTCCGGCACAGATGGCCACGCCCGACGCCATCAACTTCATGGCCAAGCACGGCCGCGGCCTCATCTGCCTGTCGCTGACGGCGCAGCGCGCGGCGCAGCTGCGCCTCGAGTACATGTCGCGCCAGAACGAGGCGCGCAACCGCACGGCCTTCACTGTCTCCATCGAGGCGCGCGAGGGCATCGCCACCGGCATCTCCGCTCACGACCGCGCCCGCACCATCGCCACCGCCATCGATCCTACCAAGGATTTCAGCGACATCGTCTCGCCGGGTCACGTCTTTCCGCTCATTGCGCGCGAGGGCGGCGTGCTGGTGCGCGCGGGGCATACGGAGGCCAGCGTCGACCTCGCCCGCCTCGCGGGGCTCTATCCCGCCGGCGTCATCTGCGAGATCATGAACGACGACGGCACCATGGCGCGCATGCCCGACCTCGTCGCCTTCGCCCAGCGTCATGGCCTCAAGATCGGCACCATCGAGGACCTGATCGGCTACCGCCTGCGGAATGACCGCATCGTCCGGGAGGTGGCGAAGACGGCGGTCGGCAGCGTGCACGGCGGCGACTTCACGCTGCACGTCTTCGAGACGGCGGCGGAGCCGGTCGAGCACTTGGCCCTCGTCAAGGGCGACCTGAGCGCTCCGGGGCCTGTGCTGGTGCGGGTGCACGCGGTCAACGTGCTCACCGACCTGCTCGGCATCGGCGCGGGCGGGCCGCGCGGCACGCTGGTCGACAAGGCGATGCGGGCTATTGCGGCGGAGGGGCGGGGTGTGATCGTGCTGATCCGCGACCTGCGGCCGAAGTCCGTATCGGCCTGGGTGGCGCAGAACGGAGAGCGCAAGGCCGCCCGCAAGGGGGGCATGAGCGAACGTCGGCTCGTCGAGATCGGCGTCGGCTCGCAGATCCTGCGCACTCTGGGCGTCACCGACATGGTCCTTCTCACCAATGCGCCGCCGTCGCGCTACGTGGGCCTCGAGGCCTTCGGACTGCGCATCGTCGGCCAGCGCCGGATCAGCTGAGGCGACGATGGCAGGCAGGTCGAAGCGATCCGTCGAGGCGAGCGAGGTCGCCCCTGCGCTTCCCGAGGGCCATGGCGCGCACATCCTCATCATCGAGGCGCCCTACTACGAGGCGATCTCCGAGGAGCTGGCGGCGGGCGCCATCGCCGAGCTCCAGGCGTCGCATGCCACCTACGAGCGCATCGTCGTGCCGGGCGCGCTGGAGATCCCGCAGGCGCTGGCCCAGGCCGTGAAGGCCGGCGTGATCGGCTCCGACGACGCCAACGCCCGCTTCGACGGCTGCATCGCGCTCGGCTGCGTCATCCGCGGCGAGACCTCGCATTACGACATCGTCTGCAACAACGCCAACCACTGGCTGATGCAGGTGGCCGTCGCCAATGCCATCCCGCTCGGCAATGCCATCCTCACCGTCGATACGGAGGCACAGGCGCACGAGCGGGCGCGCGGCGGGCGCAAGGGCAAGGGGGCGGACGCCGTGCGAGCCTGTCTGGCGCTCGTTGCGCTCGAGCGCATTCTCGTCGACGAGGACGAGACATGAGCGCGGGCGGAGGCGGCTCGCGCAGGGCCAAGAGCCTGTCGCGCAGCCAGGCGCGGCTGGCTGCCGTGCAGGCGCTCTACCAGATGGACCTGGCGGAGACGGACCTTGCCGCAGTGATCGAGGAGTTCAAGGCGCATCGGCTGGGCATCGACTCCGACAACGGCACCGGCGCCGAGGCGGATGCGGAGCATTTCGCCGGCGTGCTCAAGGGTGTGGTGCGCCGCCAGCGCGAGATCGATCCGATGATCGACCAGCAGCTGGCGGAGGGCTGGCGGCTGACCCGCATCGATTCGATCGTGCGCGCCATCCTGCGTGCCGCGGCCTTTGAGCTGATCGAGCTCAAGGAGGTGCCGCCCCGCGTCGTCATCAGCGAGTACATCGATGTCGCGCACGCCTTCTTCGAGGGCGACGAGCCGCGCGTGGTCAACGGCGTGCTCGATGCGCTCGCTCGCAAGCTCCGTCCCGGCGAGTTGCCCGAGCGGGGGTGATGAGTTTCCGCTTCCCCATCTCTCTTCGGGCATGGGGAGCGCTCGGGTGAGAAGCGGCCACAGACGCCGAGGCGTCGGAGAACGGCGCCGCTCCTCACCCCGACCCTCTTGCCGTGAAGCACGGGGAGAGGGGGGAAGGTGCGCAATGACCAACGACGGGCCACAGGATGAGATATTGCACGGCGAGGAGGCCATCGTGCGTCTCTTGGCCCCGCTGGCTCTGGGCTTTCCGGGCGCCTTCGGTCTCCAGGATGACTGCGCGCTGATCGCGCCCGAGCCCGGCTGCGAGCTGGTGCTGAAGACCGATCCCGTTGCCGAGGGCGTGCACTTTCTGCCAGGCGATGCACCGGAGGACATCGCCTGGAAGGCGCTGGCGGTGAACGTGTCCGATCTTGCGGCCAAGGCTGCGCGGCCGGTCGGCTACCTGATGGCCCTGTCGTTTCCGGAGGCGCCCACGCGCGCCTGGGTTTCGCGCTTCGTCTCGGGCCTGGATGCGGCACAGAGGGCTTTCGGCTGCCACCTCGTCGGCGGAGACACGGACCGCCGGCCGGGACCGCTGACGGTTGCTATCAGCATCGTCGGGGCCGTCGAGACCGGCCACATGGTGCGGCGTGGCACCGCGGGCGCGGGAGACGCGCTGCTTGTGTCGGGGACGCTGGGCGATGCGGCTCTCGGGCTGGCGCTGCGCAAGGAGCCACGTCTGGCCAAGGTTTGGGGGCTGTCGTCGGCCGAGGCCCAACATCTGCGGCGCCGCTATGCGCGTCCCGAGCCGCGCCTGGCGCTGGCCGCCGCGCTGCGCGCGCAGGCGTCGGCAGCCATGGACCTCTCCGACGGTCTTGCCAAGGATCTTGGCCGCCTGTGCGCCGCGAGCGCCTGCGCCGCCCACGTGCGCCTTGCCGATTTGCCGCTCTCGGCCGGAGCCGCCAAGGCGCTGGCCGCCGACCCTACCCTTGATCGGCATATTGTGGCCGGTGGCGACGACTACGAGGTTCTCGCGAGTGTCCCCGGCCAGAAGGTGCCGGCCTTCCAGGCCATGGCTGCTGCGTCCGGTGTTGTGACGACCAGGATCGGCGCCACCTCGGTAGGCGCCGGCATCCTCATCGAGGGGCGCGACGGCAGGCCCCTGTCCCTGGAGCGGCCAGGCTGGGACCATTTCTGAAAGCGGCAACGGCAGGGAGAGCGTCAGCCCATGAAGACGATCGGCTACGGCTACGGCTGGAACGACCTCGAGGTCGGCTTCAAGTTCCGCACGCTCAACCGCACGATCACCGAGAGCGATCTCGTCGGCTTCATCAACGCCACCGGCATGCTCGAGATGATCTTCATCGACCAGACGTTCTCGCACGAAGGGGGCATCAAGGGCCGCTTCGTGCCCGCCGCGCTGCCCTATTGCCTCATAGAGGGTCTGCTGTGCCAGACGGTGCAGCAGATGACCGGGCTCGCCCTGCTCGAGATCGAGAAGAAGGTCCTGAAGCCGACCTTCGTCGGCGACACCATCCACGGCGAGGTGGAGGTGACCGCCGTCAAGCCGACGAGCCGCGGCAACCGCGCCGTCGTCACCACGCGCAACGATATCGTCAATCAGCGCGGCGAGGCCGTCATCACGTACAAGGCGGTGCGCATGATGGCTGGCCGTGATGCGGACACCTCTGCGTAGCAGCAGGCCACCAGCGGCCGTGCGGGCAACCCGGGCTCAGCGTGAGGTTGAAGCCCGCGATGCCAGGCGGGACATTGCGTCGTTCTGCCGAGGCCTTTGCGCCATCTTCTTGTTAGCCGACAGCAGAGCAGCGACGTTGCGCTTGTGCCGCGCCAGGAGGGCCGTCACGGTCTGCGCGCTGCGATAGGGCGAATAGAGATAATAGTGGACGATCTTTCCCTTGATGAACGTGCTGGCGTACAGCCCGACGATGGTGACGTCCTTGCCGGTCTCGGCCTTGATTCTCTGCGCCAGCGCCGCATAGCACACGCCCGGCTCTTCGCCGACGACACCCAGGAACCGCGTCTGATTGACCTTCACGCCCCGCACGGCCTCCTCGATGCGCGTCTTGAGGTCCGGTGCAAGCCCGCTCACCAGCTTCTCGCCCTCTGCGCGCAAGGTCTTGCATGTCTGCTTGATGACGTCCTCGGGTGCCGGCGGCGCCGGCGAGTCCACGGAGGCGATCTCCGTCTGGTATTGCGAGAAGTCCTCGAGCAGGGGGCGCTTGCCCGTGCGCCAGGCGGCGAGCTGTTTGCAGTCCGCGTAGAAGGCCAGCAGCCGGTTGCCGACGCCGGTCAGCGCGCCACCGGTGATGTTGAGCATGCGCGCGTCGCCGGGCTGACTGGGGTCCAGCTCGCATTGGCCGTCGGGCGTCGTGAGAGTGAGCGTAGCCTGCCCGACCGTGACTTCCTTGGCGAAGCAAGGCGCGCTGGCGAGCAAGGCAAGCAGCGGGATGGCCATACGGATCGACATGGAAAAGTCTCCCTCGAATGCACTTCCCCGAGGCCCCGGCTTTTGCCCGCTCCATCGCCGTTGTCAAGTACGAGCGAGAATGGACAGCGGATGCGCAGGGGCGCCGCCGCTCGCGGAGCGTGAATCGCTGCGATCCTGTGACAGGCGCTGGCGGCGCACGGCTACGGTGACGCTGGGCTTCGGGCTCGAACTGCCTTCGACGGTGCGGTAGCTTCAACCAGGCGGGCCGGGCGGCGGAGCACGGAGGGCAGCTGTGGCATCGAAGGACTTCGCGGGGACGAGCGATGCTCGCGTGCGCGAGGCCCTCGATGCCATGCCCCACAAGGTCTGGATGGTGCGCCCCGAGGGGCCGGCCATCTATTACAACCGGGCGATGCGCGAATTCGCGGGCGATGCGCTCAACCTGCCGGACCGGTCGAGCCGCGAGAAGGCGTTGATCCATCCGGACGACCTCGGCCGCGTCGTCGCTGCCCGCGATCAGGCCATGGCCGACAACCAGGACTGGTCAATCGAGGTCCGGCTCAGGTGTCCGGACGGCAGCTGGCGCTGGCATCGTCTCAACTTCTCGATGCTCTGGTCCCACGGGCGCGTCGAGGCCTGGTTGGCGACCGGCACCGACATTCATGATCTGCGCGAAGCGCTGCGCGCCGCGCAGGAGAGCGGCGAGCAGCTGCGGCTGGCGGCGCGCGCGGCTCAGCTCGGCACGTACAGCTTCGACCTGAAGTCCCGCTCGCACGTGTGGTCGCCCGAGCTCAAGGCCATCATGGGCGTTTCCGCGGACGCCCCCGAGCCGCCGGACATTCTGCGCTGCATCCATCCGGACGACCGCGAGCGCGTGCGCGCCTCGCGCGAGCAAAGCTTCGACCCCGGCGGCTCCGGCATGTTCGAGGACGAGCACAGGATCGTGCGGCCAGACGGGTCGGTGCGCTGGGTGTACGTGAAAGGGAGCATAACCTTCGCGGGCGAAGGCCCGAACAGGGTTCCCAGGCGAGGCCTCGGCTTCGTCCTCGACATTACCGAGCGCAAGATGGCCGAGCAGGCGCTGGTCGAGAGCGAGGAGCGCTATCGTGCCCTCGTCGACAATGCCAACGACATCGTCGCCACGCTGGATCTCCAGTTCCGTTTCACGTCGGTGAACCCCGTCGTGGAGCGCATCCTGGGCTACACGCCGGAAGAGATCGTGGGGACATTGCTGGCCGACTACGTTCCCGCGGAACAGCTCTCCGTGCAGATGCAGAAGCTGCAGGAGAAGCTTCGCGGGTCTTCGGCCACGCGCTACGAGGTCGAGCTGCTGGCCAAGGATCGCCAGCGCCGCTTCACGCTGGAGGTGAACTCCAAGCTCCTCTACGACGGCGCCGGTCGTCCGATCGCCATACACGCCATCGCCCGGGATGCGACCGAGCGCAAGGATGCCGAGGCCCGCCAGACCGTCCTCATCCGGGAGCTGCAGCACCGCACCAAGAACATGCTGGCCGTCGTCCAGTCCATCGCCACGCGCACTCTGCAGCGCAGCAGCGATCTTGCTTCCGCCCAGGAGGCACTTGTGGGCCGGCTGCACGCGCTCGCCCATGCGCAGGAATTCGTGGCCTCCGGCGCCGGCGGCGGAGCGCTGCTGCGCGATCTCGTGGAAGCCCAGCTCGAATCCTTCGGAGCGCGCGCCCGGGTGGAGGGGCCATCGATCGTGGCCGGCAGCTCGTTCGCCCAGATGTTCGCCCTCATCGTGCACGAACTCGCCACCAACGCGGCCAAGCACGGCGCGCTTTCCTCGGAAGGCGGGCACGTTTCCATCAGCTGGAGAACCGGCAGGTCGGGCGGGGAGCCAGTCCTGGAGTTTTCCTGGATCGAGCGCGGCGGGAGCACTCCCGTGCAGCCGCCGGCGCGCGAGGGTTTCGGCGCCGAGCTGATCCGCATGCTGGGGACGCCGACGGTGGCGTTCGAGGCCAGCGGCTTCGAATACTCCCTCTCCGTCGCGCTGGAGGAGGTTGCGCGCTAGGTCTGCCAGCCTCTGCACGATGCGCGTTATCTTGGCAGGTAGTGTCGCGGCAGATCGGCTTTTCTCTCCGCAATCCACAGTTACCGGGCGTGCCGGGCTGTCGGCGCCTGATGTCGTCACGTACAGTTCCGGGATCACGTCGACTCTTTTGGAGTACGGTTGAGGGCTGCGCCGTGAAGCTCTCGGGGTGGGGTCGTTTTCCTGTGCTTGAGGCGGCCGTCTTTGCGCCACGCAACGAAAGTGCGCTCATCGAGCGTGTTCGGGCGGGCCGTCTCATCGCGCGGGGCAACGGGCGGGCCTATGGCGACAGCGCGATCAGTCGGCAGAACACCGTGCACATGCGTCACTTCGATCGCATGCTGGCGTTCGACGAAGCCACCGGGCAGCTGGTTGCGGAAGCGGGCGTGTTGCTTGACGACGTGATCCGTGCGCTCTTGCCCCGCGGCTGGTTTCCCGCAGTCACGCCCGGCACCAAGTTCGTTACGCTGGGGGGTATGGTTGCCGCCGACGTGCATGGAAAGAACCATCATAAGGCGGGCAGCCTTCGCAATTTCGTCGACTGGTTCGATCTGATCGACGCGAGCGGCACGGTCCGGCACTGCTCACGGACTGAGAATACCGATCTATTCGACTGGACGCTGGGGGGCATGGGCCTGACCGGGGTGATCCTGCGCGTCGCGATGCGCCTCCGGCCCGTCGAAACCGCGTGGATACGGCAGACGGTGATGCCGGCGGCAGATATCGACGCTGCCATCGATCTCCTCGAACAGTCGGGCGACGCCACGTATTCGGTTGCGTGGGTCGACTGCTTGAGCAAGGGCGCCAAGATGGGACGGTCGCTCATCCTGCTTGGCGAACATGCCTTGCTCGAGGAGCTTACCGAACGACAGCGCGAGAGCCCGCTCCGCATAGACCGAAGGCGCGAACTCGAAGTGCCTTTCTTGGCGCCGAACGGCCTGCTCAACGGCCTCACCGCTCGTGTCTTCAACGCATTGTACTATTGGCAGGGTCAGCGGACGGCCGGCACCTCCCTCGTGGATTGGAACAGCTATTTCTATCCGCTCGACGTGGTACTGGGTTGGAATAGGATCTGCGGAAGCAGGGGGCTGATGCAGTTCCAGTGCGTTCTGCCGCTTGATCGGTCACGCATCGGGCTGAAAGCGTTGCTCGAGGGCATATCCCGGACGCCTGCAGGACCGCTTCTTGCCGTGCTCAAGCGCTTTGGTGCGCAGAGTGGCGGCATCAGCTTTCCCATGAGCGGATACACGCTGGCGCTGGACTTGCCGGTGGGCGAAAGGAGCCTGCGGCTGATGAGAGAGCTCGACAGGATCACGCTGGCACACGACGGCCGATTCTACCTGGCGAAAGATAGTCGAATGACCGCAGACACGTTACGGCAGTCCGACGCCCGGGCGCAGAAGTTCGTACAGATGCGCGACAAGCTGGCCGCGCGCTCGGCTTTTCAATCGGCGCAGTCCGAGAGGCTGGCGCTGTGAGCAACGGCCCGGTCCTCATATTGGGCGCGCGCTCGGATATCGCCCGCGCCCTCGCGCGCAAGTTCGCGGCCCTTGGGCATCCGATCCAACTTGCGGCGCGCTGCACCGATGCGCTCGCCGGCGATAAGGCCGATCTGGAGCTGCGCCACCGGGTGAAGGTCACGCTGCACGCATTCGATGCACTCGCCACAGCCAGCCATGCCGCCTTCACAGAAGGCCTCCCCGAGCTGCCGGACATTGCCGTCTGCGCTGTTGGCTATATGGGCGAGCAAGCCAACAGCGAACGCGACGTTGCCGCGGCGATCCACGTCATGCGTACCAACTACGAGGGCCCGGCCAGCATTCTCGCGCAGCTTGCCAATCGTTTTGCCGAGCGCGGCAGCGGTACGCTGGTCGGCATCAGCTCCGTCGCCGGTGAGCGTGGACGCGCAGCCAATTACATCTACGGATCCGCAAAGGCCGGTCTGACGGCTTATCTTTCGGGCCTGCGCAATCGTCTCGCCAAGCGCAACGTGCATGTCGTCACCGTGCTTCCCGGTTTCGTCGCCACACAGGCGACGCAAGGCATGCGGTTGCCGGCTCTCCTTACGGCGCGGCCCGAAGAGGTGGCCAGCGCCATAGCCGAGGCCGTCGCAAGGCGACGCAACGTGATCTACGTCCGGCCAACCTGGCGGGTTCTCATGAGCGCCATCCGGAACATTCCCGAGGGCGTGTTCAAACGGATGAACATATGAGGCCGCACGACTACGTTCTCGCGCTCTTGTCCGCCCTATTCTTCTTCTCGCTTGCGTTGTGGGCGATATCGTTTGGTCATCCGCACGAGGACGCATATATACTCTACATCTATTCCGAGCAGCTCGCCAATACCGGCTCCATTTCGTATTTCGCCGGTGGGCCACATGCCGAGGGTGCTACCGACTTCCTCTGGATGCTTGCACTCTCCTTCCTTAATCTTGCGGGGCTGAATTCCGCAGTCGCCGCTACAATTCTCAACGCGATCGGGGTTTTCCTGATCAATTGCATCGTCTCCGCGGAGATGCGTCGATACGGCGACGACCGGGTGTCGAACCTGGTCCTGGCCGCATTTGTTCCGTTATTCTCCGTATCCCAAGCAGCAATCGCGGGATTCTCGACGTCCCTCTACGCCGCGCTGTGCCTGCTCCTGTTTTTTGGCGTCTACAGGTGGTCTCCGGACAGGCTGAAGCTGGTCCCGCTGCTATCGATCGGACTGGGTTTGTTTCGCCCTGACGGCGTCATTCTTGGCGTCACCGCTACGGCGATAGGGCTCGCAGTCGTACGGAGCGAATTTAGGGTGCCATATCTACGCAATACGCTCATCGCCTCGGCCATAGGGGCAGCCTATTTCCTATGGCGCTACGCCTATTTCGGCGAGCTTCTGCCGCTTCCTCTCTATGTGAAAAGCGACGTAAAGTACGCCCATCCCGGACTCGCTCCGAACCTGGAATGGCTAGAGGCCAACGGAACGCTTGCTGTCGGCTTTCTTTGCTCGATCCTTCTGATCAAAGACCGCAAGCGTTACCTTCTTGCGACTCTGCCGGCTGTCGCCCTGCTTGCGGCCCTGACGTTCGCATACCAGATTCAGAACGTCGCATATAGGTTTCAGGCGCCAGCCTCCATCGTGCTGCTCTTCGGATCGGCAATTTCCCTCGCTATCGCCTGGGATGCCGCATGGCGCCGGGAATTGGCTTTGCGGCTTGTGCTTGTCGCCGGGATTGTCGTCAGCCTTGCCCTCCCGTTCTGGAATAACTATCGGAGCACGATCGCACTTCTGGCGTACTTGACCAACGACGACTACGCGAACTTTCTGCCATACTATCTTCGGCCGTCTGTATCGCGAAAGACAAAGATCGCGCTTACGGAGGCCGGGCGACTGGCATACTGGCTGGATGGGGAGAAGTACGATCTCGTCGGGCTAAACACGCGAGAACCTGCGAAATTCGGCGCAACTCCGCAGCAGCTCGAGAAACTCGATCCGGACCTCATCTTCATCCACACGGCCGGTACGTTCCTTCTCGAATGCGAGCAAGGCAACTACTGCGAAGTCTCGATTGACGAGATACTTAAGGACATAAAGGCACGCAAAATGCCGAACTATGCGAGGGTGTCAAATCGGGTTCTGCGCGCTCCACTTGCGGCCTGCGAGTACATCGGGCGTCGTTCCGGAGACTATCGCATATATCTCGTCCGCTATGGAGGCAGCTTTGTCCACCTCTACGCCCTGAGGAAGACCGGTTCGGTTAGCAGCGAAGAGTTTCGGCGGGCGCTCGACAAGGCTTTTGATCCTCAAATGCGCCTTTCGTACCTGGGAATGATCGAGGCAGGCCGAGTCGGTCTCCAGGGTAGCGGACGCGTGGTCATGCAGCCGGGTTCCGTTCGGATCACGGAGTAGGATCCCGTGATTGGGTCCGGAGACTGTGTCGAGACGCAGGGCCTCGCCGGCCGCATGATGTTGTGCCGCACGCGATCTCACTCGGCGGCTGCCGCCTGCTGGGCGAGGAAGCCGCCCGACTGGCGCGCCCACAGCTCGGCATAGAGCCCGCCCTGCCGGATGAGCTCGTCGTGGCTACCCTGCTCGACGATCCGGCCCTGATCCATGATCACCAGCCGGTCCATGGCGGCGATTGTGGACAGGCGGTGGGCAATGGCGATCACGGTCTTGCCGGCCATGAGGTTGTAGAGCTGCTCCTGGATGGCCTGCTCCACCTCCGAGTCGAGCGCGCTTGTCGCCTCGTCGAGAATCAGGATGGGAGCATCCTTCAGCAGCACGCGGGCGATGGCGACGCGCTGGCGTTGCCCGCCCGACAGCTTGACGCCCCGCTCGCCCACGTGCGCAGCGTAGCCGCTGCGGCCTTTCAGGTCCTCGAGCCCGGCGATGAAATCGTGAGCCTGTGCCTTGCGGGCGGCTGCGATGACCGCGGCCTCGCCCGACTCCGGGCGCCCGTAGAGGATGTTGTCGCGCACGGACCGGTGCAGCAGCGACGTGTCCTGCGTCACCATGCCGATCTGGCCGCGCAGGCTGTCCTGCGTCACGTGGGCGATGTCCTGGCCGTCGATCAGGATGCGGCCCTCCTCCAGGTCGTAGAAGCGCAGGAGCAGGTTGACGAGGGTCGACTTGCCTGCGCCCGAGCGCCCGACGAGGCCCACCTTCTCGCCCGGCCGGATCACCAGCGACAGATTGTGAATGACCCCGCCGCGTCGGCCCGTGCCCGAGTCCCCCTCGCGGCCGTAGTGAAAGCTCACGTTCTCGAAGCGGATCTCGCCCTCGCGCACGACCAGCGGCCGGCTGTTCGGGGCGTCGACGACCAGGTTCGGCCGGCTGATGGTCTCCATGCCCTCCTGCACCACGCCGATGTTCTCGAAGATGCCGGCGACGACCCACAGGATCCAGCCGGACATGCCGACGATGCGCATGACGAGGCCGGTGACGATAGCGATGGCGCCGATCGTGACGAGCTCGTGGCTCCACAGCCAGATGGCAAGCGCCGTGGCCGACACGATCAGGAAGCCGTTGAGCGTGTAGAGCACGAGCTCCATGGACGTTTGCAGGCGCAGCGAGGCCTGCCATTTCGTCATCTGCTCCTCCAGCGCATCGCGCGCGTAGCGGTCCTCGCGGTCCGTATGCGCGAAGAGCTTCACGGTGAGGATGTTCGTGTAGCTGTCGACGATGCGCCCGACCAGCATGGAGCGCGTCTCGGCCGCCTCCGTCGAGCGCTCCTTGATGCGCGGCACGAAGTAGAGCAGCGCACAGAGATAAGCGCCGAGCCAGGCGATCAGCGGCAGCAGCAGCAGCCTGTCGGCGGACGCGAAGATCACGGCCGCGCCCACCCACTGCACGGCGGCATACCAGATGGCATCGATCAGCTGCACGACGGAATCGCGCAGCGCCGGCGCCGCCTGCATGATCTTGTTGGCGACCCTGCCGGCGAAGTCGTTCTGGAAGAAGCTCAGGCTTTGGCGCAGCACATAGCGGTGCGTCAGCCAGCGGATGCGGTTGGCAACCGGGCCGGCGATGATCTGGTTCTTGATCAGGTCATGGGCGGTGGACACGATAGGGCGTGCCACCAGCGCGATGAAGGCCATCCAGAGCAGAATGCCCATGTTGTCGGCGAGGAAGGCCGCGGGCGTCTCGGCGCCCTTCATCATGTCGACGAGACTGCCGACGAAGGCCAACAGGGACACCTCGATCAACGAGCCCAGGAAGCCGGCAACCAGCAGCACCGCGAACGCGGGCCAGACGGGCTTGATGAAATGCACGTAGAAGCCGAGCAGCGCCCCGGGAGGGCGCGCTGGAGGTTCGTCCGGGAAGGCATCGATACGTGTTTCAAACCAGCGGAACATCGCTCAGTCCTCGAATGCGCTATCGCCCGAGACGGGGGCGACTTGCCGGTGACCGGACACATGGGTCACGCGGCAGGGTTCGGTGGCGGCAAGCGGGATCGTCGAGGAGCGCGCCACCGCAGGCTTGAGACCGGCTGCGGCCAGGCGCGAGAGGCCGGGCGACCGTCAGCGGTCGAAAAGGGAGCTGATCTCGATCATGGCGGCGGCCCCGCGGGTTATTGTAGCGTCAAGCCGGCGGCTCATAGCACAGGCAGGCTCGATGCGCCAGCCCGAGCGACGCACAAGCTGACGGCAGCCGCCACTCGAAGGGCGATCGATGACGACGGGCAGCAATCTTTCCGACGAGCATAAGCAGCGCGGCACGACATGGTTCGAAGCGCTGCGCGACGACTTGTGCGCGGCCTTCGAGCGGCTCGAGGCGGACCTGCCGGCCGATGCGCCCATGGGCGGCAAGGCTGCCGGCGGCTTCGTGCGCACGCCGTGGACGCGGACCGATCACACCGGCGCGCCAGGCGGGGGCGGTGTCATGAGCCTGCTCAAGGGCCGCGTGTTCGAGAAGGCCGGCATCCACACCTCCACCGTGCAGGGCGAGTTCGCCCCGGAGTTCCGCGCGCAGGTCCCCGGTGCGGCGGAGGATCCCCGCTTCTGGGCGTCGGGCGTCTCGCTGATCGTGCATCCGGTCAACCCGAACGTGCCGACCGCGCACATGAACACGCGCCTGGTGGCGACGTCCAAGTGGTGGTTCGGCGGCGGCGGCGATCTCACGCCCATGCTCGACCGGCGCCGGACACAAGAGGACATCGATACCCGCTCCTTCCATAGCGCCATGGAGGCGGCGTGCAGCAAGCACGCCGTCGCCGACTATGCGCGCTACAAGGCCTGGTGCGATGAGTATTTCTACCTGCCGCACCGCAAGGAGACGCGCGGGGTCGGGGGAATCTTCTACGATTACCTTGCGCCGCCCGCGGTCGATGGCGGCTGGGACGCGGCATTCGCGTTCACGCAGGATGTCGGCCGGGCCTTCCTGCGCGTGTACCCCGAGATCGTGCGTCGCAACTTTGCGCAAGCCTGGAGCGAGGCCGACCGCAACGAGCAGCTCGTGCGCCGGGGCCGCTACGCCGAGTTCAACCTGCTGTACGACCGCGGCACTGTGTTCGGCCTCAAGACCGGCGGCAACGTGGAGGCGATCCTGTCATCACTGCCGCCGCTGGCCAAGTGGCCGTGAGGGTGCTGCGGGAAGAGTTGCCGGGCGCCACAAAGGTCGGCCGATTTGCAGACAACAATCTGCCTCGCCGAAGCGGCGGGTGCGTCAGGCGCTGGCGCGCGTCGGCTCGCTGCCGAGCTCGCCGAACTGTCCCGCCCGCAGGTCACACACGACGAGCCGACGCTGTGGGTCGGTGTCGGCGAGGAAATGCACGTGCACTTCGTTGGCGCCGAGCTGCGCGCCGCGTTGGCGCACCTGCGCCAGATTGAGCGTCGGCGCATCGCTCTGGCCGCAACCGATATGCAGCACTTTGCGCTGCCCGTCCTTGTCGCGGCTGACGAGCAGGTACATGGCTCGAGGCAGCGGCGGGCATTCGATCAGGCTGTAGACGGTGTGAACGTAGCGCCTGCCGGAAGCGCCGCGCCAGAAGTGCAGCCGGCCCGGAAGGTCCTGCGGCAGCCCCAATGCGACCGGCTCGGGCGCAGCGGTGCGCCGCCGTACAGGAGCAAGACTGACAATCCGAGCAGCCATGACGCGTCGTCCGAACCCTTTGCCGTAGGCCTGTGCAGCTTCTAGTTAGGTTGCGTTTCGAGCCGAAATGTGACGAGAGGTGTGTGTTTTCAAGGCGCTCCGGGATCAAGCTGTGTCACGAGGGGTTGAGGACGCACCACCCGGCCGGCCCAAGGTTAACGAAGGCACAGCAGCCTCAGCTGCACTTCGAATATCCGCAGTTGTCGCAGATCAGGCACCCCTCCTGGCGTCGCAGCGATCTTGCGCCGCACCGTGGGCAGGGGGATTTGCGGCCGCCGTCGGAGGGTAGCCTGGCCGCCCAGTCGCCCGCTGCCAGCGCCTTGGCCTCCACCCCCTCCTCCGCCGCTTGGCCCGGCGTGCGCGGCGGGGCCAGGAAGCCCGTGCGGATCATGTGCGTCTCGATGACGCCGCCGATGGCGGCGAGCAGGCTCGGCACATAGCGTCCCCCCATCCATTGGCCGCCCTGGGGATCGAACACGGCCTTGAGCTCCTCGACGACGAAGGAGACGTCCCCCCCGCGGCGGAAGATGGCGCTGATCATGCGGGTCAGCGCCACGGTCCAGGCATAGTGCTCGAGGTTCTTGGAGTTGATGAAGATCTCGAAGGGGCGCCGACGCGGGCCGCCGCCGGATCCCGGCGGGCCGTCGCGCTCGATATCGTTGATGGTGATGTAGATGGCATGGTCGCTGCCGGGCCATCTGAGCTTGTAGGTGTAGCCGGCGAGCACGGGCTCACGCTCGAAAGGTTTTGCCATGTAGACGACCGCGCCCTGGCGCTCGGGAAGAGCGAGGCCGGGCAGCAGTGGGGCTTCGGCGGACGGCGGTGCCTGCGCGGCCTGCGCCGCTGCGGCGCCGAGGCGCTCGGCCTCGGCGGGCGCCGCCGCGACGTGGCCGAGCACGGCACCCGTGACCAGGTTCGGGCGGTAGGTGGTGCAGCCCTTGAGCCCCAGTGCGTAGGCTTCGAGGTAGATGTCCTTGAAGGCCTCGAAGCTGATGTCGGCCGGACAGTTGATGGTCTTGGAGATGGAGCTGTCGACGTGGCGCTGGAGGGCCGCCTGCATCTCCAGGTGCGCGCGCGGCTCGAGCTCCTCCGCCGTGACGAAGGCGGGCGTGAGCGGGGCCGTGGCACCGAACTGCTGGCGGTAGACGGCGTGGGCATAGTCCTCGACCGTCTCGGTGCGCGCCGAGCCGTCGCGCTCGAGCACGCGCCGCTGATAGTGGAAATCGAACACGGGCTCGACGCCGGAGGAGACGTTGCCGGCGAGCAGCGAGATGGTGCCCGTGGGCGCGATCGAGGTGAGGAGCCCGTTGCGGATGCCGTGACGGGCGATGGCGCCGCGCACCTCCTCCGGCAGGCGCTGCACGTTGGGCGCGGCCAGGAAGCGCTCGGCATCGTAGAGCGGGAAGGCACCTTTCTCGCGGGCGAGCTCCGCGCTGGCGAGGTAGGCGGCCTTCTTGATCGTTCCCATCCAGCCCTCGGCCAGGGCGACTGCCTTCGGTGTGCCGTAGCGCGCGCCGCAGAAGATCAGCGCATCAGCGAGGCCGGTGACGCCGAGGCCGATGCGGCGCTTGGCCTTGGCCTCCTTCTTCTGTGCCGGCAGCGGATAGTTGGAGACGTCGATGGCATCGTCGAGGAAGCGCACGGCCGTGGTGGTGAGTGCCTCGAGACGGGACTGGTCGATGCCGGCGTCGGGCGCGAACGGCTTGTCGACGAGGCGAGCGAGGTTGATGGAGCCGAGCAGGCAGGCACCGTGCGGCGGCAACGGCTGCTCGCCGCACGGGTTCGTGCAGCTGATCTCCTCGCAGTAGGCGAGGTTGTTGGTGGCATTGACGCGGTCGATGAAGACGACGCCCGGCTCGGCATAGTCGTAGGTGGCGCGCATCATGCGCTCCCACAGGGCGCGGGCGGCGACGGTGCGGTAGACCTTGCCGTCGAACACGAGATCCCAGGAGGTGTCGCTGCGCACGGCGCGGATGAATGCGTCCGTCACCAGCACCGAGAGGTTGAAGTTGCGCAGGCGGGTTGCGTCGGCCTTGGCGTCGATGAAAGCCTCGATGTCGGGATGGTCGCAGCGCAGGGTGGCCATCATGGCGCCGCGCCGGGCGCCGGCCGACATGATGGTGCGGCACATGGCGTCCCACACGTCCATGAAGCTGATGGGTCCCGAGGCGTCCGCACCGATGCTCTTCACCAGGGCGCCCTTGGGCCGCAGCGTCGAGAAGTCGTGGCCGATCCCGCCGCCCAGCTGCATGGTGAGCGCGGCCTCCTTGACGTTCTCGAAGATGGAGGTGAGGTCATCCTCGATCCGGCCCATCACGAAGCAATTGAAGAGCGTGACCCTGCGGCCCGTGCCGGCGCCGGCGAGGATGCGCCCGGCGGGAACGAAGGAGAAACCGGCCATGGCATCCGCGAACTGGGCGGCCCAGCGAGCCCGGGCGCGCTTGGGCTCGGCAGCGGCCACGGCCTGCGCTACCCGCTCCCAGGTGTCGGCAATCGTGCGGTCGACAGGGGCGCCGTCGGCCGCCTGAAGGCGATATTTCATGTCCCAGATCTGCTCGGAGATCCGGGGCCAGGGCGGTGATGTGGGACGCATTTCCACGCGCGACGCTCTGCCGGTGCGACGTTCCCGAAAGATAGGCGCTGCGGGTTAAGAAGCCAGCCTATGTTCTAGCTTTGTTCTAGCATTGGTAGATTGTTGCTTCAAGCATCAAATTGCAGCAGCAAGCCAACTCCAGGCCCTGCATGTCCTCGCTTACACCTTGCCGCGCAGATCCCGGAGGCCCGCCGCGGCCCGGTCGCGCAGGGCTGCGTAGCCGAGGCCGCCGTAGTTCTTGAGGACGAAGTCGTAGAGCGCTTTCGCCTCCCGGCTGCAACCCTTGCTGCGTGCGCCGTCGGCGACGTCGAGCACGACGGCCCCGACGGCGAGCGTGGCTTCGTAGTCGGGCTTGAGCGCGCTGGCCAGCGCGCTTGCCATGTCGGTTGCCCGGCTCGTTGCCTCCTTCAGCTTGGAGGAGGCGCAGTTGTTGCCCTTGTCCGACAGGAATGCATTCAGCGGCTTGCGCGTGTCGTCAACGGCGCGCTGCAGAGCTTTGGGCAGCTCCTTGGGCGGCCGCTCGGCGGGCGGTGGAAGCGATGCGGTCTCGATCGGCGCGGCAAGATCGGCTCCTTCGATGCCGACGTTGGCGCATCCCGAGACCAGCAAGGCGAACACGATCGATAGCCGTCGCATGGCTGGCAGCCCCCCACCACCAACGTCCGATGCCGACCGACTCGCGACGTTGGCGCAAGAGGCTGTCGCCAGATTTCGGGGGACGAGCGAGCCTCGGCAAGGAAAGCGCACAGACCAGGAGGTTGTGCGGCCGGAGTTGGGCACAGCTTCTAGGCGTACCGGCAGTTCGCCTGGTAGGAACCAGGGCGCGAGATCTTCTCATGGCGTTGCGACGTGCCTATGCTCGACACATCAATCCACGGGGGAAGGGGACAATGAAAAGGTCTGCGTCACGGATGGTCGCGTTGTTGCTTGCTGGGCACATGTTCCTTCCGGCTGCGGCCAATGCCTCAGAAGCATGCGCGGCCATGTTCGACCGCTTTGCCGACGAGCTGGATCGGATTGCAGCATCGTATGATCGCATAAAGACGGATCGCGAAGTCTGCACGTTCGGGCGTGACACCGACATCCCCGCGCGCAGGAGAATACTTGGCGAGGTGGAGGCAAATCGCAGCAAGTGCGCCTCCGGGCCTGCAGCGCTCAATATGGCGAGAACGCAGCTGCAAAAGGCGATCAGTGACACGGAAGCCGTGTGCCGCCGTGCCGGAATGTAGTCGTCGGAGCAGGCCCACCCCGGCACCTGCTCGCGCCGGCCGGCTCTGGGCATGCAGGCGCCAGATCCGGTTGCGGACCGCGGGTCAGGCAGCGCTCAGGCGCGCTGCCCGGCTCGGTTCCGACATCACGCTACGAGGCGGTTGATCTCTTTCTCGACGTGGGCGGCCCGCCACACGTTCTTCAGGAAGTAGACCTTCTGGCCGCTGCCGGCGGTGCTGAAGCGCACCTCGATGTCGCCGGTGCCGAAGCCCAGGAACCACAAGCCCAGCAGCCGGTGGACGAAGATGTCGTCGCTCTGCCGGGAGGTCTCGACCTGGGGAGAGGTGTAGCTCTCCGCCGCATCGGTGAACCAATATTTCTTCGCGATCGAGTTCGGTCCGAACTCCCAGTAGACGGAGCGATCGGTGCCGAGCACCACGAACAGCCATGCGGCCAGCAGCACGCCCGAGAACAGCACATAGAACGCCAGGTTCATGTGCACGAGCAGCAGCGGAAAGAACTGCAACAGCTCGGTCCAGCCGGCGGTCAGCTGCACCACGAGCCCGAACACCAGCAGCAGGAGGAACAGCACGAGCGATTTGACGCCACGGGCGCGCGCGTTGGTGAAGACCAGCACGAACAGCACGAGCATGACGAAGGAGATGCCGAGCCACGCGCCCGGATAGATGAGCACCGGCTTGTGCCCTTCGGAGAGGGTCACCGGCGTGCCGCGCAGCCACGTCAGCAGCGCGCAGAACAGGCCGTAGGCCCAGACGACCCACCAATAGAGAAGGTCGGAATGCTGGTAGACGAGCAGGCGCCCCGCATCCAGTTCGGGGGGCGGGGCCGGAGCGGGCTTCTGTTCGCCGGCAGGTGCAGCCATGAATGCGTTCCCTCTCGGATGCCTCGCCTTGTCCCCTGCACATTGCCGTTTCCAGGTGCCGCATTCAAGGCGTCGGCGGACGGCTTGGAGCGCCGGACCTCATCGGCCGATCCAACACAAAGTGGCACGCTGCCGAGGTGTCGCCCCCAGCAATGCCGAGGGCTCCGGCCGTGGATCACATCCGTGACACCGATGCGGACGCGTTGACGATATCGTACTCGCACGCGATCGTCGCAGACCGCTGATTGGCGGTCAGGAACAGGTAGGGATTGCGGTAGCGCGCATTCCACAGAGCGTCGTCGACCTGCCAGGGATAGACGTCGAGCGAGCTCTTGCCGATCACGAGACGTACGCTCTTGGGGTTCGCCCAGGCCTGCGGTCCGAGCCCCAGAGTCTGGGTCCTGGCGTCCTTTTGGCACGCCTGCACGGCGTGCTCCTTGTAGGCGCCGATGACGGCATCGCGCGTGGAGATGCGGAACAGATACTCCTGGTAGCCCAGCTTAGCTGCAGCCAGAAGCGCCAGCAGGATCACGATGGCCTTCATGTTGGCAGACCTACTGATAGACGAGCGCCGGTACGGGGCCACCCCACCTGCCGCCGCGAACGCCGAACGGGCCGCTCTGCCGAGGGGCCGAGTGTCCATCGATAGGGTGAACAATTCGTTTCCGCGGAGCGCAAACGGGGATTTTGGAAGCGCCCGTGCCGCGGGGGAGCTACACCTCCGCCAAAGCGGCGACGAGGGCGCCGAGCGCGACCTGATCGCCCTCCTTGACGGCGAGGCGGCCGATGCGGCCGGCGCAGGGCGCGTGCAGCACGTGCTCCATCTTCATGGCTTCGACAATGGCGATGCGGTCGCCCTTCGCCACCGTGTCGCCCGTTGCAACGAATACCTTGGCGACACGGCCGATGATGGGCGCGCGCACGCTGCCGCCGTTGTTTTCCTCCTCACCGCTGCTCGCTTCGAACGTGGGCCAGCTGAGCTCCGTCTGGCGCATGTCGTGCAACACGTAGACGGGCGTGCCCTTCCCCACGACGCGCATCTTTCGCGGCGCCGACGGCAAGGCCTCGCCGCCGATCACGCGCACGCTCGGGCCGGCCGGACCCCAGAGCACCTCCACCTTCGTCGGCGTTCCATCCGCGAGCACCGTCAACTGCTGCCGGCGGGCCTCGCCGAGCTGGAAGGCATCCTGCGTGCTCCACGGCGAGGTGCGGCCGCCCGGCGCTCCGCCGGCGGCTTGCCGCAGCATGTGCTCGACGCCGAGGGCCACTGCCTTGGCGTCGAAGCTCTCCGGCGCCAACGCATCGAGTTCGCGGCCGATCAGGCCTGTGTCCATCCTGCCGTCGCGGAACGCCGGGTGGGCGATGAGCGCGTGCAGGAAGGCGGCGTTGGTCTTGGGCCCCGCGACGACGGTGTTCTCGAGCGCCGAGGCGAGGCGCGAGGCGGCGGAGGCGCGATCGGGGCCGTGGGCGATCAGCTTGGCGATCATGGAGTCGTAGAAGGGTGAGATCACCGAGCCCTGCTCCACCCCGGCATCCACGCGCAGGCCCTCCTGCGCCGGCGTCTCGAAGGCAATGATGGGGCCGGTCGACGGCAGGAAGCCCTTGGCCGGATCCTCGGCATTGAGGCGCGCCTCGACGGCGTGCCCGGACATTCTGACCTTGCCCTGCTCGAGCGGCAGCTTCTCGCCGCACGCCACCCGCAGCTGCCATTCGACGAGGTCGAGGCCCGTGATCGCCTCGGTAACCGGGTGCTCGACCTGCAGGCGTGTGTTCATCTCGATGAAATACCACGGCGCCGTGGGCGACAGGCTTCCGCCCTCGACCAGGAACTCCACCGTGCCGGCGCCCGCGTATCCGACGGCCTTGGCGCATGCCACGGCCGCCGCGGTGATCTTGGCGCGCAGCTCCGTCGACATGCCCGGTGCCGGGGCTTCCTCGATCACCTTCTGGTTGCGCCGCTGCAGCGAGCAGTCGCGCTCGAAAAGGTGCGCGACATTGCCATGCATGTCGCCGAACACCTGCACCTCGATGTGGCGCGGCTGCTCGACGACCTTCTCGATGAGGATGCGGCCGTCGCCGAACGCCCCCTGCGCCTCGCGCTGCGCACTCTCGAGCGCGGCGGCGAAGTCGCCCTCGCGGTCGACGCGGCGCATGCCGCGCCCGCCGCCGCCCGCCACCGCCTTGATCATCACCGGATAGCCGATCCGCGCCGCCTCCTTGAGCAGCGTCTTCGGTGCCTGCCCCTCGCCGTGATAGCCCGGCACGACCGGCACGCCGGCCTTGATCGCAATCGCCTTGGCTTCGGACTTGCCGCCCATCCGGCGCATCGCCTCCGGCGACGGGCCGATAAACTTCAGGCCGGCCTTGCCGACGGCTTCGGCAAAGTCGGCGTTCTCGGCGAGGAAGCCGTAGCCCGGATGGATGGCCTCCGCCTTGGCCTCGAGCGCGGCGGCAATGATGCGGTCGCCGCGCAGGTAGCTGTCCGCGGCAGGCCCTGGCCCGATCTCCACCGCCTCGTCCGCCATCCGGGCAAAGGGCGCATTGCGATCGGCCTCGGAGACCACCGCAACGGTTGCCACGCCGAGCCTGCGCGCGGTGCGGATGATGCGGGCCGCGATCTCGCCCCGGTTGGCGATCAGGATTCTCTTGAACATCGGCGCGTCGTCTCCCTCTCCCCGTCTCTGTTGCAGGAGAGGGGATGCGGAGCTTATGGCATTGGCGCGTGCGCGTGAGCAATCGCCGCTGCGTCGCGGCCGGCTAGTCGAGGCCTTGCGCGCGGGGTCGATCGCTGGTGCACTCGGCACCATGGAAGCCTCCTGCTTCATCCGCGCCAACACCAAGCTGATGCCCGTCGCGTTGGTGCCGGAGGTCCACCTGCATCTGGCCGAGGAGTCGCTGCCGATCTGGCAGAAGACCGAGGAGGAGTTGGGCCGGATGAACGTACCCCCGCCCTACTGGGCGTTCGCGTGGGCGGGCGGGCAGGCGCTGGCGCGCTATCTGCTGGACAACCCGGCTGTGGTTGCCGGTCGGCGCGTGCTGGATCTGGGCTCCGGGTCGGGCCTCGTGGCCATCGCCGCCGCAAAGGCGGGTGCGGCACACGTTCTGGCAGCCGACATCGATGCCTATGCCTTGGCTGCCATCGGCCTCAACGCCGGGGCGAACGGCGTCGCGATCGGCACAACGCCCGACGATGTGCTGGCTGGGCCGGCGCCCACCTTCGATGTCGTGCTGATCGGCGATCTCTTCTACGAGCGGCCGTTGGCCGAGCGTGTTCTCGCCTTTGCCGTGGCGGCGCGCGCCGGCGGTGCGACCGTGCTGGCAGGCGATCCGGGCCGCAGCTATTTCCCGCATGATCGCTTCTGGCAGGTCGCTCAATATTCCGTGCCGGTGACGCGCGACCTGGAGGATGCCGAGATCAAGCGCACGGCCGTGTGGCGGCTCGATGCCGGTTAGATTGCCGCTGCGGACCTTCGCTCTACCGCGTCCCGTAGGCCCGGTCGCCGGCGTCGCCGAGGCCCGGCAGGATGTAGGCGTGCTCGTCGAGGGAGGCGTCGATCGCCGCAGTCCATATGGGGACGTCCGTGTGAAGCCCGCGAAGGCGCTCGAAGCCCTCGGGCGCGCCCAGCAGGCAGACGAGCCTGATGTCTTTGGCGCCCCGCTCCTTGAGGCGGTCGATGGCCGCGACCGCGGTGTTGGCGGTGGCGATCACAGGTGCCACGACGATGACCAGGCGCTCGGCGAGATCGGCCGGCGCCTTAAAGAAGTATTCCACCGCCACGAACGTCTCGGGCTCACGGTACATGCCGATGTGCGCGACGCGGGCGGTGGGCACGAGGTCCAGCATCCCCTCCACGAACGTCATGCCTGCACGCAGCACCGGCGCGAACACCAGCTTCTTGCCGGCAATCCGGTGGGCCGAGGTGCGCGCCAGCGGCGTCTCGATTTCCACCGTCACGAGCGGCAGGTCGCGCGTCACCTCGTAGCAGAGCAGCATCCCGATTTCCTTGAGCAGCTCGCGGAAGGACTTCGTCGATCGGTCCTTCTCGCGGATGAGCGTGAGCTTGTGCTGGACCAGCGGATGATCGACGACCGAGACGCCTTGCATGGTTCCCTCAATGCGCGCTGTCAGAAGACCGTACCGTCGCTGATGACCTGGATCGGTGGCGTGCCGTCGGCACGCTTGGTACGCGCAATTTCGCGGCCCGCGGACCATGTTCCTCCCTGGAGGACCTTAGCGAGCGGGAATGAGACAGCGTCCACTCCCAATCGCGCGCGCACCAGTTCCGCCAGTCGGTCGAGCAGGGCGACGGTGAGCGCGCGCCACTCGACCACGAGCGTCGAGCCCACGTCGTGTCGGCGGGCGGCCTCGCCCGGGTCGCGTAGCTCCAGCACGCCAGTATCGATAAGCAATCCGCCGTTTCGATATTCCGCAAGCCCTGTCAGGCCGTCGATGTCGGTGATCTCGAGTCCGGCCGCCTGCAGCGGCTCGATCAGCGAGTAGGCGAGCCACTGTGACAGCTTGTGCAGCGGCACGAGCCCGGTCGTGGTGTCGCCGGTCTCGATCGCCGGATGGCGCCAGCAGTCGCCGAGAGGGATGCCGCCCAGCTCGACGCGCGACGGCCAGATGGCTCCCAGCTGCTGCAGCAGCTCCTCCAAGACGAGGGGGGCGGGGAGGCGCCCACCGACGGCGAGACGAGAGAGGTGATCGAAGAAGCCGCCCGGACGCGGAGCGTCGGCACGGGCGAAGATCTCGGGTCGTGCGGCCACGGCGGCGCCCAGCCGGCGCAGGAGGTCGGCGCGGCCGTCGAGCCCGGCCAGGGGGTTGGCATCGCTCACTTGGAAATGCCGGCCGAGCGCGTCGCTGCTCGAGGCTTGCAGCGCCTCGGCGTCGGCCCGCAGCGGCGATGCGGGTCGCGCAGAAAAAACCCCGCCGGCGAACATGGCGAGGCTCGCCAGCGCCAGGCCTTCCGAGCGTCCGACTTTCGCACCCGTGGCGGCATCGCGATAGGCCCAGCGCGGCCCGGCCCCGGCATCGAGCAGCACGCTGACGATAACGAGGTCGAAAGCCGCGCGCGCCCGCTCTTTCGGATCGCGCCACGGCCGAGCTTTGTCGATCTCTGCCCAGCGGTCGCGATCATCGACCACGAAATGGCGCCAGCGTGCGTGCAACGGCACCTCGAGCGCCGGATAGGCCTTCTGGGTCATCGCCGCCACCAGATCGGCGGTGGTGTCGAGCTGTTCGGGGTGCACCCGGAAGTGGCGCAAGCTGTCCGCCAGGCCGATCGCCAGCAGGCGGTGCGCCCGGTCCCGCACCGCCTTGGCGCTCAGAAGAGAAGAAGCTGCCGCTGCCTCGGGCTGCACGAGCCTCGTGTCCGGTCTCGAGGGATCAATACTTGTCGAGGGAGCGGCCGACGGTGCGCGCGAGATCCTGCGCCTTCGGCACCTCGGCGGTGAAATAGCCGGCTGCCTTTTTCGCGGCGATCTCCACCTGCGCGTCGTCCGGCACCAACTCGTCGGGGATGGGCACGCGCTCGACGATCCTGATGCCTTGGCTCGCCAGCGCGTCGTGCTTCATGTCGCTCATGGAGATGAAGCGGTCGATCCGGCTGATGCCGAGCCAATGGATCACGTCGGGCATGAGCTGCTGGAAGCGCGCGTCCTGGACGCCGGCCACGCATTCCGTGCGCTCGAAGTAGGCTGTGGCCGCATCGCCGCCCTGCTGGCGCTTGCGCGCGTTGTAGACCAGGAACTTGGTGACCTCGCCCAGCGCCCTGCCTTCCTTGCGGTTGTAGACGATGATGCCGAGGCCGCCGGCCTGACCTGCGCGGGCACACTCCTCGATGCCGTGCACGAGGTAGGGCCGGCAGGTGCAGATGTCGGAGCCGAACACGTCCGAGCCGTTGCACTCGTCGTGTACGCGGCAGGTGATCGGCGTGTCGGGATCGGTGAGCCTGGCGACGTCACCCAGGATATAGACCGTCGTGCCGCCGACGGGAGGAAGAAAGACGGCGAGGTCCGGCCGCGTCACGAGTTCCGGGAACATGCCCGCGGTCTGCTCGAACAGCGTGCGGCGCAGGCTCGTCTCGGTAATGTTGAAGCGCAGGGCGATGCCCGGCAGGTGCCACACCGGATCGATGGCGACCTTCACTACGGAGAGGCTCCCGTTCGCCTGCACCACCGACCCGTCGATGGCAAGCCGGCCAGCCGTGATGGCCTGTGCGATCTCGGGCAACTCGAGCCGGGCGCGCGTGACGGCGATGCTGGGCCTGATGTCGGCACCTTCGGCGATCTCGGCCCGGAAGGTCTGCGCCACCAGGTGGCCCCATGGGTCGAGCGATACGATCCTGCCGGGATCGAGCCACTGCGCAAACGGGCCGATCGTGGCTGCAGGATCGGTGTTGGTGAGGTCGGCGCGCTGGATCGGGTTCAGCGCCCCGGAGGAGACGGCGAGCGCGCGATAGAGCGCATAGGACCCCCCGTGCGTGCCGATCACGTTGCGCTCGAGCGGTCGCGACACCGTGCCGACCACCGGCCCGCGCTCGTGTGCGGTGGCAGCGCCCCAGGCGAGGGGGAAGCGCGGCCTGGCTCCGGGCGCTGGATGCGAGGTCAGCCTGATGTGGTCGGTCCGGTTGGGACGGGTCATGAGTCCCCAAAAATGCCAAGGGCCCGCCGGTGCGACGGGCCGCATCGTCAATCCAAGCCAAGATATTGCGCGGGTCCAAGCAGTTGCTGCCAGACGCCTCGCTCGGCCGCCATTATAGTCGAGCCCCCGCCGGAAACAATGACCGGACCGCCCGCGGGCCTGTCGTACCGGCTCCCGCTTCACTCCGCGGCCACGGGATGACTCCAGCGCCGCCCCCTTGGTCGACCCTGCTGTTAACCATCTCGCGTCTGCACGCGAGACTGGAACGCATCTTGCGGTCAGGCAGGTAGCCCGCGGCAAGAACGCGCGAAATGGCTCATAGCGGTGCACCAAGATGGCTTCAAATGACGCGACGGGTCGCTTGGACTGGGTCGATGTCGCAAAAGGCATCTGCATCATCCTGGTCGTGATGATGCACTCGACCTTCGGCGTCGAGAAGAGCATCGCATCCGAAACGGCGCTGCACACGTTCATCGAGTGGGCGCGGCCATTCCGGATGCCTGACTTCTTTCTGATCTCCGGCCTGTTCCTGGCGGCGCGTATCGACCGGCCGTGGCGCGCCTATCTCGACACCAAGGTCGTGCACTTCGCCTATTTCTACGTGCTGTGGGTCAACATCCAGTTCCTGATGAAAGCCCCGGGCATGGTGCGCGACATGGGGCTGGACGGCACGGCCTCATTTTATCTCCTCAGCTACCTCCAGCCGTTCGGCACACTCTGGTTCATCTATCTCCTCGCCGTCTTCTTCGTCGCCACCAAGCTCCTGCGCGACGTGCCGTGGCCGTTGGTGCTCGCGTGCGCTGTGTTTCTTCACGTGATGGGGATCTACACGGGCTGGCAGGTGGCAGACGAGTTCACGGACCGGTTCGTGTTCTTCTACACGGGCTACATTGCTGCTCGGCACGTGCTGGCCCTGGCGGATCGAATTGCACGCCTGCCGGCTCTGGCCCTGATGGCAGGGCTCGTGGTGTGGGGCTGGCTCAACTGGCGGGCGGTCGAGGCCGGCGTTGCGTTGGCTGCCTGGTCCGACCTGCCGTTCTCCTACGCCGGCGTGCTGGCGGTGATTACCGTCAGCGTGCTCCTGGCCACGGCCGGCTGGGGTCGCGCTCTTGGCTACTGCGGGCGCAACTCGATCGTCATCTACCTGGCATTCCCGGTGTTCATGGCGCCAGCGCGCGTCCTGCTGCTCAAGGTGATGCCGCTCTGGCTGGCCGAAGTGTCGGCCCTGGCCACCACGGCTGCCGGGGTCGTGGGCGCGCTGCTACTCTTCCGGCTGGTCCGCGAAACGCGGCTGAGCTTTCTGTTCATCCGCCCACGGCTATTCCGGCTAACGGGACCGGCGGCCCCGCGCGGCCGGGAGGCACTGAGGCAAGGCGTGCAATTGCCTGACCTGAAGGCCTGAGAGGGGACGGGCGGCCCGAACCGCCAGTGCTCAGGCCAGACGTCAGCGCCTACGCCAGGTACTTCGCGATGTTCTCGCCGGCATCCTGCTTGGCCTTGAGCCAGCGCGCCATGCGGCCCCGCCCCGACCACGTCTCACGCGTCTTGGGATCGCGATACTTGGCCTTCACCTTGCCCCTGCGACCTTTTCTCGCTGCCGGGCGCACGGCATTGCCATTCGCCGCGGAACGCGGGCGGCCCGGGCGGCGGGGGGCGTCGTAGCCCAGGGCTGCGATTTGCCGCTCGAGCTCGGCCCTCTTGGCGGAGCGGCATTTCTCGTGCTCGTCGCGAAACTGGTTGAGAGCGTCCTTCTGCTCGTCGAACGATAGTTTCCCGAACCATGCGACGACGGTCCGCACTGCCAGCTGTCGTGCCACTTTCCAAGCCTTTCGATAGCGTAGATCATTTGCATTCTTATTCTGTGCGGGATTTCTTAAGTAATAGTCAAATTTACTTCATCGGGAGAATCGGCGGCGTGAGTTGTATACTTGCGATTAGTAACTCCAGCGGCGCTGAGAGGTTCGGCGTCGTTGTCGATGAACGAATGTTCCTCATCAAGCCGAAATCTTGTTGTTGTTGCCGCGCGTCGCCCGCGCTCCAGCCCACCGCACCCATCTCGCTATTACGTCAAATCCCGCACTCCTGGGCAAACTCCACAGAACCAATTCGACGTAGGGTCCCGGCGCGGCGGTTCCAAAGCCTCGATGGAGCTCGGCAGGAACTCATGGCGAACTTCCCGCGCGCTCGAGAACGGCGACAGTTCGGCCGGCGCCAAACCAGAATGCATGCGTTCATCCTCGCGCGGGGACGGCCGTCGGTCCCCTGCGTCGTGCGTGACATCTCGGCCGGAGGCGCGCTGCTGGAGACCGCGCATCCCGGCTGGCTGCCGTCGCGGTTCCGCGTAATGATGGAAGCACCCCGCTTCGAGGCCGACTGCGAGGTCGTGCACCGCTCCGCGGAGGCCGTCGGCGTGCGCTTCACCTCGCCCGTCGCGATCGAGGCGTTGGGCCTGGCGGTGGAGTGATCCGCACCGCGAGGGCACGCGGACCTCGCCCGTGCAGCCCCCATGGAGCCCCATGGAACCCATGTAACTCGGGGAACTTCCGGGCTCCACAGCCTTGCGCTATGTGCCCAACCGTGCGCAGCTAGTCAGGCGATCGAGGGAGGCCGCAGGAATGACCCGCAAATCATTTCTTCCGTTTCTTGAGCCAGCGGAGGAGAGCGCGCTGCTCGCTGCCGCTCCCGTCAAGTCGTTCGCGACGGGCGACCTCGTTCTCGACCAGAACGTGAAGCTGCGGGCGCTGTTCGTCATCGACGAGGGCGCCGTCCGTGTCGAGCGCAAGGATGGGGATCGCACCACCACGCTCGCCATCCTCGGCCCTGGCGAGTTTTTCGGCGAGATGTCCTTCATCGACGGCGCCGCCACCAGCGCCAGGGTGGTGGCCAACGTGCCGACACGCCTGCGGGCCATCGATACGATGATCGTCGACAACCTGAGCGAGGTGGATCCGACTTTCGGCAGCCGGCTCTACCGGTCGCTTGCCGCGATCCTGGTCGAGCGCCTGCGCCTCACGTCGTCGGACCTTCTGATGCAGAAGCCGTGGGTGTGACGCCAGGGCCCGCCGGCCGGCCTCACGTGGTGAGCTGGGCCAGCGACCAGTTGCGTCCGGCCATGGCCGACAGCTGCGAGGCCGCTTCCTGCCGCATCGATGCCAGGATGACGGCGTTGACCTCGTTGCTTGCCGTGGCGTCGTCCTTCAGCATCCACACCTCGAGCCCCTCCGAGGCGAGTGAACCCGCGATGCGTCCGGGCACCGGATCGTCCGGAGCATCGCAGGAGATGTTCACGGCGATGCGTGCGTCCTCATGCAACAGGCCCCGCACGCGCGCAAGCGTCGCCGGCTCGAGGACGTCCTCGTAGCAAAAGCTCGGCCCGCCCACGTCGATCCCGATCGCGTCGTACGTGCCGGCCTGCGTGCGAACGAACTCGCGCATGTCGGCCACCACGCACTTGATGCCGCGGGGCATCCAGAAGAATGTGCGCGCGAGCTCGAAGCTCATCGGATTGACATCCACAACGGTGACGCGCTGCCCCCGGCGATGTAGCATGGTGGCGAGGGCCCCGCCCCCGCAACCGAGCAGCAGGACGTCGGTTCCGTCGCCGAGCAGGTCTGCCATCAGGCGCACATACTCGACGCCCGCTTCGCCGCCCGCCAGCACGCGGCTCTGGCTGATCCCGCCTTCCCGGTAAAGGCGCGCCCCCGTGGACAGCTCCTCCATGACGGCGATTTCGCCATTGGGTCCGGCGAAGCGGGCAAGCAGGCGCATGTGCTCCTTCAAGGGCGGCGGGACGCCATCATCTATTCGTCAGTCCAGCGGGGCGCCTCGCACCCTCACCAGTCCGCGTACTCCGGGTCGTAGCCGGCGGTGTAGGCACCGTAGTAGCGAGGGGCGGCGACAGGCGGATAGGCACCGTAAACGACTGGCGGCGGGTAATAGACCACGGGCGGCGGGTAGTAAACGACCGGCGGGGCGTAATAGGCCGGCGCCGGCGGATAATATCCGTACGCGCGCGGACCCCGGTAGTAGTGCCGGGGGCCGCAGCAGCGGCGGTAGCCGCGGTAGTAATCGATCTTGACGACCGAGGCCTCGGGAGCGGCAATCGCCGCGCGAGGCGCGATCCCTGCTGCCGCGAATGCCGGGCTCGAGGCAGTCATCATCAGCAGCAAGCCGGCGCCGGACGAGAGCGACGCAACCAACGATTTGCGCATACGCGCCTCCATTCGTTGTCCTTCCACACTCTATCAGGCGCCTCTCCGCTGGGCCATGCTGCCCGCCCAATTTGCTGCCGGCGTTGCTTCCGGCGTTACGCTCCCCATGAGCAGAAGATGGCGTGCATCACGGCAAATCCTGAAGCACGTCGCTCAAGGCCTCGCCCTGCACGACGAGCTCATCGAGCGCCTGCACAAGCTCCTCGCGCTCATCCGGTGTTCCCCACTCCGGGTCCTCCTCCAATGCCGATATCCTCTCGACGATCAGCAGCCGCAGCTCATCGACCTTTTCCTTGAGCTCTCCGGGCGACAGAACCTCCTCGCTCATGCATCCTCCGCAAATCATCGCCTCCTGTTCATTACGTGTTTCCCGCGCCGCGCCGCCGTGTCAAGGGTGGTCGAGCACGGCCTGCCTGCGTCTCACACTCCACCCAACCGAGCTTGTCGAAGGACGGACCGCGCACGCCGGCCGCTTCGACAGGCTCAGCACGGGTCGGAGCGCGCGACATGACGCTGAGGGTTGGGCGGGTCCAATCTGGCGCCCGGCGATACAAGACGTTACGTCGCTTATCCGGTGCGGCTTCGGCTCGAGGTAGCCAAGCGGCTGCCCTTGCTGCAAAATGGCAGTCAGCTGTCAAATCAAGCGCGCTGCAAAAGCCGCACGCATCGGGAGGGAAGACCATGCCGCCCATTGTTGCCGGGCCGGGCTCGCAGGGGCCGGGCCGATGACCCCTCGGAGGCCGAGGCGGACGCGTCGGGATCGCGCATGACCATCCCGCTGGATCTGCTCACCAACGCCATAGTGGCCGGGCTGCTGCTGGGCGGTTTCTATGCGGCGGTGACCGTCGGCATCTCGATCTCGTTCGGCATGCTGGACGTGGTCAACATCGCGCATCCCGCCTTCATCATTCTCGGCTCCTACGTCGTCTACATCGTCAATACGACGACTGGCGCCGATCCCATCCTGGCCGCTGTCATCATGCTGCCCGCGTTCTATCTCCTGGGCGCGGCGGTCTACCAGGTCTACTACCTGTCGTTCGAGAAGCGGGGGCAGGAGGCCCTGCGCGGGCTCGCCTTCTTCTTCGGCCTCCTGTTCATCACCGAGGTCGCCCTGATCCTGGTGTTCGGCGTCGACTATCGCTACGTCGACGCGCCGTACATCGGGCCGACCTGGCGTCTCGGCGCCATCGACTTTCCGCTGCGCATGCTGGTGCCGTGCGCGGTGTCGCTCCTGCTTGTGCTAGGCCTGCAGCTCCTGCTCACCAGGACCTTCATCGGACGGGCGATCATGGCGGTGGCGCAGGATCAGCTGGCGCTGCAGCTGATGGCGGCCAACCCGACGCGCATCAAGCGCGCGGCTTTCGCCATCTCGATTGCCACGGCGGCGCTGGCGGGTGCGTTCCTGATCATAATCCAGCCGGTGGAGCCGTCCGTGGGACGGGAGTACATCGGCAGGGTATTCGCCATCTGCGTGCTGGGCGGCATGGGCAGCCTGCCCGGTACCGTCATCGCCTCGATGCTGCTCGGCATCGTGGAAAGCCTCACGGCGACTTTCTACGGGCCATCGTGGGCGCCGGCCGTGGCCTTCGGCTTCCTGCTCGGCACGCTGGCGGTACGGCCCGCCGGCATCCTGGGGCGCTAGTGTGATGATCGAGAGGTCCGCATCATCGCTCTGGGCTTGGTGGGGAAGCGGACTTCTCGATCTCGATCACACGAGCTCATCGACTTTGGCAGTATCCTTCAGATTGCGAAACTCGATACTGCGAAATTCGTGCCGGGCTTGCCGCAGATGTCGACGAATTTCGCGATCAGGACACTAGGGATGCGCTCCTGGGCCTTCTTCCTGCTTGCGTCGGCTCTCGGCGCCGTCTTCTTCGCGGCCGTGCTGGCGCTCAACAGCGATTATCTGTTCTATGCCGGCTACGTCGTGCTCCAGTACATCGTGCTGGCGACGGCCTGGAACATCCTGGGTGGCTACTGCGGCTACGTGAACTTCGGGAGCGCGGCGTTCTTCGCGCTCGGCGCCTATTCGTCGGTGACCTTGCACAAGCTGGGCGGCAACGTCGACAGGTATGCCTCCGGAGTGCTCGCAGACGCGCTCCACGTGCTGCTGCCTATGCCGATCCCGGCGCTGATGCTGGTGGGCGGCCTGGTCTCGGGCATCATCGGCCTGGGCATGGGCTACCTCACGCTGAGGCTGCGCGGCGTGTTCTTCGCCATCGCCACGCTGGCCATGGCAGTCGTGCTGCAGACGCTGATGATCAACTGGGATTTCGTGGGCGGCTCGCGTGGCGCCTACGTGATCCGGCAGGACAGGATCGGGGCAGGACTCGTCTCGCTCAGCTATATAGAATACCTGTTCCTGCTCATGCTCGTGCTCGCGGTGCTGGCGTTGACGGTGGCCCGGCTCATCGAGCGCTCGCGGTTAGGCTTCGGCTTCGCCACCATCCGCGACGACGAGATGGCGGCCGAGGCCGCGGGCGTGCCGACCTTGCGTCTGAAGCTGGTCGCCACCACGATCTCCGGCGCGTTCATGGGCATGGCCGGGGCGCCGCTGCCCTACTACCTCGGTTACATCGAGCCATCGGCGACGTTCGGCCTGCCCTATGCGGTGAACTCCATTGCCATGCCCATGATCGGCGGCACGACGACCTGGGCGGGGCCGCTGATCGGAGCGGTCCTCCTCGGCTCGCTGCAGCAGATCGCGACGGTCACCATATCTTCGGCGGTCAACCTGCTCATCGTCGGCGTGTTGCTGGTCGTGTTCGTCATCATCGCGCCCAAAGGCATCGTCGGGCTGCTGCTCGCCTGGCAGCACGGGCGGGACAAGCCATGACCGGGCCGCTGCTGCAGGTCAGGGGTCTGTCCAAGCGCTTCGGCGGATTCATCGCGCTGGAGAGCATCGACCTCGACGTGGCGCCGGGCGAGCGCCTCGGCCTGATCGGGCCGAACGGCTCGGGCAAGAGCACGCTGGTGAATTGCATGTGCGGCACGCTGCAGAACGAGACGGGCAGCGTGAGGTTCGCGGGCGTGCCCCTCGACGGGTTGCCGGCGCACCAGCGCACGCACTTGGGCCTGGCACGCAGCTTCCAGCTGCCGCGGCCGTTCATGAGCCTGTCCGTGGCGGACAACGTGCGCGTCCCGCTGCTCTATACGGTGCGGCGACGCGCGCTCACCGTCAGCTCGGCGGGAGAGCTCGATCAGCGCTGCCTCGAGCTGCTGGATCACGTCGGGCTGGCAGCCAAGGCGAAGCGCAGGCCCAGCGACCTCACGCAAGTGGAGATGCGCAAGCTGGAGCTTGCCCGCGCCATGGCTGCCGAGCCCAAGCTCCTGATCGCCGATGAGGTGATGGCGGGCCTGTCGCATTCCGAGATCGAGGACATCATCGGCCTGCTGCTGCGCCTCAACGGCGAGGGCATCACCATCATCATGATCGAGCACATCATGCGCGCCGTCATGAGCTTCTCGCAGCGGCTCGCGGTCCTGGTGTCGGGGCGCAAGATCGCGGACGGCAGGCCCGAAGACGTCGTCAACAACCCGGAAGTGGTGAGGGCCTACCTTGGCCAGTAGCTTGAGGGTCGAGGGCATTCATGCCGGCTACGGCGCCGTGCGCGTGATCGAGGACGTGTCGCTCGAGATCGGCGCCGGCGAGACCGCGGTGCTGCTCGGCACCAACGGCAACGGCAAGAGCACGCTCATGAAATGCATCATGGGCCTCGTGCGGCCGACGGCCGGCCGCATCGTCGCCGAGATCGACGGTGCAGCTCACGACCTCACTCGGCTCAGCACCGAAGAGATCGTGAACCTCGGCATCGCCCTGGTGCCGGAGGGCCGGCGCCTGTTTCCCAAGCTGACGGTGGAGGAGAACCTGCTGCTTGGCGCCTTCCGCCATGCCGCGCGCCAACAGCGCCACCGCAATCTCGAGAGCTGCTTTCAAACCTTCCCGCGGCTCGCCGAGCGGCGCTCGCAGCTCGCCGGCTCCATGAGCGGCGGCGAGCAGCAGATGCTGGCGCTGGGGCGCGCACTGATGCTGGCGCCGAGGATCCTGCTGATCGACGAGCCGTCGGTGGGACTGGCGCCGCTGCTCGTCAGCCGCACCATCGACGCAATCAAGGAGTTGAAGGACCAGTTCCGACTCACGGTGCTGATGGCTGAGCAGAACTTCACGCAGGCCATTCGCATCGCCGACCGCGGCTATGTCATCGTCCACGGGAGGATCGCCGTGGACGGGCGCTCCGCCGAGGAGCTCAACAACAACGACCTGATCAAGAAGTTCTATCTCGGCCTCTGACGGCGGTTTGCCGCACTGCCATGCACGCGACTGCCTTGTCGCCAACCAGGGCTCGGTGTCATCCTTGGAGTTGCGGGCTCCGAGTAGGCTCGGAGCAAGGAAGCGCGGCCATGACGGGAACAAGCGAGAGGGAAGCTTCGTAGTGAACTTCGAGGAGCATGCGGGCAAGGCGGTGCTGCGCGCGCACGGCATCGAGACGCCCGGCGGTGTGCTGGCGGCGAGCGTGGAGGAGGCGGCGCGGGCCGCTGAGCGGCTGGGTCCCTGCGTGGTCAAGGCGCAGGTGGCGGCCGGCAAGCGCGGCAAGGCCGGCGGCATCAAGCTGGCAGCTGATCCAGGAGCGGCAAGGGCCGCCGCGGCCGCCATTCTCGGCATGGCGATCGGCGAGCATCGCGTGGACAGGCTGCTCGTCGAGGCGCAAGTGCCGATCGCGCGCGAGATGTACGCGGCCGTGCTCAACGACCCCGCGGCCAAGGGGCCGCTGCTGCTGTTCTCCGCCGAAGGCGGCATGGACATCGAGGAGATCGCCGCCACGCATCCCGACGCGCTGGTGCGCATGCCGCTCGACATCCGCAAGGGTGTCGATGGGCAGACGCTAGCCGCAGCACTCCCGGCATCCTTGCCCTGCGACCGGGCGGCTTTGGTCGCACTGCTCGGCCGGCTGTACGAGGCTTACGTGCGGAGCGATGCGGAGCTCCTGGAGATCAATCCGCTCGTCGTCACCAAGGATGGCCGTCTCGTGGCGCTCGACTGCAAGCTGGTGATGGACGACAGCGCCATTCCCCGGCATGCCGAGCTCGCCCGGACCGGCACGCCCGACACGCTCACGAGCCTCGAGGCAAAGGCGAAGGCGCTGGGCCTCAAGTTCATCGAGCTCGACGGCAACGTGGGGGTGCTCGCCAACGGCGCGGGCCTCACCATGACGACCATGGATGCGGTGCGCCACTACGGCGGCAGCCCGGCCAACTTCATGGAGATCGGCGGCGAGAGCTACACCAAGGCCAAGCCGGCGCTCGAGCTGGTGCTGGCCAACCCGCGGGTCAAATGCCTGCTGGTCAACTTCTGCGGTGCGTTCGCCCGCACGGACGTGATGACGGAGGGGGTAGTGGGTGCCTGGCAGGAATTGAACCCGCGTATCCCGATCTTCTTCACCATCCACGGCACGAACGAGGACGAGGCGATCGCGCTGGTCAAGTCGCGGCTCGGCATCACGCCGTTCGACCTGATGGACGATGCCGTGAAGGCGGCGGTGGAGGCGGCGCGATGATCCTGGGCGGCAGCGAGAGCGTGCTGGTGCTCGGCATCACCGGCAAGCAGGGGACGTTCTGGTCCGAGCGCATGCGCGACTACGGCACCAGGATTGTCGGGGGCGTCAATCCGAAGCGGGCCGGTGAGCGGCATCTCGATCTTCCCGTGTGGGCCAGTGCGCGCGATGCCGCCCGGAGCATGCGCATCGACGCGGCCGTGATGTTCATCCCTCCGTTCGGAGTGAAGGAAGCCGCGCTCGACGCCATCGAGGCCGGCATCGGCAAGATCGTATGCCTGACCGAGCACGTGCCCGTGCACGACACCATGTACGTGCTGGCCGCGGCGCGCGAGCGAGGGGTGCGCCTGATCGGGCCCAATACGGCCGGCATCGTGACGGTCGGCGAGTGCTTTGCGGGCTTCATGCCGGCCTTCAACCCGCGCGTGTTCCAGCCGGGCGACGTGGGCGTGATCTCGCGCTCGGGCTCGCTCGGCACGCTTCTGTGCCTCAACCTCGTGCAGGTCGGCCTCGGCATCAGGGCCTTCATCGGCATCGGCGGCGATCCCGTCATCGGCACGACCACCAGGGATGCGCTCGTCGCCCTCGACCAGGATGCCGGGACCAAGGCCGTCGCTCTGGTCGGCGAGATCGGCGGCTCCATGGAGGAGGAGGCGGCCGAGTACGCGCGGAGCATGAAGAAGCCGATCGCGGCCTTCATTGCCGGCGCGGCGTCGCCGCCCGGCAAGCGCATGGGGCATGCCGGTGCGATCGTGATGGGCAACAAGGGCAGCTATGCCGGCAAGAAGGCGGCGCTCGAGGCCGCGGGCGTCACGGTGTGTGCCACGCCGTTCGGGGTGGCGGAGGCCTTGCGCGATCTGCGCAGGTGATCGCGTCGAGTGCCGGCAAACGCGCTGCAGACCGTCGCCCGACATGTTTTTCCTGGCGGAGCGCGCGTGTGCGTCTAAGATGCCCGACAAATCGTCCCGGGGAGAAAAGCCATGCTCAAGGTCTATGGGCGCGCCAATTCCATCAACGTGCGCAAGGTGCTGTGGATGCTCGCCGAGATCGGGCTGCCCTACGAGCGCGAGGACTGGGGGCGCGGGTTCAGGTCGACGGACGATCCGGTGTTTCGGAAAATCAATCCGGTCGGCGTGGTGCCCGTCATCGATGACGGCAACTTCAGGCTGCGCGAGAGCAATACGATCGTGCGCTATCTCGCCGAGAAGCACGGCCGCACCGATCTCTACCCCAAGGAGCTCGAGGCGCGGGCGACGACCGAGTCGTTCATGGACTGGGCCTCGACCGATCTCGCCAACGGCATGCGGCCGGTCTTTCATGGGCTCGTCGTCAAGAACCCGGCCTACGCGAGCATGGTCGATGCCGGCGCCAAGGAGTGGGCGCAGCAGATGGGCGTGCTGGAGCAGCACCTGGCCGCTAACGGCCCCTACGTCATGGGCCAGAGCTTCACCATCGGCGACATTCCGGTGGGGCTGGTGGTCAATCGCTGGTTCGCCATCAATTTCGCCAAGCCCGCGCTCAAGGCGGTCTCTGCGTACTATGATCGGCTCACGGAGCGGCCGGCCTACAGGGCCCACGGTCGGAACGGCACGCCCTGAGCGCACCGGAATGCCGCGGACGTCCAGGAATCGCCGTATTCTGGTCGCAGTCGGGCCGACGAACCGCAGCCGGATTGGATCCGCAATGGGGCGCAGAGGCCATTTTGCAGGTGCACTGCTCGTTGCCCTGATCGGTCTGCAGATCGGCACGGCGAAAGCGCAGGAGTATTGTGTCGCCTGCACCGGGCCCAACGGCCTCTATCGCTGCATCATCGAGGGCGCGCAGCCGCGCGGCGGCCAGTCGCTGCAGATGCTCTGCGTCACGGCCATGGCGAAACAGGGCGGGCATGCGACCTGTATGGTCAAGCGTGGCACTGTGTTCGATTGCGACGGTACGGTGAAGCGCATTCCCTGGACTGCGCTTGACGTGCCGGCCCAGCAGGAGGAGCGCCCCGTCCCTCCCGCGCCGGCTCCTCCGAAGGCTCAGCCGGCCGCCGGGCCGGCGCCATCTCCCGCAACCGATGCCCCGCCGCAGACCGTGGTGGACTTCGCCAAGCAGGCCAACGAGAAGGCGGCCGAGCAGGTGAAGAAGGCGGGCGACACCGTCAAGGACGCGACCAAGAAGACCTGGGACTGCATGTTCTCCTTCTTCACGCGCTGTTGAGAGGAGACGGCGGAAGGAGTGTGGACGCAAGGATTGGAGCCGTCCCGAACCTTGGCCCCGACTTACCCACAAGCCACTTGCCATGCGTGCTGGCGTCGTGCGCCTCGGCTGCTATAAGCCGCGCTGGTTTCTTGTACCCCCCGAGTCGTCGCCGAGATCGATCCCAGGACCAACAAGGGGAGACGATGCGCATGGCTTTGAAGGCACCAGGCATCCTGATCTTCACGCTTTCCATCATCCTGTCGCTGGCAGTGCTGTTCACGCGCGTCTTCGGCGCCAACGTCCCGCTCCTCACAGCCGACTCCGCACAGTTCTATGCGATGTGGGCGGCCTATCTGGTGCTGGCGCTCGGCTGCATCATGCGGGGACTGTAGCGAGCCGGCCAGACTGCTCGGGACAGCTGCTGATCCGCAATCGATGTGCCGATCTGTCGCGCGGCTTTTGGCGCTCTGGAAATACTCTGTTGCGGCGAGCTTCATCTCGCAATGGAGAACCGCCCGATTGCGGGCGAGCACACGCCCAGACGCCGTGCGCGGCGGTGGGCCAGAGAGATTGCGCTCGCCGTGCTACTGACCATTGCCGCAGCTGTCTTCATCACCGCCGCGTGGTGGCGGGGGAACGGCTTGCCGCAAGCGACGCAAAGCTTCGAAACCGCGCGCAAGCCAGTGGCCAACTGAGCGCGGTTCTGCCTGCCGCCTCTCGCACCTATTGCGCCGTCCAGCCGCCGTCGATGGAATAGTTGGCGCCGGTGATGGAGGCCGCCGCCTCGCTGGCGAGGAAGGCCGCGAGCGCCGCCACCTGCTCGACCGTGACGAACTGGTTGGTGGGCTGCCGGGACAGGACCTGCTTCTTGGCCTGCTCCAGCGTGATGTTCTCGGACTTGGCGAGGTCGGGGATCTGTTTCTCGACCAGCGGCGTCCACACGAAGCCGGGCGAGATGGCGTTGGCGGTGACGCCGTGCTCGGCAAGCTCGAGAGCGACCGTCTTCGTGAACCCGGCAAGGCCGTGCTTGGCCGATACGTAGGCGCACTTGAAGGGCGAGGCCCGCAGCGAGTGCGCGGAGCAGATGTTGATGATGCGCCCCCACTTGCGCTTCTTCATGCCGGGCACCGCCGCCCGCGTGGTGTGGAAGGCCGAGGTGAGGTTGATGGCGATGATCGAATCCCACTGCTCGATGGGAAACTCCTCGACAGGTGCGACGTGCTGGATGCCCGCGTTGTTGACCAGGATGTCCACGGAGCCGAAATCGCGCTCTGCCTTGGCGATCATGTCCGCAATCTGATTGTGGCGGAGCATGTTGGCGGGATCGAACGTCACGCGAGTGCCGAGCTTCTTGATCTCGGCGATGGCTTTCTCGTTGTCCTTCTCGGTGCCGAGCCCATTCATGACGATGTTGGCGCCGTCGGCGGCGAGGGCGTGCGCGATGCCGTGGCCGATGCCCGAGGTGGAGCCGGTCACCACCGCCGTCTTGCCTTTGAGGGACATGCGAGTTCTCCTGTTGTGTCTGGACGCCAGTGTCCTGATCGCGAAATTCGTCTACATTCTGCGGCAAGCGCGGAACGAATTTCGCGATCTGAAGGACACCAGCCAGGCCAATGAACCAGTGTGATCGAGATCGAGAAGTCCGCCTCACCACCAAGCCCAGAGCGATGATGCGGACTTCTCGATCATCGCGCTAGCTGCATCCTGCAGCAAAGCCTGCGCCTTGCCTAATGTCGGATGCCGGCATGTCGTGCCGCGGGACACGCCGGGGGTTGTCAGATAGAACGACGCGGCGAGATTTCCCCGTTGCACGGCGGTTGCATCAGAACTCGGAAGAACTTGGTTGATGACACCTGAAGCCAGACTGGCATCCCTGGGCCTGAGCCTGCCCGAGATCCCCAGGCCGGTCGGCACTTACGTGCCGTTCAAGCTCAGCGGCAACATCCTGTATCTGTCCGGCCAGGGGCCGAGGCGGGCGGACGGCTCGTTCGTCACCGGCAAGGTCGGCAGGGACGTGACGACGGAGGAGGCCTACGAGGCTGCAAAGCTCGTCGGCCTGGGCCTCCTGGCCGCGGCCAAGGCGGCGGCCGGGGATCTTTCCCGCGTCGAGGTGCTCAAGGTGCTCGGCATGGTCAATGCCGTGCCGGAGTTCAGCGACCAACCCAAGGTGATCAACGGCTGCTCGGACCTGTTCGTTGCCGTCCTCGGAGAGCGCGGCCGTCACGCGCGCTCGGCGGTGGGCATGGGCTCACTGCCCATGAACATCGCCGTCGAGGTCGAGGCGGTGATGCAGATCCACGATTGATGCGGCCGCCGCCCTCTCCGGGCTGAAGAGTGGGGAGAGGGGGTCACGGCAGGTAGCCCTTCTCCAGGTCGAGCGCCTGGCGTGACAGCTCGCGGCCGGACGCGTCGCGCACGGCGAGCGTCCACGTCACGTTGGTGCCCTTGTCGTAGGAGGTCGTGGAGCGCAAGCGCGCGGCGAGCGTCTGGCGGGGCTGCAGTGCGATCGGGGAAAGGACGGGCAGGTAGAGCTGCTCCCAGTGCGTGCGCGGATCGAGCGGACCGGTCGACAGGCCGATGCCCGGTGCCAGCTCGGCGCGCCACCACAGCGCCAGTCCGTAGACCGTGGTGGGCCGGCTCACCTGCCAGCTCGCCTCGCCCGAGCGCGTGGTCTTGTTGCGGCGATCGAAGACCACCTTGTCCCACGACCGGGCGGCGCCGCCGCCATCGAGCAGGTCGCCGCGCTCGAGCCAGCGCACGTAGATGTTGTTGAGGGTCATGGTCTTCGCCGGAGCGAAATCCAGCCCATAGCCCACCTCGTCCCACACGGCGAGCTCGCGATAGAGCCGCTCGGCGGTCACCGGGCAGACGAACTGCTCCACGCTGTGCGGAATGATGGTGCCGCCGGGATTGAGGAAGCGGGCGTGCGCATCGTTGAGCGTGGCGATGATGTTCTCCTCGAAGGGATAGTTGCCGAGCGTCTCGCACACGATGACGTCGACGCGCTCGGGCTCGGCCACCTCGGTCGAGTGCATCTCGGCGATGCGGCAGTTGGCGATGCGGTTGTGGCGCAAGAGCTTGCGCGCCACGGCGGCGATCTCCGCCGTCTCGTACATGTCGACGCGCCTGGCTCCCAGCTTCGCGGCGAGAAAGCCGAGGAAGCCCGTGCCGGTGCCGATGTCGGCCACGGTGGTCTGGCCCTTGACGATCACGCGCGCGAGCGCGGCGTGGAAGGCCGCGTTGCGAACCCGGTCGGCAAGGAGGGTGCGGTGGTATTCGATGCGCATTGCAGAGGAGTGAGGTGGCGAGATGGCGAGTGGTGAGATATTGGGTTGTGCCTTGGGGGCACGACGAGTCAAGAAGGGGTACTAAGGCCGCCAAGATACGGCCTTTCCGGCCCGCTACCTACCACTGACCGCTCACCATCTCACCACTCACCGCCTCACCCATGTCCCAATCCATCCCCGCTACGTCGCAGACCATCCGCTCCGGTATCGCTGCCGTCGATCGCTACCTCGATGCCGGCTACGACACCGTGCCCGGCATGTCCTCGCGCTTTGCCGCCGCCATTTGCTGCGGGCTGTTGCGGATGCAGACCGGGATGGGTGTGAGCGGCCCGATCGCGGAGATCGGGGCCTTCGAGGGGCGCTTCTTCATCGCGCTGGCGCATGCGCTGGTCCAGGGCGAGGTGGCGCTCGGCATCGACCTCTTCGACTGGCCCAACCCGGAGGTCATGGACCGCTTCGAGGCCAACTGTGCCCGGCATGGGATCGCGCCGGACCGCCGCATCACCTGGAAAGCCGACAGCCGCACCATGGCCCCTGACGCGCTGCTGGCCAAGCTGGGCGGTCGCCGTCCGCGCTTCATCCACATCGACGGGGAACATTCGCGCACGGCGCTGACCAAGGACCTGGAGCTGGCTACCGCCGTCCTGGCGGCCGAGGGCGTGATCGTGCTCGACGACATGCTGCACCCGGGCTACCCGACCTTGATGGTGGCGGTGCATGAGTACCTGCAGCGGCATCCGGAGATGTGCGTGCTGTGCGTCATCGACCGCGAGACCGTGGTGGCCGCCACCAAGTTCGTGCTGTGCCGGGGCGAGTGGTTCAAGCGCTACGAGGAGAAGCTGCTCGAGGCCTACAAGAACAACGTGTGGCCGATGGGCGCCGATTTCGAGCCGCACTGGTGCCTCGTGCTGTCGCTCGACACGCGGCTCGCCGAGATCGTGTGAATTGGGCGCCGGCGCAGGGTGTCAAAGGCGCAGCCGCATTGCACGGGGTCGGCGGTGCGTCGGCGCAATACGGCTTCGCCTCTTGCGCCCTACCTGCCGATGCGTTGTGTCTTCGCGGACCACGCCCAAGTCCCGACAAAAACCGGAACTACTTTCGCCGCGGATCACAGGTACCGGGGCATGGGCTAGAGCTCAGAGAGGCAACCAAGCGCCGCATGGATTGAGCGGGGAATAGGCGGCGCAGGCCGCTGCGGCGGGTAGGTCGAGCTGCACCCCCAGTCTGTTGCGCCACCACACCCGGGTCGTCATGAATTTCTGGAGTTGGCTGAAGCCGCGCCTTTTCGCGGCGGCGCCGGAGCGCGCCGGTATCTCCGAGCCTGCCGACGAGGGGAGGCCGGACGATGCGCAGCAGGGGCATGATGCCAAGCGGCTGTTCCTGGTCGTCGGGCTCGGTGCGCTGTCGTGGGTGGCGACCTACGTCGGCATGCTCGAGCTGATCGAGTCGAACCTCGGCGACCTGCCCTTCATCCACAAGATCATCATCGGCTTCTCCGTGGCGATGCTGATGACGATGATCATCTGGCTGCTCGACCGCATCTTCTCGCCCGCCGATGCCTTCACCAAGGCCTGCTACATCGCGGGCTACCTGTTCCTGTCCGTCATCTCCGTGGGCTTCGGCTTCGGCTTCTATTGGAAGGTGCTGGAGAGCCGCGGTGAAGCCTCGCGCTCGGCGGAGAGCGCCATCACCCAGGTGCAGAGCGCGCTGTTCGCCGCCTCCACGCGGCTCGAGCAGCTGCAGTCGACGCTCGACCAGCTCACCAGCGTGTCCGCAGAGAAGGCGGAGGTGGAGAGGGCGTCGGGCAAGTCGTGCCCCAACAGCGGGCCTGGCGACGGGCCGCGCCGCAAGATGCGCGAGGAGGACGCCGGCCGCTTCAAGTTCGCCTCCGACTTCGTGAAGGGCCGCATCGGCACGGTCAAGGCCGACATGGCCGCGCTCGACAGCGACCTGCAGAAGATCGTCAAGGACGATCGTTCCGTCATCGACGCCAGGACCGGCAACCGCAACGAGTTCCTGCGCGGCGTCGGCCGCAAGCTCGATCTTACCGTCACGGGCTTCAATGCCTTCCGCAGCGACCCGCAGCTCAAGCAGATCCGCATCGACCTGGCGGAGCGCGCCGAGAAGACCACCATCACCGGCGCCAAGGGCGTCGTGATCTCCTGTCCCGACGGACAGTTGCAGATGGCCTTGCGCGGCGTGGTACGCGCCATCGACCAGCTGCCCGAGCTGGCCAAGCCGCAGATCGCCGCGGTGGAAGGCTCCGAGGCCACGATCGAGGCCTTCCGCAGGCTCACCACGACGTTCTTCGGCCTCCTCACCTTCAAGATGCCGCCGTCCGCGGACGAGCTGCGCGAGCTACAGCGGAAGGCGGTGCAGTCGGTCGAGGGCTCGGGCCAGGCCGGCGCCCCGGTGCCGCGCCCGGCGTTCGAGGAGCAGACGGCGGGTCTGGCCAAGCGCGACTACGTGCCGCTGGCCGTGGCCATCTTCGTCGACCTGTGCCTGCTGCTCGTATCGATCGGCCGGCCGGTCAATCGCTTCATGGGGCTCGAGCGCAGCATGCGGGAGGCCGAGGACGGGCCCGTGTATCCGATCCTGAGCCGGTTCCAGGACATCCACGCCGACGCCCAGGCCATTCGCCATTTCGAGGTGTTCCGCGACGTCATCTTCGACATCAACGGCCAATACCACGTGGCCGTGCCGCTCAACGTGCCCAAGACGGCGGAGAACTACCGCGAGCTGCATCTGGAGGCGCATCGCCTGGCCAACCTGTGCTACGCGCTCGAAGGCAAGGGCATCCTGGTGCGGCCGGCGAGCTTCCTCCCCGCGTTGCTCGTGCAGCGCCAGCTGAAGCGCCGCGGCAGCAAGTTCATGGAGTGCTACGGCAACCGACGGCCGGCCCGCTACCGGCGCGGCTGGGACGCGGTGCGCTCGGTGTGGTCCGACATCCCGCAGGTGGAGAAGCCGGCGTTCAAGGTCTATCGCTTCAAAAAGGGGGCCTGGCCCGAGATGATCCTGGGGGCGGTGATGGGGGCGGCGCGCCGGATCGAGATCGTGCAGGGTCACGCGGAGGGCGCCCACGTTGCGAAGGCCCAGGGTCGCGGGCGGTGGAACGGAAACGGCAGCGGAGCCCATCCTCCGCACGCCGGGAACGGCCGCGATGATGGCTATCCGCCAGCCGACGATCCGGCATTCGGACGCTACCGGCATCGCTACGTCGAGCCGGAGGTGCCGACGAACGGCGCCGAGCACGATCCGGCCGCCAACGGCCACGCGTTCGATGCGGAACTGAGTGACGTAGCGCCTCACCCGGCGGACGAATCGATGGCGACGGCCGCTGAGGCTGCAGAGCATCCCGGGGAGCCGGCTCGGGCGCCGGCATCGCAGCCAGCAAGGCGCGACGCGCTCTTCGGTGCGCTCGGTCGTCTGATCCCAGGGCGTCAGGAGCCGGGCCGGACCGAGCTCGAGCTTGCGGGCGAGCCGGTTTCCGATATCGAGGCCGAGCAGATCGCCGGCCGCTTCGGCCGCTCCAACGGCGCGTAAGCCTGGGACGACACCTGTCATTCCCGCGAGCGCGAAGCGCGTCGGCGGGAAACCAACCCGAGGCTCGACGCTGGCGCTTGGGTTTGGATGCCCGCTCTCGCCTCGCTTGGCGGGCATGACGTTGGGGCGAGGGGCCGAGTTCCACAGCGGCCCGAGGCTCAATCATTATTTAACCGTAATGGCGCCTAATAGTCAGGCAACGGGACGAGCGCTCGTTGCCCGAGCCTCACCCGCCCCCGTGCCCAGAGAGAGAACAACCATGCGCTTGCGGCCTCCGCTTCGCGTCAGCGTCACACGGCACGAAGAGAAGGAGCAGAAGCTTCAGGAATTCCTGTCGCTTCATCTCGCGCGCCGGCCGCACGGCGGCGATGCCGCCCGCACGAATCATCTGCTGATCGTGGCGCGCTCGCTGGAAAGCCCGGTGGTGAAGGCGATTGCTGGCCTCACGGACGAGGTCGCCAGCGCGGGCCTCGGCGTGCGCATGATCCTCGCCCACGTCGACCGTGAGCCGTCGCCTGAGGACTGGGCGCGTACCATCTCCTTCACGCACGAGATCCGCTGGGCCAGGCACCCGCGCCTCGTCGAGGCTCACGAGCAGCTGGTCATCGACCCGGAGACCTGCTGGATCGGCGACTGCATGCGGCGCGATCCCGCCAAGTGCGATGCCTACGAGAGCTTCGTGGAGGATTGCGGGGAGGCGGCAGGCTGCGCGACGGTATCCTTCGAGCGCCTGTGGCACGTCAGCGAGCCGTTGGTGAGCCGCACGGCCGGCCGCAGCACCGGCTTGGTGCCGGGCGTTCTGCCTATCGTCGAAGCCGAGCCGCAGCCGACCATCGGTACGCGCCACTGAAGATGCAGCGCTGCCGGCCGGAGCCCTAGAGTCTTTCCGACTTTGATGGAAGCTCGACCGCGATTGCGCGCTCGCCGTTGTCATCCCGGCGCTTGTCGCCGGGATCCAGCCATCGGCAAACGCCGGAGCAAGCCGAGAAATTGACCCCGGCCATCAAGCCCGGGATGACAGGTTGCGTCGGGGACGGCGGAGAGCGGCAATGCTACTCCGCGGCGACCTTCTTGGGTTGCACGGCGGCGCTGTAGTCGTTGATCAGCGTCTCGCAGATCTTGCCCGGCTGGTACTTGTGCGGCCCGATCTCCGATACCGGGGTGACCTCGGCGGCCGTGCCGACCAGGAAGCACTCCGAGAAGGTGCCGAGCTCGTCGGGCATGATGACGCGCTCGATCACCTGCAGCCCGCGCTTCTTGGCAAGGCCAATGACCGTGCGCCGCGTGATGCCGTCGAGGAAGCAGTCGGGCGTCGGGGTGTGCAGGGCGCCGTCCTTCACCAGGAAGATGTTGGCGCCGGTGCACTCGGCCACGCGGCCGCGCCAGTCGTACATGAGCGCGTCGGCATAGCCCATCCGCTCCGCGCGATGCTTCTCGAGCGTGCAGATCATGTAGAGGCCGGCGGCCTTGGTCTTGGCGGGCGCGGTGGCAGGGTCGGGCCGGCGGTACTGCGCGATGGCGAGCCGGATGCCCTTGAGGCGCTGCTCCATCGGGAAGTAGGAGCCCCAGTCCCACGCCGCGACGGCGAGATGAATCTTGGCGGCCTGCGCCGAGACGCCCATCATCTCGCTGCCGCGCCAGGCGATGGGGCGCACGTAGCAGTCGGTGAGCTTGTTGGCCTTCACTACCTCGCGGCAGGCCTTGTCGATCTCGGCGACGCTGTAGGGGATGGTGAAATCCATCGTCTTGGCGCCATCGTAGAGGCGCTGGCTGTGCTGGGTGAGCTCGAAGATCTCCCCGCCGTAGGCCCGCTCCCCCTCGAACACCGCGCTCGCGTAATGCAGCCCGTGGCTCAGCACGTGCAGGTTGGCCTCGCGCCAGGGCACGAGCTTGCCGTCGTACCAGATGAAGCCATCGCGATCGTGATAGGGGACCAGGTCGGCCATGAGCTGCCTCCTCCCGGAAGGGGCTTGGTTTGATGAGCCGGGGTCGAACGCTCTCGCCGGCCCGACTTCAGGCTGGTCGGCAAATTGCCCAATTTGCGGGCTTTCAGAAGCACCGCAAACGCCGCGCCGGTCGGCACCCGAGCCCGTAAAAAGTCTTGCCAGCACTAACAATCGGGGTCAAATAAGTCAACATGGCTGACGTAACGTCCGCGCTCTTGAGCAGGCACAGGGCGCCGGTTGATCAAGGCTCAGGCAGATCGACGGCTCCCGCTCCCGATCCTCGTCTCATCACGTTCGTGGAGCTGCTGTTCTTCGCCTACCGCGACTTCACCAGCGAGGCCGATGCCGTGCTCGCCGAGTTCGGGCTCGGGCGGGCACATCACCGCGTGCTCCACTTCGTCAACCGCAATCCGGGGCTCAGGGTGGCCGACCTGCTGGAGATCCTGAAGATCACCAAGCAGAGCCTGGCGCGCGTCCTCAAGCAGCTCCTGGACCAGGGTTGGATCGAGCAGAAGGCGGGCGAGCAGGATCGCCGCCAGCGGCTTCTGCATACAACCGAGAAGGGCGCGGCTCTGGCGCAGCGCCTTGACGGCTTGCAGTCCAGGCGCGTGGCCCAGGCGCTGGCGCGTGCGGGCGCCGGCAGCGCCGATGCGGCGGCCCGCTTCCTGTTCCACATGGTCACCAAGGAGGAGCGCGCCCTGGTCGAGGCGCTGCTGCCGGAGACCGTCGCCGCGACGGCCGTCGGCCGTCCCTGACGCTCATCGCGCGGGCCGGAGGGGGAATGGATACGCTGCCCGACAACGCTGCGCACATCCTGGTCGTCGACGACGATCAGCGCATTCGCGACCTCTTGGCGCAGTACCTGTTCGAGAACGGGTTTCGCGTGACGACGGCCACGGATGCGGCGAGCGCACGCGCCGCCATGCGCGGCCTCGCCTTCGACGTCGTGATCCTCGACGTGATGATGCCGGGCGAAAGCGGGCTCGATCTGGCGCGCGACCTCAAGGCGATAACCAACATCCCGGTATGCCTGCTGACGGCCCAGGCCGAGCCCGAGCAGCGCATCGAAGGCCTCGAGACCGGCGTCGACGACTACATTCCCAAGCCCTTCGAGCCGCGCGAGCTGCTGTTGCGCCTGCAGAACATCCTGCGGCGCGGCCGAGGCCCCTCGGGGCCCCGGGAGGAGATCAAGATGGGTGAGTTCACGTTCCACGTCGCCCGCGGCGAGCTCAAGCGCAAGGACGAGACGATCAAGCTCACGGAGCGGGAGCGCGACCTCTTGCGCCTGTTCGCGCAGCGGCCGGGAATGCCGATCGCCCGTCATGAGCTTGCCGGCGACGACGCCACCGGTAGCGAGCGCGCCATAGACGTGCAGATCAACCGCCTTCGCCGCAAGATCGAGAACGATCCCGCCAATCCCGTCTACCTGCAAACGGTCCGCGGGAAAGGGTATATACTGCACACCGACTGACGGGAATTTGAGGGAGTCGCTCGAGACACCAAGACAGCTATGCTTGCTCGCAATCCCGACAGCTGGCGCAGGCTCCTCGGCGAGGAGAGCTGGCCCAGGAAGACCTGGGTGCGCGCGTTGCGCACCTTGGGCGAGCTTGCCCCCAAAGGCCTCTATGCCCGCGCGCTCATCATCATCATCGCGCCGATCGTGCTGCTCGAGAGCGTGGTGGCGTTCACCTTCATGGAGCGGCACTGGAACCAGGTGACGCGGAAGCTGTCGGAGGGGATCGCGCGCGACATGGCCGCCATCGTCGACCTCTACGAGCAGAGCACCACCAAGGACGACATCGCCCAGCTGATCGACATCGGCCAGAACCGGTTCGGGCTGTCGGTGGCCGTGCTGCCGGCCGGCAACCTGCCCACGCCGCAGCCCAAGCCGTTCTTCGACCTGCTCGACCGCGCGCTGTCCGACGAGATTCGCACCAACGTGAAGCGCCCGTTCTGGATCGACACCGTCGGGCAGTCCCGGCACGTGGAGATCCGCATCAAGCTCGATCGCGCCATCCTGCGCTTCGTCGCGCAGCGCGGACAGGCCTACGCATCGAACTCGCACATTTTCCTGATCTGGATGGTGGGCACCTCGGTGGTGCTGCTCACCGTGGCGATCCTGTTCCTGCGCAACCAGATCCGGCCGGTGCTGCGGCTCGCCGAGGCCGCCGACGCCTTCGGTAAGGGCCGGCCCGTGCCGCCCGAGTTCCGCCCGCGCGGGGCGCGCGAAGTGCGGCAGGCGGCGCAGGCGTTCCTGGAGATGCGCGAGCGCATCCGCCAGCACGTCGAGCAGCGCACCACCATGCTTGCGGGCGTCAGCCACGACCTGCGCACCGTGCTGACACGGTTCAAGCTGGAGCTGGCCCTTCTGCGCGAGAGCCCGCAGATCACGGCGCTCAAGAGCGACGTGAACGAGATGCAGCACATGCTGGAGGACTACCTGGCCTTCGCCAAAGGGGACGGCGGCGAGGAGGCGGCGCCCACCGACGTGAGCGAGCTCCTGAGCGAGGTCCAGGAGGAGACCGAGCACCTCGGCAACCCGATCGAGGTGCGCGTGCGCCAGGACAAGACTGCGCTCGTGCTGCCGCTCAAGCGCCAGGCCTTCAAGCGCGCGGTCACAAATCTCGTCACCAATGCCATGCGCTTCGGCGATACCGTCATCGTGCGCGCGGCCGCCGACGAGGCCTGGCTGCGCATCGAGGTGGACGATGACGGGCCCGGCATTCCGGCCGCGGAGCGCGACAACGTCTTCAGGCCCTTCTACCGGCTCGATCATGCCCGCAACCAGGACGCGGGCAACTCGGGTCTGGGACTTGCGATCGCCCGCGACATCGTCCGCGGTCACGGCGGCGACATCGCGCTCGGCGTGAGCTCCATGGGCGGGCTGCGCGCCTCCATTCGTGTGCCGCTATGAGCGGGCTCTCGCCGCCCGGCGCTGGCCTGCGCATATTCCAGTTTTAGATGCTTTGAAGGCACTTCCTTAATTGTTTGCGCCTTCACTGGAGCGTGACAGTCCGCACCAGGGGCCGCCGGATGACTCACACGCCAAGGGGTTCATTGAGCCTGCTCGGGCACGTCTTCTCCATTAGTGGCTCGCAGGCGACCATCAGGCTCGAAGCGCCCCCGCATTCCGAGACGCCCGGCGAGGGTCGCGTCACCGTCGGCAAGTTCCTCGCCATCGATACGCCCCGCTCCTCCGTGGTCGGCGTCATCACTCACGTCGACGGCGACGACGACCAGGCCCCGGGTCAGTCGGGCGGGCGGCTCACCGCCCGCGTCGACCTGCTCGGCGAGATCAGGGAAGGCAACCGCGGCGCCATCCGCTTCCAGCGCGGCATCACCGAGTACCCCGAGATCGGCGACAAGGTCAGCCTTCTCGGCGCCGACGGATTGCGGCTGGTCTACGACACGGCCGGCGCCGACACGATCAGCATCGGCCAGCTGCAGCAGGACGGCTCGATCAGCGCCGCCATCAAGGTCGACGACATGCTGGGCAAGCACTTCGCGCTGTTCGGCAGCACGGGCGTGGGCAAGTCGAGCGGCGTTGCCGTCATCATCCGCGAGATCCTACGGGCGCGTCCCGAGCTCAGGGTGTTCCTCATCGATCCGCACAACGAGTACGGCCATTCCTTCCGCGACCGCGCCCAGGTCCTCAACCCGAAGAACCTAAAGCTGCCGTTCTGGCTGTTCAACTTCGAGGAAACGGTGGACGTGTTCTTCCGCGGGCGGCCGGGCGTGGAGGACGAGGTGGAGATCCTCTCGCAGGTCATCCCCCAGGCCAAGAACCTGTTCGCCAGCTCGCGGGGTGAAGGCCATAGCACCTTGCGAAAGATCGATTCCAGTACGACGGGCTACACGGTGGACACGCCGGTGCCCTACCGCCTTTCGGACCTTCTAAATCTGATCGACGAGCGCATGGGTAAGCTCGAGAACCGCACGTCGACGACGCGCTTCAGCCGGCTCATCGCGCGCATCGAGACGGTGCGCAAGGACCCGCGCTACGCCTTCATGTTCGACAATGCCAATGTCGGCGGCGACACCATGGGCGAGGTGCTGGGCCAGTTGTTCCGGCTGCCCGCCAACGGCAAGCCCATGACGGTGATGCAGCTGGCGGGATTCCCGGCCGAGGTGGTCGACGCCGTCGTCTCGGTTCTGGGCCGCATGGCGTTCGACTTCGGGCTGTGGAGCGACGGCGCCGTGCCGCTGCTGTTCGCGTGCGAGGAGGCGCATCGCTACGCGCCGGGCGACAGGACCATCGGCTTCGGGCCGACGCGCAAGGCCGTCTCGCGCATCGCCAAGGAGGGCAGGAAGTATGCGGTGTTCCTGGCCGTGGTGACCCAGCGCCCTGCCGAGCTCGACGCCACCATCATCTCCCAGTGCAGCACCATCTTCGCCATGCGCATGGCGAACGAGCGCGACCAGAACATCATCCGCTCGGCGGTGTCGGATGCAGCCGCCGGGCTCCTCGCCTTCGTGCCGTCGCTGGGGACGAGGGAGGTGTTCGCCTTCGGCGAGGGCGTGGCGCTGCCGACCAGGCTGCGGTTCAGCGAGCTTCCTGCCGATGCCATTCCGCGCAGCGAGTCGGTGGGCAGCGTGCGCGTGGATGCCTCGCGCGGCGTCGATGCGGCGCTGATCGACAAGGTGGTCGAGAGATGGCGCGCGGCGACCATGGGCAACAAGCACAGGCTGGGCGAGGCCCTCATCGAGGCGGAGCGCAATGCCGCGCAGGCGGCAGCCGGGCCTCACCACCTGGAGGCGGAGCGGTCGCTGCTGCGCGCGGCGGCTGCGTCCATGGCTGGCACCACGGAACATACGCCTTCGCCGGGCAAGGACAGCCGGGAGCTGCGGGCAGGGCTGTTGCGGAAATAGCCCCTGCAGCCGGAGCGGCGTCAGTAGAGCCGCCCGCCATTGGGCACGGCACGCTCGGGGCTCACGAGCACGACCTCGCCGTCAGCGTCCGGGAAGCCGAGGGTGAGCACCTGCGACATCATCTTGCCGATCTGGCGGGGCGGGAAGTTCACCACCGCGGCCACCTGCCGGCCGACCAGTGACGCCGGCTGGTAATGCTTCGTGATCTGCGCCGAGCTTCTCTTCACGCCGACCTCGGGGCCGAAATCGATCTCGAGGCGGATCGCCGGCTTGCGCGCCCCGCTGAGCGGCTCAGCGGCGATAATCGTCCCCACGCGGATGTCGACCTTGAGGAAGTCGTCGAAGGCGATGGGCGGCGGCAGGCTGCTTTCCGTCATGCGGCTTCCCTCTGATTTGCCCTATGGTCTCCCTCTCCCCGTGAAGGATGGGGAGAGGGAATGCCTACGGCAGGCCGGCTTCCGAGCCGCTGCCCGTCGGCTTCGGGCGCACGCCACGTGCGAAGCTGCGCGAAAGCTCCTGCATGGCCTCGCCGAAGCGCGAGAAGGCGGTGCCGAGCTGCTGGAGTCCGGCCATCGTTCGCTCGCCACGCCGCAGGCGCCGGTCGAGCGCCGCCATGGTCCGGGCAAGGCCGGGGTCGTCGTCCTCGAGCCAGACGCTGAACACCGAGGCGTAGGCGAGGCCGAGCCCCGCCACGCGCAGGGCGCCGGCCGCCCCGTCGGTACCGATGCCGGCGGCCTGCAGCATCCAGTGCTGGGAGGAGAGGTAAGGGCCGGCGAGCGCCAGATCGGCACCGCCCGAGGCGTGGATCGACTTGAGGGCAGCCTTGTGGGGCCCGAGCACGTCGAAGCGTGTCATGATGGTGTCGAACAGCAGATCGCGCTTCTCCTGGCCCTCCGCGCGCCTGGGTGCCCGCTTCAGAACCTCGTCGTCGACGGCGCGCAGGAGCGCCGCGATGACGTCGCTCTTCGTGGTGAAGAGCCCGCGCAACTCGGCGAGCGGTACGTTAGCCGTCTCGGCGATGTCGCGCAGGCTGACATCCGCCCAGCTCTTCCTGCCGGCGCAGTCGAGCGCAGCAGCCAGGATGCGGCCTTTCGGGGTGGTGGCGTCGAACATGGCATGCCTTCCTTTCTCCCTTACACATTGGGGAAGGACGAGGGGAAATCAACTGCCGTGCATGGGCGGCGGTTCGGCTCAGCTCATAGAGTTGGGGGAGTAGGTGGCGACCTCGACGAGATTGCCGTCAGGGTCCTCGCAATAGACGGAGGTCATGGGGCCGAGAGCGCCCGAGCGCGGGACAGGGCCGACGGTTATCGGGATGCCGAGGGCGTCCCAGCGTGCAACCACCGGCTTCAGACTTCCCTCGGTGATGAAGCAAAGGTCCAGTGAGCCCGGCGCATCGACCTTGCACGTCTCCCAGGTAGGGTCGCCGGTCCGCCGAAGGTTGAATTTGTGGGCTCCGAACTTGAGCGCGATACGTTCTCCGGGTCCTCCGGGGCTGGTGTAGGCCTCGCGCTTGAAGCCGAGAGCGCGCTCGTACCACGCCGCAGTCACCTCGACGTTCCGGCAATTGAGGACGATGTGGTCTATCCGGTCGATCATCTGAGCTCCTTTCAGCAGCGATCCCGTCATATCGGATCGGCCGCATTCGAACCGCGGAACGGTACACCTGATAGCGCTGCGCGTTAGGTTGGTCTCGCCCAGCCCTCCGCGCCACGTCACAAACTCCAACATCGTGCTGAGCCTGTCGAAGCACGGTTGGCATACGTGGCCCGTCCTTCGACCCTCCGGACAAGCCCGAGGGCAGGCAAGCACAGGGCGCGCGAGCGGAGCGTGTGACATGAGACGCCGGGTGGCGGGTCAAGCTTTGGGCTCGGGCAAGCATCGCTGCCGGAGGCTGGCCTGTTGGCCGAAATTCGAAGCGCCAGGGAGCGTGAGGCGGCCGACAAGCTCGCTGGGAGGGACTCGAAAGGGGTGTCCGAACAAAGAAACCATTGACATTCCGCCGCGAGGGCCTAGCTAACAACGCTTATGAACACGGCGAGCCCGCGTGATTTTGCCAGGCCTGTAGACGCCCGTGTGCTGGAGGCGAACACCCCCAGCAGCGACTACTTCGACGTGCCTGCCAGCCGGCCGCTTCGGCTCGACTGCGATCGGCTGCTGGCACCCTTCCGCATCGCCTACAAGACCTACGGCGAGCTCAATGCCGCCAGGTCCAACGCCATCCTGGTCACCCATGCCCTGACGGGTGATCAGTACGCGGCCAGCCAGCACCCGATGACCAAGAAGCCGGGCTGGTGGGAGACGATGGTGGGCCCCGGCAAGCCGATCGACACGAACCGGTTCTTCGTCATCTGCCCCAACGTGCTGGGCGGCTGCATGGGCTCGACCGGCCCGGCCACCATCAATGCCCTCACCGGCAAGCCTTGGGGTCTGGATTTCCCGGTCATCACGATCGGCGACATGGTGGATGCGCAGGTGCCGCTGATCGATCACTTCGGGATCGATGAGCTCTTCTGCGTGATCGGCGGGTCGATGGGCGGCATGCAGGTGCTGCAATGGGCCTCCCGCCACAAGGAGCGGGTGTTCGCCGCGGTGCCGATCGCTACTGCCGCCTGGCACTCATCCCAAAACATCGCCTTCCACGAGGTCGGCCGCCAGGCGGTGATGGCCGATCCCAACTGGGCGCAAGGCCGCTACCTCGAGCTCGGCATCGAGCCGCGCAACGGGCTCGCCGTGGCGCGCATGGCGGCGCACATCACCTACCTGTCGGAGGAGGCGCTGCAGCGGAAGTTCGGGCGCAACCTGCAGGACGTTGCCGCCAAGACCTTCTCCTTCAACGCCGACTTCCAGGTGGAGAGCTACCTGCGCCACCAGGGCTCCACGTTCGTCGACCGCTTTGACGCCAACAGCTACCTCTACATCACGCGGGCGATCGACTACTTCGATCTGGCGGCCGAGCACGGCGACGTGCTGGCCAACGCCTTCAAGGGCACGAAGACGCGCTTCTGCGTGGTGTCGTTCACCAGCGACTGGTTGTATCCGACGCGGGAGAGCCGCGAGATCGTCCAGGCGCTCAACGCGGTGGCGGCCAACGTCAGCTTCGTCGAGATCGAGTCCGACAAGGGCCACGATGCGTTCCTGCTCGAGGAGCCGGAATTCTTCGCCGCGGTGCGCGGTTTCCTTAATGCCGCCGCGGAGAAGCGGGGGCTGAAGCCGGCGCGGGAGGCGCGCTGATGCTGGCGCCTGCCCCCGCAACCACGGCTCGCGTCGATCACCTACTCATTGCCGAGATGGTGGCGGCCGGCTCGCGCGTGCTGGACGTGGGCTGTGGCGACGGCGCCCTGCTGCAGCTCTTGGCCGACACCAAGAACGTCGACGGGCGCGGCATCGAGGTGTCGCGCGAGCGGGTCAACGCCTGCGTGGCGCGCGGGCTGGCCGTCATCCAGGGCGATGCCGACCGGGATCTCGCCGACTATCCAGACCACGCCTTCGACTACGCGATCCTGAGCCTCACCATCCAGGCCACCCGGCAGCCCAAGACGGTGCTGGAGCAGCTGCTGCGCATCGGCCGCAGCGCCATCGTCTCGTTCCCGAACTTCGGGCATTGGCGGGTGAGGGCGCGGCTGGCCTTCACCGGGCGCATGCCGGTGACGGAGAACCTGCCCGAGGCTTGGTACGTCAGTCCCAATGCGCACCTGTGCACCATCAAGGACTTCGCCAACCTGTGCCAGGTCGTGAACGCCCGCGTCGAGCGGGCAGTGGCCTTCAACGCCTGGGGCCAGCAGCTCGGCACCTGGATCCCGCTCACGGTGCACAACCTGATGGGCGAGAAGGCCGTGTTCATGCTCACGCGTGCGTGGCCGCATTAGAAGGGACACGGCCTCGCCATCTCGGGCGGACTCCTGTAGCCTGCCGCATCTATCGGGGGAGTGGAGCATGCCGGCCGGACGCCTTTCCGTCGTTTCGCTGTTGCTTGCGCTGCTGGCACTGCCGGCATCCGCGGCCGACAATGCGGCTGCGCCGACGGAGCAGCCCGCGGCGACGCGGCAGGCCGACGCTGCGCCCCCGTCCTCCGACCCGGCCGTCGCGTCCGTCGAGGCGGCCCTGGCGCCGGAGATCGCGCAGCGGCTTGCCGGGGATGGCGGTGCCTCGGCCGCGGAGCGCGAGGACCGTTCGGCGCTGGCCCGGTTCTACGAGGCCCGCGGCCAGGTGCCGGTATGGGTCGGGGCCGCGGCGCTGACGCCGGCGGGCGAGGCCGCGGCGGCCGAGATCCGGAAGGCCAATGACTGGGGACTGGAGGCCTCCGCGTTCAAGCTGCCCGCGCTCCGGCCCGGCTCGGCCCCCTCGCGCGTAGAGCGCGCCGACGCCGAGGTGCTGCTGAGCCTCGCCATCCTGAAGTATGCGCGCCACGCTCGCGGCAGCCGGTCGGACCCGGCAACGCTCAGCAAATTCCTCGACCGCCGCCTGCCGCTCCTCGATCCGGGCCTCGTCATCGAGGCGGCGGCAAAGGCCGAGAGCCCGGATGCTTATCTGCGCTCGCTCAATCCTCAGCACCCGCAGTTCGAGGCCCTGCGCCAGAAGTACCTGGCGCTCAAAGGCGGCAAGCAGGTCGCGGTCGCGCGGTCGGGGCCTGCCGAGGAGGACAAGAAGGGTGGCAAGGCCAAGGCGCCCGCGCCACCGGAGCCGGCGAGTGCGCGCAAGCTGCTCGTCAACATGGAAGAGTGGCGCTGGATGCCTGAGGACCTCGGCGACTTCTACGTCTGGGTCAATATCCCCGAGTTCACCTTGCGCGTGGTCAAGGACGGCAAGGTCATTCACACGGAGCGCGTCGTCGTGGGCAAGCGCGACACCCCGACGCCGGTCTTCTCGCAGAACCTCGAGCAGGTGATCTTCCAGCCGAGTTGGGGCGTGCCGGAATCGATCAAGAGGCAGGATGTGCTGCCAAGCCTGCAACGCGGCAGCACGCGCATCTTCACCTTCTATCACCTGCGCATTCAGCGCGGCGGGCGCGACGTCGATCCGGCGACCGTGGACTGGTCAACCGCCGATATCCGCAATTTCCACGTCTACCAGCCGCCGGGCGAGAACAACGTGTTGGGCAATATCAAGTTCCGCTTCCCCAACAAGCACGACGTCTACATGCACGACACCCCGCAGAAGAACCTGTTCAACGCGGACGTGCGCGCCTTCAGCCACGGGTGCATGCGCGTGCGCAACCCGCAGCGGCTGGCCGAGCTGGTGCTGGCCGAGGACCAGGGCTGGCCGGCCAATCGCGTGGCGGCAGCCTTCAATGGCGGACCGCAGAACAACCAGGTCAGCATCGGCCGCCGCATCCCGGTGCACATCACCTATTTCACCGCCGCGGTGGAGCCCGACGGCAAGCTGAGGCTCTTTGCCGATATCTATGACCACGAGAGCAAGATTGCGCTGGGCATGGAGGGCAAGGCCAATCTGATCCCCCGCTGGAAGGAGGATGCAGCGCCCGCGCACGCGGAGCCCATCGGCCACCTCAGCGAGAGCACCAACGATACCTTCGGCAAGAAGGACTGGGGCCGCCGGGCGCTGAGCGGCGGCGTGTTTGGAAATTTTTGACCATCGTCCGCGGATACTCCACGGCGTCGAAGGCTCGGGTCTGAGCCGTCGCGGTCGCCCCGATATTGCCGCATAGGCGGCATCCAATACTTTTTCAGGGGAGTCTCAACGGGTTGATTCGCTCGGCACGGCGAACGGGGCACGGTCGGGCGAGTTGTTGGGACGAGGGGCCGGCGAAGCCAGCGACCGGGCGCACATGACGCTCGCGGGCCAGCCGGCACCGAGACGAGGGAAGAGCCTTGCCAGCGCGTCTTCGGGGATTGGCCCGCACGCTCGCCGCCGCTGTCCTGGCGCTCGCCGCCAGCGCGGCCACCATTTCGGCCGGCTCGTCGCGCGACCGCACCATCTCCTTCTACAGCGTCAACACCAAGGAGACGCTGACCGTTCAATACATGAAGAACGGCAAGCACATCCCCGAGGCGATGGAGAAGATCAACTGGATCCTGCGCGACTGGCGCAAGGACGAGCCGACGCACATGGACCCGGACCTGATCGACCTCGTCTGGGAGATCCACAACGAGCTCGGCTCGGCCGAGCCGATCAACATCATTTCGGGCTTCCGCTCGCGGGACACCAACGAGATGCTGCGCCGGACGGTCGGCGGGCAGGCGAGCCAGAGCCGACATATCCTCGGCAAGGCCATGGATGTCATGTTCCCGGACGTGCCGCTGAAGAAATTGCGCTATTCCGCCCTGATCCGCGAGCGTGGCGGCGTCGGCTACTACCCGACCTCCGCCACGCCGTTCGTGCACATTGACACGGACCGCGTGCGCGCCTGGCCGCGCCTGCCCCGGCAGGAGCTGGCCCTGCTTTTTCCCAACGGTCACACGCAGCATGTGCCCGAGGACGGGGGGACGATCACGCCGGAGGATGCGCGCAAGGCCCGTGTCGCCAACGCCGAGCTTGCGGCCCAGATCGCCGAGTACCGCGCGGAATTGGCCCGTCCCAGGCCGCCGGTGCAAATGGCCTCGCTGGCACCGTCCCTACCGCAGCTGCTGTCGCCCCCGCGGCTCGTCGAGCGGCCCGCGCCGTTGGGGACGCGGCCGACCGAAGCCGAGCGGGCTAGGCTGGCGGCGCTCTCGGCCGAACTGCCGGCCCCGCGGCTGGTCATCGGCCCCACGCCCGCCAACCGTTCTCGCCCGGCTGCTGCGCTCGCGACCTCGGGTGGGACGCGCCTGGCGGCCGCCGATCCGGGCGCCGGCGCTTCCCTCGATCGCCTCAAGTGGGGCGCCGCCATCACGCGCGACACGTTCGTGCCGGCTCCCGCCTACGACGAGGAGCATCCCGAGGAGCTGTCCTACCGTCCGTTCCCGATCGCGCCGTTCCTCACGGCGACCGCCTCGGCCGACGATCCGGCGCTCGCGCGCATGGTGCATCCCGATCTCGCCAAGACGCTGGAGATGCTCGACCAGGTACCCTCCTCGCCGCCGATGCGGCTGCGGCCGGGGCCGCAGGCGGCGCAGATCCTCTGGGCACAGGAATTCAAGGGCGAGGCGATCGACCTTTCGAGCCTGGTCGATCTTGATGCATTGCCCGGCTCGTCCAAGCTTGCCGGACGGCGCGTGCGCACGCAGGCCCAGTAAAGCGTGATCCCGGAGACCGCGCTGGCGCGATCATCCGGGATCCGAAGCTGTCGGGCTTATCTCAATCCGGCAGGCGGCAGGACGCTCAGGCCTGCGGCTGCTGCGGTCCGGGGGAAGGTCCTTCACCCTGGCCGGCTTGCCGATTGCGCCGCTCGCGCATGAAGTCGTCGAACTCGGCGCGGTCCTTGGCGGCACGCAGGCGCTCCAGGAACTCGCGAAACTCGGTAGCCTCCTCCTCGAGCCGGCGCAGGGCCTCCTCGCGGTACTCGTCGAAGGCATGGTTGCCGCTGGGTCGCAGACCGTGGTCGCGATGGCCGCGCCAGTGCTCCATGCGCTCCTCCCAGCGCGCGCGCTTGCGCTCCCACCTTTCGGCCGCGCGGTTCACCCGCTCGGTCGCGCGCTGGCGCCACTGCTCGATGTCAGCTCGGTGCCCATGCCATCCGCATCCCATCATCCGTCCACTCCATATCAGGTATGCCAAGATCGCCAGCCCAATGGGCCAGAACACGATGAAGCCGATCACCATCAAGGCGATCCATGCCGGCCGTCCGAAGTCGTCGATGCGTGCCACTACCTCAGACATGGCGATTTCACCTCCGGGGTCGCCTGCTCATGTCAATGTTTATAACATTTACATGGCGAATGCAACTGGGTTCGTCAAGGGGACTTGGGTGCACTTGCTCCAAATGGGGGCTCGGGCCGGCGATGAGAAGCCGCCCCGGCGAGCGGCGTTGGGACGAGGCTCGCGGAGAGCGAACGCGCGCGGCTGCTGTCATTTCGGCGAAGACTGGAGCCTGGGACACCCGCGCAGTGGTGGCGCGGCTTGGGTCAGCGTGCCCTCTTGGCCAAGCGGATCGAGACTTTGCGTTCTTCGGCCCGCGCGGCCTCGCCTGCGAGTGGCGCTACTGTTCCGGGCAGCAAGTGAAAGGGTCGCTACACTGGGATGACGGTTGTGGAGATGCCGGTGTCACCGGCATCCTTGCTAGCCCAAGGGCGAGGCCCGCACATTGCGCCTGTCGTCGTCCGCCGTTAACAACACAGATCCCAAGCTGTGAGCGAGCGCGACGCCCATGGATGCGAACAAAGTCCGGAATTGGAAGTTTCCTGAGATCGAGCATGCCTATACGGTCAAGGACACGATCCTTTACGCATTGGGCCTGGGCTGCGGCGCCGACCCAGGCGAAGCCGGGGACCTCAAGTACGTCTACGAGGAAGGCCTGGTCGCGCTTCCCACAATGGCCGTGGTGCTCGCCTCTCCCGGCAACTGGCTCGGCAGCAAGGAGTCCACCGTCGACTACACGAAGGTGCTGCACGGTGAGCAGTACCTTACGCTGCATCGGCCGCTCCCGCCGGCAGGGACCGTCGTCGGCCGCTGTCGCATCGCCGACCTGCTCGACAAAGGCAAGGACAAGGGCGCGGTGCTCTACGTCGAGCGCCAGATCATCGACAAGGCGAGCGGGGACCTGATTGCCACCATGACGTCGGCTGCCGTGCTGCGCGGCGACGGCGGCTTCGGCGGCAAGTCGGGGCCGCAGCCCGCACCGCACCCACTGCCCGAGGGCCCGCCGGCGGCCCACGTCGATCTCAAGACCTACCCCAACTCGGCGCTGATCTACCGCCTCTCCGGCGACTGGAACCCTCTGCATGCGGATCCCAAGGTCGCCGCCGCCGGTGGCTTCAAGACGCCAATCCTGCACGGGCTGTGCACCTACGGCGTCGCCGGCCGTGCGCTCGTCAAGGCCTGTTGCGGCGGCGATCCGGCACGGCTGAAGAGCATCCAGGTGCGCTTCTCCGCGCCCGTCTATCCCGGCGAGACCATCCGTACCGAGATGTGGCCGGACGGCGGCCGCGTCGGCTTCCGCGCGCGTGTGCTGGAGCGCAACGTGGTCGTGCTCAACAACGGGCTGGCGATAGTGGCCTGAGACGAGGCGCGGGCCTCTCGCGCATTGTCGGATCGCTGTCGGCCAAAGGTTGGCGAAGCAAGTAAGGCTTGACCTGCCGCCCCGGTGCATCATGTCCGCACGCTCCGCCCCCGTCCTGAGATCGTCGAAGGACGCACCACGCATGACAACCGTGCTTCGACAGGCTCAGCACGGGGTTGGAGCGTGCGACATGACGCGAGAGCCCTCCCGTTGTCCGCAGGCGGAATGGCGCCGCTCACGCCATGGCTGTCCGACGAGGTACCGATCTGCCACACAGGCGTGATTTTGTGCACCCTTCGAGGGCACGGTAAGCCACGAATCAGGGCGAGTCGGATAGGCATCGGCTGCGCACTATGAGGAGGGCTTACATGGTCCGCGGCCGCGATTTGATTCTTGGATTGTCGATGGGCCTGAGCCTGTTGTCGGGCGCGGCCATGGCAGACGGCATGCCGCCCGGAATCGCGGTCGCTGCCCCGGAGCGTCCGTGGTCGCTGGAGGTCGGGGGGCGCTACTGGTACAGCGTCGGCCGCAACTCCTACGACTACCTCAACACGACCGGGACGCTCATGGTCTCGCGGCTGACGTATGACGACAGCGAGGGCAACTCCGGCGAGGCCTTCTTCCGGGTGGACCACAAGAGCGGCCTGTTCCTCAAGGGCTTCTTCGGCGCAGGGTCGCTCGGCAGCGGCACGCTCACCGACGAGGACTTTCCGCCCTTCATCTCTCCCTACTCGCGGACCTCCAGCTCGCTCGACGGCGATCTGCGCTACTGGACGGTGGACCTTGGCTACACCTTCTACGACTCGGCGCGTTGGTACAGGGGCGGCCTGAAGGATGCGCCTGTCCTGCGCCCGGGTGTCCGGCTCGGAGGCTTCGTCGGCTACAACTACTGGAACGAGAAGCAAGACGCTTTCGGCTGTACGCAGCAGACAAACAATCCCTTCGTTTGCCCGGCCGGGCTGGTGCTGCCGAGCGACAAAGTCATCACCGAGAAGGATACGTGGAGATCGGTGCGTCTCGGACTGGTCGGCGATGCCATGCTCACCGATCGCCTGAAGCTCACTGCCGAGGCTGCATATCTGTGGTCGGATCAGAAGGCTCTCGACGTCCACTACTTCACGTTCGGAGCGGATCCGGCGAAGGGCGACGGCTGGGGCTACCAGCTGGAAGCGATACTGGCCTACCAGCTGACCAATCTGTTCAACGTCGGCGTCGGCGCGCGGTGGTGGCACATGGAGACGGACGCGACCGACCGCCTCTTCAACCAGAAGCTGGAGTACAGCACGGACCGCTACGGCGTGTTCGTGCAGGGCAGCCTGAAACTCAATTAGCCGAGGCCAGAGAGGCCGGCCGTCACCTGTCCGGCTGACTATCCGCCCGCATGGCCAAGCGCGGCCATGCGGCGCGGCCGCGTCATTTCATGGTCGGGATGACGAACTCCGCGCCTTCCTTGACGCCCGACGGCCAGCGCGAGGTGACGGTCTTGGTCTTGGTGTAGAAGCGCACCGAGTCGGGACCGTGCTGGTTGAGGTCACCGAACCCCGAGCGCTTCCAGCCGCCGAAGGTATAGTAGGCCAGCGGCACCGGGATCGGCACGTTGACGCCCACCATGCCGACGTTGACCTTGGCCGCGAAATCGCGGGCGGCATCGCCGTCGCGGGTAAAGATGGCGACGCCGTTGCCGTATTCGTGGTCGCTGGCGAGCCTGAGCCCCTCGTCGTACGTCTTGGCGCGGACGACAGAGAGCACGGGCCCGAAGATCTCCTCCTTGTAGATGCGCATATCGGGCTTCACCTCGTCGAACAGGCAGCCGCCCATGTAGAAGCCCTTCTCGTAGCCCTGCATCCGGAAGTCGCGCCCGTCGACCTTGAGCTTGGCGCCCTCCTGGACGCCCAGGGCGACATAGTCCTTGACCTTCTTGAGGTGCGCCGCCGTCACCAGCGGGCCGAAATCGGCATCCGAGGAGGTCGAGGGGCCGATCTTGAGGCTCTCGACGCGGGGGATCAGCTTCTCCAGAAGGATGTCCGCCGCCTTCTTGCCGACCGGCACCGCCACCGAGACCGCCATGCAGCGCTCGCCCGCCGAGCCGTAGCCGGCACCCACCAGGGCGTCGACCGCCTGGTCCATGTCGGCGTCGGGCATGATGATCATGTGGTTCTTGGCGCCGCCGAAGCACTGCACGCGCTTTCCCGCGGCGCAGCCCTTCGCGTAAATGTATTCGGCGATGGGCGTGGAGCCGACGAAACCGATGGCGGCGATATCGGGATGCTCCAGGATGGCGTCCACCGCCTCCTTGTCGCCGTTGACGACGTTGAGGATGCCCGCCGGCAGCCCGGCCTCCGTCATCAGTTGCGCCAGCATCAGCGGCACGCCGGGGTCGCGCTCGGAAGGCTTGAGGATGAAAGCATTGCCGCAGGCAATCGCCGGGGCAAACTTCCACATCGGGATCATCGCCGGGAAATTGAACGGCGTGATGCCGGCGACCACGCCCAGTGGCTGGCGCATCGAATAGATGTCGATCCCTGGCCCGGCGCCCTCCGTGTACTCGCCCTTCATCAGGTGCGGAATGCCGCAGGCGAACTCCACCACCTCCAGCCCGCGCTGGATGTCGCCCTTGGCGTCCGCAACGGTCTTGCCGTGCTCCCGGGCAAGGCAATCGGCGAGCTTGTCGTAATCGCGCTGGGCGAGTTCCAGGAACTTCATCAGGACGCGGGCGCGGCGCTGTGGATTGGTGGCGGCCCAGGCGGGCTGCGCGGCCTTGGCGTTTGCAACGGCGGCGGCGACCTCGGCCTTGGATGCAAACGCAACGCGGGCCCGCACCTCCCCGGTCATGGGCTGGAAGACGTCGCCCGCCCGCCCGCTCGCGCCCTTGACCAGCTTGCCGCCGATGTAATGGCCATAGTCGATCATGGGCTCTCTCCCAAAGGACGCGATTTTCCAGCGCAGCTAGCACGCAGAGGGCGACGCCGGCAAGCTTTGGACACCGCGCCGGCCGGCCCGGTTCATGGCTCCAAAGGATAAACTAATTATCAGGTTGGCCACCGGTTTGCGCCGGGCTAGGAGAAGCGCAATTGGCCCCTCCGTGATGGATCAGCGTGGGAGCACGCTGGTCGCATTGTGAAAAATCCGGGCCAACGATAGAAACAAGATAACCGAGAAATCGCGTTCCGCCTGACAGGCGGCAGGGAGGAGTAAGCCTACGTGGATGGGACAAGTCCCTCGCGCACCGCGCCCGCGGCCTCCAGCGTCGGCGTGCTCGATACCATTCCCAAGCTTCTGCTGCGGAACGCTGCCCAATACGGCGGCCGTCCGGCCATGCGCCACAAGGACTTCGGCATCTGGCAGACCTGGACCTGGAGCCGGCTGAAGGACGAGGTGCGCACGCTTGCCATCGGCCTGCGAAAGCTCGGGCTCGAGCGCGGCGACAAGGTAGCAATCATCGGCGACAACCGCCCTCGCCTCTACGCCACGTTCACGGCAGTGCAGAGCCTTGGCGCCATCCCCGTCCCTGTCTACCAGGACGCCGTGGCGGACGAGATGGCCTACGTGCTCGAGCATGCGGAGGCGAGGCTTGCCGTGGTCGAGGACCAGGAGCAGGTTGACAAGGTCATCTCCATCGCGGACCGGCTGCCCCGGCTCGCGCGCGTCGTCTACGACGAGGAGCGTGGTCTCGCCGACTACGATCACGAGCGCCTGCATTCCTACGTCCGCGTGCTGGAGCTCGGGCGCGAGGAGATGCGCGCGAACGCCGGCGCAGAGGGCTGGTGGCTCGACGAGATCGGCAAGGGCAAGGGCGCCGACGTCAGCGTGATGCTCTACACGTCCGGCACCACAGGCCGGCCGAAGGGTGTGATGCTGACCTACGACAACATCATCATGTCCGCGCGGAACGCAAACACCTTCGACGGCTTCGGGCCGGACGATCTCCTGCTGGCCTACCTGCCCATGGCCTGGGTGGGCGACCACATCTTCTCGTACGGTCAGGCCTACGCAGGGGCCATGTGCGTGTGCTGCCCCGAGAGCCCGGAAACGGTGGTCGAAGACCGGCGCGAGATCGGACCCACCTATTTCTTCGCCCCGCCGCGCGTGTTCGAGAACCTGCTCACCCAGATCATGGTGCGCATGGAGGATGCGGGTTCACTGAAGAAGCGCATGTTCCATTACTTCCTCGGCGTCGCCCGTCGGTGTGGCGAGGACATCCTCAACGGCAAGCCGGTGAGCGCCCAGGATCGCCTGCTCTATCGGCTGGGCAACCTCTTCGTCTACGCACCGCTCAGGAACCGCATGGGCTTCTCGCGCACGCGCGTGGCCTACACTGCCGGCGAGGCGATCGGGCCGGAGCTGTTCCAGTTCTACCGCTCGCTGGGCGTCAACCTGAAGCAGCTCTACGGGCAGACCGAGGCCAGCGTCTACATCACCATGCAGCCCGATGGCGAGGTGTACCCCGACACCGTCGGCAAGCCCGCCCCGGATGTGGAGATCAGGATCGCCGACAGCGGCGAGGTTCTGTTCAAGAGCCCGGGTGTGTTCCTCAAGTACTACAAGAACGACGAGGCGACCCAGGCGACCAAGACTGCCGATGGTTGGGTGCACACCGGCGACGCCGGCTTTTTCGACCAGCGCGGCCACCTCAAGATCATCGATCGCGCCAAGGACGTGGGCCGCCTCAACAACGGCGCGCTGTTTGCGCCGAAGTACCTCGAGAACCGTATCAAGTTCTATCCCGAGGTCAGGGAGGCGGTGGCCTTCGGCCAGGGGCACGACTACGTGACGATGTTCATCAACATCGATCTGACATCGGTCGGAAACTGGGCGGAGCGCAACAACGTCTCCTATGCCAGCTACCAGGAGCTTGCCGCCCACCCGCAGGTCTACGACATAGTTGCCCGGCGCGTCGACGAGCTCAACAAGGCGCTTTCAGCGGAGCCGCAAATGGCGGCCTCCCAGATCAGGCGGTTCCTCATCCTGCACAAGGAGCTCGACGCCGACGACGGCGAGCTCACCCGTACGCTCAAGGTTCGCCGCTCGTTCATCGCCGAGCGCTACGCTCCGCTCATCACGGCCCTCTACAGCGGCTCCGAGACCTGCCACGTGCGCACCGAGGTGACCTTCGAGGACGGACGCAAGGGCATCGCCGAGGGCGATGTGCGCATCGTCGATATGCCGACCTACCCTGCTCAGAGCCTGGAACCGGTGAGGGAGGCTGCCGAATGAAGGCCGACGTGGAGCCGAGGCCGGGGGCAGCGAGCCTCAAGGAGGCCGGCGAGGTCCTCCTCTCCGTCGAGGGGGTGTCGCTCTCCTTCGGCGGCGTGCGCGCGCTGCGCGATGTCTCCTTCGACATCCGCAAGGGCGAGATCCGTGCCATCATCGGCCCGAACGGCGCCGGCAAGACGTCGATGCTGAACGTCATCAACGGCTTCTACCACCCCCAGCAGGGAGTGATCACGTTCAAGGGCAAGCGGCGGCACGACATGCGCCCCTACCTGGCCGCGAGCCAGGGCATCGCCCGGACGTTCCAGAACGTCGCCTTGTTCAAGGGCATGTCCACGCTCGACAACATCATGACGGGCCGGACGCTCAAGATGCGCCGGGGCATCCTCGCGCAGGCCATCTACTGGGGCGTCTCCCAGCGCGAGGAGATCCGCCACCGCGAGGCCGTCGAGCACATCATCGACTTCCTGGAGATCAAGCACATCCGCAAGACGCCGGTCGGCAAGCTGCCCTACGGGCTGCAGAAGCGCGTGGAGCTCGGCCGCGCGCTCGCTACCGAGCCGGACCTGCTGCTGCTGGATGAGCCGATGGCCGGCATGAACCTGGAGGAGAAGCAGGACATGAGCCGCTTCATCCTCACCGTCAACGACACCTTCAGCACTACCATCGCGCTGATCGAGCATGACATGGGCGTGGTGATGGACCTTTCCGACCGCGTGGTCGTGCTGGACTACGGCCAGAAGATCGCCGACGGCCGCCCGGACGAGGTGCAGAAGGACCAGAAGGTCATCGACGCCTATCTCGGCATCCCGCATTGAGGAGTTCTGCGTGGAAGTATTCGGGCAGGTTCTCGAGGTCCTGATCGGCGGGCTGCTCTCGGGCGTCCTCTACTCGCTGGTCGCGCTGGGCTTCGTGCTGATCTTCAAGGCCTCCGGCGTGTTCAATTTCGCGCAGGGCGCCATGGTGCTACTGGCCGGGCTGGCGCTGGTGCGCTCGCTCGATTTTCTCGCCGCCAGAGGAGCGCCGGTGTGGGCCGCCGTGATCCTGGGGCTGGTGTTTGCCGGGGTGATCATGGCGGTCACCGCGTGGCTGGTCGAGCGCTTCGTGCTCGGTCCCCTCGTCAACCAGGATGGACTCACGCTGTTCATGTCGACCATCGGCGCCACGTTCGTGCTCGAGGGCGCCTCGCAGATGATCTTCGGGTCCGACGTCTATCCGCTGCGGCTGTTTCCCACCGATGCATGGTTCCTCTTCGAGAGCGTCTTTCCGGGCGGAATTCTGGTCAACAAGCTCGACGTATGGGGCGGGCTGATCGCGGGCGTGCTGGTGGCCGGGCTCGCGATCTTCTTCCAGAGCACGAAGACTGGGCGCGCGCTCCGGGCCGTCGCCGATGACCACGCGGCGGCACAGTCGGTCGGCATCCCGATCAGCTGGATCTGGTTCGTCGTGTGGCTGGTCGCCGGCCTCGTGGCGCTAGTGGCGGCAACCGTGTGGGGCACCAAGCTGGGCGTGCAATTCTCCATCACCTTCCTGGCGCTCAAGGCGCTGCCGGTGCTGATCATCGGCGGCTTCACCTCGGTGCCCGGCGCGATCGTCGGCGGCCTGATCGTGGGCGCCGGGGAGAAGCTGGCCGAGGTGTATCTCGGTCCGCACATGGGCGGCGGCATCGAATACTGGTTCGCCTACGTACTGGCCCTGGCCGTCCTGCTCGTCCGGCCGCAAGGGCTGTTCGGCGAGCGCCTGATCGAGCGGATCTGAGCGAGTAGCGAACAGGGAGCGGCAGTAACCCCATGAACCTCGTTCTACGCGCTATTTGCCACTCGCTATTCACTTCTTGAGAGCACACCGATGCTGTATCGCGAGGCCGGCCAGTTCAAGACCAGCTATGCGGCGGACATGGCCGTATTCCCGATCCGCCAGGATCGGATCGCGCTCGGCGTGGTGCTCGCAGTCGCCTATCTGCTCGTGCCGCTGCTCGACCTGCTCCACGTGTGGCCGTTCGGCTCCGACTACCTCTTGCGCGCCATTCTCGTCCCCTTCCTGATCCTCTCGCTCGGGGCCATCGGTGTGAACATCCTGATGGGCTATTGCGGGCAGATTTCTCTCGGCAGCGGCGCCTTCATGGCAATCGGCGCCTACTCCGCCTACAAGTTCGGCACGGGCGTGCATCTGCCGCTCGAGTGGCTGGGCACGGCCATCAGCATTCCGCCATTGCCGGTGCTTCCCTCGATCCTGCTCGGCGGCCTCATGGCGGCCGTCGTCGGGATCCTGTTCGGCATCCCGAGCCTGCGCATCAAGGGGCTCTACCTCGCCGTCGCCACGCTGGCCGCCCAGTTCTTCTTCGACTGGGTGTTCATCCGCGTGAAGTGGTTCACCAACTACACGCCCTCGGGGTCGGTGAATGCGCCGGAGCTCAAGTTCTTCGGGCTGCTGGTGGAAAGCCCCATCGAGCGCTATCTGCTGTGCCTGGTGTTCGTGACCGTGTTCGCCGTCATCGCCAAGAACCTGGTGCGGGGCAATCTCGGGAGGCAGTGGATGGCGATGCGCGACATGGACATCGCCGCCGAGCTGATGGGGATCAGGCCGCTCTACGCCAAGCTGACGGCCTTTGCCGTGTCGTCGTTCATCGTCGGGGTCGCCGGCTCGCTGTGGGCCTTCGTCTATCTGGGCTCATGGGAGCCGCTGGCCTTCAACATCGATCGCTCCTTCCAGCTGCTGTTCATGGTGATCATCGGCGGGCTCGGCTCGATCCTGGGCTCCTTCCTCGGCGCCGCCTTCATCCTCATCCTGCCCATCCTCCTGGATCAGGTGCCGCATGCGCTGGGGGTGCCGGTATCGGTGGAGACCGTGTCGCTGTCTGTACTGATCATAACGGGCGCCTTGATCTGCTACCTGCTGATCGTGGAGCCGCTGGGATTTGCGCGGCTGTGGTCGATCGGCAAGGAGAAGCTGAGGCTCTGGCCTTACCCCTACTGAGGGCTTAGGTTCGGGCACTCGAATGCTCGCGCGCAGTGTGGAGCGGCGCGCTCGGCATCCAACAAGAACAAAGGCTCGCATTGAAGCCCCGGCAGTCTGCCGGAACCCATGGAGGAATGACGATGATCCGGAAAATCCTGGTCTTGGCAGCCGCCGCCGCTGGCGTGACGGCGATCGCCGGGCCGGCCCTGGCGCAGAACGAGCAGTTCCTGCCGGCGCTGGTCTATCGCACGGGCCCGTATGCGCCGAACGGCATTCCGTTTGCCGATGGCGTCGCCGACTACTGGACCCTTATCAACGAGCGCGACGGCGGCATCAACGGCGTCAAGATCGTGTTCGAGGAATGCGAGACGGGCTACGCCACGGACAAGGGCGTCGAGTGCTACGAGCGCCTGAAGGGCAAGGGCCCGACGGGGGCCGGCTATTTCTCGCCCCTGTCCACCGGCATCACCTTTGCGCTGACCGAGAAGGTGCCGGGCGACAAGATCCCGCTGCTGACCACCGGCTACGGCCGCTCCGAGAGCCGCGACGGCTCGGTGTTCATGTGGAACTTCATCGCGCTCGGCAGTTACTGGACGGCCGCGGACATCGCCATCCAGCACATCGCCAAGGAGCTCGGCGGCATGGATAAGCTGCAGGGCAAGAAGATCAGCCTCGTCTATCACGACAGTCCGTACGGCAAGGAGCCGATAGCCGCCCTCGAGGCGCGCGCCAAGCTCAACGGCTTCACGTTCAAGGCGATCCCCGTCACGCATCCCGGCGTGGAGCAGAAGTCGCAGTGGCTCGCCATCCGCCAGGACCGGCCCGACTACGTGCTGCTGTGGGGCTGGGGCGTGATGAACTCGACCGCGATCAAGGAGGCCGCCGCCGTCGCCTATCCGCGCGACAAGATGATCGGCGTATGGTGGTCGGGCGCCGAGCCCGACGTGACGCCGGCCGGCGACCAGGCCGTCGGCTACAAGGCGCTGATGCTCCAGCACCCGGCGGGCAAGTTCAAGGTGCACGAGGACCTCGAGAAGTTCGTCCTCTCCAAGGGCAAGGCAGCGGCCAAGGACGACTTCGCCCAGGTGCTCTACAACCGCGGTCTCATCAACTCCATGCTGGGCGTCGAGGCGATCCGCACTGCACAGGGGAAGTTCGGCAACAAGCCGCTCACCGGCGAGCAGGTGCGCTGGGGCTTCGAGAACCTCAACCTCACGGCTGACCGCCTGAAGGCGCTCGGCTTCGAAGGCATGCTGAAGCCCATCAAGTTCTCCTGCCAGGACCACCAGGGCGCAGACCAGGCCCGCATCCAGCAGTGGGACGGCAAGAACTGGAAGATCATCTCCGACTACTACACGGCCGACGAGAAGCTCCTGGCGCCGATGGTCAAGGAGCACGCGGAGAAGTACGCCAAGGAGAAGAACATCACGCCGCGCGACTGCGCCAAGCAGAGCTGAAGCTTGCCGCAAGCTGAGCAGAACGGCCGGAGGGCGGGGCAGAGCTGCTGCCCTCCGGCGCCAGACAAGTGCTTCATCTTCATCGGAGCCGAACCCCGTGACTGATACCTTGGCCAGGGCCGAGACATTCCCCGGGGCGGATGCAGCCGGGCCGATCCTGGCGCTCAAGAACATCGAGGTCATCTACGACCACGTCATTCTCGTATTGAAGGGCGTGTCGCTCGCGGTGCCGGAGGGCGGCATCGTGGCGCTGCTCGGCGCCAACGGCGCCGGCAAGTCCACCACGCTCAAGGCCATCTCCAACCTCGTGCGCTTCGAGCGCGGCGAGGTCACCAAGGGCTCGATCGAGTTCAAAGGCGAGCGCGTGGACGGACTGACGCCAAACGACCTGGTGCGTCGCGGGTGCATCCAGGTGATGGAAGGGCGCCATTGCTTCGGCCACCTCACGGTCGAGGAAAACCTTCTTACGGGCTCCTTCACCCGCAGCGACGGGCGCTCGGCCGTCGCCGCCGACCTCGAGCGGGTCTATGCGTACTTTCCGCGACTGAGGGAGCGCCGCAACGCGCTCGCCGGGTATACGTCGGGCGGCGAGCAGCAGATGACCGCGATCGGGCGCGCGCTGATGTCCCGTCCGACGATGATCCTGCTCGACGAGCCGTCGATGGGGCTGGCGCCGCAGATCGTGGAGCAGATCTTCGAGATCGTCCGCGACATCAATGCCAGGGAGCGCGTGAGCTTCCTGCTGGCCGAGCAGAACACCAACGTTGCGCTGCGCTATGCCGGCTACGGCTACATCCTGGAGAACGGCCGCGTGGTGATGGACGGCGATGCCAAGTCGCTGCGCGAGAACGAGGACGTCAAGGAGTTCTACCTCGGCGTCGGCGGCGCGGAGCGCAAGAGCTTCCGCGACGTCAAGTCCTACAAGCGGCGCAAGCGCTGGCTGGCGTAGATGTCATACCGGGGCTCGTCCCCGGTATCCAGCCTTCCTCATGCGCCGGAGCTCGCGGCACAATGGATCCCGGTGACGAGCACCGGGATGACAGCGCGTCGGTTGCGTTCGAGGGGAAGCCATGGACGACAAGCATTACGACCAACTCGAGACACGCGATCCCGCTCAGCGCGAGCTGGCACAGTTCAACCTCCTGCCCGATCTCGTCCGTCACGCGATGGCCAATGCGCCCGGTTGGGCCGCGCATCTCAAAGGCGTCGATCCGTCATCCATCACCTCGCGCGAGGCGCTGGCGAAGCTGCCGGTGCTGCGCAAGTCGGCGCTCAAGGAGCTGCAGGCCGAGCACCCGCCGTTCGGCGGCTTTGCCGCGTCCGCGGCAAATGCGCTGGGGCGCGTGTTCATGTCGCCTGGACCCATCTTCGAGCCCGAGGGCCGCGGTGAGGACTGGTGGCGCACGGCGCGAGCGTTGTTCGCCGCCGGCATCCGCAAGGGCGACATCGTGCACAACACGTTCGCCTATCACCTCACCCCCGGTGGCTGGATCCTCGACGCGGGGGCGCGCGCGCTGGGCTGCGCCGTGATCGCCGCGGGCCCCGGTCAGACCGAGCAGCAGCTCGACATCATCCAGTATCTGAAGCCCACCGCCTACGTCGGCGTGCCGGACTACCTGAAGATCCTGCTCGACAAGGCCAAGGAGGCGGGGCGAGATGCCTCGTGCTTCAGGAAGGCGCTGGTGGGCGGCGGCGCGCTGTTTCCCTCGCTGCGGGCCGAGTACAAGGCGCGCGGCATCGACACGTACCAGACGTATGCCACCGCCGACGTCGGCATCATCGCCTACGAGAGCGCGGCACTCGAGGGCATGATCGTGGACGAGGGCGCGATCGTGGAGATCGTGCGCCCCGGCACCGGCGATCCGGTCGCCGCGGGCGAGGTCGGGGAAGTGGTAGTGACGGCCTTCAACCGCGACTATCCGATGATCCGCTTCGCGACCGGCGATCTGTCGGCCGTGCTGCCGGGAGTGAGCCCGTGCGGGCGCACCAACATGCGGATCAAGGGCTGGCTCGGCCGCGCCGACCAGACCACCAAGGTCAAGGGCATGTTCGTGCATCCCGAGCAGGTCGCCGAGGTGGCCAAGCGCCATGGCGGGCTCGGCCGCGTCCGCCTCGTCGTCAGCCGCTCCGGCGAGCAGGACACCATGACGCTGCGGGCCGAGACGGGGAGCGCGGATGCGGCGCTCAAGGAGAAGCTCGCGCAGACCTTGCAGGCCGTCACCAAGCTCAAGGGCGAGGTGGAGCTGGTGACGCCGGGCTCGCTGCCCAACGATGGCAAGGTCATCGCCGACGAGCGGACATATACATAGCGTCCCGCCGGGGCGATCCGACTGCTGCCGTCGCCCAAAGAGGCGGCGGACCCAAATTCAGCTGTCCCAAACTTGCTCGGGCATCGGCAGGCCCTTCCACGTCTCCGCGGGGATCGGGCGATCCGGCTTGATGTGAAACTTGTCCTCGAGCACCCACATGAGCTGGCGGGAGTGCTGCCCACTATGCCAGGTCGTGCGCTCCAGGAACTCGTGGCGGCTGACGTCCCCGTAGTAGACGGCCGCCTTCGCGGCCCAATCCGCCCGTGCCATCTCGCCGTGCACCCATTCGGCGAAACGTCGGCGCACATCGGCGCCGTAGGCGAGGATCTCAGGGCGGGTCGTGCCCGGAGGCGGCACGCGGTTGTAGGCGGTGGTCGACAGCGGGATGCCGCGCTCGTGCTCCAGGAACGCATCGACCACGTTGAAGAGATGCCAGGCGAGCTGGGCATAGGAGCGCGGCCGGCCCGGCAGCTGGTCGCCCAGATGCGCCTCGGGCATCTGTGCGAAGAAGCGTGCCGCGCCGTCCAGCACCACGTCTACGCGTCGCGCCAGCTCCTCAGGGGGGAGGTGCTTGACGGTTCCAAGATCGATGCCGACCAGCTGTGCGATCGCCTTGAGGGACTGGCCGTTGACCCAGTCCCTGCCGCGCGCGATCACCGGCAGCTGGCGCGTTCCCAGCGCCAACAGCTCATCGAGCGCGCCTTCGTCCGTGAGAACGTTGCGCGAAACGAACGGAATTTTGTGCTTGCCAAGGAACTCCTTAGTGCGCAGGCAGCTGGTTCAGCCAGGCTGCCAGTACACCTTGATGGGCTCAGCCGGCGCTTGCGCCATGGTCTTCTCTCCCGCGCGATATCGTTGGCACGGCGGTGGTCGCTTCCGATATTCTAACCGCGCCCATCGAACCTGACAGCGCAATTTGCGAATAGCGGACCCTGCGAAAGTGCCGATCATCGAGCCGGCCCCCTGGCGGCACCAGTATTTCGACGCCGTGGCGTGTCCGCCGGACCTCCTCATCCCCACCGACGACCCGGAGGCGTGGGAGTGGAACCCTGCCCACCGCTGGGTGTTCGACAAGCTGCAGGTGGCGCTGAGCCAGGGGCTGGCGGCCGGCCCGCACGGCACCCAGCCGCCGCACTATCCCGTCTTCTCCAAGCCGATCATGAACTTCCGCGGGCTCGGGGCCGGCAGCCGCATTCTGAGCTCGGCGGAGGAGTACGAGCGGCATCACACCGCAGGCCACTTCTGGATGACGCTGCTCGATGGCCGGCACGTCTCGACCGATGTGGCCCTCGTCGATGGTGAGCCGAAGTGGTGGCGCCACGCGACCGGTCTTGCCACGGGCGAGGGCATGTTCGACCGCTGGACCGTCCACGCGGCCGGGGATTCACCACTCGAAGCCCGTTGCGGCGCATGGGTCGCCCGCAACCTGCGAGGCTACACGGGCATCCTGAACCTGGAGACCATCGGCGGCACCATCATCGAGGCGCATCTGCGGCTCTCCGACCAATGGCCGGACCTCTATGGCGCGGGATGGGTGGAGGCCTTTGTCGGGCTCTATCGCGACCGGGTCTGGCGCTACGCCGATGCCGACCGGCGCGACGGCTACAGCATCGTGCTGTGCGGGCCGTGGGGCCGGCGCTACCGCCACCCGCCGGCGGCGTTGGTGCGCGAGGTGGCCGCCATGCCCGGGGTGTCGAGCGTGCAGATCACCTTCCACGAGCACAAGCCGCCGGAAGCCCACTCCATGCCGCCGGGCGGCTTCCGGGTAGCGATCGTGAATGCCTTCGACCTGGAGAAGGGCGAGGCCGCCCGCGAGGTCCTGCGCGCGCATTTCCTCGGGGCAGAGCCGGCCGTCAACGTCAAGCGTGCCGGGTAGCGCTATAGTGCAGCCATGACGGGGATCGATTCCAGGCGTCGGCGAGGCGCGGCAGTTGTGCTTGCGGTCGTTGCCGCTGTGCTCGCGCTCCCCCTCGGCACGGCTCGGGCGCAAGGCACGCCCCAGGAGCTCGTCGACAGGCTTACGCCTGGACAGCGCCAGATCTATGAGACTTACCGCAAGGCGCGAGATCAATTCGAGCGGCAGCATCGGGCCTATTGGCACCGCATCGAGGCCAAGCGCGACGCGCGCAGGGCAAAGCGGCTGCTGGGGCAGGCGCCTGGCCCCGAGGACTACATCGCCCAGCAGCCTCCAAAATACACGGGACCCGAGCTGCCTCCCGAGATTGCCAGGATCGTGACGGAGGTCAGGCCGCCTGCGCCCGAGCGGCCGCTGGCGACGGTGGCGGATTTTCTTGAGCAGGCAAAGGCGGTCTACGGCTTCGTGCCCACCCCCACGACGGAGCGCGAGTTCAAGCGCCGCTATGCCCAGGAGGCGCTGGCCGTCGGGCTCACCAAGGATCAGATCGTGCGCATCTATGCCCTGGAAACCGGCGGGCAGGGCACCTACGACATGCAGGCTGGTTTCAATCCACTGACCAAGCAGGGCCGGGCGATCTCCTCGGCCCTTGGCTACGCGCAGCTATTGCATGCCAACTCGACGAGCGAGCTCGTGAAGCACGGAGACCGGTTTGCCAGGCGCCTGCTTGGCATGGCCGCGGCGCCGGGGATCGAGCCCGGCCGCGCCGCAGCGCTGCGCGCCAAGGCGGCCATCGTGCGGCACATGCTCAGGGCGGCGCGCTCCATTCCCGACGAGTGGGGCCATCACATGCGGTTTGCCGGCACCCCTGCCGGTCTCGGCATTCACGCCCTGAACCTGGACGCCGACGTCGGCCCCTGGCTGCAGGTACTCAAGCTCAAGGGCCTCAAGGACGACGCCGCCCGTGCCGGCCGGTACAATCTCGCCGGTGCGGAGATCGAGCTCATGAACCTCGCCGGCCCCCGGACGGGCCTCGAGATGATGACGCCGGTGGCGCAAAGTATGCCGACGGCGAATTTCTTCAGCGAGGGCGGGTACTATCGCAACACCATCGTGCGCGAGAAGACCGCAGCCGAGCTGCTGAAGGCGCTGAACGACCGGATGGAGGTGAATGTCAAGAAACCGGGCGCTGTCGAATTCGCTCAGGTCTTCGACGAGGTGACGCGCAGATAGCCGCCGCGGCGGACGCTCAGTTGAAGGCGGCGACGACGAAAGTTGCGCCGAAGAAAAGGAGATGGGCGGCGATGAAGGCGAGCGAATGCGGCAGGAAGCGCTTCATGGGAGGGGCCTCGGCAATGCCTCTCCATCGTGCCCGCGATAGGCAAAGCTCAAGTTAATGCCGCGGCGAAATTCGCTCTCCGGCCGCGATGCCGTGATAACGCGTTAATTTTCGATTGAACGCCGGGCCTGGATGTTCAGTCGACCTCTCACGCCGCGCGCTCGATGCCGAGCTTGTCGAGGGGGCCCAGCTCCTTCTCGATCGCGGGACGCACGCGCGCGGCGAACGCCTCGATGGAGCGCAGCGCCAGCTTCTGCGGCGAGGCGCCGGCCTGGAAGTGCAGCAGCATGTGGCAAGGCCGGGCCTCGCGGATGAGCGCAGTCATGCGCTCGGCGACGGTGTCGGCGTCCCCGACGAGGACGTGTTTTGCCAGCTCGTCGATGGGCGGCTCGTCCTTGTAGGGCTTCTCCACCAGCATGATGCCGTCGAGCAGCTCCTCTCGGAAACGCAGGCTCTGCGAAAGGCGAACCTGATGCCGCACATTGTCGAGGAAGCTGGCAGCCTCGCCCTTGTCGTTGGTGATGCAAACATGGCGCAGGGGGGCGATGGCGACGCGTCGCTGGTCCATGCCCTGGGACTCGTAGACGCCCGCCAGCCGCTTTCGCATCGCCAGCAGCTGGTCGATGCTGGCGTGACGCGGCGTGAGCATCACCGGCCAGCCCTTGCGCGCGGCCAGCTGGTGCAGCACGGGATTGTCGCCGGCGACCCAGATTTCGGGCAGCCCCTCGACGGGTCGGGAGGCGATATGCGTCTCCGGCAGCTTGTAGTGCGTGCCGTCGTAGCTGAAGGTCTCGCGCGTGAACGCCAACTCCAGCATCTCGGTGAACTCGATGAGCTTGGGCACCGACTCCTTGAGGTCCTCGCCGAAGCGCTCGAACTCGTAGGGCTGGTAGCCGCTGCCGATGCCGAGCACGAGCCGGCCGTGCGTGAGGGCATCGACCATGCCGATCTCCGAGATGAGGCGCACCGGGTCGTAGAGCGGCGTCACCACCACGGCCGACCCGAGCCTGATGCGCTTGGTCTCGCCGGCGAGGCGGGCCAGCATCATCAGCGGCGAGGGGCACACGCAATAGTTGGAGAAATGGTGCTCGGCGAACCAGGCGATCTCGAAGCCGGCAGCCTCGGCCGCTTTGACCTGCTCGACCGCGTTGTCGTAGAGCACGTGGGCCTTGGTGCCCGGCGTGCGGTAGCCCATCAGGTTGAATTGGCCGAGGTGCATCGAGCGTTTCCTCCGGGATTCCCCGTGTTGGCTGGCGTTTGGCTGGGGTAGGGTGCAATAGGCGAAGCCGTATTGCACCGTTTCACCGTTGCTCGGCGCAATGCGGCTGACGCCTTTTGCGCCCTACGCACGTGTCACACTTTGACCTTCTCGTCCTCCACCACGCGGCGCACGGCCGCGCGCTGAAGCATGCGGTCCTTGTGGGCCGTGTAGTTCTTGAGCTCCGCCATCGGCAGTTCGCGTCGCACGCCCCAGGTGTAGAAGGTGAAGGCGTAGGGATCGAGCACCGAGTAGGTGTCCGACAGCCACTCGCGGCCAGCGAGGCGCTGGTCGATCTGCTCGAGGTGCAGCTGGAAGGTCTTACGGCCTTGAGCCTGGATGTTCGGGAAATAGGAGGTGTCGGTGGCATACCGCTCCGGCCGACTGATGTGGGCGTGGGCCGGGTGCACACTCGCGGCGAAGAAGCCGATGAGAGAGAGCGCACGGGCCTCTGCCAGCGGATCCTTGGGCCATAGCCCGAAGCGTTTCCCGAGGTAGGGGAGGATGGCGGTGTTCTCGGCCAGCGGCTCGCCGCTGTCGAGCAGCAGGGCCGGCACGCGCCCCTGCGGGTTGATCTTGAGGTAGGCCTCGGAACGCTGCTCCGCCTTGGAGAAGTCGACGCGTCTCGCCTCGTACTTCTCGCCGCTTTCCTCGAGCACGATGTGCGCGGCGAGCGAGCAGGCACCCGGAGCGTAATAGAGGGTCAGCATGATCGTCCTCCCAACAACTGCCCGAACCTTACAGCACGTCTGCGGCCCGGCCAATGCGAGGCGGGAGGGGCTGGAATGCGCCGGCTGGACCGAAGACGCCCGGCGTCGGCGCTCTGCGCAGCTAGGCGAAGTCGTAGAGCTTGTAGCGCAGGCGCGGCTGGCGGAAGGAGGCCGCGGGATCGACCAGTATGCCCTCGCCGATGGCCTGCCGGCCGAGCAGCATCCGGTAGGACATGGCGTCACGGTTGGTCAGCGTGATCTCGATCGGCCACTCCCGGTCGCCGATGCGGATGGGCGTGGAAATCACGTACCGGCTTTCGCGCTCGCCGTTGGAACTCGTCACGTTGCGCTGGTCCACCACCGGTGCCTCGCAGACGATGGCGACATCGGCCCGGCGCGGAATGGGATGCACCCCAAAGCGCACGCGCGGCCGGCGCCCTGAGCCCACCCGCTCCACAAAGAAGGCATGCAGAGCCGAGGTCCGCGCTCCCGTATCGACCTTCGCCTTGATGGCCGGCAGGCCGAGCTCGGGCAGCGCGACCCATTCCTCCCAACCCAGAATGAAAGGCGGGGCTACAGGCGGCATCCGTTTCGTCCGATGTGCGATCATCGACTAATGACGCATGGAGCGCTCGACTGCAAGGGGAGCGATGTGCGGCTCACGCGAGCTGCAGGATGGTTCTGGCCCCGCGTCATTCCCGCGAGTCCGAAGGGCGTCAGCGGGAATCCAACGCCGAGCCTGCCGCGGCCCGCATTGGTGTTCGGGCAAGCACCGCTCTGAGGGAATGATGTTCTCTCACGTGAGGTACTTTCTGAACCAGGCGACGAGGCGGTCCCAGCCATCCTTGGCTGCCGCCTCCCGGTAGGAAGGCCGGTAATCCGCGAAGAAGGCGTGGGGTGCCTCGGGGTAGATCTGGAACGAGGATGACGTGCCCGCGCCCAGGGCCTGCTTCATCTGCTCGACCGTGGCTACGGGTATGCCGGCGTCCTGGCCGCCGTAGAGGCCCAGTATGGGTGTCTTGATCGTTTGCGCCAGATCGATCGGATGCTTGGGGCTGTTCTCGCTCCGGTCGCCGACGAGCCGTCCATACCAGGCCACCCCAGCCTTCAGCTTGGGGTTGTGCGCCGCGTAGAGCCAGACGATGCGGCCGCCCCAGCAGAAGCCGGTGATGCCGAGCTTGTCGGCGTCGGCCGCGCCCGTCTTGGCCGCCCAATCGACGGTGGCGTCGAGATCCGACATGACCTGGCTGTCCGCCACCCTGGCGACGATCGGCCGGATCTGGTCGAACGACTCGAGTTTCGTCACGTCTCCCTGGCGATGATAGAGCGAGGGCGCAACGGCGCAGTAGCCCAGCTTGCCCAGTCGTCGGCACACGTCCTTGATGTGCTCGTGGAGGCCGAAGATTTCCTGCACCACGAGAACGAGCGGCCGGGGGTGGGTGCCGCTTGGCATGGCTCGGTAGGCCGGAACGGGGCCCGTGGCGGTCGGAATCTCCACCATTCCCGCCTCCAGGCCGGTCGTGTCGGTGACGATCATGGTCTGAGCCATGACCGGTTGCGCCGACAAGGCAAAGCCGGCAACGAAGCCGCTCGCCGCTCCGGCTGCGATCAGCTTGCGGCGGGTCATCTCGGCCTGCCGCCAGAGGTCGTCGAATGCATCCATGGGTGCTGCTCCTCACTCGGGAACCTGCTGCAACAAGTGACCGATTAGATCGCGCCCGCCCGGGCGCCGCCACGGGATCTTCGCATGCACCCGTGACACGGAATTGACCCGGCCGGCACGCCACATTATCTGAACGGCATGGCGAAGCTGCAGATCATCACCCTGCCCGATCCCCTCCTGCGCAAGGCCTCCACGCCTGTCGAGCGCATCGACGAGGAGCTGCGCGCCCTCGCCGACGACATGCTCGAGACGATGTATGCGGCGCCGGGGGTGGGTCTTGCCGCGGTCCAAGTGGGCGTGCCGCGCCGCCTCGTCGTGCTCGACACGGCCAAGGGGGACGAGCCCCCGCGCCCGCTGGTCCTCATCAACCCGGAGATCGTGACCCTCGGCACGGAGCTGCGCCAGCACGAGGAGGGCTGCCTGTCGATCCCGGACGTGCGCATCGACATCGAGCGGCCGGCGTCGGCAACCGTGCGTTACCTCGACCGCGAGGGCAGACCCCAGGAGATCGTGGCCGAGGGGTTGCTCGCAACCGCGGTCCAGCACGAGATCGATCACCTCAACGGCAAGCTGATCATCGACTTCCTGTCCCGCCTGAAGCGCGACATCATCATCCGCAAGTTCAAGAAGCTGGCCAAGGGCGAGGTGACGGCTTAGCCCGCGCCGTGCTTCTGGATTGCCTCCTTAGACGTCTTCGGGCGTGGGCGAGGAGCATGGTCGTTCGTCATACCCGCCGAGCGAAGCGCAGAGCGGGTATCCGGCCCCAAGCTCGAGTCCGCGGCTGGATTCCCGCTGACGCGCTTGCGCGCTTGCGGGAATGACGGCTGCCCGCGGAGGCGGCGCCAATGCCGCGTCGCTTGGCTCACGGCACGGTGGTGCGCAGGAAGTCCAGGCTCGCGGTCTCCGCGAGCACGTTGGCGGGCTCGGCGTGATAGGCCGCCTTCGCCCTCTCCGCGTCGCTCTCGAAACGGTACTTGAGATAGGAGCCGAGCCGCCGCGCCTGGGCGACGAACTTCCGTCCCTCGCCGATGCGCTGGCTCTCGAACGCGCGCAGCGCCGCCGTGACGTCGGCGTGGTCGTCGAGCGCGGCCGCGAGAGCGGCAGCATCTGCAACGGCCTTGGCAATGCCGGCGCCCACATGGGGCCGGACGACGAAGGCGGCATCGCCGATCAGCGCGGCGCGGCCGAGCGTCAGCTGCGGGCTTTCGAGATCGTAGATCGGCTGCAGGAACGGCTGCTCGATCCGTCGCACCGCGTTGCTCAGGACGGCGGGCAGCAGGCGATCGGCGGCCTGGCGCATCTCGGCAATGACACTGCGCGCAATGAGCGGCGGCGGAATGGAAACAGCGTGGGTGTGCCCGCTCTCGTCCGTGAGCAGGCGGGGCAGCTCCGTCGCGGGGTCGGCAGGCCTGTACCAGACCATGTTCCAGCTCAGGTGCCCCGTGCGCAGGTCGTTATCGGGGCCTGCAACGGGGTAGCCGAGGAACTGCTCCCCGGGAGGCAGGCAGAAGGAGAGGCTGGCAAAAATCTCGCGCGGCAGGATGGGCGCGAGCACGCGCTCAGCCGCAAGGCCGCGCCAGGCTACGTAGCCTGCATAAAGCGGCTGCGCCTGCGGCAGCAGCAGGGCCCTCACCTCCGAGCGGAAGCCGTCGGCGCCGACGAGCAGGTCGCCCGTCTCCGTCGGGCCGCCGGCGAAATGCGCCGTGACCCGGTCCGTGGTCTGCGTCACATGGCGCAGGTCCTTGTCCAGATGATAGTGCGCGTTCCCGAGTTCGACGCGCAGTAGCTCGAACAGCCGGTTCCAGGACGTCGCGGTCTGAGCGTAGGCGCGGCGAGCGATGATCTCTCCCGCATGCGAGATCACCATCCGTTCCGCGATCGGGACGCCGAAATTGCTCGTGCAATCGATGCCGAGCCCGGCCAGCGCTTCGGGATGGGTCATGATGCCGGCTCCGCGCCCCGTGAGCGGCGCCGGAGAGCGCTCGAAGACGTCGACATGCCAGCCGCGCCGGCGCAGGTAGAGCGCGGCGAGCAGCCCGCTCATCGACCCGCCGATGATCAGCGCGCGGCGTGCAGCGTTTCTCATCGTTCCACCGCCATGGGCCCAAGATCACTTGCGGCCGGACAGACGAAAGGTAGCAGCAACGAGCGAGTGGGCGGAGCGCCAATCGGTGCGGCCGCCGGTCTCGTGCCGCAGGTCATGCATAGGACATTTGTCCCGAGCGCACCATTTGTTCAGGAACGGCAGAGCAGACTTGCGGTTAGGCATTCTGGAAGTCGTCGCCAACGGGCCTTGTTGCCCGGCTCCCCCTTCCGGCTGCCGACGACGCAGCATCGCCAACACAAGGGTGTATTGCCATGACCCGCGACGAGATCCTGAACGCATCTTCGATGCCCGTATTTGCGCCGAGCTATCCGCGTGGCCCCTTTCGCTTTGTGCGCCGCGAGTACCTTATCATCACCTACGAGACCGATCCGGCGGCGATCCGCGCGGTACTGCCGGAACCGTTGCAGCCGGCCGAGGGAGCACTCGCCTACTACGAGTGGATGAAGATGCCGGACTCCTCTGGCTTCGGCGACTATGAGGAGAGCGGCACGGGCGTGTTCGCGACATTCAAGGGGCAGCCCTGCAGTTTCTCCGTGCAGATGTATCTGGACGACGAGCCGCCCATCACGGGCGGACGCGAGATCTGGGGGTTTCCGAAGAAATACGGCGTGCCGCGCCTGAAGGTGATCAAGGACACGCTGACCGGCACGCTCCACTACGACGACGAGCGCGTCGCCATGGGGACCATGGCGTACAAGCACATCAGCCTGGCCGACAAGCTCGACGAGGTGGCCAAGGGCATCGGCAAGCTGAACATCAACCTCAAGCTGCTGCCCGACGTCGACGGCCGGCCGAAGATCGCCCAGCTGGTCGGCTACAATTTGGAGGAGGTCCGCGTGCACGGCGCCTGGGATGGACCCGCGCGCCTGCACCTCATCCCGCACGTCAACTGCCGTGTGGCGGACCTGCCTGTGCGCAGGGTCGTGGGCGGGAGGCACCAGGTCGTCGACTTCGTTCTCCCCTACGGCCGCGTGCTGCACGACTACCTGGCCTGAGCCGCAGCCGGCGAGGCGCTAGAACAGCAGCAGGATGCCGGCGAACACGCCGCCGAGCATGGCAAGCCACAGCCGTCTGCGTTGCAGCCTGATCCAGGCGACCACGCGCGCAGGCAGGGTGGCCCAGTCGACGCGTGCCAGGAAAGCCAGCACCAGGCCCATGATGAGTCCGAGCGCCCACCCTCCGTAGGTAACGGGAGCAGTCTCGGCGCCGACGCTGGTTGCGCCAGTCGGTCCGGCGTCAGGGCCGAACAGCAGATAGAGGCCGATAGCGGCGGCGGCCAATGCCATCAGGCCGAACAAGCGGTGCATGGGGCTCGCCCTGTCGTTGCGCGCCGGCCGGTCGCGCTTTCAACCGGCGCGCTCCCGACTCTCAAATGAGGAGAGGCTAGCAGGGAGGCGAAAACGCATGGTTAATGAGGCGGCGGATCGCAGCCGGAATGTCCAATTGCAGATGTGATTTGACGCGCGGCGCGCGACGGGTGCAGTGTTTGTGACACCGCTTGAAAGGAGGTCTAAGAAAATGTCTCCCCCGGACAGTTTCGTGGCCGTCCTGAGGCATGCTCCTCTGGGCTGAAGCACAGGGCGGCAACTTCCGACAATCTGATCATCTTGTGCAGGTCTTGTTGCTGACCGTGAGCGTTGCTACGTGTCATCTGCCCGCGAAGCGGTAGATATTGCGTCAGCCGTCGTGGCGGATTGGCAATGACCAAAGATCTGCAAACACCTGATCGAGGACCAGGAGGGCGAGCAAACGGAGATGATGCCGTGACGCGAGAGGCTCGAAGCGCATGCCGCTTGGCCCGATGTCCTCCGGCACCTCCAGTGTTGATGCGTAGAGCCCACCCCCTCTGTGCTGCCCATGGCGGCGGCTGACGGAGCCCGGCGGATCACCGATCCGGCCGGGCTTTGTCATTGCATCCTGAGCACTGCGCTCAGCCGCTGATCTTTCCCTTTCCGGCCTCGGCACGAAGTACGTGCCGGGCAATCAGCCGCGCCACCTCGTCGGCGTGCGTTGCGATCATGAAGTGCGCCGCTCCGTCGATCGTGGCCAGAGTCGCCCCGCTGACGCGCTCGCCGATGAGCGCATTCGCGCGTTGCACCGCGGGATGGCTGGCCCCGCCTCGAAGCACGAGAAAAGGGGCCTGGATCGCAGCCAGCGCCGCCGAAGACAGCGGAAAATTGTAGGCGCTTGCCCAATCGAGGATGTTGGCTGCCGTCGTCTCGACCGCATAGGCGCGAACACGCGGCGGCCAGGACGCGAACGTTCCGGTGCCGCCGTAGAAGTCGATCATCGCGGCGATCGCCTCCGGGTTTCCGGCCGCAAAGTCGGCGAAGTAGCCCTGCGTCATCCGGCGGAATGCGGAATAGTGCCGATCCTCCCCTTCAGCCCGCAGGAGCTCAACGGCCGGTGCCTCGACGACGACGAGGCTTGCCAGGGGCACCTTGTTGCGCAGGGCCACCGCTATTGCGACCAGACCGCCGAAGGAATGGCCGATCAGGTGGGCCCGGCCGCCGGCGGTTCGGATGACGGCCTCGACTGCCTCGGCCTCGTGCGCGATGGAGGGATCGGCGGGGGTGCGCCGCTCCTGGGTGCGGCCATACCCCAGAAGGCTCGTGGTGACGCACCGGAATTGGCCGGCCCATGAGGCGATGACGGGCCGCCATGCGGCTCCCGTGCTGCACGATCCGGGCACGAGGACTGTGGTTGGGCCGGCGCCCTGCTCAGCATAGTCGATGGGACCGCGCGGATCCTCGATCATGGCCGAAGCATTCTCGGCGCGGCGGTGCAAGGTGCGTTCCTTTCGCAGTCGAAAAAGCCCGTCCGTGGTGCTTGAGCAGGGCAACTGTCGTGGCAGCAGCGGAGGGCGCCGATGCCGCCACACGACCGGGGCTCGGACGATCGATGATCAGGCGGACTTGCGCCAGGGCACCAGCATCGACACGCGGCTCCTGTAGTTGCGGTATTCGTCCCCGAAGACATCCACCAAGTCGCGTTCTTCGAGGGTGATGCCGACGATGATGTAGCCCGTGATGACGGCCGCGAAGAGCAGATGCCCGACGGTCATCGTCGGCGTCGCCCAGGATGCGATGATGAAGCCCAGATAGAGCGGGTGCCGCACGAACTTGTAGTAGAGCGGTGTGCGGAAGCGCGGCGGCGGCATCTCACGGCCGACGAGATTGTTGGCGACCTGCTGGAGGCCGAACAGCTCGAAGTGGTTGATGAGGAAGGTGCTGGTCAACACGATCAGCCAGCCCACGAGCGACAGCCCCGTCATTGCCATGGCGAGCTGCGGATGGTCGATCCGCCAGACTTCCGCTGGCAGGGGACGCCACTGCCAGAACAGCAGGAGGAGCGCAAGGCTGGCCAAGAGCACATAAGTGCTGCGCTCGACCGACTTCGGCACGAATTGCGTCCACCATCGTTTGAACCCCTGGCGCGCCATCACGCTGTGTTGAACAGCAAAGACAGACATGAGGAGAAGATCGATGATAAGAGCTTCGGCCGCCGAGCCGGCGGGCCCGTCGTCGATGGTCTTGGGCACGGGGAGGCCTGTGACGAAGCCGATGGCGTAGAGGATGGTGCCGAAGAATGCGACATAGGAAGCAATTCCGTAGAGAAAGGCGATGAATCTGCCCATGGGACATCCCTGCGCTGCAAGCGCTGCTGCTGATGTTGTCTGTGCGCTGGAGACGCGCACGGCCGGCATTGCCAGCAGGGTGTTGCTGCTGGCGGCGCCGGCCCAATGCGCTCACGCGACCCGGCGGCCGGCCGCAAGCTCCTTGACGGCCTCGGTGGTCAAGGGCTGTCCGCCGATGCCCCACTCGCCGCTCTTCGTTTCTGAGATCTTGACCCAGGTGACGCCGCGCATGTTCTCGCCCTCGATTGAGACCATGGCGTCGGTCAGTTTCTGGATGATCTGCCGCTTTTGCGCGGGATTGAAGACGTTCTCGATCAGATGCACTTCGATCAACGGCATTGTTGTGCTCCTTATTGCTGGCCTCGCCGCGGCGAGGAGGAAGCCACGAGCAAAACACGTTGAGGCGAGCCAAGACTTTCAGAACGCTATGATTTAGTCTTCAGGTGGTCGTTAGATGCTCTTGAGACGCTCCTTCAGCGGACCGGACCCGCGCTCGCGCGGCCGGCAGCCGCGGCCCGCAGCGGATGCCCTCGGCCTGCCTATGATCCTCAGCTTCGATGAATGCGAGATCGATATCGAGCGGCGCGAGCTCAGGCGGGCCGGGAGGCAGGTGCACGTCGAGCCGCAGGTTTTCGACCTGCTGGTTCACCTCGTGCAGAACCGCGATCGCGTCGTCAGCAAGGATGACCTGATCCAATCGGTGTGGGGCGGCCGGATCGTTTCGGATTCCACCCTGACCAGCCGCATCAATGCGGTGCGAACTGCCATTGGCGACAGCGGCGAGGACCAGAAGCTGATCCGCACCATCGCCCGCAAGGGTGTCCGCTTCGTCGGCACCGTGCGCACGCAGCGCGGCAACACCGAGCCGCCGCTTGCCGGCACAGTTCTCTCCGACGAGGGCCCGGAGCCGTTGCGTCCGGCTCTGTCGCTGCCTGATCGGCCAGCGATCGCAGTGCTTCCCTTCACCAACATGAGCGGCGACCCGGAGCAAGAATATTTCTCGGACGGCATCAGCGAGGACATCATCACCGCGCTGTCCAAGCTGCGCTGGTTCTTCGTCATCGCGCGCAACTCCTCGTTCGTCTACAAGGGCAAGGCCGTCCACATGAAGCAGATCGCCGAGGAACTCGGCGTTGGCTATGTGATCGAGGGCAGCGTGCGCAAGGGCGGCGACCGCGTGCGCATCACGGTGCAGCTCAACGACGTTGCCACCGGCAGCCACCTGTGGGCGGAACGCTACGACCGCAGCCTGGCCGACGTCTTCGCGGTGCAGGACGAGATTACGGAGGCGATCGTCGCCGCGATCGAGCCCAAGCTCTACGCAGCGGAGAATTTCCACGCCCAACGCAAGCCGCCCGACAGCATGGATGCGTGGGATCTCGTCATGCGCGCGCTGTCGCACTACTGGCGTGTGACGCGGCAGGACAACGTCGTCGCCCAGGCGCTGCTCGAGAAGGCGATCAGCATCGATCCGAACTACGGCCAAGCGCTCGGGCTCCTCGCTACCTGCCATGCGTTCTCCGCCCACATGGGTTGGGCGGACAGGGCGGCCATCATGCCGGTTGCCGAGCGCGCTGCGCTGGCCGCTATCCGGGCCGACAGCGAGGATCCGTGGGCACACAACGCGCTGGGCAGCGCCTATCTGTTTCTCCGACGCTTCGATGACTGTCTGGCCGAGTTCGAGGTGGCGCTGCGGCTCAATCCGAACTTCTCGCTCGCCCAGGGCTACTATGGTTTGGCATTGGCCTATTGCGGGCGCTGGCAGGAAGCCGTCGCAGCGGTGCAGCGTGCGCTCAGGTTGAGCCCGCGCGACCCCTTCTCGGCTATCTACTGCGGCATTGCCGCCTACTCTCAATTCGTGGGACGCAACTACGAAGAGGCGATGCGGCTGGCGCGCGAGGCCATCCGCCAGCGAGCCGATTTCGTGGGCGGGCACAGGGTGCTCACCGCTGCCGCCGCCATGGCCGGGTACGCGGACGCCGCCGCGGCGGCGCTTCTGGAGCTGCGCCGCGTACAGCCCAACATCTCGCTCGCCTGGCTCGCGAGCCAGATGCCCATCAGGCAGGACGACGAGCGGGAGCGCTATTTGGAAGGCTTTCGCCGCGCCGGTTTGGAGTAAGCCGCTCGCCTCCGCCGCACACGGCCATGAGCGAGCCCGGCGACGGCGCGGCTGCCGCGCTTTTCCCCCTCACGGCTGAGCACCGGAGGCGACTCGCAGAGTCGCTCTGTCGGAGGCCTCCTCCCCGGATCGGGCGCTCAGTGCCGCCGTGACGGCCTCGTCGACGGTCTCGAGCCAGACGAATTCCATCGACCTGCGCACTTCCTCCGGAACGTCCTCGAAGTCCTTGCGGTTGCGCGCGGGCAGCATGACGCGGGCGATGCCGGCGCGTGCGGCGGCAACCACCTTCTCCTTGATGCCGCCCACCGGCAACACAAGTCCGCGCAGGCTGATCTCGCCGGTCATGGCGGTGTCGCTGCGCACCGGGCGCTCGGTCATGAGCGACACGAGCGCCATGAACATGGCAACGCCGGCGCTCGGGCCGTCCTTCGGAATGGCGCCGGCAGGCACGTGCACATGGATGTCCGACTTCTCGAAGCGCGCGGCGTCGATGCCGAAGGCGGCGGCGCGGTTCTTGACGACGCTGAGGGCCGCCTGCGCGCTTTCGCGCATGACCTCGCCGAGCTGCCCGGTGAGGATGAGACGGCCGGAGCCCGGCGTCCGTGTCGCCTCGATGAACAGGATGTCGCCACCGACCGGGGTCCACGCCAGGCCCGTCGCCACGCCGGGTAGGCTGGTCCGCATCGCCACCTCGCTTTCGAACTGGGGTGGGCCCAGCACGGCGGCGAGATCGCCGGCATCGATACGCACGGGGCCGGGCCGTCCCTCGGCGATGAGAACGGCGGCGTGGCGCAGCGCCTTGCCGATCTCGCGCTCGAGGTTGCGCACGCCCGCCTCGCGTGTGTAGCGCTGGATTATGTCTGCGAGCGCGGCATCGGTGATCTCGATCTGCTCTGGCTGCAGGCCGTTGGCCTCCAGCTGCCGACGAACGAGGTAGCGCCGCGCGATCTGCAGCTTCTCGTTCGCCGTGTAGCCGGACAGCGTGATGACCTCCATGCGGTCGCGCAACGGCCCCGGAATCGTGTCCAGCATGTTGGCGGTGGTGATGAACACCACGCGGGAGAGGTCGAAAGGCACGGCCAGGTAGTTGTCGCGGAACGTGCTGTTCTGCTCGGGGTCCAGCACCTCGAGCAATGCTGCGCTGGGGTCGCCGTGGACACCTGCTCCCAGCTTGTCGATCTCGTCCAGCATCATCACGCAGTTGCGCGTTGCCGCCTTGCGGATGGCCTGGATGATGTTGCCGGGCAGCGCGCCGATGTAGGTGCGTCGATGGCCGCGAATCTCGGCCTCGTCGTGCACGCCCCCGAGGCTGACACGCACGAACTTGCGGCCCATGGCGCGGGCAATGGATTGCCCCAGCGATGTCTTGCCGACGCCCGGCGGGCCGACCAGGCACAGGATCGGTGCCTTGCCGTGGGGCGCGAGCTTGCGTACCGCCAGATACTCGATGATCCGGCGCTTGATCTTGTCGAGGCCGTAGTGGTCCTCGTCGAGGATGCGGCGGGCTTCGGCGATGTCGATGGGCGTCTCTTCCGGCAGGCTCCAGGGCAGCTCGATCAGCCAGTCGAGATAGCTGCGCACCATGCCGTGCTCGGCCGAGGCCTCCGGCATGCGCTCGAGCCTGCGCAACTCCTTGCGCGCCTGGTCCTCCACCTCCTTGGGCATGCGCGCCTTGGTGATGGCCTCTCCGAGCTCGGCGATCTCGGCCTTGCCCTCCTCGCCTTCGCCCAGCTGCCGGCGGATGGCGGCCATCTGCTCGCGCAGCAGCACCTCGCGCTGGCGCTCGTCGATGGCGGCCTTTGTCTGCCGCCCGATCTCCTGCGACAGCCGCAGCACCTCGATGCGCTCGGCCAGCATGCGCGAGACCTTCTCCATGCGCGCCGTCACGTCGATGGTCTCGAGGATTTCCTGCCGCTCCTCCGGCTTGACGTCCATATAAGCGGTCGCAAGGTCCGCCAGCGCCGCCGGCGAGGTCACGGACTGCACGGCAGCCAGCAGATCCGGCGGGGCCTGCGGAAGGAGCTGCAGGGCCTCCAGCGCCTGGCGCTGCAGGTTGAGGAACCGTGCCTCGATCTCCGGCCCCTTGGAATCGGGCTCCGGTATCCGTGCAATGCGGGCAACGAGGAACGGCCATCCCTCGAGGAACTCGAGGATCTGAAAGCGCTGGTCGCCCTGGCAGACCAGATGGTGGCTACCGTCCGGCGCGGTGACGTAGCGCACGAGATTGGCAACAGTGCCGATCCGATGCATGTCGGCAGGCGCAGGCTCGGCAACCTCGGGGTCTCGCTGCATCAGGATGCCGACCTGGCGCTGCTCGCGCACGGCCTGCTGCGCGCCTGCGACCGAGAGCGGCCTGCCGACCGTGATCGGCAGCACCAGCCCGGGAAACAGCACGAGGTTGCGGACCGGGATGATGATGAGCGCGTCGGACGGCAGGGGCACCGAGGTGCGCGGCCCGCCGGCGGGCGTTGGACGGTTGGTCTCGGTCTCAGCCACGGCGCGCCTCCGCCTTCTCGAGGGTTACGAGCAGGCAGCCGTGGCTCGCCGAGCGGCGCACGCCCCGGTATTGACCCCCCGGAAGCCGGACGCGGCGCTCGAACCGGCCCTGCGGCAGCTCGAGGCGGTGGATGACGGCCGTCTGCAGCTCTCGCGGCAGCACCCGAACTCCGGAGATCACAAGGTCGGCGCCTTCGATGCGAGCGTCGACCTGGTCGGCGTCGACCCCGGGCAAGGCTACCAGGACAAGCACCTCACGCTCCGTCTCCAGGATATCGACGGGCGGCTCCCAGGCAGGCAGATGCGACAGGGACCGGGCCGGTCTGAAGATTTCCCGGTGCAGGCGGTCGGCCCGTGCCAGCATGTCGAATGCCTGCGACCACATCCAGTCGCGCGGAAAATCACGATCCATCGTGCCACCTTCCAGGCTGCATACCCGTTCCGCCGATCCGGTCAGGGGCCCTGCATCGTTAAGATGCGCATCGTTGCGGCAGCCTTAAAGCCCTCCCAGCGGCGCCAGCGCTCCCCCGAGGTTTCCCAAGCACCATGATGGGGCAACCCCCCGATCCCGACACCGCGGCAGCAGTCCGCGCCAGGGACCGTGCTCAGGTTTCGTGGATGTGGTGCTTGCCGACCGGGCGCACGGATGTGGCCTGCGGTCCCTTGTCTCCCACCGCCTCCGAGAACCGCACCTCCTGGCCAACCTCGAGAGTCTCGAACTTGGCGCCCAGGACGCTGTTGCGGTGGAAATAGATCTCCCGCCCGTCCGACGCCGCGATGAAGCCGTGGTCGCGGTCGGGGAATAGCGAGGCGATGATCCCGTGCGGGGGGGCCGCGTGCGCTTTCACGGCGCCGGCCAGTTCCCTGACGTGGTCCTGCAGCTGCCGGCCAGCCGCGTCGAATGCATCCCGGATCGTAACGTGGACGTCCTCATGCCGACCGGTGGCCGCCGGATCGCGGCTGACGTCGATGTGCTTGTCGCCCGGTATGGCGACGTGCACCCGGACGCAATAGGTGTCGCCCTTGTGATGACGGTGCTGCGGGCGGGCGACGACCACGCGCGCGGATGTGATCCGGTCGTGAAATCGCTCGAGCCGCTGCGCTTCCTTGCGCACCGCTGCCTCGATGGCGTCGGAATGCCCAATGTGCTCGAACGTGATCTGGAGGGGTACTTGCATTGGCGGGACCTCGGCAGCTGGATGGGCGCCAGGTGAGATGCGGCGGCCGGAGCCTTGCCGCGACCCCTGGCGGGTGAGCCTGCGCCCATTCCTAGCCGCCGATCCGGGCCGGACATTGACGAGGGTCAACCTGCCGGCCACGGCCGGTCTGCGCGACAGCGCCTAGCGCCTTTTGGGGGGCGGGAACAAAAAAAGAAGACCCCGCCGAGGCAGGGTCCAGTTACCAGATGGGTATTGCCAAAGGCGTGCCGGATCTAGACAGCAGCCTTGAGCTCTTTCGCCGCGCGGAACGCGATCTTCTTGCTGGCCTTGATCTTGATGGCCTCGCCCGTCGCCGGGTTGCGGCCCATGCGCGCGGGCCTCTTGCGCACCTGAAGGATGCCAAGGCCGTTCAGCCGGATCCGCTTGCCCTTCTTCAGGTGCTTGGAGATGACCTCCACCATGTCGGCGAGCATGGCGTTGGTCTGCGCCTTCTTCATGCCGTGGCTCTCGGCCAGGGCCATCGCCAGGTGGCGGAGCGTGACCGTCTCCACCTTGGCGGCCTTCTTGACCGGTGCGATACGCGGAATCGATGCTTCGACTTTCTGCATGTGCTGCCCTCTGCTGCTGCTTGCGCTGACGAATCGTCAAAAATGGATTGATATTGCAGCGATATTCCTGTTCGGAGAGTTTGGATATCGAATCCTCGAGAGGGCCCTCGCAAACGTGACGAACGTTGTGCTTTTGCCACGCTCTGTGCAAGTCGGTAGGCAAGCCCATGGGCCGGGCCGATCATTTGCTTGCAGCGCTGGCGAGCCCCGAACACGGCTCTTACATATCGTGAGGCGAACGTCTTGCGACGCACTATCGCAGGCTGTGTCGTGGAGGCGGAGGATTCGTCGACAGGCAGGTATTTTCCTGTTGCAATCCCTTCTAAACCGAAGCATTTGATATTCCATCCATTGAAATCCCGATACCTCGGAGACAGAGAAATGGCTAGAACCAATGGCCTCGAGAAAATGAGCTATGCTGAGCTGGCCGAAATGGAGGCTCAGATCGAGAGGCTCAAGATCGAGAAACAAAATGCGGAGCGTAATGCCCTGCGCCAGCGCCTGATCGATATTGCCAGAGAGCACGGTTTCGAGATTCAGGATTTGTTCGGCAAGGGGCGGAAGGGCAAGGGCACCGTAGCGCCCAAGTACCGCGACCCCAAGAACCCCGAGAACACGTGGACCGGTCGTGGCCGCATGCCGCGCTGGATGGCCGCGGCCACCAAGGGCGGGAAGGCCAAGAAGGAGGACTTCCTGATCTAAGTCCGCCCGGAGCCGCGGACGGCACGCGGGCGCATGACATTGCGCCCGCGCCGACGCCGGCCGACACGGGCGGCTTGAATGTCCGTCCTGCCGATAGCAGATAGGATGCGTGGACACGGGCACGGCGGCGTGTGAAAGTCTGCCGTGCAATAGGACAAAGCTGGGCCGCGCCGTGAGGGTGATGTGGGTATGTGCCGTCCTTCTGCTCTGGGCCGGGGCGGCGCACGCCGGCCCCGCGGAGGACTGCAACCAGGTCCGCGATCCTGACCGTCAACTGCGCGGCTGCACGGCCTACATCAAGCTCGGCAAGGCCGACCCGCGCAATCTTGCCACCGCCTACCTGAACCGGGCCACCGTCTACGCCCAGCGCGCCAGGTACGATCGCGCATTTGCGGACTTCGACGCTGCCATGGCGCTCGACGCGCAAAACCCGCTGATACCCTACAATCGCGGCAATGCCTACTTCGACACCAAGCAGTATGAGCGGGCGATCGCCGACTACTCCAGGGCCATCGACCTCGACGAGAACTTTCCTCTCGCCTATCTCAACCGCGGCATTGCGCGCGAGCGGCTCGGCGATACCGAGGCGGCTGCAGGCGATTACCGCCGCGCGCTGGCTCTCGATCCCACGCAGATCAGCGCGCGCAAGCGATTACAGGGCTTGCAGTCGCAATAGCGATGGCCGGGGCCGGATCGGTACCACGGCATCCACGAACCCGTCCAACCACTGACGTGTCGCAGCGTTGGCTAGGCGGCCTGCTGCGGAAGGGCGTCCTCGTGCCTGCGATCGAAGATCAGTGCGAAGATGGCGTTCACCAGGAACGAGGCGACTATGCTGCACAAGGCCATGATCACGTAGTGGTGGCCTGAGAACCCTTGGCGCGCCGCGTTGGTCAGCTTGCGGGCCCCAGGGATGGAATCGCCCGAGGCGCTCAATGCGTTCAGCGATACCTGCCACACCCAGTCGGCAAACCGGAGCAGACTGGCGTAGACATCCGGCACCAGCACGTTGAAGCTGAAGAGGGCAACGGCGAGCACCACAGTTGCGGGGACGCTTGTGAGAGCGATCGCGATCCGCTGCAGAGCGCTGCGGGTTCCACCCAGCGCCGCGTTGAAGGGGATGCCGACCACGATGGTGGCGATGAGGATCGCCGGTATGGAGAGGACGACGTGGGTCATGTTGACCCGCTCGCGCAGATGGTTCACTGCCACCTGGCCCCAATGACTGCCGGAGACCAGGGAGTCGAAGGCGTCGACGATGCCGCGTCCGGTGTTGAAGGCCAGCGTGATGACCGGCTCCGCCTCCTTGTCGTAGACCACCGACAGCACCATGATGGCGAGCATGATGATGTAGCTGGTCGTCCCGATACCCAAGGAAACGACCAGCCGCCGAAGCCATGCAAGCAACGACATACGCGCTCCTTCTGCTCAGCCGCCCTCTTCCTCACGGCCCGCAGCCTGTCGGCTAGCACAGGAGCGTGGCATCCCGAGGGTGTCAAGCAGATCGCAGCGCCGGATTGGACTCCGCGTTTGGCCGTTGCCGATGCGATGCAGCGCTTCCGGGAAGTCTAGGCCCGGCGCGACTGCAGGGCGCTTGCCACGAGCGAGACAAGGCGCTCTGCGTCGGGCTCGGCAAGGGCCAGGCGCACTGGCACGATGCGGGTCGCGCGGGCAAGCTGCACGCATGCTCCGGCGGAGCCGGTGATCCGTGCCATGTCCTTTTCCGTGGTCACCGGCATGGCTCCGTGCCGTTCGGCCAGCGCCAGGATCCGCAAGGCGTCAGCCTCCCCGAGCGGCTCGTGATCGCGAAACGGCACGCGCGCCATCACCTCCGCCCCCAGGTGCTCCAGCATCGCGAAGAACCTCTGGGGCGCGCCGATGCCGGCCCAGGCGACCACGCGGGCGCCCCGCAGCCACGCCGCGCCGTCGGGGGGCAAAACCCTCGCGCGCAAGACGGGACCAGCAAACCTGCGGCGCAGCCATTCCGTGACGGCGCCCCCATCGGGGGTTGGGGCATTCTCGTTGACGACGATTGCGTCGGTGATCTCCAGCTGGAACTCCAGCGCCGCCCGCAGCGGGCCGGCCGGCATTACCAAGCCGTTGCCGATCCCGCGCGACCCATCGACGACGGCGATGACGAGGTCCTTGGCGAGCCCCGGGTTCTGCAGGCCGTCGTCCATGACGATGACGGTCGCCGCATGCGGGCCCACCTCGATAGCGCGCGCACCGGCACGGCGGTCACGAGCAACCAGTGTCGGCGCCGCTCTAGCCAGCAGGAGCGCCTCATCGCCCACGTCGGCTGCACGGTCGGTGCCGGCGTTCACCCAGTAGGGCCCGGGCAGGCGTCCGCCATATCCACGCGTGAGGGCCACGGGCTCGTGACCTGCCGCCTTGAGGTGCTCGCACAGGTGGATGACAAGGGGTGTCTTGCCGGTGCCGCCGGCTGTGAAATTGCCGACGCAAATGACCGGTAGGGACGAGCGGTAGGGTTTGGCGCGGAAATAGCGCGCTGCCGCTGCCCAGCCGTAGACGGCGCCGATCGGCTGGAGACACACGGCGAGCGAGCTCGGGCCCTGGCGATACCACCAGAACGGCTCGTCAAGACGCACGCGCCAGGCCTTCCTCGCTCGGCAGATGCCGCAAGAGGGCCTCGACCGTGCGCGGCAGCGCGCCCGATATGTTGGTGAGCGCCGCGACGGCGCGGACCCGCGTCCGCGAGAGCTCGGCCTCGTCCGAGAGGAGCTTGAACGCAGCGGCGGCGATCTCCTCCGCGGAGCCGACGGCGATGGCCCCGCTGCCGCCGATCAGCGCGCTGTAGGCGTCCGCGAAGTTCTGCCAGTGTGGGCCCACCAGTACCACCGCGCCCTGGCGCATGGCCTCCACCGGATTGTGGCCCCCACGATCTACGAGGGACCCGCCGACGAAGGCCACGGGCGCCAGCTTGTAGAGCATGTCGAGCTCACCGATGGTGTCGGCGACGTAGGCTTCGACGCGGCCATCGGGCAGCTGGCCAATCGAGCGCTGCGCCACGTTCAGGCCGCGGCTGCGCAGCATCTCGGCGACGGCTGGGCCCCGCTGCGGATGGCGCGGCGCCACGATGGTGCACAGGCCCGGCAGGCTCGCGGCGAGCTTACGGTGCGCCTCGGCGATGATCTGCTCCTCACCTTCGTGAGTGCTGGCGGCGATCAGCACGGGACGGCCGTGCAGCGCCTGACGCAGACGCTCCAGCTCTACGCTGTCGACGACCGCGGGCGGAGCGTCGATCTTCAGGTTGCCGGCCGGTATGACGCTCGGCGCCCCGAGTGCCGAGAAACGGCGCGCCAGCGTCTCGTTCTGCGCCAGCACCACCGTGAACCTGCTGAACAGCGGCTGGGCGAAGCTCAGGCTGCGCCGCCACCGCCGGAAGGAGCGCTTCGTCATGCGCGCATTCACGAGCGCCAGCGGAATGCCGCGCGCCGCGCTTTCCAGGATCAGGTTTGGCCAGATCTCCGACTCCGTGAACACCCCGAGATCCGGCCGCCAGTGGTCGAGGAAGCTCGCCACGTATTCGGGAGCGTCGAGGGGGGCGTACTGGTGAACGGCGCGCGGTCCCAGCCGTTGTCCAGCGAGCTTCGCCGAGGTGACCGTGCCGGTGGTGAGCAGGAAGGACAGGGACGGCCG
>Ga0070741_10000730_pt1 | contig 111568 bp, 100 predicted proteins | sample Coa_R1_4_FD_66440 | JGI IMG/M metagenome (GOLD analysis project Ga0070741, IMG submission 66440) | Surface soil microbial communities from Centralia Pennsylvania, which are recovering from an underground coalmine fire - Coalmine... | ecosystem: Environmental > Terrestrial > Soil >...
GGAGGAGATCGAGCGCGAGAAGGGCGTGATCGTCGAGGAGATGAACATGTACTTCGACACGCCGCGCGACTACGTCAGCGGCGTCTACGACGAGCTCGTGTTCGGCGACCAGCCGCTCGGCTGGGAGATCATCGGCCGGAAGGAGACCGTTCGCGGCGCCACCCGCGAGACGTTCACGGACTACCTCGGCCGTTGGTACAAGCCGTCGCGGATGGTCGTCGGCGTCGGCGGCAACCTCGGCGACGGGCTGCTCGACCGGGTCGGCGAGTTGCTCGGCGACCTCGAGGACGGCGAGACCGGCGCGCCCGCCCCTGCCGCCGGCGGCCCGAACGGGGGGCGCGTCAAGCTCCACACGAAGCCGTCGGACCAGGCGCATCTCTGCCTGGGCGTCCCGAGCTACGACCTCGGCCATCCCGACCGCTACGCGCTCCAGATCATGACGACCGTGCTCGGCGGCGGCATGTCGTCACGCCTCTTCACGGAGGTGCGCGAGCGGCGCGGGCTCGCGTACTACGTCTTCGCGACGAACCAGGGCTACACCGACACGGGCTCGCTCTACTCGCAGGCCGGCGTCGACATCAACCGGGTCGACGAGGCGGTGACGACCATCGTCTCCGAGCTGAAGCGGATCGCGGACGAGCCCGTGCCCGCCGACGAGCTCGACAAGGCGAAGAGCTTCTCGAAGGGCCGCTTCGTCCTCCAGACCGAGAGCCCGCAGGGGATGATCATGTTCGGGCTGCGCCGCGAGGTGCTCGAGGGGCAGGCGGTCGAGCCGGGCGAGGTGCTCGCGGGCATCGACGCCGTCACCGCGGACGACGTCTCCCGCGTCGCGCGCGACCTGATCGCGAACGACCGGCTCCGGCTCGCCTTGATCGGGCCGTTCGACGACGCCGAGCGCTTCGAGAAGCTCCTTCCGTAGCGGCCGCGGCGGCCCGTTCCGGCTCGTCGAGGCGTGGCGACGGCTCAGGCGAGCCCGAACGCCTCGGCGACGAGCTCGTACGAGCGCCGGCGCGCGGCGTGGTCGTACGTGATCGTGACGAGGATCGCCTCGTCCGCCTCGTACTCCGCGACGGCCGCCTCGATCCCCGCGCGGACGTCGGCACGGGAGCCCACGATCGCGCGCCGGCCCTGCGGGGGCCGGGTGGGGTCGAGATCGAGGGCCTCGAGGATCCGGAGCGCTTGCTCCGGCGGGGGCACCTGGATCATCCGGCCGAGCCGCATCATTCGGAAGGCGGCGTGCCAGCTCGTCGCGAGGCGCTGCGCCTCCTCGGCGGTCTCGGCGCAGAGGACGGCGAGCGCGACCGCGAGCCGCGGCTCGGGCATGGCGGCGCTCGGGCGAAACGAGCGCCGGTAGGCACGGCCGAGCGGTGCGCCGGCGGGGTTGATGAAGTCCGCGAACGCGTAGGCGAGCGAGCCGCCGGCGGCCCAGCGGACGCTGTCGTCCGACGAGCCCAGCAGCCAGAGCTCCGGCGAGCCGCCGTCGAGGTAGCGCCGCAGCTCGGTCAGCTGCTCCGCGAAGTCGTCCGGGAAGGGCCGGTGATCGCGCATCAGGGCGAGCATCGTCCGCGGGTCGGTGCCGGGCGCGCGGCCGACGCCGAGGTCGATCCGGTCGGGGAAGAGGCCGCCGAGGACGCCGAACGTCTCCGCGACCTTGAGCGGGCTGTAGTACGGCAGCATCACGCCGCCGCTCCCGACGCGGATCCGTCGCGTGGCCGCGGCGACCGGGCCGATCAGCGCCTCCGGGCTCGGCCCCGCCAGCATCGGGGTCCCATGGTGCTCGGCGAGCCAGTAGCGCGTGTAGCCGAGCTCGTCGGCGAGCTGCGCGAGGTCGATCGTATTGCGCAGTGCATCGCCGCGGCTCGCGCCCGCAGGCACGGGGGACTGGTCGAGGACGCCGAGCGCGAGAGCCACGCGCCCTACCTGACGCCGAGCCGCACGCGGTAGCAGACGACCATCCGGCACGTCCCGCCTCCGAGGACACGCCGGGCCGTCTCGACGAGCTGCTCGAACGTCTCGTCGACCTCGGGCGCGCGGCCGTCGAAGATCGCCCGCGGGCCGCCGAGGCTCTCCGCAAGGCCCCGGACGCGCTCGGCGTCCGTCTCCCCGAACCCGTGGCACAGGACGTCCCGCGAGAAGCGGAAGCGGCCGCTCGCGCGGATCTGCTCGAGATGCTGCTCCTTCGGCCACGTCAACGCACCCGCCTCGAGGCCGAGCCGCCCCCTCGCCTCGCCCCGCGCGACCGCGTGCCGCGCGAAGGCCGCGTCGAGCTCGGGGTGGACGACCGGCGGCACGTCGTAGTCGTAGGCCGCGAAGACGCCGCCGGGTCGCAGGATGCGCGCAGCCTCGGCGAGCACCGGCGCCGGCTCCATCCAGTGGAAAGCCTGCGCGCAGGTGACGAGATCGGCCGAGCCGTCGGCGAGACCCGTCGCGTCGGCGAAGGCCTCGACGTAGCGGACGTTCCCGGCCCGGGTCGCCGCCTGCGCCCGCGCGAGCATCCGCGGGTTCGCCTCGACGCCGACGACCTCGTCCGCCCGCGGCGCCCAGGCGCGGGTCGACAGGCCCGTCCCGCAACCGAGGTCGACGACGAGCGCCGGCCGCTCGACCCGGGCGACGAGCGTCAGGATCTCGAGCAGAGCGCTCGGGGGCGCCGGCCGGAAGCCGTCGTACGTGTCGGCGAAGCCCTCCAGCTCGTAACCGGAGCGATCGATCAGCCCGCGCGAGAAGCCGCTCACGCCGCCATCGTAGAAGCCAGGAGGCGGATCGACCCTCCCGCACGGGAGGGTCGATCCGGAACGTCATTCCTCGGCGGGCGAGTCGGTCGCGCGGTCGCGGATCTCGTCGACGACCGTCGGGTCCGCCAGCGTGGTCGTGTCCCCGAGCGGGCGGTTCTCGGCCACGTCGCGCAGGAGCCGGCGCATGATCTTGCCGCTGCGCGTCTTCGGCAGCTCCGGCGTGAAGACGATGTTCGCCGGCTTCGCGATCGGACCGATCACCTTCGCCACGTGGTTGCGAAGCTCGTCGAGCATCTCGACGGAGCCCTCCTCGCCGCCTTTCAGGCTCACGTAGGCGACGATCGCCTGACCGGTGAGCTTGTCCGAGCGCCCGCAGACCGCCGCCTCCGCGACCTTCGGGTGGTCGACCAGCGCCGATTCGACCTCGATCGTCGAGATCCGGTGGCCCGAGACGTTCATGACGTCGTCGACGCGTCCGAGCAGCCAGAAGTCGCCGTCGTCGTCGATCCGCGCGCCGTCGCCGGCGAAGTAGACGCCGTCGTAGCGGTTCCAGTACGTGTCGACGTAGCGGTCGTGATCCTTGTGGATGCCGCGCAGCATCGCCGGCCACGGCCGCCGCAGGACGAGGTAGCCACCGCCGCCGGGGCCGACCTCGTTGCCGCTCTCGTCGTAGACGGCCGCGTCGACGCCCGGGAACGGCCGCGTCGCCGAGCCCGGCTTCGTCGTCGTCACGCCCGGGAGCGGGGTGATCAGGATCATCCCCGTCTCCGTCTGCCACCACGTGTCGACGATCGGCGTGCGGTCGCCGCCGACGTGCTCGCGGTACCAGACCCACGCTTCCGGGTTGATCGGCTCGCCGACGGAGCCGAGCAGCCGCAGCGAGCTCAGGTCGTGCTTCGCGGCGTATTCGGGCCCCCACTTCATGTGCGCCCGGATCGCGGTCGGCGCCGTGTAGAGGACGTCGACCTTGTAGCGCTCGACGATGTCCCACCAGCGGTCCTTGTCCGGGAAGTTCGGGACGCCCTCGTAGAGGACGCCCGTCGTTCCGTTGCAGAGCGGCCCGTAGACGATGTAGCTGTGCCCGGTCACCCAGCCGATGTCCGCCGCGCACCAGTAGACCGTCTCCGGCTTGATGTCGAAGATGTAGCGGTGCGTCGCCGAGACGCCGACGAGGTAGCCGGCCGTCGTGTGGACGATGCCCTTGGGCTTCGCGGTGGTCCCGCTCGTGTAGAGCAGGTAGAGGAGATCCTCCGAGTCCATCGGCTCGCAGGGGCACGACTCGGGGTCCTCGGACTCGCCCTCGACGACGTCGTGCCACCAGCGGTCCCGGCCGTCGACGAAGGGGACGTGGTTGCCGGTCCGGCGGAGGACGACGACCTGCTTGACGGGCGAGGCGCCCTCGAGCGCCGCGTCGGCGTTGCGCTTCAGCGGGACGGGAGCGCCGTTGCGCCAGCCCTCGTCCTGGGTGATGAGGAGCTCGCACTCCATGTCCTCGATCCGGCTCGCGAGGGACTCGGCGCTGAACCCGCCGAAGACGACGGTGTGCGGCGCGCCGAGCCGGGTGCAGGCGAGCATCGCGACGGGCAGCTCCGGGACCATGCCCATGTAGATCGCGACCGGCGTCCCCTTCTTCACGCCGAGCTTGCGCAGCCCGTTCGCGAAGCGGACGACGTCGGCCTGCAGGTCCGCGAAGGTGATCGTCCGGCGGTCGTCCACCGGTTCGCCCTCCCATTGGTACGCGACCTTCTCGCCGAGGCCCGCCTGCACGTGGCGGTCGACGCAGTTGAAGCAGACGTTGAGCTTCCCGCCGAGATACCACTCCGCGTACGGGAGCTGCCACTCGTAGAGCCGGTCGAAGGGCTCGAACCACGTGACGCGCTCCTTGCCCTCCGTCTCCCAGAACTCGGAGAAGTCCCGCTCGTAGATGTCGGCCTTCGCGTTCGCCTGCGCGGCGAAGTCCCCGGGCGGCGGGTAGCGCCGCTCCTCGAGCAGCAGCGTGTCGATCGTGTGCTTCTCGGCAATGCTCATCGCTCGTCTCCTTCCGGCCTACGCCTCACCGCACGGGGACGGCCCGCGACTCCCTCGGGGCCGGAGCCGGCAGCATGCCCCAGATCGGCCGCCCGACCGGCAACACCGCGCGCGGGGCCATGCCGTTCACGACACCCGCCGCGGACGTGTACCAGGCGACACCGGCGGTGACGATACCCGCCCAACCGCCGACGTGGATCATGTAGTTCCCCATCCCGTGCGCGGCCCTGAAGAAGCCGATCGCGAGCAGGATCTCGGTGATCTCGAGCGTGAGGAAGACGCCGAAGACGGCGAAGCTGACCCTGGTCGACCAGAGCAGCATGTAGCTGTTGAAGATCGCGAAGGCGACGAGGAACCAGGCGAGCGAGTTTGGCTCGCTCGTGCCGGGAACGAGCTTCGCGAAGCCGCCCGAGTTCGTCAGGAGCACGACGAAGATCCCGAGCGTGAGCCAGAAGCCGCCGTAGGTCGAGAACGCGGTCGCGCCGAAGACGTTGCGGTTGCGGAACTCCCACATGCCGGCGAGCAGCTGGATCGTCCCGCCGTAGAAGAGCGCGGCCCCCACCCAGATCGCGTCCGGGATGAACGTCGCGTTGTGGCCGCTCAGCAGGAACGTCGTCAACGCGAAGGCTGCGAGCCCGAGAGGAGCGGGGTCGGCGACCGGGCTGAACGCCGCCGGCCGGGCGACGATCGCTTCCTCCTCGACGGTCACGGCCATGTCGAACCTCCTTTCGGTCGGATTCGAGGCCGCAGTCGAAGCAGGCTTGGCTGCGGTGTTTCGCTTCGGGGGCTTCCCCTCGCCGGGGCTGCGAAACCTGGCTTCGGAGGGCCGCTACGGGCCCAGGTCGTACGGATAGTCCGTGAGGTTCTCGGCTCCGTCCTCGGTCACGAGCACGAGATCCTCGAGCCGGCAACCGCCGAAGCCCGGCCGGTAGAGGCCCGGCTCCACGGTCACCACGTCGCCCGCGACGAGCTCGCGCGTCCCGCCGAGGCTGAGCCCGGGCGGCTCGTGCACCTCGAGGCCGACGCCGTGGCCGAGCCCGTGGTAGAAGCCCTCCTCGAGCGTCTCGCCGAGGTCCTTCGAGAGCTGCGTCCGGTAGCCGTAGGACTCGAAGAGCTCGCAGGTCTTCTGGAAGAGCTCCTTGCCCTGGACGCCGGCCCGCAGGCCCTCGATCGCCTCGTCGAGCGCCTGCTTCACGAGGCGGTGGTACTCGACGAGCTCCTCGGGCGGCTCGCCGACGCAGAACGTGCGGGTCATGTCCGCGTGGCATGACGTCTCGCGGTCGCGCGGCCAGAGGTCGATGACGATCGGCTCGCCGGCGAGGATCGGCCCCGAGCCCAGCTCGTGCCCGATCGCGCTCTGCGGGCCGTGCGAGACGATGAACTCGTCGGCGACCGCGTCGTGCTCGGTGAAGACGTCGCCGATCGCGCGCTTGATCCGCTCGGTCGTCAACGGCTCGCCGTCGAGGATCAGGCTCTCGCCCCGGATCTCGGCGTTGCGCAGGAGCTCGCGCGCGGCGTCCATCGCGGCCTCGGCCGCGCGCTGTGCGCGCCGCATGCCCTCGAGCTCGGTCTCGTTCTTCGCGCGCCGGCGTTCGGAGAAGGCGTCGCGGTCGACGCGAAGCTCGATCCCGGCCTGGCGCAGGTGATCGCCGAGCTCGAGCGGGAACGAGCCGGGCACGACGGCGCTCTTCAGGCCGATCGACTGGCAGGCCCGCTCGGCGATGTGCAGGTAGAGCTCTTCCCGATCGACGCCCTGCTCGAGGAGCTCCTCCCAGCCGAGCTGGTCCCACGAAAGGATCTCGAAGCCCCCGAGCTCGCGCAGGCGCGGCACCTCGAGCGCGCTGATCGCGACGTGCCGGCGGCCGTTGCGCTCGGCGTAGAGGAAGCCGTCGGGAATCAGCAGCGGGACTTCGTGGCGCAACTCGGGCGAGCGAAGCGTGTCTCCGTAGACGAGGAGGTCCGGCACGGGGTGCGCATGGTACAAGGTCGCGATGCCGCTCTTCCGCCCCGACGAGCAGGCCGCCGTGCGGGAGCAGCTGGCCCGGATGGAGCGGTCGGTCGAGCTCGCGCTCGTGCTCGGGCCTGAGCAGACGCCGCTACCGGGCGCGCGCGACGTCGACTTCGCGGCCGAGACGCAGCGGCTGCTCGAGGAGCTCGTCGAGCTCGGCTCGCTGTTGACCCTCACCGTTCACGAGCAACCGGCGCTCGGGGCCCTGCGCTTTCCGGCCGTGTTCGTCCTGCCCGAGGGCGAGGACGTCGGGATCCGCTACTACGGCCTCCCGTGGGGGTACGAGCTGACGTCGCTCGTCGGGGCGTGCGTCGACGCGGGCCGGACGGGGTCGCGGCTCGGCGAGGAGTCTCGGGCAGCGCTGCGCGGGCTCGAGCGGCCGCTCGAGGTCGACGTCTTCGTCACGCCGACCTGACCGCACTGCCCGCCGGCCGTGCTGCTGGCGTACCGCTGCGCCCTCGCCTCGCCGCTCGTGACGGCGTCGGCGATCGAGGCGACGGAGTTCCCGGCCCTGGCCGACGAGCATTCCGTCTGGGCCGTCCCCAAGGTCGTGGCGAACGGCGTCGGACTCTTCGAGGGCTCCGTCCCCGAGCGCGTCTTCGTGCAGCGCCTGCTCGCGGCCGCCTCCTGAGTCGCGTGGCTCGTCAGGCTCCATCGCTTCGCCGACGGTGGCCGCGTTAGCATCGCGCACAGCGTGAAGACCGTCCTCTTCGTCGGCGCGGGCCGGCACCAGCGGCGCGCGATCGAGCAGGCGCGGGGGATGGGCCTCCGGGTCGTGGGCGTCGACCGGAACCCGGAGGCAGCCGGGCTCGCGTCCGCCGACGTGGCCGAGGTCGTCGACTTCAGCGACGTGCCGGCGGTGATCGAGGTCGGGAGACGGCACGCGGTCGACGGCGTCCTCACGGTCTCGGCGGATCGGGCGGTGCCGGTCGTCGCCGGCGTCGCCGAGGCGCTCGGTCTGCCGGGCATCGGGACCGAAACCGCGCACCTGCTCACGCACAAGGTCGCGATGCGGCGGGAGCTCGCCCAGGCGGGCCTGCCGCAGCCGCGGTTCGCCGCCGTGCGCGGTCTGCGCGAGCTCCGGCCCGCGGCGGACGAGGTCGGCTTCCCAGCCGTCCTCAAGCCCGCCGACTCGGGCGGCCAGCGCGGTCTCTTCCTCGTCGAGAACTTCGACGAGCTCGAGCGGCACCTGCACGCCGCCCTCGCCGAGTCGCCGACGCGCGAGGCGATCGTCGAGAGCTACCACGAGGGCCTCGAGCTGAACGGTCTCGTCATCGCCCGGCGCGGCGAGGCGACGCCGCTGACGCTCTCCGACCGGCTCCGCCCGCCCGGGATCGGCTTCGGCGTCGGCTGGATCCACGTCTACCCGACGACGCTCTTCGGCGACCTGCTCGAGCAGGCCGAGCGCGTTGCGACGCAGGCCGTTCGGACGCTCGGCCTCCGCGACGGCATCGCGTTCCCGCAGCTGCTCGCCTGCGGCGACGGCGTCGTCCGCGTGGTCGAGGTCGCGGCGCGGATCCCGGGCGGCCAGATGGCCGACCTCGCGCGGCACGCCGTCGGCGTCGACCTCGTCGAGATCGCACTGCGCCAGGCGCTCGGGGAGGAGATCCCCGACGAGCTCGTCCGGCCGCGCTTCTCCCAGCCGCTCGCGATCCGGTTCCTGACCGCGAGTCCGGGGCCGCTCCCGCTCGGCCGAGTCGAGGAAGTCGACGGGATCGACGACGTGCTCGGCTCGCCAGGCGTCGTCCAGGCCGACGTCTTCCTCCAGAAGGGCGAGGTCATCCGGCCGGTGCGGCTCGACGGCGACCGGCGCGGCTACGTGATCGCCGTCGGCGACACGAACCTCGAGGCGCTGAAGCTGGCCGAGGACGCGGCGCACAAGCTGCGGGTGACGACGTCGTGAGCTGTACCTTCGACCTCGCGCACTACGCCGAGCTGCTCGAGGCGGCGAAGCGGGGCGGCTACCGGTTCGCGTCCTTCGACGAGCAGCCGGCGGCGGGCGACCTCCTGCTCCGGCACGACGTCGACCTCTCGCTCGACGCCGCCCTGCGCGTCGCCGAGCTCGAGGCCGAAGCCGGCGCGGCGGCGACCTACTTCCTGATGACGCGGAGCGAGTTCTACAACCTCGCGTCGCCGTCGGGAGAGGCGGCGCTCGCACGGCTGCGCGAGCTCGGACACCGGGTCGGCCTCCACGCGGTCTGGCCGCGCGTCGATTGGGACGATCGCTTCGACCAGGTGCTCGCGTGGCACAACCCCGACCCGGAGTACGTGCGCGAGCCGGTCGACGGCCTCGTGAACGTCATGACGGCGCCGTGGGCGGACGTGTACAGGTCCGATTCGAACCAGCACTGGCGCCAGGGGTGCCCGCACGAGGCGCTGGCGGCCGGCGAGTTCGAGCGGCTGCAGCTGCTCACGCATCCGGAGATCTGGGTCTACGACGGCTCGACGATGCGTGAGACGATGCTCGCGATGCTCGAGGCCGACCGGGACCGGCGGCTCGAGCAGCTCCGGGCTGACAGGATCGACCTGTCGTGAAGCTGACGACGATCCTCGTCTCCGCCTGCGGTGCGCCAGGGACGGCCGCGCTCGTGCGCGCTCTCCGCGAGAACGGCGAGCGGCCGGTTCGACTGGTCGGAACGGACATGTCCGATAGGGCGATCGGCCGGCACCTGTGCGACGAGTTCCACCGGGTTCCTTCCGGCTCCGACCCAGCGTTCGCGGACGCGGTGCTCGACGTGTGCCGGCGGGAGAACGTCGACGCGGTTCTGCCGCAGTCGTCGTTCGACCTGCTCGGGCTCGCCGAGGCCGTGGGTCGGTTCGACGGCATCGCGGTGCTCGTCTCCTCGCCGGAGGCGATCCGCCGCTCGAACGACAAGGCCGAGTCGTACGCGCTCCTCGACCGGATCGGCGTGAAGGGGCCGGCGTGGCGACGGGTCGCGGGTGGACGCGCGGTCGCGGCGGCGGCCCGCGAGCTCGGGTATCCGGGCCGTGACGTCTGCATGAAGCCGGTGTTCTCGTCCGGCTCGCGGGGCTTCCGGGTGATCTCGGCGTCGGCCGACCGCCGGGCGGAGCTGCTCGAGAACCGGCCGGGCGTGGCGGGAGCGATGCAGCTCGAGGAGCTCGCCGAGCTGCTCCCGTCCGAGGGCGGCCCCGAGCTCCTCGTCATGGAGCTGGCGACAGGACCGGAACGGACGATCGACGGGATCGCCGTGGACGGCCGGATCGCGCTCGGCCATCCGAAGACGCGCGAGGCGATGCGCGCGGGGCTCGCGATGTTCTTCCAGACGCTCGAGGATCCGGCGCTGATGGAGATCGCGGCTCGGATCGTCGCGGAGCTCCGGCTCGACCACTTCTTCAACATCCAGCTCGTCGGGGAGCACGTGATCGAGATCAACCCGCGGATCTCGACGATCGTCTACCAGGAGGACCTGAACCTGCCGTGGCTCGGCGTGAAGCATGCGCTCGGCGAGATCTCGGAGGCGGAGCTGGGCAAGCTGGGGTCGCGCGTGCGGCCGACGCGCCGGGCGCTGCGCTACTTCGACCAGGTCGAATGGGACGAGACGTGACGGACGACATCGTGCGGCTGACGGTCGCCCCCGGCGAAGTCGATGCGCGGATCGTCTGCGGGCTGCTCGAGCCGGCGGGACTGTGGTCGCTCGCCCGGCAGACGGATCTGGCCGGCGGGCTCGCGACGGCGCTCGCGACGCACATGAGCTGGCACGAGATCCTCGTCCGGCCGGAAAGACCTCGAGGCCACGCGACCGCTCCTGCCCCAGGGACAGCGGTGACCCGTTCGGCCACGGCCCTGGCGGACGAGGCGTGAGCTCGGGGCTGGGCGGGTCCCATCCCAAACCCCCACCCACCCAAAGGGGCGTGAACAATCGTAGGCGGCCGCCGGTCGCGAAGGTGTGACGCAGTCGTGCCGAGTTCGAGCCAATTCGTCCACAGGGAGCGCTCGACGGCTGCAGGCGGGGCGCGCTGCCCGGACGGTCGAGGCCGCGCGCAGGACGAGAGGGCGCCCGCCCTGCTCGGGTGGGCGCCCTCTGCGGCTCGGCCGCTTCGTCAGCCGGGCGAGTCGCCGCGCCGGCAAGGCCGGCACACGCTCTCGCTGAGCCCGAACGCGTCCTTGGCCGCGATCGCGTCGCCGCAGGTGCGGCACGCGCGGCCGGACTCGAGCCCGAACAGGGCCCGCACGGTCCGGTAGATGGTCACCATCGTTCAACCCCCTTGGTCGCGGTCCAACAAAAAGAGCCCCGCTGCCGAGGCTCCGTCGCCTTCACGGCCACCGGTGGCCGCGCACCCACGGTAGCGGAACGTGAGGCCCCTGCGCGTCGTCCACTGCCCGGTCAACACCGCCGGCGTCCCGTGGACGAACGTCCAGGCGCTCCGGCGCCGCGGGGTCGATGCGAGGCTCGTCGTCTTCGAGCGCTACCGGCTCCACCCGGAGGCGGACTGGTCGCTCGACCGGCCCGACGGGTTCCTCGGCCGCCAGCTGGCGCAGTGGCGCGCGCTCGCGCGCCTCCTTCCGACGACCGACGTCTTCCACTTCTACTTCGGCCTCACTCTGGTGCCGAAGTCGGTGCAGTTCCCGATCCTGAAGGCGCTTCGGAAGACGTCCGTCTACCACTTCCTCGGCTCCGACATCCGAGGCAAGACGCCCGACCAGCTGGCGTACGGCCGGCGAGCCGGCGCGCAGGTCGTCGGCTCCTACGACGCAGCGCGGTGGGTGCCCGAGGCGGAGGTCATCCCACCGGGGATCGAGCTCGCCGAATACGAGCCCCGCCCGCCGAGCGACCGCGCGCGGCCCGTCGTCCTCCACGCGCCGTCCAACCGCAAGCGCAAGGGGACCGAGCACGTGATCGCCGCCTGCGAGCAACTCTCGGTCGAGCTCGAGATCGTCGAGGGCCTCCATCACGACGAGGCTCGCGAGCGCTACCAGCGCGCGGACATCGTCGTCGACCAGCTGAACGCCGGCTGGTACGGGCTCTTCGCCATCGAGGCGATGGCGCTCGGCAAGCCCGTCGTCTCGTTCCTCCACGACGAGGCGGTCGAGCGCACGCGGCAGGCGTTCGGAATCGACGTCCCGATCGTCAAGGCGACGAAGGAGACGCTCGCCGACGTTCTCCGTCCGCTCGTCGAGTCGCCGGCCGAGCGCCGTCGGATCGGCGCCGCGAGCCGGGCGTACGTCGAGCGCGTCCACGACGCCGACGCCGTGGCCGACCGCCTGCTCGACCTCTACTCTCGGCTGTGATGCTGCCGGCCGCGCCGCCGCCGATCGTCCTGACGAGCGCCGCCGGCGCGCAGCAGGCGCTGCCCGGGCGCTACTGCGTCCGCTTCCGGGTCGGCGGGGTCTGCGCGGACAGCGGGTTCCCCGGCCGTTTCCTTGCCGGCGCCACGGGCGGCCATACGAGTGGCGGACTCGGCCTTCGAGTCGACGCGTCCCGCCCGCTTGCCGTCGTGAAGGCGCCGCCGGCGACCTGCCGCTGATGCTCGCCCGCGAGCTGAAGCGCCTCGCCCGCCATTCGGCCGTGTACGGCCTCGGCGGGATCGTCTCGCGGATCCTCGCCGTCCTCCTCCTACCGCTCTACACGCACTACCTCGGGCCGAAGGGGTTCGGGAAGATCGAGACCGTCGTCGCGCTGACGACGGTGCTCGTGATCGTGCTGCAGCTCGGGATCTCGAGCGCCTTCTTCCGCTTCTACTTCGACTCGAAGGATCCGGAGCGGCGCGTCGTCGTCGTGCGCACGTCGTTCTGGTTCACGATGACGATGGCGACGGCCGGGCTCGTCGCCGGCTCGCTGCTCGCGGCGCCGATCGCGCACGCGCTCGCGCTCGGCGACGATCCATGGCTCGTCCGGGCGGGCTTCGTCGGCCTCTGGGCCCAGATGAACTACCAGCAGCTGACGGCGCTCTTCCGCGTCGAGGAGCGCTCGGCGCAGTTCGCCGCCGCCTCCGTCGCGAACGTGCTGATCACGGTCGGCGCGACGGTCCTGTTCGTCGTCGGCCTCCACAAGGGCCCGACGGGTGCGGTGGTCGGCAACTTCGTCGGGACGCTCTCCGTGTACCTCGTCCTCGTCGGCTACCGCCGCTACCAGCTCGGCCTCCGGTTCGACCGCGAGCTCTTCCGGCAGATGAACCGCTTCGGGCTGCCGCTCGTCCCGTCGGCGCTCGCGCTCTGGGCGATCAACCTGATCGACCGGGTCTTCATCGCGCACTACAAGGGCCAGGCGGAGGTCGGCGTCTACTCCGTCGCCGTCCGGATCTCCTCCGCCATCGCGTTCCTGATGCTGGCGTTCCGGCTCGCCTGGCCGGCCTTCGCGTATTCGATCGACGACGACCGCGCAGCGAAGCGGGCGTACTCGTTCGTCCTCACCTACCTGCTCTTCGTCTGCTGCTGGCTGTCGCTCGCGCTCGGCGTGCTCTCGCCGTGGATCGTCGACCTGCTCGCGCGCGGCTCCGGCTTCCACCGCGCGTACGAGGCCGTCGCGCTCCTCTCGTTCGGGTCGGCCGCGTACGCCGGCTACACCGTGCTCGCGATCGGGATCGGGCGCGCGCGCCAGACCCAGTTCAACTGGATCGTGTCCGGCGTCGCCGCGGTCGTGAACGTCGCTCTCAACTTCGCGCTGATCCCGCCGTATGGAATGGTCGGGGCGGCGATCTCGACCGTCGCCGCGTACGTCGTCCTCTTCGTCGGCATGTGGCTGAACTCCGAACGCGTCTACCCGGTGCCGTACCAGTGGCGGCGCGTACTGACGCTGGCCGCCGTCGCGGGGGGCCTCACCGCGCTCGGCGAGGGCTTCGACGTGCCGCTCCCCGTCGCGATCCTGCTCGTCCTGGCCTACCCGCTCGTGCTCCTCGGAACGGGCTTCTTCCTGCCCGCCGAGCTGCGTCGGATGCGCCGATTCGCGGCGCTGGCGCGCTAGACTCCGGCCTCCCCCGATGCTCGATCAGACCATCGCGATCGTCCTGGTCTCGGCCGGGATTCCCGCCTGCCTCGTCCGCCTCTGGTTCATCTGGTGGCGGAGCACCTGCGGCGGCTGCGGACTCGAGCACAGCGCCTGCGTCTGCTCGGCGAAGTAGCCGTCACGGCGCCGCCGCGCAGTACGAGAAGCGCGACGTCGGGCTCGCGCCGAGGTTCGTGGCCGTCGCCGTGACTTGCTGGCCGGAGGCGAGGGCCGCGACGGAGAGCGAGGTGGTGGCGTTCCCGGACGCGTCCGTCGTGACCGACTTCGCCCCGAGGAACGTCTTGCCCTGCTCGTAGCCGTCTCCCTCGCAGGTGGGCGTCACGAAGAGCTCGATCCTGTAGCTCGTTGAGGCCGCCGAGGCCAGGCTGACCTTGATCTTCGTCGTCCCGCCGGCAGTCGTCACGGAGTCGATCGCCGGCGCGTTCTCCGGGCTTGCGATCCCGGTGTAGTAGTTCGAATAGATCGAGTTGCCGAGGATCGAGACGGTACTCGCGCTGCACTTGGTGTTGTACTCGACGCCGAAGTAGGCGTTGGACGCGATCGTGTTCCCGGCTCCCGCGGTCGTGCCTCCGATCGTCCCGGTCGACGCGCAGATGGCGATGCCGTCGGCGGCGTTGCCGAGCTGGAAGGTGCCCGATGCGTCGGTGCCGATCCGGTTTCCGGCAACGACGACCCCGGTCGCCACGAAAATGTCGACGCCCTTGTCGATGCTGCCCGAGATCACGTTCCCCGCACCCGGCGCCGTCCCGCCGATCGTGTTGTCGGTGCCGCCGACGCTGACCCCGTAATAGTTGAACAGCACGTGTGCGCCCGTCACGTCGACTCCGATGTAGTTCCCCTCGACGACGTTCCGGGTTCCCGCCACGCCGATCCCCAAGTTCTGATTGCCGGAGACGACGTTCCGCGCCGCCGCCGTCGTCCCGCCGATCCTGTTGCCGCTCGCCCCGTCGCCGATGCTGACTCCTGCCCCGTTGCCGAGATGGCCGGCGCCGGTCGCGTCGGTGCCGATGTAGTTGCCCTCCACGACGTTTCCGTTCGTGCCGCTGCCGTCGATCGAGACGCCGCCGCCGTTGCCCGAGATCAGGTTCCGCGCGGCGGCCGTCGTCCCGCCGATCGTGTTGGAGCCGGCGCCGCCGTCGATCGCGACGCCGGCGCCGTTGGGGCGCCTCGCCGTGCCCGTGGCGTCGGTCCCGATGTAGTTCCCCTCGACCAGGTTGCTCTTCGTTCCCGGGCCGGAGAGGTGGATTGCTGTGGAGCTGTTCCCCCAGATCAGGTTGCGCGCGCCGGCGACCGTGCCGCCGATCGTGTTCGCGTGCGCGCCGCCGGAGACGGTGACGCCGTTCCGGCTCGTGCCGATGTCGTTTCCCTCGACCAGGATGCCGGTCGTGCCGGCCCCGTCGATCAGGATCCCGGCGTCCCGGTTGAGCAAGAAGACGTTTCGCGCGCCCGGTGCGGTGCCGCCGATCGTGTTCCCGTGTGCGCCGGATCGGACCGCGACGCCGTTCCCGTTCCCGAACAGCACGAAGCCGGTCTTGCCGCCGAGGAAGTTGCCGGCGACCGTGTTGCCGGTCGTGGCCTGATCCGTGAGCTCGACCCCGTCGCCCCAGCTGGAATAGATCGAGTTGCCGGCGCCGGCGGCCGTGCCCCCCACGGTGTTCCCGCTCGCCCCCGCCGCGATCAGCACGCCCGTCCCGTTCTGGAGCCCGACGTCTTGCGCCGCGTCGGCGCCGAAGACGTTGCCCTCGACGAGGTTGCCGTTCGTCCCCGCCCCGCGGAGGGTGGCGCCGGTACCGGGATAGTTGCCCGAGATCAGGTTCCCGGCGGCCGCGCTCGTGCCGCCGATCGTGTTCCCGTGCGCTCCGCCCGAGACGACGATCCCGTCGCCGTTCGCCATCGCGGCGGCGCCCGGCGCATCCGTGCCGACGTAGTTGCCCTCGACGACGTTCCCGGTCGTGCCCATCCCGTCGAGGACGAGGCCGGTCGACGTGTTCGCCGAGATCACGTTCCGCGCCGCGGCTGTCGTGCCTCCGACGACGTTCGCCGCGGAGCTCGACTGGATCGCGATCCCGGTCGTGTTGCCGACGGCGACGCCGCCGACGTCGAGGCCGAGCCAGCAGCCCCTGATCGTGTTCCCGTCGCCGTCGTGCAACCGGATCCCGGTGGCGAAGCGGACGAAGGAGATGCTCTGCACCGTCGTCGAGCCGGCCGCGATGTCCAGGCCGATGCCCGCATAGTTGTTGTTCCCGTGGTCGAGCTCGATCTGCGGGTTCCCGACGAAGCCCGGCTGGCTCTGACCATTGATCAGGACAGGATCGGTGATCGCCGGGAGCGGGCTCGCCGGCGTGACGATGTACGGGATCGGGCCGGGGATGTTGAACCTGATCGTGTCGGGGCCGGGCGAGGCGTTGGCCGCGAGGATCGCGGCCCGCAGCGAGTCCGGGCCCGTGTCGTTCGTGTTCCTGACGACGAAGGTCGTGCCGGCGACTCCCGGGCCCGCGGTCGTGAGCCCGACGAGCGCGAGCGCGCAGAGGACCAGTGCGAGTGACGCGTGCCTCGTTGCCATGAAGTGTCTCCCCCCGATCGAGTTCGCGTGATTCTCAACGAAGTCACGGCGTTGCGAAGCAGGCGGACAAGGAGGATGTGTCCTTCGTGCCGGTCGCCGTCGCCGTTGCGGTCACGCCGCGGCCCGGCGCCAGCGGCGGGACCGTGAACGCGATCGTCCCATGGCCAGTCGCGTCCGTCGTCAGCTTCTTCGTGACCAGATAGGTCTTGCCCTCCCGGGTGGTGGCGGCGTCGCAGGCCGGGTTCGCGAACGCCTCGATCGCGTAGACCGCGGACGGTGCCCCGCCGTTCAGCCCCAGGCCGATCGTCGTCGCCGTGGCGTTCGTCGTTACGCCGAGGATCGCCGGCGCCGGCGTCGAGTGGTTGCCGCCGTTCAGGAGCGTGATCCCGTCCGCGCCGCTCTGGAAGATCGAGTTCCGCTGGACGAGGTTGCCGTTGGCGGCGCCGTTGTTGCCGTCGACCTTGACCCCGGACGCTCCGCTGCCGGCGATCGTGTTCGCGGCGCCTGCCTGGGTGCCGCCGATCGTGCTCGTCGACGCGGCGTCGAGGAGGATCCCGTTGCGGACGTTTCCGAGGATCGTCGTGCCGTCGGCGGCGAGGCCGATGAGGTTGCCGGCGATCTTCGTGCCGGTCGAGCCCGTCTTCACCAGGACCCCGTCGCGGCGGCTCGCCGAGATCACGTCTGCAGAGTCGACACCGACATAGTTGCCCTCGACCATGTTGTCGTCGCCCTGGGCGATCAGGACCCCGACGCTCTTGCTCTGCCCGGAGATGACGTTGCGCGCGTAGCGCGTCGTTCCGCCGACGGTGTTTCCGTCGACGTCGGTGAGCGCCACACCGTAGAGCCCGTTGCCGAGGGGCGCAGTACCGTCGGCGGTCGTGCCGATCAGGTTGCCGGCGACGACGTTCGACGACGAACCGGTGTCGAGCCAGATTCCGGTCCTGTTCGCCGAGAAGACGTTCCCGGCTCCCGACGTCGTCCCCCCGATCGTGTTCCCGTCGGCGTAGGCCTTCAGGCCGACGAGCGTGTTGCCGAGCCCGTGGAGGCCCGCGGCGTCCAGGCCCACGAAGTTCCCTTCGACGACGGTGCCCGTCGCTCCGCTGAGGAAGATGCCGTACTGGTTTCCCGAGATGACGTTGCGACCGGCGGTTCCGGTCGCGCCGATCGTGTTCCCGGGAGCCATCTCGACGATGATCCCGTCGCTGTTGCCGACGGCGAGCGCCCCCGTCGGATCCGTCCCGACGTAGTTGCCCTTGATCGTGTTGCCGGTCGTTCCGGCGTCGCGGAGACGGATGCCGACGTCGTTCCCCGAGATCACGTTGCGGGCGCCGGTCGACGTTCCTCCGATCAGGTTCCCCGCCGAGCCGTCGCGGATCTCGATCCCGGTGTTGTTCTTCGACGGTGCGCCGGCCGGGTCGAGGCCGATCCAGCAGCCGGAGACCGTGTCGCCGTCTCCGTCCTCGAGGACGATTCCCCACATGAAGCCGCCGATGGCGAGTCCCGCGATCTTGCTCGTGCCTGCCCGGACGTCGAGTCCGGTGAGAGTCTCCGAGGCGTCGCGGAGCGCGATCAGCGGGCTGCCGGAGTAGCCGGGCTGGGTCTGCCCGTTGACGACGATCGGCGCCGTGATCGCCGGGAGCGACGACGTGAGCTCGATCGTGTGGGCGCCGCCGCCGGGGATGTTGAACTTGATCGTGTCGAGGTCCGGCGTCGCGTTCGCGGCGTCGATCGCGGCCCGGAGCGAGCCAGGGCCGGAGTCGTTCGTGTTCGTGACGACGATCGCCGCGGCGCTCGCCGGTCCCGCCGTCGTCAGCCCGACGAGCGCGAGCGCGCAGACGGCGGCGGGGAACAGCACGGTCCGGGCGCTCATCGCTTCCTCCTCGTTCCTCGGCTCAGGGGGTCGCCACGCACTGGGAGATCGTGGAGGTGTCGTGCGTGGTCGTGTTCGTGGCGATCGCGGTCACGCTCTCCTCCGCCGGCAGCGCGGCGACCACGTAGGTCGCGCTCCCGTGGCCAGCCGCATCCGTCACCAGCTTCCTCCCGCCGGTGACCAGCGTCCTCGCCTCGGCGACGCCCCCGGGCTCGCAGAGGGGGCTCGTGTAGACGTCGACGCGGAAGGGCGTCGATGCCGCCGCGTCGAGTTGTACCGCGATCGACGTCCCCGAGGCGGTGGTCGTCACGGGGCCGACCACGGGGGCGTGCTGCGAGTGGTTCGCGCCGCTCAGCAGCGCGATCCCGCTTCCGCCGTTGAGGAAGATCGAGTTGCGGATGATCTCGTTGCCGTTCGCCGGGCCGCTCGTACCGTCGACTGCGACGCCGAACCCGACGCTGCCGGCGAGCGTGTTCGCCGCCGCTGCCATGGCACCGCCGATGCTGTTGTCGGAGGCCCCCTCGACGAGGACGTTCGTGCCGTTGCCGAAGATCGGGGCGCCCGTCGCGGCAGGGCCGATCAGGTTGCCCTGGATCTTCGTCCCCGTGGCCCCGCTCATGAGATGGACGCCGCTCGTGTAGTTGCCCGAGATGACGTTGCCGGCCCCGACGGCGGTGCCGCCGATCGTCGTCCCGGAGCTGCCGGTCGCGACCTCGACGCCGACGAAGTTCGGAAGGATGTTGTCCCCGGACTGGTCGACGCCGATGTAGTTCCCCTCGACGAGGATCCCGTCGGAGTCGAGGATCCGTATGCCCGCCCCGGCCCGTTGCCCCGAGATGACGTTGCGCGCCTGCGCGGTGAGTCCGCCCACGGTGTTCGCCCCGCCGCGGTTGATCAGGATCCCCGCCTGGCCGTTGCCGATCCGGCCGGTTCCGGTGGCGTCGGTGCCGATCAGGTTCCCGGCGACGACGTTGCCGGACGTCCCGGACTCGGCGAGCTTGATCCCCGTCCCGTTGCCCGAGACGACGTTGCCCGCTCCTCCCACCGTCCCCCCGATCGTGTTCCCGCTCGCGCCCTCGACGTCGATGCCGGTGCTGTTGGCGAGGCGACCCTTGCCGGATGCCGTGACGCCGACGTAGTTGCCCTGGACGACGTTTCCGCTCGCGCCGAAGAAGAGCAGCTCGATGCCGACGACGTTCCCGGAAACCACGTTGCGGCCGCCGGCACTCGTGCCCCCGATGGTGTGGTTGGGGGTTCCCTCGAGCCGGATTCCGACGGAGTTGGCGATCGCGGCGCGGCCGGTCGGGTCGGTGCCGACGTAGTTGCCCTTGATCGCGTTGCCGGCGGCGGCGTCGTTCTCGATGAGGATGCCGAAGTTGTCGTTGCCGGAAATGACGTTGCGGGCGCCGGCGCTCGTCCCGCCGATGACGTCGTCGCCGGACCCGGCCTCGATCGTGATCCCGTTGAAGTTCCCGCCCTTGGTGCCGTCCGCCTTCACGCCGACCCAGCAGCCCGACACGGTGTCGCCGTCGCCTCCGGCGAGCCGGATCGCGGTCTGGGAGAAGCCGAAGACGGAGAGGCCGAGCACCTTGCTCCCCCCCGCCTGGACGTCCAGGCCGATCGGGGGGACGGCGCCGGCGGCCGCAAGCTCGACGAGCGGCCGGTCGACGAAGCCGGGCTGCGACTGCGCGTTGATCGTCACCGGCTGCGTGATCGCGGGCAGCGGCGACGCGAGAACGATCGTGTGCGTGCCCGCCCCCGGGATGTTGAACTTGATCGTATCGAGGTCGGGCGTCGCGTTCGCCGCCGTGATCGCCGCCCGGAGCGAATCCGTCCCGCTGTCGTTCGTGTTCTTGACGACGAACGTCGCCGCGTTCGCCGGCCCTGCCGTCGTGAGCCCGACCACCGCGGCCACACACAGCACCGCGGCGAACAGCGCCTGCCTGCCTGCCTGCACCGTTCCCCCTCTCTCCGTTGTTTCTCCGATCTTCTACGACGTCGGCGCGCACGTCGAGAACTCGGACGTGCTGCCGCTGCTCGCGTTGGTCGAGGTCGCCGTCGCCGCCAGATCCGCCGGGAGCGCCGGCACCCCGAAGGTCAGCGACGCGTTGCCGCCGCCGTCCGTCGTCACGAGCTTCGAGGTGACGAACCGCTTGCCCTCGCCCGCCCCGGACGGGTCGCACGTCGGGCTCGTGAAGAGCTCGAGGCGGTAGCCCACGGACGGGGCGCCGGCCACGAGCGCGATCGTCACCTTCGTCGTCGCGCCGCTCGTCGTGAGCTCGGCGATCGTCGGCGCCGGCTCGTTCCCGTTCGCGTCGGGCGCGAGGACGATCCCGTCGCCGGTATTCGAGTAGATCGCGTTCCGCAGGATCGAGTTGCCCTGAGGCTGGTTCACGTGCGGGCCGGCGGGCTGCGCGGGCCTGAACTGCGCGCCGAGGGCGACGCCCGCGCTCGCGTTGAACGCGATCGTGTTGCCCGCGCCGTTCTGCGGGCCGCCGATCGTGTTCGACGACGAGCCGGTCGTGAGCAGGACGCCCGCGCCGACGTTGCCGAGCGGGATCGCCCCCGTCGGGTCGGTGCCGATGACGTTCCCCTGCACGGACGTCTGGCTGGCGGCGGCGAGCTCGACGCCGCTCGACCCGTTGCCGGAGACGACGTTCCCGGCGCCGGCCGTCGCGCCGCCGATCAGCGTCGACGGCGTGGTGTCGACGAAGACGCCGGTGCGGTTGAAGAGCGGTCGCGTCCCGGCCGCGTTCAGGCCGATGACGTTGCCCTGGATGCGATTGCCGGCGCCCGCAGAGCTCAGCTGGACGCCGGAGCCGGGGAAGTTGCCCGAGATCAGGTTGCCGGCGCCCGCCGCCGTCCCGCCGATCGTGTTGGCGCTCGCGCCGTCCGCGATCGAGACGCCGTCGCTCCGCTTCTGGGTCGTCACGGCGTGGTCGATCGCGAGCTCCCCGTTCGCGTCGGTGCCGAGGTAGTTGCCCTCGACCACGTTGCCCTTCGTCTGCGGGTTCAGGATCGCCACCTCGGCGATCGGGTTCCCGGAGATGACGTTCCGTGCCGCGACCGTCGTCCCGCCGATCGTGTTGGCCGTCGCGCCCGACTCGATCGAAAGGCCCGTGTTCTCGTTCGGGAGCCCGAGCAGGCCGGAGGCGTCGACGCCGAGCAGGTTGCCCGTGACGACGTTCCCGGTCGATCCCGGGTCGGCGATCGTCACGCCGTCGACGCCGTTGCCGGAGCTCACGTTGCGGTCGATCGTGTTCCCGCTCGAACCGAGGAGGATCCGGATCCCCGAGTTGCCGTTGCGGCGGGCGTGCCGGCCGGCCGGGTCGGTGCCGATCAGGTTGCCCTGGATCGTCGTGTTCCTCGCGTTGCCGACCACGGCCACGCCGTCGGCTCCGCTCGCGGAGATGACGTTCCGCGCGCCTGCGGTCGGGCCGCCGATCGTGTTCCCGCTGGCGCCGCCCGCGACGAGGATCCCGACGCCTGCGTTCCGGACCGGGTCGATCGGAGGCAGCTGGACGCCGACGTCGATCCCGACGTAGTTCCCCTCGACGACGTTGCCGGTCGTGCCCGGGCCGACCAGCTCGATCCCGTTGGCGTCGTTCCCCGAGACGACGTTCCGCGCGCCGGGGCTCGTGCCGCCGATCGTGTTCCCGCTCGCGCCGTCCGTGATCTCGATGCCGGTCGTGTTCGCGCTCGTCTCGCCCGGGTTGCGGCCGCCGATCCGGTTGCCCTGGACGAGGTTGCCGTCGGTGCCGGAGCCCCTGATCGCAATCGCGGTCGCGTTCGCCGTGAACGAGTTCTGCAGGCCCGGCGAGGTGCCGCCGATCGTGTTCCCCGTCGACCCGCCGTCGATCAGCACGCCCTGCGTGTTCCCGCGGAAGCCTCCGCTCGGGTCGAGACCGATCCAGTTGCCGCCGACGGTGCTGGCGGTGCCCGCGGCCAGATGGATGCCGACGCTGAACCCCGTGATCCCGAGCGCCGTCACCTTGCTCTGCCCGCCGGTCAGGTGGAGTCCGGCGATCGGGTTCCCGGTCTGGTTGTCGATCCCGACCAGCGGGCTTCCGGAGAAGCCGGGCTGGCTCTGCCCGTTGATCGTGACCGGTGCCGTGAGCTTCGGGAGGGCGCCGCTCGTGATCGCGATCGTGTGCGGCCCTGCGCCCGGGATGTTGAAGCGGATCGTGTCGGCGTCCGGAGTCGCGTTCGCCGCCTGGATCGCGGCCCGCAACGAGTCCGGCCCGGCGTCGTTCGTGTTCCTGACCACGAACGTGGCGCTCCCGGACGCAACCGCCGAGGGCAGCGCCGCGAGCGCCAGCGCGGGCGCGAGCAGAAGGGCCCAGCGTCTCTTCACGGTTCCTCCTCTTACGGGGTCGTCTTGCACGTCGAGACGGCCGAGCTGTCGTTCGTCGCGAGGTTGGTCGCGATCGCGGACACCCCCTGATCGACGCCGAGCGCGGGGACCGAGAACGTGAGGTGGGCGCCGCCGCCGCTGCTGGTGGTCACCATCCGGGCGTCGAGCAGCTCGACCGCGTCGGGCGCGTCGACGTCGCAAAACGGGCTCAGGAACAGCTCGACGCGATAGCTCGTCGACGCTGCGCCCGAGACGTCGACGGGGATCGTCGTCGTCGCCCCCGCCGTCGTCACCGTGCCGACGATGGGCGCCACCTGGCCGTCGTTGGCTCCGCTCACGAGCTCGATCGACCTGAAGTCGTCGTGGATCGAGTTGCCGAGGATGGCGTTGCCGACCGTCGTTCCCCCGGAGCCGTCGACGAGGACCCCGTCCTGCACGTTGCCGGCGATGACGTTCGCGGCGGCGGCCGTCGTGCCACCGATCGTGGTGTCCGTCACGTTCACGATCTTGATCCCGTTCCCGCCGTTGCCGAGCAGCGCGCTCCCGGAGGCCGCCGGACCGATCCGGTTCCCCTCGATCTTCGCCCCCGACGACTGGGAGCCGAGGACCACCCCATCGTTCCTGTTGCCGGAGATGACGTTGCCCGCTCCGGCGGTCGTTCCGCCGATGATCGTTCCGGTACCCCCGAGGAGGCCGATCCCGTCGTTGTTGCGAAGCACGCTCGCGCCGGTCTTGTCCACGCCGATGTAGTTGCCCTGGATCACGTTGTCGTCGGCGTCGGTCGCGATGCCGAAGCCGCCGGCGGCGATGACGTTGCGCGCGCCGGCGCTCGTGCCCCCGACGGTGTTGCCGTCTCCTTCGAGCGCGACGCCGATCTGCGCGCCCCCGAGTGCCAGCGTCCCCGTCGGATCGGTCCCGAGGTAGTTCCCCGCGATGACGTTGCCGCTCCCGTTCACGGTCACGTGAACGTTGTCGACGCCGTTGGCCGCGATCACGTTCCGTGCACCCGCGCTCGTCCCGCCGATCGTGTTCGAGGGCGCGTCGACCACGACGCCCTTGTCGCCGCCGAGCCGGCCGTGGCCGCTCGCGGTCAGCCCGATGTAGTTGCCCTCGACGACGTTCTTCTTCGTCCCGGCCCCGTCCAGCTCGACCCCGTCGACGTAGTCCGCGATCACGTTGCGTGCGCCGCTCGTCGTCCCGCCGACCCTGTTCGCGCTGGCGCCGGCCGTGAATGCGACGCCGACGGTGTTGCCGATCGGGGCCTGGCCCTTCGGGTCGGTGCCGACGTAGTTGCCCTCGACCACGTTCCCGGTGACGCCGTCGAGGACGACGCCCTGCAGGTTGCCCGAGATCACGTTGCGGTCCGCCGGGGTCGTTCCGCCGATGACGTTCGCGTTCGAGCCGCCCCTGCTCAGGACGCCGATCGCGCTCCCGCCCGGGGCGGCGCCGTTGAGGTCGAGCCCGAGCCAGCAGGCCGCGACCGTGTCCCCGTCGCCGTCGCGGAGCTGGACTCCGGTCGCGAACCCGGTCACCGAGAGTCCGAGCGCCTCGCTCGAGCCGCCCTTCACGTCGAGGCCGACCGCGATCGAGCTCCCGGTCAGGTTGTCGAGCTGGACGAGCGGCTTGCCCGAGTAGCCGGGCTGCGTCTTGCCGTTGACGACGATGGGATGCGTGATCGCCGGCAGCGGCGTCGTCAGACCGATCACGTGCCCCGCGGCCCCGGGGATGTTGAACGTGATCGTGTCGAGCGCGGCCGTTGCGTTCGCGGCCTTGATCGCGGCGCGAAGCGAGTCCGCGCCGCTGTCGTTCGTGTTCTTGACGACGAACGTCGCCGCGCTCGCCGGGCCGGCCGTCGAGAGCCCGACGAGGGCGGCGAGCCAGACGAGCGCGCCGAAGAGGGGGAGCCGTTGCGTCATTCCTGCCTCCTAGGGATGGGCGTGCAGCCTGCGAGCTCCGAGGTGTCTCCGTTGGTCGTCGTGGTCGTCTACGGAGCGAAGGCGCATTTCGAGAACTGGGAGGTGTCGCCGGCGCCGAGGTCGGTCGTCGTCGCGGTGACGCTCTCGTGGTGCGGCAGCGCCGGCACGACGAAGAGCGCCGCCGTCGTCTGGCTCGAGTCGATCGTCTTCGCGCCGAGGAAGACCTTCCCCTCGCCGCCGCCGTCGCCGTCGCAGGCGGGGCTCGAGAAGAGCTCGAACCGGTACGTCGCCACCGCGAGCTGCGCACCGAGGTCGACGACGATCTTCGACTGTCCGTCGACCGTGTCCACGGACTTGACGACCGGCTCGGCGATGCTGTCGTTCGCGCCGTTCGCGAGCACGATCCCCAGGCCGTCGTTCTCGAAGATCGAGTTGCGCTCGACGGCGTCGCCGTTCGTGTTGCCCGTGCCCGCATCGATCAGGACGCCCGAGCCGCCGTTGAACCGGATCGTGTTCGCGGCCGCCGGGGTCGTTCCGCCGATCGTGTTGCCGCTGGCCGCGAGCGTGATCGAGACGCCGCTTCCGCCGTTCGGCCGCGAGCCGGCGCCGGCCAGGTTCGTGCCGATCAGGTTGCCCTCGACGGCGTTTCCCTGCGTGCCCGTGCCCGTGACCTCGATTCCCGGTCCGCTGTTGCCCGACGCGACGTTCCCGGCGCCGGCCGCCGTCCCGCCGACCGTGTTGTTCGACGCGCCGCCCTGGACCGAGATGCCGGCGCCGTTCGGCGCCGCGGTGACGCTGGCATCCAGCCCGACCCAGTTCCCCTCGACGACGTTGTTCTGCGCGCCGGGGCCCGTGATCGCGATCCCGCCCGTGGGACCGCCGACGACGATGTTCCTCGCGGCGGCCGTGGTCCCGCCGACCGTGTTGTCCGGCGACTCGGAGATCAGGATGCCGAACTTCGCCTGCGAGAGCCCGTGCGGAGCGACCGCTGCGCTCGCCCCGCTCGCGTCCGTCCCCACGTAGTTCCCGACGACGAGGTTCCCGCCGCCCGGCCCGCCGAGGACGATCTGGTGGAACTCGTTCGACGAGACGACGTTGCGGGCGCCGGCGACGGTGCCGCCGATCGTGTTGCCGCTGGCACCGCGGTCGCTCGCGATCCCGAACTTGTTTCCCGACCCGGGCGTCCCCGCCGCGTCCGTCCCCACGTAGTTGCCTGCGACGACGTTGCCGGTCGTGCCGGCGTCGACGAGGTCGATCCCGACGTCGTTCGAGTTGCCGGAGACGACGTTGCGGGCGCCGGCCGTCGTGCCGCCGATCGTGTTGTCCGCCGCGCCGCTGTCGACCTCGATTCCGCTGAGGCCGTTCGAGATGATCCCGAAGCCCGACGACCCCGTGCCGACGACGTTGCCCTCGACGACGTTCGCGTGCGTCCCGGCGTCCTTCAGCTCGACGCCGTCGCGGCCGTTGCCGGAGATGACGTTGCGCGCGCCGGCCGCCGTGCCGCCGATGACGTTCGCGGCGGCGCCGAACGCGAGCGTCACGCCGTTGCCGGCGTTCGCCTGCTCCGCCTCGCCGAACGGGTCGATGCCGATGTAGTTGCCCGCGACGACGTTGCCCTTCGTCGCGGTTCCTTCGATGTGGACGCCGCCGTCGCTGCCGTTGGCCGAGATCGTGTTTCGGGCCGTCGTGGACGAGCCTCCGATCGTGTTCTGGCTCGCGCCGTCGCCCATGAAGACGCCGAGCCGGTTTCCGAGCGGGTTCCCGTTCGCGTCGGGGCCGATGTAGTTGCCCTCGACGAGGTTCGACTTCGTGCCCTGGCCGACGATCGAGATGCCGGTCGTCGAGTTGCCCGAAAGGATGTTGCGGGCGGCCGCGCTCGTGCCTCCGACCGTGTTGCCGGTCGAGGCGCCCGAGATGACGACGCCGATCTCGTTCGGCATGGCCGTCCCGCCGTTCGCGTCCGTGCCGATGTAGTTGCCCTTGACCGTGTTCGCCGTTGCGCCGGAGCCGGAGATCACGATGCCGAGCCCGCCGGCGGAGATCACGTTCCGCTGCGAGGCCGTCGTGCCGCCGACGAGGTTCCCCGCCCCGCCCCGGATCGCGATGCCCGTGGAGTTCTGGGCCGCCTGCCCGGCGGTGTCGAGCCCCAGCCAGTTGCCGGCGACGGTGTTCCCGTCGCCGCCCTCCAGCTGGATCGCGTTGCCGAAGCCCGTGATCGAGAAGCCGAGGATCTTGCTCGCGCCGGCGGAGATCTCGAAGCCGATCGCGCTGCCGTCGCCGGTGCCGTTCGCGAGCTGCACGAGCGGTCCCGCGCCGTTGAAGCCGGTTTGCGTCTGCGCGTTGATCGCGAGCGGGTGCACGATCTTCGGCAGCGGCGTCAGGAGCGTGATCGTGTACGGCGCGGCGCCCGGGATCGCGAAGCGGATCGAGTCGGCTGCGTCGGTTGCGTTCGCGGCCAGGATCGCGGCGCGGAGGGAATCCGGCCCCGAGTCGTTCGTGTTCCGCACGACGAACGTGGCGGCACTCGCCGGTCCCGCGGTCGTGAGCGCCGCAGCGATCAGGGCGGCAAGAGCGGCGAGGCGAAGCGTCATGCGGATCCTCCTACGGTGTCGCGAAGCAGGTCGAGAACTCGGACGTGCTGCCGTTGTTCAGATCGGTCTCGGTCGCCGTCACCGCCTGACCCGTTCCGAGGGCCGGGACGGAGAAGACGGCGGTCGACGTCGTGTTCGCGTCGACGGTCTTGCCCGCGAGGAACGTCCTGCCCTCGCCCGCACCGGACGGGTCGCAGCTCGGGCTGACGAAGACCTCGACCCGGAAGACGGCAACGTTCGCGCCGAGGCTGACGGTGATCTTCGTCTGCGTGCTCGCCGTGACGACCGAGTCGACGTTGGGCGACGGGATGGCGTCGTTCCCGTTCCCGACGAGCCGGATGCCGAGCCCGGCGTTCGAGAAGATCGAGTTCCGCTCGACCGTGTCGCCGTTCGTGGCGCTCGACGTGTCGTCGACGACGACGCCCGCGCCGCCGTTGAAGGCGATCGTGTTCCCGTCCCCGGCCGCGGTGCCGCCGACCGCGTTCCCGTCGGCGCCGCCGGAGAAGGAGACGCCGTTGCCGCCGTTGGCCCGGTTCACCGTTCCGCCGGCGTCCGTCCCGATCAGGTTGCCCTCGACGTGCGTGCCGACGGTGCCGTCGCCGGAGACCGCGACGCCGTCGACCGCGTTCCCCGAGATCACGTTCTGCGCTCCCGCAGCCGTTCCGCCGATCGTCGTGTTCGTGGCGCCGCTCGTGACGAGGATCCCGGTGTCGTTGCCGAGCTTCGCGGCGCCGTCGACGTCGAGCCCGATGGAGTTGCCCTCGATCAGCGTGAAGTTCGTGCTCGCACCCTCGACCACGATGCCCGCCTCCCCGTTCCCCGAGATGACGTTCCGGGCGCCGGCCGTGGTGCCGCCGATCCTGCTCTGGACGGCTGCCGTGACGCGCACGCCCCAGGTGTTCGCGAGCGGCCCGGTGCCGGCGGCGTTCGTGCCGATCAGGTTCCCCTCCACGAGCGTTCCGTCGGCGTGGAGCGAGACGCCGTCGTCGACGTTGCCTGAGACGACGTTCCCGGCGCCGGCGACCGTGCCGCCGATCACGTTGCTGCCGCCCTCGTCCACTCGAACCCCGTCCTGGCCGTTCGGGACGGCGGCCTTGCCCGCGGCGTTCGTGCCGATGTAGTTGCCCTCGATCGTGTTCTGCTCGGAGCCGACGCCGTTGATCAGGACACCGTGGCTCACGTTGCCCGAGATCACGTTCCGGGCGCCTGCCGTCGTGCCTCCGATCGTGTTCTTCGTGGCGTTCCCGTTGAACGTGACGCCGGCGCTCCCGTTCGGGACGGCGGCCGTTCCGGCCACGTTCGTACCGATGTAGTTCCCCTCGACGAGGACCGACTGGACGTCCGTGAGGCCGATGCCCGCGTCGCCGTTGCCCGAGACGACGTTGCGCGCGGCAGCGGTCGTCCCGCCGATCGTGTTGCCGTTCGACGCGTTGGCGAGGCTGATCCCGTCGAAGGCGTTCCCGAGCACGCTGCCGGCCGCGCTCAGCCCGACGTAGTTGCCCTCGACGACGTTCTTCGAGCCGGCGCCGTCGAGCACGATCCCGTTGGCCGCGTTCCCCGACACGATGTTCCGGGCCGCCGCGGTCGTCCCGCCGACCCGGTTCGAGGCGGCGCCCTCGAGCAGTTCGATGCCCTCGCTGCCGTTCGGGATCGCGGCCGTCCCGGCGGCGTCCGTGCCGACGAGGTTCCCCTCGACGACGCACCCCGTGCTCGTGTCGAGGGCGATGCCGAAGCTGCCGTTCCCCGAGGCGACGTTCCCGCGGATCGTCGTCGTGTTCGAGGCGACGCCGATCCCGAAGTTGAGGTTCCCGAGCGCGTTCGACCCGCTCGCGTCGACTCCCACGTAGTTGCCGACGACCGAGTTCCCGTTCGTCCCGGACTCCTCGACGACCACGCCCACCCCGTTGCCCGAGATCACGTTCCGGGCTCCGGCGGCCGGGCCGCCGATCGTGTTGCCGGCGGCTCCGCCCACGATCCCGACGCCGGTGCCGTTCGCGACGGGCTTCGTGCCCGTCGAGTCGGTGCCGATGTAGTTGCCCTCGACGACGTTCGAGCTCGTGGCGTCGACGAGGACGCCCGCTTCGCCGTTGCCGGAGATGACGTTGCGGGCGCCGGCCGTCGTTCCGCCGATCGTGTTCCCCTTCGCGCCGAACTCGAGCACGACGCCCTCGCTGTTCGGGAAGTCGGTGTCGCCGCTGGCGCCGACGCCGATGTAGTTGCCCTCGACGACGTTCGCCGTCGTTCCCGAGCTGGCGAGGAGCACGCCTGCCGCGCCGTTGTCGCTGATGACGTTGCGGGCTGCGGCCGTCGTCCCGCCGATCGTGTCGTGGTTTGCGCCGCCCTGGACGTCGACGCCGTCGGCGCCGTTCGAGCTGATCGAGTTCCCGGCGACGACGTTGTTCGCGCCGGGCCCGCCGAGCATCACACCCGTGTGGTTGTAGTCGATCTCGTTCCCCGAGCCGGCATTCCCGCCCACGGTGTTGTTCGCGGCGCCGCTCGCGATCGCGACCCCGGCGCCTGCGTTTCCGGCCGGCGACCCCATGCGGTCGGCGCCGATCTGGTTGCCCTCGACGACGTTTCCGGTCGTGCCCGCGCCCTCGATGCGGACACCGTCGGCGTCGGCGCCGACGATGTCGTTGATGGTGCCGACCGTCGTGCCGCCGATCGTGTTCTGCGACGCGCCGGCGGTGATCAGCACGCCGATCAGGCCGCTGACGAGCGGGGATGCGTCGCCGATGTCGTTGCCGGCGACGACGTTCTTCTTCGTACCGGCGCCGGTGAGCTCGACGGCCGCGGTCAGCGTGTTGCCGACGAAGTTGCCCGCGCCCGTCCCCGAGCCGCCGATCGTGTTCCCCGTCGAGCCGCCGGAGAGCTCGAGGGTCGGGGAGCCGCCGGTGATGGTGTTGCCCCTGACGAGGTTCAAGTTCGAGGCGTCGATGCCGAGCGCGACGTCCCCCGAGTCCTCGACGAAGCGGTTCCGCTCGGCCATGCTCGGACCGCCGATCGTGTTCCGGGAAGCGCCCGCCGTGATCCGGACGCCCGCGCCGCCGTTCCCGAAGACCTCGTCGTCGGCTCCGTCGGGACCGAAGTAGTTGCCGATCACGACGTTGTTCGCGGTCCCGGCGCCGGTGATGTCGAGGCCGTCGCCTCCGTTTCCCGAGATCGCGTTCCGGGTGCCCGGCGCCGTTCCGCCGATCCGGTTGCCGCTCGCGCCGCCCACGATCGTGATCCCGGCGTGCGCGTTCGGGACCGCGTCCGTGCACGCGCCGCCGAGTCCCACGCAGTTGTCGACGAGGACGTTGCCGGTGACGCCCGAGCCGGTGAGCTCGATGCCGAGCTGGTTGCCGGAGACGAGATTCTGGAGGCTCGGCGTCGCGCCGCCGATCGTGTTCGAGGCGGAGCCGCCCTTCACGAGGATGCCGGTGCCGTTGCCGGCCGCCGCGCCGCCGAGGTCGATCCCGATCCAGTCGCCCGCGACCGTGTTGCCGTCGCCGGTCTCCAGGCGCACGCCGGTCTCGAAGCCCGTGATCGACAGCCCGAGCACCTTGCTCCCGCCCGCGGAGATGTCGATCCCGATCGCGCCCGCGCCGCCGGCGTCGTCGAGCTGGACGAGCGGCACGCCGTTGTAGCCGGGCTGTGTCTGGCCGTTGATCGCGGCCGGGTGGACGATCGCGGGCAGCGCGCTCGTGAGCGAGATCGTGTGCCCGCCCGCGCCGGGGATCGCGAACCTGATCGTGTCCGCCGCCGCCGTCGCGTTGGCGGCGAGGATGGCCGCGCGCAGCGAGCCCGGCCCCGAGTTGTTCGCGTTCGTGACGGTGAACGTCGCCGCGCCGGCGACCTGCGCCGACGCGAGCGCGAGCAACCCGGCCGCGACGACGGTTGCGAACAGCCTGCCTGCCATCGATCCTCCTGCGTCAGGGGCGGGCAGGCCGAAGCGCGCGTCCGGCCGCGCCGCGCAACGCGCGGCGAAGGCCTGCCCCCTCCGACCGGTCCCCCCGTCTCATCCTGGGCGGCGGGAGCTTAGACGGGCGCGCTCGTGTTGTCCAGCACGCGGCCGGCGCGGGTCACGGCGTCGTCGTGCACAACCCGTAGAGCGACGTGTCGCCGTTCGCCCTGGTCGCTGTCGCCGTGATGCTCTCGCCCGGCGGCCGGGCGGGGACCGCGATCGTCAGGTCGGCGTCGCCGCTCCCGTTCGTGGTCGCCGTCTTGGCCGCGAGGAACGTCTTGCCGGAGCTGAGCTGGCAGGTCGGGCTCGTGAAGACCTCGACCCGGAACGACGTCGAGCCGGCGAACGAGGCGAGGTGCAGCTTGATCGTCGTCGTGCCGCCGGCGGTCGTCACGGACGTGATCGTCGGCGGCGGCTGGGAGCGGTTGCCTCCGTTCTCGAGGTCGATCCCCAGCTTCGCGTTGTCGAAGATCGTGTTGCGCTCGATCGCATCGCCGACGGTGGTCGAGCCGTCGACGAGGACGCCCTGTCCACCGTTGAAGGCGCCGCCGTTGAACGAGATCGTGTTTCCGGCGCCCGCGACGGTTCCGCCGACGACGTTGCCGGAGGCCCCGTTCGAGATCCCGATCCCCGCGGCCGCGTTCGAGACGGAGCCGGTCCCGGACGCGTCTGTGCCGACGAAGTTGCCCTGGACGAGGTTGCCGGTCGTGCCGCTGTCCGCGATGACCACGCCGTCGCCGTTCCCCGAGATCACGTTTCGCGCGCCGGCCGTCGTGCCGCCGATCGTGTTCGCGTGCGCCCCGGAGTGGAGGTGGACGCCGACGCCGTTCTGGAGCCGGTTTCCGCCCGTCACGTCGGTGCCCACGTAGTTGCCCTCGACGACGTTCGACTTGGCGGTCGTCCCGTTCAGCACGACGCCGGCCGCGGCGTTGCCCGAGATCAGGTTGCGCTCCCCCGCGCTCGTGCCGCCGACCGTGTTGCCGGAGCCCGAGATCGTCACGCCCGTCTGGCCGGCGCCGCGGAGGCCGAGGAGGGCCGCCGTGCCGGTCGCATCCGTGCCGACGTAGTTGCCGGACACGGTATTCGCCTTGCCCGCGACGAGCACTCCGAGGTTGGTCGCGCCGATGACGTTTCTGGCGCTCGCGCCGGACCCGCCGATCGTGTTGCCGGTCGCGCCGACGTCGAGGACGACGGCCAGCGGAGTGTCGAGGATGCTGCCGCCCGAGGCGTCGGTGCCGATGTAGTTCCCTTCGACGACCTCCTTCGTCGCGTTCTCGATGTCGATCGCCGTGGCCCCGACGATGACGTTGCGCCTCCCGAGCGTGGTGCCGCCGATCGTGTTGGCCGAGGCGCCGACGATGTCCACGCCGAAGACCTGGGCGCCGGGGAAGTTCGCGCCAGACGCATCCGTGCCGACGTAGTTCGACGAGACGACGTTCCCGGTCGTCGAGGCGTTGAACAGCTTGACTCCGGCGTTCGAGTTGCCGGAGATCACGTTGCGCGTGGACGCGCTGCCGCCGCCGATCGTGTTGCCGGTCGCTCCGCTCGTGAGGGAGACGCCGTCGGCGTTCGGCAGCGCCGAGCCGCCCGACGAGTCGAGGCCGACGTAGTTCCCGGCGACGACGTTGGCCGAGGCGCCCGCGCCGCCGATCAGGACGCCGGCGCAGCCGTTCCCCGAGATCACGTTGCGCGCGCCGGAGGCGGAGCCGCCGATCGTGTTCCCGGAGGCGCCCGCCGCCACGCCGACGCCGGCGCAACCGTTCGCGACCGCCGACGTGCCGCCCGGCGTCGTGCCGATCACGTTGCCCTCGACGACGTTCCCCGACGTCCCGGAGTCGCCGATGCGGACGCCGTCGGCCGCGTTCCCGGAGACGACGTTGCGCGCGCTCGGCGACGTGCCGCCGACGCGGTTGCCGCTCGCCCCCGCGGCGAGCTGGACGCCGAAGTGGTTGCCGAGCGCCGCCGATCCGGAGACCGTCGTGCCGATGTAGTCGCCCGCGACGACGTTCTTCGAGGTCCCGACTCCGGTGACGAGAACGCCGGCGCCGGCGTTCCCGGAGATCACGTTCCGGGCGCCGGAGGCCGTGCCGCCGATCGTGTTCGTCCTCGCTCCCTGCCGGATCGCGACGCCGTCGCCGTTTGCGTGGGCGGCCGTTCCGGACGCGTTCGTCCCGATCAGGTTCCCCTCGACGACGTTTCCGGTCGCGAGCGGCGTCGAGAGCAGGACGCCGCCGCCCGTGTTGCCGGACACGAGGTTGCCCGCGCCCGCGGCGGTGCCGCCGATCGTGTTGCCGCCGGCGTGCACCCAGATGCCGGTCGTGTTCCCGCCCGGGCCGCCGGCGCCGCCGCTCGTGTTCGTGCCGACGTAGTTCCCCTTGATCGAGTTGCCGCTCGTGCCGGCGTTCGTGCCGTCGAGCTCGACGCCGACGTCGTTGCTCGAGATCACGTTGCGGGCGGCGGCGGTCGTTCCTCCGACGACGTTGTTCAGCGAGCCGCCGCCGATGCGGATGCCGGTCCCGTTGCCGTGGCCGAAGCCGTCGGCGCCGACGCCGATCCAGCTGCCGGTGATCGTGTTTCCGAAGTGCGTCCGCAGCCGGATCCCGGTTCCGAAGCGAGTGATCGACAGGCCGATGACCTTGCTCGCCCCGCCGGTCAGGTCGAACCCGACCGCGCCCGCGTTGCCCGTGCCGTTGTCGACCTGGACGAGCGGCGAGCCGCCGAACCCGGGCTGGCTGGCGCCGTTGATCGTGACGGGGCTCGTCAGCGCCGGCAGCGGCGTCGCGAGCGTGATGACGTGGGCGCCCGCTCCAGGGATCGCGAACGTGATCACGTCCGCGGCCGCGGTGGCGTTCGCGGCGGCGACCGCCGCGCGCAGCGAGTCCGGGCCCGCGTCGTTCGTGTTCTCGACGACGAACGTGGCCGCGCCGGCCGGGCCCGCCGTCGACAGGCCCGCGACGACGGCAAGCGCGAGCGCAGCCACACCGGAGAACTGCCTCCCCCTCATGAAGACCTCCCACGATCCCTGGCGGTTGAGGCGGAGCGTAGATGGCACGCCACGGGCTGTCCAGACGGAGCCGGCCGCCGGCCGGTAGCCTCGAGGTGCATGAGGCGCCGGCTGCCTCACCTGCTCGTCGGCAGCGGGCTCCTCGTCCTTCTCGGCGTCGGGCTCGCCGTGCTCCTCCGTGGCGGCGGCCACCACCACCCTCACGCCGCGCCGCCGCCGCACACGACTGCGCCGGCTCCCCCGACGACCACGGCGCCCGCTCCTCCGCCCACGACCACGGCGCCAGCTCCGCCGACGACCACGGCGCCCGCTCCTCCCGCGACGACCACGGCGCCGGCTCCGCCGACGACCACGGCGCCCGCTCCTCCGCCCACGACCACGGCGCCGGCTCCGCCGACGACCACCGCACCGCCGCCGGGCTTCGCCGTCAACGGTCTGGCGGTGACCGCGCTCGCTCCGTTCTCGGCGACCGTCTCGTGGCAGACGCCCCAGCCCTCGACCGCCGAGGTCGCGTGGGGGCTCGCGGACGGGAACCCGACCCTGTGGATCCAGAGCCCCGTCGCGACGCAGCACGAGGTGACGCTCCCGGGCCTCGTCTACGGCACCGCGTATCGCGTCTGGGTCACGGCACGCTCGGGCGACGAGGAGGCGCAGGCGACGATCGACGTCCAGACGCCTGCGCCGGCGGGCCCGGCGACCGGCTCGCGCTCGGGCGAGGTGATGCTCGTCGACGGGCAGCCGTTCTTCCCGCTGATGATCTGGTCGCTCTGCCCGAACGGCTACCAGCCGGCGCTCCTCGTCGGCATCGACCTCTTCGCCGAGGACCCGTGCGGCGGTCTTCCGGAGCAGCTGCAGGCGCTCGCCGGCCGCGCGCTCTCGGCCGGCGTCGTCGGCGAGCAACAGGCGGACGGGCCCGGCCTCGTCGGCTGGTTCTACGAGGACGAGGCCGACGCGAAGGGCGCGGTTCCCGACGCGCTCGGGCCGGTGCCGAGCGGCGTCTCGCTGCTGACGCTCTCGAACCACTTCTACTCCGGCGCCGCGCCGCTGCCGCAGGGCCGCGCGATCTACCCCGGCCTGGTCGCGAAGGCCGACGTCGTCGGCTTCGACCTCTACCCGCTACAGGAGTGGTGCCGGCCAGACCGGATCGTCGACGTGTACTCGGCGCAGCGGGAGCTCGTCGCCCTCGCACCGGGCAAGCCGACGTTCCAGTGGATCGAGGCGGGGCCGATGCGTTGCGGCGACCAGGCTCCGGTGACGCCCGAGGTCGTGCGCGCGGAGAGCTGGCTCGCGATCGCGGGCGGCGCGCACGGGCTCGGCTTCTTCCCGTCGCAGTGGCAGCCGCCGATCGCGCAGGCGATCGCGCAGGTCACGCGCGACGTACGCGCGCTGACGCCCGCGCTCGTCGCACCCGCTGTGCCCGCCTCGGCCTCGCCGGCGGCGCTCCGCGTCGCGGCGCGCGCCTACGGCGGCGCGCTGTACGTCGTCGCGGTGAACCCGATGCCGACGGCGATGCAGGCGACGCTCCGGGTGCCGGGCCTGGCGGGACGCCAGCTCCAGGTGCTCGACGAGGGCCGGACGGTCCAGGCGACGGGAGCGCGCATCGTCGACGCGTTCGCGCCGCTGGGCGTCCACGTCTACGTCGCGGCGCCGGCTAGCCCTTAGCGGAGAGCTCGTTGACGGACGCCGCCGAGCCGTCCGCGATCTTCGTGATCCACAGGACGAGGTAGCGGTACGGACGTTGCTCGCGGAGCGCGAAGCCCGTCGTCGCCGTCGTATCCCGCGAGCCCGACACGTGGACGAACGGCCCTCGCGGGCTGGAGCCGGCCAGGATCTCTGCCGTGAAGCCCGGCGAGTCGGTGCGAAGCGTCACCGTCTTCGCCCGCACGGGCCGGTGCGCGTCGATCACGAGTCCAACGCCGGGCTTGAACCACGTGCGGTAGTGCTCGGTGTGCCAGGCCGTCGTCGGGTCGCCGTCGGTCGCCAGCCCGGCCGAGGAGTCGTTCTCGTGCCCGTCGCCCTGCGGGTCGTAGGCGCCGACGGCCGCGAGCTTGATCGGCGCGGGAGGCTTCGGCGCGATCTTCTTCGGCCTGGGTTTCGGTTTCGCCTTCGGCTTCGGGTGCGCGACCGGCCTCGGCGGAGGCGTGGCGCGGTGGGTCGAGTGCCGGGTCAGCGGAAGCGCGATCAGCGCGACCCCCGCCGCGAAGAAGCCCGCGAGCGCGACGAGCGCGACGATTCTCCCCACGCTGCGCCGTCCGCTCCGCCGCGGCGGCGGAATGCGAAGCGTCACCTCGCTCACGTCCTGGGCCATCTCGACTACTTCGACTTTCTCCCGCGTCACCTGGTTCAGCATGGTGAAACTCGTTCGCCGCGCAGACAGTTTTGCCTACGTGGCGGACCTCCTGGCCAGTGGCCAGCGTATCGAGAGCGTGCGCTGGAGCTACGTCGCAGCCGTCCTCGCCGCGTTTGCAGGGCTCGCCCCGGGCGCGGTAGCGCGGGAGGCGGGCGGAACGCCGGTCGCGCTCGTCACGGCCGAGTCGGAGAACCTGCTGCTCGCGGTCGACCCGCGCAGCGGCCGCGTCCTCCGGCGCGTCGCGCTGCCCGCCGACCCCGAGAACGTCGCCGCGGCGCCGAGTGGCCCGGCGGTCGTCGTCAGCGCCCACGGGGCGGCCGTCTCGATCCTCGCCTGGCGCTCGCTCCGCCGCCTCGCGACGCTGCGCGGCTTCCGGAACCCGCACCTCGCGGCGATCTCGCCGGACGGCGAGTGGGCCTACGTCTCGGACGACGGCAGCGGGCTCCTGTCGGCGATCGAGCTGGCGCGGCGGCAGGTCGTCGCGCAAGTCCGCGTCGGCCCCGGCGCTCACCACCTCGCCTTCAGCCCGGACGGCCGTCGTCTGTGGGTCGCGCTCGGGGAGCGCGCGAGGACGATCGTCGTCGTCGATACGTCCCGGCCGGCCCGGCCGAGGGTGGTGGCGCGCTTCGATCCCGGATTCGCGGCGCACGACCTCGTCTTCGCACCGGATGGACGCCGCGTCTGGGTCTCGTCCGACACGGACGCCGACGTGCACGTCCTCGCCGCCGGCACGCGCCGCGAGCTCTTCCGGGTGCCCGTCGGGCCGCCACCCCAGCACGTCGCCTTCGGCGCACGCGGGTTCGCGTACGCGACGAGCGGCTACGGCAGCCGTATCGTCGAGGCGACCCGCGCCGGCCGCGTGGTCCGCTCAGCGGAGACGCCGTACGGCTCGTTCAACCTCGCGACGTCCGGCGGGCTGGTCGTCGTGTCGTCGCTGCTTCGCGGAACCGTGACGGAGCTCGACGACCGGCTTCGCCTGATCCACACGTCGGAGGTCGCCCCGGCCGCCCGGGACGTGGCGCTCAGCGTCTGGTAACCGGGGGATTTCCCCCATCGGGTAGGCCGATGAGTGCGAAAGGGGTGATCGATCGATCCTCCGATCCGGGAAAGACTCCGTAGCTCGACTTCGTCCATCGCACTGACGGGGGGACGCCGCTGCGCGGAGAACCTGAGATGGGGCCACTGCGGTACCCATCGCCAAACTCAGCGCCGCCTCGACCTTCCGGAACCACGCACCGGGGTTAGTACGGTGCACGGGGCATGGCACGTGGTCGCCGCGTTGCGGCTGCCGGGCTTCAGCAACCGGCTACTGCCGCTCTGGCTGCCCTTCGGCTTTCTCGGCGTCGTCTCGTGGTCGGTCTGGGTGCTGCGCCGGACGCTGACGGGCTTCTACCGGCCGGTCGCCAACGACCACTGGCAGGACGCGTCGGTCGTCGCGCCCGCGTACCGCGAGGACCCCGAGGTCCTACGAGCGGCCGTCCGCAGCTGGCTCGCCGCGGGCGCTCGCGAGGTCGTCCTCGTCCTGCCGCGCGACGAGCTCGAGCACCTCGCGGCCGCGCGTGCGATGTTCGGACACGAGCAGGCGGTCCGGTTGCTCGTGAACGACGACCCGGACAAGCGGCGGATGCTCGCCGTCGGGATCCGCGAGGCGTGCAACGCGATCGTCGTCCTCGCCGACTCGGACACCCTCTGGGAGCCCGATCTGCTCCGGAACCTCGTCATGCCGTTCGCGGACCCGTCCGTCGGCGGCGTGGGGACACGGCAGCGAGTCCTCGACGCCGGCAGCTCGATCTGGCGTCGCGCGGCAGAGTGGATGCTCGACGCCAAGTACCTGACGTACCTGCCGGCCATGTCCCTTCAGGGCGGCGTGTCCTGCCTCTCCGGGCGGACCGTCGCCTACCGGCGCGAGCTCGTGCTGCCGGTGCTCGACGAGCTCGTCGACGAGCGGTTCCTCGGCCGGCGCTGCGTCTCCGGGGATGACGGCCGGCTGACCTGGCTCGTCCTCAACCAGGGCTACCGGACCGTCTACCAGCGGAATGCCCTCGCGTGGACGATGATGCCGAACACCTTCCGCGGCTTCGTGAGCCAGCGTGTGCGCTGGTCGCGTAACTCGTGGCGCTGCTACCTGCGGGCGATCCTCCGCGGCTGGCTCTTCCGGCAGCCGATGATCACGCGCCTCTCGGTGCTCCAGGGCCTGCTCGCGCCGTTCTCGCTCACGGTCGGCTTCGTCTTCGTCGGCCTCGCCGTCGCGAGGCGCGACTGGCTCGCCGTCGGCGTCTGGTGGGCCTGGATCAACTGCGGCCGCGGGATCCGCGCCTTCGACCACCTCGTGCGGAACCCGCGGCACCTCGCGCTCCTGCCGCTGATGACGGTGGTCTTCCTCTTCCTGATGACGGGCGTGAAGTACTTCGCGTTCTTCACGATGAACCGGCAGGCCTGGATCACGCGCCGCGACGCGGACGACGTCGCCGAGGGGCAGGCCTTCGAGACGCTCGACGAGCCGTCACAGCTCGCGGTCGCCCGCTGATGCGCCGCGCCGCAGCGATCGCGGGCGCGGCCGTCCTCGCGTCCGTCGTCTGCGCCGACGCCGCGGCGTCGCTCGGCGACTACAAGACGTCCGCGCGCCTCCGGGCGCTGGCCCGGCTCGAGGCTGAGGTCGATTTCGTCGTCGCGCAGCGGTGGAGTCGCGGCCTGGCGGTCGGCAGGTGGCAAGGCCGACCATTCGTCGTCGTCGCTCGCGACGCCCGCCTCGCGGAGCTGCGCGCCGTCGCACCGGAGCTCGTCGTCCAGCGGAAGCGCCACGTCTGGGAGCTCCGAGCTCCGCTCTTCGTCGTCGGCCATGCCACCCTCACGATCGCCGCTCCCGCCGTGCGCCAGCTGCGCCTCGTCGACCTGGGTGCCAACTACGCGACGATCGTGACCTACTTCGCGAGCCTCCGCGTCCGCGGATTACCCGGGCAGCGCGTGTGGATCCGCTCGTGGGTTCCGGCCCTGCGGCGGCCCGACGTGAGCCTCGACGACGGCCGCGGCGCCGTCTCGGTCCGCGGCTCGGGCCGGCTCGACGCCTCGTACGCGACCTTCGCCGACCTCGGCTTCACGTTCGGCCTCGAGTCGGGCGTGGCCCTGAACGGGCTGCGGCCGGAGACGAAGGGCACGGGCATGGTCGACCACTCGACCTTCACGCGCAACGTCTTCGGCGCCTACACCTCGGAGGCGAAGTTCATGCGGTTCTCGCACGACGCGTTCACGCACAACCTCGTCTACGGCCTCGACCCGCACGACCACTCGAACTGGTTCCTCGTCGACCACAACGTCGCGGCCTTCAACGGCCGGCACGGGATCATCCTCTCCCGCTTCTGCCTCCACGACGTCGTCCGGCACAACGTCAGCGAGCGCAACGGCTGGAACGGGATCGTGATCGACGACGGGCGCCGCGGCCGGATCGGCGCGTCCGGCTTCGACCACGTCTACGACAACGTCGTCCGCGACAACGGCCGGGTCGGCATCTCGATCGACGGTTCGAACGAGAACATCGTCGCGAACAACGCCGTCAGCGGCGGGCTCACCGGCATCCGCGTCTTCGGCCGGGCGACGGCGAGCGCGGCCGGCAACGAGCTGGCCGGCAACACGGTGTCGGGCGCCCGTTCGGCCGGCATCCTCGTCGCCCGCCCCGGCTCCGGCACGATCGTCTCCGCCAACAGGGTCGCGGCCAGTCTCGTCGGCATCGCCGTCCACGGCGCGCACGGCACGCTGATCGCGCGCTCGCGGATCGTCCGGGCACGCCTGCACGGGATCAGCCTCGTCGGCTCGGTCGACACCCGGATCGTCGGCAACCGGGTCTCCGGAGCCGGCCCGTCGCCGCTCTACCGCGCGGGCGCGGTCGGCACTCTGGCGACCGGCAACGTGGACGCCTGGAACTACCCGCTGCCCCACGACCTCGCACGCGTGATGAGCGAGTTCGTCGGCCCGGGCCTCTGGGCGCTCCTGCTCGCGGCCGCCGTTGCAGGCGGCGTCGTCCGCGCCCGCTTCGCGCGAGCGCACCGTGCTTCGGCTCAGCCGGAGGCCGACCGCGGGACGACGTCGGCGTAGGAGTCGCCGCGACGCATCGCGTCCTGGTAGACGGTGCTCGTGAGCTGGGAGGGCTTCCGGTAGAAGCCCTCCTTGAGGTAGACGCCGTCGCCGGTGTAGAGCGTCGCCGTGTACGTCCTCGGCACTACGAGCGTGCCGCCGATCCATGCCTCGACGAAGCCGACGCGAGGGTCGGACGACCAGCGGACGTGGAGGACGAAGTCGAGCCAGCGGTCGGCCGCCAGCGCCGCGGGCTCCCACGAACGGTCGTACTGCGCCGCGCAGGTCGAGAGCGAGACCGCGCCGCCGCGCACGCGCAGCTTGATCCGCGGCGGGTTCTTGCCCGTGTCGACGCCGAGGACGACGTTCGGACCGCAGCCGTCGTTCTGCGAGTCGTGGAACTGGACGAAGTAGTTCCACGGCGTCCGCGGCGTCGGGTTGAGGTTCGACGGGAAGAGCGTCGACCAGCCGTACCACTGCTCGGAGCGCTCGAAGCCGCCGGTCTGCGCCTGCGTGGCCTCGACCTCGCTTCGCTCGCTGCCGTCTCCGAGCGGTGCGTCGCCGGGCTTCACGGTGAACTGCGCCGCGTACCCGCCCTGACGGACCGGAGCGTCCACAATCGCAACGTCGCCCGGAACCGCCTGTACGCGCGCCCACTGCGAGAGGTCGCGGGTCTCGTAGTCGCCCGTCCAGAGTGTGCTCGACTGGGCGGACGCGGCTGCTGCGCAGATCGCTCCGCCGAGCGCGAGGAGGCATGCTGATCGCCTGGAGCGGCTCATGAGGACGCCATCGGCGCGCGCGCGCCGCCCGCCGATCCCCCGGACCGTGTGCGCGGTCTCCGCCCTCGCGCTCGCGCTCGCCGACGCCGGCTGCTCGGCCGGCCTCGACGTCTCGTGCACCGGCTGGCGCGGCGACTTCGCAACCGGAGACCTCTCTCAGTGGCACAGGGTTCAGGCCGTTCGCCGGAGCTCGGTCGAGCTCGTCCGCTACGCCGGTCGCATGGCCGCCCGCTTCCGCATCGCTCCGGGCGACAACCCGCTGCCGGACTCGCCGGGTGAGCGCGCCGAGCTCGAGGCAAGCCTCGATGCCACGGGCGCCCGGGAGGGCGCCGTCCAGTGGTACGCGTGGTCGACCCTGTTCCCGACCGACTTCGACCCGAGCCCGGGAACGGGCTGGAACATCTTCCTGCAGTTCCACGACTCGGAGAACGACGGCTGCCCGCCGAACCTCGTCCTCCAGGTGACGACGCGGACGAGCCCTCCGCGGATCAAGCTGCGCGCTCGCGGCGGCGACCTCCACGGCTGCGAGCCGGAGGCCGACGCGACGTTTCCGCTCGCGCCGCTCGAGCTCGGCCGCTGGTACGACTTCGTCCTGGAGGTGCGCTGGTCGAGCGGGAGGGACGGCTTCGTCCGGCTCTGGCTCGACGGGCGGCGCGTCGTCGACACCGCTCACTCGCCCACGCTCTACGACGGCCAGCGCGCCTACCTCAAGCAGGGCTTCTACCGCGAGCCCTCGCTGCTCACGTCCGAGCTCTACCAGGAGGGCGTGCGCCGCGCCTGCGCCCGGGACGGACTCAGGTGAACGCGGGAGGCGGCTCGCGCCGTCCGCGCGCGCCCCTTAGTTGTTCGCCGTCGGCATGGCGTCCCACGTCCAGCCGGCGAGGTGCTCGCTGCCCGCCGCCATGCCCTTGTGACCGGGCGACCACTTCCAGCCCGCACCCGCGACCGCCAGCGAGCCGATCAGGATCAGGAACGCAAGACGCTTTCGAAGCTTCATTTCGGGATTGCCTCCGTCGTCGTTGAGAGGGGGAGGCTAGCGCCCCCTCATCCGTTCGGCATCCCCCGTCCAGGGGGTACCCCGTTTGGAAGGGGGAAGACAGCCGCAGCGGCCGCCCCGTGCCGCTGCTGCTGCTGCTGCTGCTACGTCACGACGCGGTAGACCTCGAACACCTCGGCGTACTCGCGGTTGACGTTGATCCCGTGCGTGCGCGCGACGTTCCAGATGTACTCGGGGTCGGAGTAGCGGCGGTGCCGCTGCGACGCGTAGCGGGCGAGGGCGGCGACCTTCCGCTCCAGGTGGTGCCGCTCGAGGGCGAAGTACCACTGGTACGAGAAGTCGAAGTTGTTCCAGGGGATCTCGTAGCCGAGGATCGTCGTCCGCTTGAAGGCGCGCAGGCCCTCGGCGGCGATCACCTGGTGGTCCTGGTGGATGTCGTGCACGCTCGGCTGGAAGACGGCATCCGGGCGCCAGCCCTCCCAGAGCTCGATCAGGAGCTCGAGGATGTCCTGGCGCCGCTCCGGGAACGTCCGGACCTCGAAGTCGTGGACCGTCAGCCTGTCGTCGGGGATGCCGAGCTCGGCGGTCGCCTCCCTGACCTCTCGCGCCAGCGTGTCCGGCGGGAAGCCGGCCGGAAGCGACTTCGTCGCGATCGAGAACGCGACGTACCGGACCTCCGAGCCGGCCTCGACGAGCCGCGCCATCGTCCCGCCGCAGCCGAACTCGCCGTCGTCGGTGTGCGGCGCGAGGACGAGGACGCGCTCCCAAGTCACGTGTGGGCCTCCCGCGGCGCCCGCGCGACGCAGAGCGCGAGCCCGAGCGCGGCCCACGCCATCGGATCCTCGAACAGGTCGGCGTAGCCGAGGCTGTGCGCGGCGATCGCGAGCAGGATCAGCCCGAGCACGAACGCCGCCTCGCCGACCCGGCCCGGGCCCGCGCGCCGGAAGGCGACGAGGAAGACGGCGACCGCGAGCCAGAGGAAGAGCCCGAAGCCGACGACGCCCGTCTCCGCGGCGACCGTGACGGGCGTCGTGTGCGACGCCGCGCGCTGCGGCTCGGCGCCGCGCAGGCCGACCCGGTTCGCGTACGAGTGCTTGAAGCCGCCGACGCCGACGCCGCCGAGCGGATGGTCGAGCGCGATCTTGACCCCCTCCGTGATCAGCTTGCCGCGTCCGCTCGTGACCGCGACGACCCCGGTCGCGACGTGCGGCGACGCCGGCGTGCGCTGTGGCAGCACGAGCACGAGCGCCGCGACGAGCGACGCCGTGACCAACGCCGGCGCGGGCCGCCAGCGCAGCGTCCCGCCGACGGCGACGAGGACGCACGCGAGCAGCGAGGCGAAGCTCGTCTGCGAGTACGAGAAGAGCAGTCCGGCCCAGAGCACGCAGATCGCGCCGGCCGCGGCCCAGAAGACCGGGCTGCCGATCCTGCGGAGCGCGACCACGAGGCTGGCGAGGATCGCGACGACGAGGAAGCGGCCGTAGATCGAGGGGTCCCAGAAGAGCGAGTTGACCCGGAAGAACGACTGGTAGACGTCGCCGACGATCACCTTCGGGTTCCAGAAGACATCCCTCGCGGCCTCCTGGTAGATGCCGACGATCGCGAAGACGAGCCCCATCGCGACGAGCTGCACGAGCAGCCGGGGCAGCTGCGCCGGCTCCCACGGAAGCCGCGCGAGGCAGAGCGCGAGCACGCCGAACGGGAGGTAGAAGAAGAGCAGCTCGATCGAGCCCTGCTGGAGGTCGAGCGTCCACGAGAGGGAGAGGCCCGTCCAGACGACGAACGCGGCGAGCGGCCAGGCGACGAGTCCGAGCTCGCCGCGACGCTCGTCGCCGTGCAGGATCGCCCAGAAGAGCTCGACCGCGGCCGCGCCGACGACGACGTAAAGCGGGATGAGCAGGTTCGCGTCGACGTCGCCGACCGTCACGGGGATGCGTGCGGGCACGAGCAGGAGCGTCGCGAACGCGAGCAGCCACGGCGACCGGCGCAGCCACGGCGCACCGGCGACCGCGAGCGCGGCGCCGAGCACGCCGGCGACCGCGAGGACGACGTGGTGGCCGGCCGGCGCCAGGTAGGCCGCGAGCAGGATCGCGCCGAGCGCCCACGCGGCGAGACCCGCGAGCCTGAGCGTGCGCCACCGGCCGACGAGGAGCCCCGCGAGGCCGATGCAGCCGAGCGGACCGCCGATGTGCGCGGCGGTGCTCAACCGACCGTCTTCCCCGTCGGCACCCGCTTCGAGCCGTTTCCGGCCGGATCGCGAGCCGCCAGGAAGACCGGCCCGCGCAGGTGTCGCTTCGAGAGGGCGAGGTTCGAGAGCGAGACGCTCCCGCGCAGCGGCTTTCGATAGGTCACGACGACGCGCGTCCGGCCCACGAAGAGGAGCGCGTGCGCCGGCTCGTCGACGGTGTACCGGACCGCGATGCCGTGCGCCGTCGACTTCACGCCGAGGACCTTCACGATCGGCGGCTTCGTGTCGATCGTGGTCGCGCTGGGGAGGGTGAGCACACGGTCGGCGTCCTCGAGCTCGACCTGTGGCTTGTAGCTGCCGTCGGGCGCTCGGGCGCCGTCGTCCAGCCGGCCGTTCCAGGGGTATGCGTGAAGCCCCGCAGGAAGGCGACGGGCGGCGAAGAGGAGTCGCGCCGGCTTCCCGGCCGAGTCGACGACCGACAGCGTGACGGTGTCCGCGCGCCGCAGGTCGAACGAGATCACCGTGCGCGCGGTCGAGCAGCGGCAGATCGGGGAGAATGCCTTCGGGAGCACCTCGGTGCGCGAGAGCGGGCTCCGCTCGTGCTTCAGCCCGTTCGTGACCGCGAAAGCCGCTGCCGTCCCGCCGATCAGGCCGAGGACGAGCAGCGTCGCGGCGATGCGGCCCAAGACGCGGCCGATTCTAGGCCCGCGGCCGCGTCGGGCTTACGCCAACCGTTCCTCGGTCGCGAGCCGCTCCGTCTGGAGCCGGTCCGCGAGAACCCGTCTGCGGTGCGCCATCCCCTCGCGGCCGATGTAGCCGAGGATCACGGCCAGGCCGACGCCCAGCATCACGACGATCGGGATGGTCGTGTCGGGGACGTTGAGCAGCTTGAGCCCGCTCAGGCCGAGGACGCCGGCGAGGACGAACCGGAGCGGCCGGTCAGGCACCTTCACGCTCAGCTGGCTGCCGATCAGGATCCCCGGAATCGAGCCGATCAGGAGCCAGCCGACGACGCTCATGTCGACGTTGCCGGCGATGAAGTGCCCGAAGCCCGCCACGTAGAGGAGGGCGGCCGCGTGGAAGATGTCCGTCCCGACGATCTTGTGGGCGCGGAGCGGGAAGACGACGAGCATCGTCAGCCCGAAGAAGACGCCGCTGCCGACCGACGTCAGGCCGACGATGAAGCCGCCGAAGGCGCCGATCAGCACCGCGGCGATCTTGTCCCGCCGCTCGAGCTTGAAGTCCCCGTCGACGGCCGCCTTCCCCTGGACGAAGTTCTTCGCGACGAGGCCGACGCAGCCGAAGAGCAGCGCGCCCCCGAGGACGCGCGACATGGCGGACGCGACGCTGTCCCCGTAGCGGTGGTTCAGCCACGACGCGAGCCAGACGCCGAGGATCGACATCGGTCCGCTGCCGATGAACATCCAGCCGGAGAGCTTCGCCTGCACGTTGCCGAGCCGTCTGTGACGGAACGCGCCGAACGTCTTGAAGATCGCGCCGTGCGCGATGTCCGTTCCGATCGCGAGCGCCGGCTTGAAGCCGAACACGATCACGAGGATCGGCGTCATCAGCGAGCCGCCGCCCATGCCGGTCATACCGACGAGGGTGCCGATCAGCAAGCCGGTCAGGACGAACTGCCAGCTCATAGATCACTAAGCCTATGAGAAAAGCGGGCGATGCTCAAGCCGCTACCCACGGTAGGCCTTGATCAACACCTCCGCGACCTCCGGCCGTGAGAACTCCGCCGGCGGCAGCTGGCCGGCGCCGAGCATCTCGCGCACCTTCGTGCCCGAGAGGAACACGTGCGCGTCGCCGCCGTGGGGGCACGTCTTCGGCGTCGCCATCTGACCGCACGTCTTGCACCAGAACGCGTGCTCGAAGAACATCGGCTCGATGTCGAGCTCGTGCGGCTCGAACTCGTCGAAGATCAGCTGCGCGTCGTAGGTGCCGTAGTAGCTGCCGACTCCGGCGTGGTCGCGGCCGACGATGAAGTGCGAGCAGCCGTAGTTCTTGCGGCAGATCGCGTGCCAGATCGCCTCGCGCGGGCCGGCGTAGCGCATGGCGGCCGGGAACGCGGAGACGACGACGCGATCGGCGGGGTAGTAGTTGTCGACGAGGATGCGGTAGCACTCGATCCGCACGGCGGCGGGAACGTCGTCCGACTTCGTGTCGCCGACAAGCGGGTGGATCAGCAGGCCGTCGACGGTCTCGAGCGCGCCCTTCGTCAGGTACTCGTGCGCCCGGTGGATGGGGTTCCGGGTCTGGAAGCCGACGACGCGCTTCCAGCCGCGTTCGGCGAAGATCCCGCGCGTCTCGGCCGGGTCCTTCGCGAGCTCCGGGTAGTTCGGCTTCGGCCGCTCGAAGACGGTCACGCGGCCGGCGAGGTAGAGCGGATGCTGCGCGTAGAGGCGCGCGACGCCCGGATGGGCCTCGTCGGTCGTCCGGAAGCAGCGCTCGGCCTCGACGTCCTTGTCGTAGTCGAAGACCTCCTCGACGTCGAGGACGGCCAGGAGCGTCCCGGACTCGTCCGCGAGCGCGACCCGGTCGCCGTCGGGAGCCCGCTCGACCGCGAGGCAGACGGGGAGCGACCACCGCAGCCCGCTGGCGAGCCGCATGTCCTCGACGACGCCGAGGTAGTCGTCGCGGCCCATGAACCCCTCGAGCGGCGACAGCGCGCCGACCGCGAGCATGTCCAGGTCGGACACCTCGCGCGAGGTCAGCGTGACCCGCTCGAGTCCGTCGACGCCGTCCGGCCGGTCGCCGGTGCGGTCGACGAGCTGGCCGCCGTGCGGCCTGATCAGCCGCTCGGCTGCGGCGACCGCGCTCACGCCGCCACGCGCGCGTCGAGGAGGCCGAGCTCCTCGAGCCTCGAGAGCACGAACTCGGCGCTCTCCTCGGGGCTCTGCGACTCCGTGTCGACGACGATCTCGGCGTCGTCCGGCACCTCGTACGGGTCGTCGACGCCGGTGAAGCCCTTGATCTCGCCCGCGAAGGCCTTCGCGTACAGGCCGTTCACGTCCCGGCGCGCGCACTCCTCGACCGACGCCTTCACGAACACCTCGACGAACGACCCGAACTGCTCCACCATCGCACGAGCCTTCTTGCGCATCTCGCCGTAGGGCGAGATCGCCGCGCAGATGACGGTGCCGCCGTGGCGCGTCAGCCGGGAGGCGACCCAGCCGATCCGCTCGATGTTCGTGTCGCGATCCTCCTTCGAGAAGCCGAGGCCCTTCGAGAGGTGCGTCCGCACCGTGTCGCCGTCGAGGTACTCGACGATGTGGCCGCGCGCGTCCAGCGCGGGCCCGATTAGGTGGGCGATCGTGGACTTGCCCGAACCGGACAGGCCGGTGAACCAGATCGTGAAGCCGCCGCCGCGGGCGCGGTCCGACTCGGGGTGGTCGTGAGCGTAGATGTGCTGCGTCATGCCTTCCTTTCGTGGATCGGTTCGGTCAGGTGGATGCCGCATTCCAGCTTGTCGGAATCGGCCCAGCGGCCGGCCCGCTCCTCCTCGTCGGGCGTCGTCGGCCGTGTGCACGGGATGCAGCCGATCGAACGGTAGCCGCTGTCGTGCAGGGGGTTGTACGGGATCTCGTTGACGACGATGTATGCCCAGACGCGCTTCTCGTCCCAGTCGGCGAGCGGGTGGATCTTGAAGACGCCGTAGCGGTCCGACCATTGCACCTTCGGCGTGCCCGCCCGGCTCGGCGACTGGTCGCGCCGGATGCCCGAGATCCACGCCTCGTACGTCTCGAGCTTGCGGACGAGCGGGTCGACCTTGCGGATCTGGCAGCAGCGGTCGGGGTCCCGCTCCCACAGGTTCGGGCCCTCCGCGCGGTGCTGCTCCGCGATCGTCGGGATGTCGGGGCGGATCAGCTTCAGCCCGTAGCGCTCGACGAGGAGCTCGCGCGTCTCGTAGCTCTCCCGGAAGAACAGGTGCGTGTCGAGCTCGATCACGTCGATGTCGAGCCCGAGCTCGGAGACCATGTGCACGAGCACCGACGACTGCTTCTGCCACGAACAGGTCAGGCAGAGGTGGTCGCCGTACTCCTCGTACGCCCAGCGGATGACCTCCTCCGCGGACATGGCCTCGATCGCCGAGTCGGTGAGGCTCAGCACGCTCACACGGCGCTCCCCGGCAGCGACGGGGTGGGCTCCGCCTCGCGCAGCAGGATCTCGCGGAGCGTGTCCGCGCGCAGCCCGACGCGCAGCGTCTCGAGCGGGATCACCTCGTCCGGCGGGATGTTCCCGAGGTTCACGTCCGGGCCGAACTGCTTCACGAACCACGCCTGGGCGGACTTCGTCGGAGCCTCGAAGATCAGGTCCTGAACGTCGATCTCGTGGACGATCTCGTCGACGAGGCCGGTCCGCATCTCGCCCGTCGGCCGGAAGATCCCGGCGGTGCCGGTCTCGCGCGCCTCGGTGATGACCTTCCAGGCGCCGGCCTCGAGCTCCTCCTTGATCCACTCGACCCACTGGTACGGCGCGTAGACGACCTCCGCGTCCTTCGATCCGACCTCGGAGAGCACGGCGAAGTCCTCCGTGAACTCGGCAATCAGCTCGAGCTTGCGCTCGCGCGGGATCTCGATCGTGCCGTCGGAGATCTCGACATGGGAGAAACGCTGCTCGACGAGCCAGCGCTTGTACTCGTCGAGCTTGCCGCGCGCGTATGCGACCTCGAAGAGCGTCCCGCCGCAGACGACCGGCGTCTCGAACGACCGGTACAGCGCGATCTTCTTCTCGAGGTTCTGCGTGACGTACGACGTGCCCCAGCCGAGCTTGACGACGTCGACGAACTCGCCGGCGGTGTCGAACATCCCTTCGATGTCGCGGAGGTTGAGGCCCTTGTCGATGACGTGCGTGAGCCCACGCTCGCGCGGCTTCGGGCTCCGCGGCGGCAGGTCGAGGAAGCCGTTAGAGGCGTTCATAGAGGCCCTCCAGTCGTCGCTTTGCCTCTTCCTGGACGTCGTGGAAGAGCGAGTTGCCGTGCGAGTCGATGCCGACCCAGAGCGGGCCGAAGTCGCGGACGCGGAACTTCCAGAGGCACTCGGGCATCAGGTCCTCCCAGGCGACCTCCTCGATCTCTTCGATCTGCGTCGTCTCGAGCGCCGCGGCGCCGCCGACGATCGCGAAGTAGACCATGCCGAGCCGCCGCATCGGCTCGATCGCGTCGTCGGGCAGGCCGCCCTTGCCGCAGATCGCCCGGACGCCGTACCGCTCGCCGAGCGGCTCGGTGAAGCGGACCATCCGCGCGCTCGTCGTCGTCCCGATGCACATCGGCTCGTACGTGCCGTCGTCGCGCTTGCGGACGTTCGGCGCCGTGTGCAGGAGAAACCCGCCCGAGAGGTCGAGCGGCGGCTCCTGGCCGTGGTCGAAGATCCGGATCTGCGTCCGGTCGCGGATCCCGATGATGTGGCCGTCGACGGTGACGAGGTCGCCGGCCTTGAGCTCGCGGATCTCGTCCTCGGTGGTGGGAAACGTCATTCGCCGCTCGCTCAAGGCCTAGAACTCCCTGTCGTAGTCGATGCTGCCGTCGGCGGAGATGTGAGCCGAGGCCCGCCGCGCCGCCCAGCACTGGTAGTTCACCGCGACCGGGTTCAAGGTCATGTGCGTGTCGGCGTGCTCGACGTGAACCTGCAGAACCGTGACGTCGCCGCCCAGCCCCATGGGCCCGATGCCCGTAGCGTTCAGGAGCTCGAACAGCTCTTCCTCGAGCTTCTGCACCTCCGGGTCAGCGTTCTTGGTTCCTACAGGGCGTGCGATGGCTTCCTTGGCGAGGTACATCGCGTAGTCCGCCGAGCCGCCGATCCCGACGCCGACGATCCCGGGCGGGCACGGCTTGCCGCCGGCGCCGACGATCGAGTCGAGGACGAACTTCTTCACGCCCTTCACGCCGTCGGCGGGGACGCACATCTTCAGGAAGCTCATGTTCTCCGACCCCGAGCCCTTCGGGATGCACTTGACGTCGAGGCCGTCCCAGTCGGGCACGAAGTCCCAGTGCACGATCGGCAGGCGATGACCGGTGTTCGGGCCGGTGTTCTTCCGCGTGATCGTGTGCACCGTGTTCGAGCGCAGCGGATGCTCGAGCGTCGCGCGCTCGGTGCCGGTGCGGAGCGCCGCGTAGATCCGTGCCGGGTGGAGCGGGAAGCCCTCGCCGACGCGGCACGAGTAGACCGCGATGCCGGTGTCCTGGCAGACGAGGTTTCCAACCTCGTCTGCTACTTGGACATTTTTCAGGATTGTGTTGAGGACCCTCTTGCCGGTTTCGGACGTTTCCGTCTTCGCTGCGCTGGCGAGGGCGTCGCGGAGGTCCTGGGGAATGTCCTTGAGCGCCCAGACGTATAGGTGGGCCGCCGCATCCTCGACGACGCCCTGAAGGTCAATATCAACGGAAATTGTCATGACCTAGCCTTCTCGAAGGCTGCCCGACCCGCGCGCCGACCGAAGACGGTGCATTCGAGAAGGCTGTTCCCCATCATCCGGTTGCGCCCGTGGGTACCGCCTGCGATCTCTCCGCAGGCGAAGAGCCCTTCGAGCGTCGTCTCAGCGTGCTCGTCGATGACCAGGCCTCCGTTCTGGTAGTGCAGGACGGGATAGGTGAAGATCCGCTGGGCGAGCGGGTCGATGCCCGCGGCACGGTAGCGCCGCAGCATGTACGGCAGCGAGATCTCGGCGTCCTCCTCGCGGATCCGCGTCGTGTCGAGGTAGACGGCGGGTCGGCCGTCCGGCGTCTCGACGCCGCGGCCGGCCTCCACCTCCTGGAAGATCGCCTGGGAGACCGCGTCGCGCGGCCCGAGCGAGTCCGTGAACTCCTCGCCCTCGCCGTTCAGCAGGACCGCACCGTATGCGCGGGTCGTCTCCGGGATCGAGTACCCCTGCATGTTCTGCGGCCACGCGCCGCCGTTCGGGTGGTACTGGAGCGCGTCGAGGTCCCGGCCCTGCGCGCCGAGCGCGAGCGCGATCCTCGTCACCTCGCCGGTCGCGCCGGGATGGTTCGTCGAGAGCTCGCCGCGCTCCTGCGCCTCCCTGTAGCAGCGCCCGCCGGCCGCCAGGACGACCGTCGCAGCCTCGATCGTCTCGTCGCCGCAGCGGGCGCGCCAGCCGTTCTCGGTCGGTTCGAGCGCGGCGAGCGGCGACTTCGGGAACGTCCGGACGGTCGAGCTCTCGACCGCGTCGCGCAGCGCGCTCGTGATCGCGTGGCCGGTGCGGTCGCCGACCTGCAGGAGCCGGCGGCGGCTCGCGCCGCCGCAGCGCGCCAGCCGGTAGCCGCCGTTCTCGCGGGTGAACTCGACGTCGAGCTCCTCGAGCCAGTGGATCGCGCTCGCGGCCTCGCCGGTGAGGATCTCGACGAGCCGCCGGTCGGCGGTCTCGTGCGAGCTCTTCCAGACGTCCTCCGCGTGCTGCTCGGGCGAGTCGTCGTCGCCGAAGGCGGCCTGGATCCCGCCCTGGGCCTTCGCCGAGTTGCACGACTGGAGCGAGCCCTTGGTCGCGAGCGCCACCCGCGCGCCCGCGCGTTCGGCCGAGAGGGCGGCGGCGAGCCCGGACGCGCCGCTGCCGACGACGAGGACGTCGAACACGCGGGGCACCTTACCGTAATCGCGGAGATTAGTCCTCCTTATGCCTCACCAGATCGCACGGTAGAGCTCCGCGATCTCAGCGGCAGAGGCCGGGCGCGGGTTCGCCCTTGCCCCCGGGCGGACCGCCGCGCCCTCCGCGACGAGGGCGAGGTCGTCCGCGGGCACGCCGAGATCGCGCAGGCGCTCGAACCCGCCGAGCCGGGCGAGCTCTTCGCAGCGGCCGGCGGGATCGCCGGTCCCGAGCGCCCGGCCGAAGGCGGCGATCGCGTGCGGGACAGCCTCCTCGTTGAAGCGCAGCGCGGGCGGCAGGCAGAGCGCGTTCAGCGCGCCGTGCGGGAGCCCGTAGCGTCCTCCGAGCGCCTGGGCCATCGCATGCGCGAGCGCGAGCCCGGAGCCGCCGAGCGCCATGCCCGCGTGCATCGCGCCCTCGAGGAGGCGTGTCCGCGCCTCGAGGTCGTCCGGCTGCTCGAGGACGCGCGGGAGCCACGTCGCGACGAGCGGCGCGCCCGCGAGCGCCTGGTGGTCGGCCGCCTCGTTGTGGCCGCGCACGTACAGCGCCTCGGCGCAGTGCGCGAGCGCGTTCAAGGCCGTGCCGGCGGTCTCGTCGTGCGGCAGGCCGAGAGTGAGCTTCGGCTCGTAGACGACGCCGACCGTCTTCGCGCCGGTGCCTCCGCCCTTCGTCCGCTTCGCCTCGTCCCGGATTCCGAAGTACGGCGTCCACTCGGCGCCCGCGTAGGTCGTCGGGACGGCGACGAGCGGCAAGCCGGTCTCGGCCGAGACCGCCTTCGCCGTGTCGATCGCGCTGCCGCCGCCGAGCCCGATCAGACCGTCGGCCCGCCGCGCCGCCGAGACCGCGGCCCGCACGGTGTCGACCGGCGCGTGCGGTCTGACCCCGTCGTAGCGCCTCGCCGCCGGCACGTCGAGCTCGCGCCAGCGCTCGGTCGTCACGAGCAGGGCGCGGTCGACGCCCGCCTCGCGCAGGACCGCCGGCAGCGCGCCGAGGCCCCAGCGAACGATCACGGCACGCGCTCGCGCGCGTACGCGACGAACGCCTCGGCGGCGCGGCTCGTCGCGCGACCCGTCGAGCGGACGATCGAGACCTCGCGGGCCGGCTCCAGGCCCTCGACCCGCGCGACCGAGAGCGTCCCGGCGGCGAGCTCCGACTCGATCGCCGTGCGGGAGATGAAGGTGACGCCGTAGCCGGCGATCACCGCGCTCTTGACCGACTCCTGGAGGCCGAGCTCGAGGCGGACGTCGAAGTCGCGGAGCTGCGTCCCGGCGCGCCGGAGCTCGTCCTCGATGACGGCCCGCACGCCGGCGCCCTTCTGCATGACGATCAGCGGCTCCGTCCGGAGCTCGTGGAGCGCCAGCGTCCGGCCGGCGAAACGGTGACCTGCGGGGCAGGCGAGGACGACCTCGTCCCGGAAGAACGGCTCGAACGAGACCGAGCGTTGACGGCGGGCCGCGCCGACGACGCCGAGCTCGAGCTCGCGCCTGGCGACCGCTTCGACCACCCGTCTCGTATCGAGGACGGAGAGCGCGACCGTCAGCTCGGGATTGCGCTGCTGGAACTCGCAGAGTGTCAGCGCGAGCAGCGTCGCGCCCGGCCCTGTCGAGGCGCCGATCTCGAGCCGGCCGCGAAGCGTGCCGTCCTCGCCGTCGGCGACCTCCTCGATGAGCTGGCTCTCGAGCGCGAGCATCCGCTGCGCGCCCCGGTAGAGCCGGAACCCCGCCTCCGTCGGCGTCACGCGCCGGCCTGAGCGGTCGAGGAGCTGCACCCCGAGCCGCTTCTCGAGCGCCCTCACCTGCAGGCTCACGGCGGGTTGCGTCACGCCGAGCCGCTCTGCCGCCTGCGAGAAGCTCTCCCGCTCGACGACCGCGCAGAAGGCTGCGAGCTGTCGCGTGTCCATAAGCGATCCTCAGGTTAGCGAGCGCTGACCTGTGGATGATCTTATGGGCCTTGCTGCGACCGGCCGCCCCGAGCCGGACGGCCGGCTCGGCGGCCGGCGCCAGGGAATAGCATCCGCCAGGTGGTCGTGCCGACCCGTCCCCGCCCGAGCGACTCGTTCATCCTGCGCTTCTCGTCGCTCGCAGGCGCCGCGCCGCGCCGCGGCCTCGTCGATGTCGAGCTGCGCGCGCTCGACGTCCTCCTCTCCGCCTCGTTCCTCCTGCTCGCCCTGCCGCTGACGGCGCTGATCGCGATCGGCGTCCTCGTCACCAGCGGGGGGCCGATCCTCTACCGCGGCGAGCGCATCGGCCGCGGCGGCCGGGTCTTCACGATGGTCAAGTTCCGGACGCTCAGGGTCGGCGCGGAGAGCCGGCTCGGCCCGTACCTCGGCCCCGAGCTCGTCGAGCGCACGCACGCCGAGAGGACCTCGCTCGGCCGCTGGCTCCGCGCCGCGCAGCTCGACGAGATCCCGCAGCTCTGGAACGTCCTCCGCGGCGACATGAGCTTCGTCGGACCGCGACCGATCCGCCCGCGGTTCTTCGAGGAGTTGGCGGCCGAGCTTCCCGCGTACTGGCAGCGGCTCGTCGTCCGGCCGGGCCTGACCGGCCTCGCCCAGGTCCGCAAGGGCTACGAGACGTCGTGGGCGGAGAAGCTCGCGCACGACCTCGAGTACATCGCGGACCGCTCGGTCCGGCTCTACCTCCGCACGGTCGTCGCGACGGGCTGGCGCGTTCTTCGCCAGTCGCTGCGCGCTCTGGCCGGCCGAGCCTAGAGCGCCCGGAGCTCGTCGAGCTCGGCCGGGCCCAGGTCCCAGTCGGCCGCGGCCGCGTTCGCCCTGACCTGCTCGGCCGAGGTTGCCCCGGCGATCACGGACGCGACGCCCGGCTCGGAGGCGAGCCCGGCGATCGCGAGCTCGAGCAGGCTGCGGCCGCGCTCGGCGGCGAACCGGTCGAAGGCCTCGAGCCGGTCGAAGACGGCGTCGGTCAGGCGGTCGTCCCGGCCTTCGAGCCGCGTGCCGGCCGGTGCCGGCTCTCCCCGCCGGTACTTCCCGGTCAGGAGGCCGCTTGCGAGCGGGAAGTAGGGCACGAAGGCGAGCCCCAGGCGGCGCGCGGCGGGCAGGGCCTCGTCCTCTGCCGTGCGGTCGAGGAGGCTGTACTCGTTCTGGACCGCGACGAAGCGGGTCTCCGCCGGCGCCGCCTCCGCCTCGGCGAGCAGCGCTGCGTCGAAGTTCGAGCAGCCGGCGTAGCGGATCTTCCCCTCGCGGACGAGCCCGTCGAGCGCGCCGAGCGTCTCCGCGAGCGGCGTGACGCCGTCGGGACGGTGGTAGTAGTAAAGGTCGATCCGATCGGTGCCGAGGCGGCTGAGCGAGCCGTCGACGGAGCGGCGGACGTACTCGGGCGCGCCGCGGGCGCCGGCGCCGTCGCCCATGTCCATTCCGAACTTCGTCGCGAGCACGACGCGGTCCCACCGCCCGCGGAGCACCTCTCCGAGGAAGCGCTCGCTCTCGCCCCGGCCACCGTAGATGTCGGCGGTGTCCAGGAAGTTGATCCCTGCGTCGAGCGCGGCGTCCACGACTCGCCGCGTCTGCTCGAGGTCGACCCGCCAGCCGAAGTTGTTGCAGCCGAGCCCGACGCGCGAGACGCGCAGGTCGCTGCGGCCGAGGAGCTGGAGGCGCACGCGCCGAACGCTATCCGGCCCGGGGTTACAGTGGCGCGGTGTGCGGGATCTGCGGCATCGCGTCGGCGTCCGAGCCCGTCGACCCCGCACGGCTCGCGGCGATGAACGCGACGCTCGTCCACCGTGGCCCGGACAGCGAGGGCTCGATCGTCGACGGCACCGTCGGCCTGGCCGCGCGGCGGCTCTCGATCATCGACCTCGAGACGGGCGACCAGCCGATCGCGAACGAGGACGGCTCCGTCCACGTCGTCCAGAACGGCGAGATCTACAACTACCAGGAGCTGCGCGCCGAGCTCGAGGCGGCCGGCCATCGCTTCCGGACGCACGGCGACACGGAGGTTCTCGTCCACCTCTACGAGGAGGCCGGCGACCGGTTCGCGGCGCGGCTGCGCGGGATGTTCGCCGTCGCGATCTGGGATGCGCGCCGGCGGCGGCTCGTGCTCGCCCGGGACCGGTTCGGGATCAAGCCGCTCTACTACCGCGAGGAGGGCGACGGGCTTTCGTTCGCGTCGGAGCTGCGGGCGCTGCCGCGGAGCGAGATCGACCTCGACGCGCTCGAATGTTTTCTCGCGTTCAACTCGATCCCGGCGCCGTACTCGATCTTCCGCGGGACCCGGAAGCTGCCGCCCGGGCATCTGCTCGTGTGGGAGAGTGGCCGCGGGATCCGGCTCGCGCGGTTCGCCCGGCCTGCGCCGGCGGGCGAGTTGCGGCGCGAGCCCGGGGCCGTGCTCGCGGAGGAGCTCCGGGCGCGGCTCCGGGACTCCGTCCGCGCGCACCTCGTGAGCGACGTCCCGGTCGGCGTGCTCCTGTCCGGAGGCGTCGACTCGGCGGCGCTGGCCGCGCTGGCGGCGGCGGAGACGGGCGGCCGGCTGCGGACGTTCTCGATCGGCTTCGAGGAGCGTTCGTTCGACGAGCTCGCGGACGCGCGGCTCGTCGCGCAGCGGTACGGAACGGAGCACCGCGAGCTCGTGCTGCGCCCCGACGCGGCGCTGCTCCTGCCGGCACTGGCGGACGCTTTCGACGAGCCGTTTGCGGACTCGTCTGCGCTGCCGACGTACCTCGTCTCGCGCCTCGCCTCCGAGGACGTCAAGGTCGCGCTCTCGGGGGAAGGCGGCGACGAGCTGTTCGGCGGGTACTACACGTACGTCGCGGATCGGCTGGCGGAGCGGGTCGGCGGGCTGGCACGGCTGGCGCGGCCGCTCGTCGAGCTGCTGCCCAGCTCCGCAGCCAGGGCGAGCTTCGACTACCGGGCGAAGCGGTTCGTCCGCGCCGCGCACCTGCCGCCGCTCGAGCGGCACCACGCGTGGAAGGAGATCTTCTCCGCCGCCGGTCGGGCGGAGCTCACCGGGCGTCGGGGCGCGTTCGACCCGGTCGACGTGCTCCGCGCGCGCTTCGCCGAAACGGAGGGCGCCGCGTTGCTCGCCCGGCTCCAGGACGTCGATCTCGGGCTGTACCTCGTCGACGACCTGCTCGTGAAGACCGACCGCGCGTCGATGGCGCACTCGCTCGAAGCGCGCGTGCCGTACCTCGATCCGCTCGTGTCCGGGTTCGCCCTGGCGCTGCCGGACGACCGGAAGGTGCGCGGCTTCCGGAAGAAGGTGCTCCTGCGGAGCGCCGTCGCGCCGCTCCTGCCCGAGCGGATCGTGAACGGTCGCAAGCGCGGGTTCTCGATCCCGGCCGCCGCCTGGCTGCGCGGCGAGCTCGAGCCGTTCGCGCGGGAGACGCTCGCCGCGTCGACGCTGCGCCGCCAGGGCTTCTTCTCACCTGACGCCGTCGGCCGTATCCTCGACGACCACGTCTCGGGGCGCGAGGATCTCTCTCGGCAGCTGTGGGGTCTCCTCGCGTTCACGCTGTGGTACGAGCGGCACGTCGAGCGCGCCCCCGCGCTCGGGGACGTCCGCTTGCCGGAGGTGCTGGCCGAGCGGTGAAGGGCGCGTCTACGTCTCACGCGCGTGAGTCTGTCCCCCCGGGGCGCCTTCGGCGCCCTTCCCCCCGCTTTGAGCGTAGTGTCGAATGTGTGACGCGTGTGAAACGGAAGCGTGCCAAGAGCGTGACGATCCGTCCCCAGACAGTCGCGGGCGCCGCACGGCCGTCCGGGGCGACAGCGCGAGCGGGGTAGTCCGTCCGCGTCTGGGTCGACATGACGGCGAGCGCGCACGTGCTCGTCTTCCGGCCGCTCATCGCGCTTCTGCGGCACGACGGCCACGACGTGGAGATCACCGCGCGCGAGTACGCGCAGACGCTCGAACTCCTGCGCCTGCACGCGCTCGAGGCCGAGGTCATCGGCAGGCACGGGGGCCGCTCGCGGGTCGGCAAGGGGCGCGCGATGACCTCCCGGCTCCGTGCGCTCCGGAACTGGGCGCGGCGACGTTCGTTCGACCTCGCGCTCGCGCACGGGTCGCACGAGCTGACGATGACCGCGCGCCGGCTCGGAATCCCGAGCGCGACGACGTTCGACTACGAGTTCGCCTGGCTCCAGCACCAGCTCGGTTGCCGGGCGGCGACACGGGTCGTCGTGCCCGACGCGATCCCGCAGGAGCGCCTCGCCGGCTACGGCGCCCGCCCGCCGAAGCTGCTGCAGTACCCCGGCCTCAAGGAGGAGTACTACCTCTCCGACTTCGAGCCGGACGCCGGCGTTCTCGACGCGTGGGAGATCGACCCCGGGCGCACGCTCGTCGTCGTCCGAACGCCGCCCGACGTCTCGCTCTACCACCGGCGCTCGAACCCGCTCTTCCCGCAGGTGCTCGAGTTCCTCGGCGGCCACGAGGGCGTGCACGCGATCGTCCTGCCCCGGACGCACGAGCAGCGCGACTTCGTCCGCGGGCTCGCGTACCCGTCGGTGATCGTTCCGGAGCACGCGGTCGACGCGCAGAGCCTGATCGCCGTGGCCGACGTCGTCGTGTCGGCCGGCGGCACGATGAACCGCGAGGCCGCGGCGCTCGGCGTCCCGGTCTACACGACGTACGGCGGGCGGCTGGGCGGCGTCGACGAGGCGCTGATCCGCGCCGGCCGGCTCGTACCGCTGACCGACCCTCGCGCCCTCGACCTGCGCAAGCGCGGCGACCGCGCGTTCGAGCGCGTGCGCCGCGACCCGCGAGAGCTGCTCGACCTGCTCCTCTCGGCGCTCGGCTCCTAGCCGGCCGCGGCGAGCACGGCGAGCACCTCCTCGCCGTAGCGCTCGAGCTTCGCCGGGCCGACGCCCTGCACCCCCGCGAGCTCGCGGAGGCTTCGGGGCCGGCGAGCGGCGATCTCCTCGAGCGTCGAGTTGTGGAAGACGACGTAGGCCGGCACGTCGTCGGCCCGCGAGCGTTCGAGCCGCCAGGCCTTGAGCGCCGCCACCGACGCGGGCGAGTCGAGCTCGGGGTTCGTCCGCCCGGGCGCCCGCGCCTCCGCACCGAGCTCGGCGAGGAACCGGCTCGGCTGCCGCGTCCAGGTGATCGCGAGTCCGTGCTTCGCGCGCGTGATGCCGACGTAGAGGAGCCGGCGTTCCTCCTCGAGCTCCTCGGCCGCCCGGGCCTGACGGCTCGGCAGCTCCTTCTCCTCCAGCCGCGGCAGCAGGACGTGCTCGAACTCGAGCCCCTTCGCCGCGTGATACGTCAGGAGGTGGACGCCTCGCCCTTCCTGGCCGCCCGTTCCGAACCGGCGCTCGAGCTCGTCGCGGAAGGCTGCGACCGTCGCCGGCTGCAGCGACTCCGCGAGCTCGACGAGGCGGCCGAGGTCGCTCTGGCGGGTGAGCTCGCGGTCGCCGAGCCTCTCCGGAAGCTGCTCGAGCCAGCCGTGCGAGACGGCGAGCTCCCGGACCTGCGCGGCGATCGGGCGGCCGTCGCGCAGACGTCTGAGCACGAACCGGGCTGCCTCGCGTGTCAGGAGCGACGCGCCCTGCGACGGGATGCCGGCTTCGTGGAGCACCTGCTCGAACTCGGCGAGGCGCGCGTTCGTCCGGCAGAGGATCGCGATCTCCTCGAGCGGGCACGGCTCCGCGCGGATCCGTTCGACGATGAACGTCGCCTCGTCGTCGGCCGTCGCGAATCGCCGCAGGACCGGCGCCGGCCCGTCCGGCAGCGCCGTCCGCAGCTGCGGCGCGAGCCGGCCCGCGAGCGCCAGCACCTGCGGCGTCGAGCGGTAGTTCTCCTCGAGGCGCACGACCTGCGCGCGCTCCGCGAACTCGAGGAGGTACCGCGGAGTCGCGCCGGTGAAGCCGTAGATCGCCTGGTTGTCGTCGCCGACCGCGCACACCTCGTGGCGGCCGCCGAGCCAGCGCTCGAGCAGCGTCTGCTGGAGGAGGTTCACGTCCTGGTACTCGTCGACCGTGAACGCCTGGTAGCGGTCACGGAAGGTCTCGGCCGCATGCTCGTCGTTCTCGAACAGTCGGATTGCAAGCTCGAGCAGGTCCTCGAAGTCGATGAAACCGTTCGCGCGCTTGGTCTGGTCGTAGCGCTTGAAGACGCGGGCCATCAGGTCGGACGGAATCGGCGGCACGTGGTCGTCGAGGGCGCCGAGGTAGTCGTCCGGGCCGATGCGCCGATTTCGCGCCCATTCGATCTCCGTTGCCAGGTCGCCCGCAGCGCGGAACTTGAACGCGCCCGGGAGCGAGCGCGCGATCGATCCGAGGATCAGCGCCTTCGACGGGAGGATCCGCCCGATGGCGTCCGGGTCGAAGTAGCGCAGCTGCGCGAGCGCGGCGGAGTGGAACGTCCGCGCCTGGACGCCCACGGCACCGAGCGAGACGAGGCGGGCGCGGAGCTCGCCGGCGGCCTTGTCCGTGAAGGTCACGGCGAGGATCCCGGTCGGCCGGAACGCGCGGGAGGCGACCTGGTTCGCGATCCGGCGCGTGATCGCGGTCGTCTTCCCGGTTCCCGCCCCGGCGAGGATGCAGACGGGTCCGCGCACGAGCTCGGCCGCGCGGCGTTGCTCGGGGTTCAGCCCGTCGAGGATGCGGTCCGGGTCGATCGGACCACCTTACGCGGGCTGCAGGACGGGATTGTGTCGACTTCGTGTCAGGGCGAGTCGACGCTCGCCCACACGTAGCCGCCGCCTGCGACGACGTCAGCCGGCGGGTTGCCGAGCGGCATCCTTCGGACGACGCGGCCCGTTCGCGGGGAAAGCTCGAGGAGCGAGCGCGTCGCGGCGTTCGCGACCCAGACGCCGCCCTCGCCAGCGGCGACGGCAACGGGCGAACCGCCGACCCGGAGCGAATGCACGCCTGGCGCGCGGCCTCGCGTGATCGGGATCCGGGAGACGGTGCCGTCTCCCGCGTTCGCGACCCAGACGGCGCCGTAGCCGATGGCGATGGCGACCGGCCGTACGCCGACCGCGAGCCGGCGCACCGGTTCGAGCGTCGACGGATCGACTCCGACGACCAGGTTCTGCGCGGCGTCGGCGACCCAGACGATGCCGGCGCCGTAGGCGATCGCCGAGAGGTGGGGGACGACCTTCGGCGAGGTCGACGTCAGGAGGCCGGCGCGGCGCGCGAACGGCGTGACGCGGCGTGTCTCCGGGTCGATGCGATACGCGCTCGGCAAGAGGAAGCAGGCGAGCCAGAGGCTGCCGCCGCCGGCGGCGAGGCTCGCCTGCGGACCGCCGCAGCCCGGAACGGCCACCTTCGTGTCGGACACGTCGTCGACCTTCGGGTCGATCCGGAGCAGCCTCCCCTGCGGCCCGTTCACGATCCAGACTGCGCGGGCCGCAGCGGCGAGGTCGCTCGGGTACGCGTCGTGCTCGAGCGGGATCGTTCCGGCGGGCTGGCCCGTCCTCGCGTCGATCCGCGACACGGTCCTGTCGCTCGTGTTCGCCACCCAGAGCGAATCCGACGCGAGCGTCAGCGCCCGCGGCTCGGCGCCGACGTCGATCTTCGCGGGGATGCGGCCGTTCTTCGGATCGACCGCGGCCACGGAGTTCCCCTGGACGTGCGAGCCGCTGCCGCCCGAGCCGATCGCGAGGTTGAGCGCGGCGGCGAGGACGCCGACGAGGACGACGGCGGCCGCGACGAACCCGGCTCGCCGCCGCGCCGCATGCGCTCCAGGCGGCAGCGGCGGGCGAAGGACTTGCGCGCCGGCGTCGACGCTGTCGCGCGCCTCGGTGCGCCGGGGGCCCACGGGGCGACGCTAGCAGGCGGCTCGCGCGGGTCGGCCGGACTGCGGCTCGCCGCGCCGGTGTGTGCACGAGTTTTTCCGCACTTGGCACGGTCCGGTGCAAGACGTGTCACGTGTTCGCCGGTACCGTCGACGCCGGGTGGCGGGTGGAGCTTCTCTTCCCCACCCAGGGTGGGGAAGTGGGGGTGTTGCCGCAGAGGATGGGAAGTTGAGCGACGTCGCAGGCGGCAGAAGCATCGCCACGACAAGGTGCCGCGGCCCGCCGGCCCGGCGGTATGCCGGCCTCAGCCCTGCCGCGCCTGCGCGGGGGCCGCGGCATAGCGCGGCCCCTGCACCATCGCGCCGAGCCGGGCGACGAGCTCGAGCTTGTCGCCGGCCTCGACGAACCGCTCGAGCTCGGCGAGCTCGTCTTCCAGCCACGACGGATCGATGCTCTGGTGCCGGACGAGGTTGATCTTCCTGTGGTGCGTCGGCGAGACGAGCTCGCTGTCCGACCACAGCTCCTCGTGCAGCTTCTCGCCCGGCCGGGCGCCCACGAACTCGATCGCGATGTCGCGCCGCGGCTCCTTCCCCGAGAGCCGGATCATCTTCTCGGCCAGGTCGACGATCCTGACCGGCTCGCCCATGTCGAGGACGAACACCTCGCCGTGGCCGCCGATCGCGCCGGCCTGGACGATCAGCGAGACGGCCTCCGGAATCGTCATGAAGTACCGCGTCATCTCCGGATGCGTCACCGTCACGGGCCCGCCGCGCTCGATCTGCCGCCGGAAGATCGGGATGACGCTTCCGGACGAGCCGAGGACGTTGCCGAAGCGAACGGCGACGAACCGCGTCGCAATCTCGTCGCGGGCGCCGTAGCTCTCGACGATCCACTCGCAGACGCGCTTCGACTGACCCATCACGGTCTTCGGGTTCACGGCCTTGTCGGTCGAGACGAGGACGAACCGCGTCGCGTTGAACTCGACCGCGACCTCGGCGATCGTCCTCGTTGCGAGCGCGTTGTTGCGGACGGACTCGAGCGGGTTGGCCTCCATCAGCGGCACGTGCTTGTACGCCGCCGCGTGGAAGACAACGGACGGCCGGTAGCTCTCGAAGACCTGCCGCATCTTCACCCGGTTGCCCGCGTCGCCGAGGATCGCGTAGGCGGCCGTGAAGCCCCGCTCGTCCTTGAGCTCGCGCTCGATCTCGAACAGCGGCGTCTCCGCATGGTCGACGAGGACGAGCCGCTGGCAGCCGGTGCGGGCGATCTGCCGGCAGAGCTCCGAGCCGATCGAGCCGCCGGCGCCCGTCACGAGGACGACGGCGTTCTCGAGGTACGTCGCGATCTCGCTCAGCTCGACGCGGACAGGCTCGCGGCCGAGCACGTCTTCGACGGCGACCGGGCGGATCTGCCTCGCGAGGTTCTCGTCGCCGGAGAGGAGCTGGTGGAGGCCCGGCAGCGTCTTCACGGCGACGCCTCGCTTCCGCCCGGCTTCGACGATCCGCTGGCGCAGCTCGCCGGATGCGGACGGGATCGCGATCAGGAGCTCGTCCGGCTTCTGCTCGCTGAGGATGTGCGGCAGCTCGTCGATGCCGCCCATGACCCGCACGCCGTCGATCCGCGAGTGACGGAGCGCCCGGTTGTCGTCCACGAACCCGATCGGGCTGTAGCCGAGCTGCGGCGAGCGGCGGAGCTCCTTGACGATCAGCTGGCCCGCGTCGCCGGCGCCGACGACGATCACCTCGCGTCCGCGCGCGACGATCCCGCGCGCGGCCGGCCGCTCCATCACCGTCCGTGCGAGCAGCCGCGCGCCCGCGACGAACGCGAGCAAGAGCAGCCAGTCCATGATCGCGACGGACCGCGGCAGCCGGATCGGCTGGACGGGCGCCCAGAAGTAGACGGTCACGCTGGCGACGAGGCACGCAACCGTGACGCCGCGCGCCGCGGCCCACATGTCGCGCGTCGACACATAGCGCCACCAGCGGTTGTAGAAGCCGAAAAGGATGAAGACGAGCAGCTGGATCCCGAGGACGACGAGGATCGTCCGGTTCAGCAGCGTGTGGTAGTAGATCGGGATCTTCGGGCTGTCGAAGCGCAGCCGGAACGCGAGGTACCACGCGGCGACGATCAGCCCGGCATCGACGACGAGCTGCCAGAAGCGGTGCCGGTTGATCGGATTCCAGCGGTGCATCCGCGGCACCCGGCTCAGGCGACCGTGACCGCTCGGAGGGCCCCGACGACCTGCTCCTGCTGCTCCGCCGTGATTCCCGCGAAGAGCGGCAGGCAGAGGTTCTCGCGCGACGCGCGCTCGGTCTCCGGCAGGCTCCCGTCCCGGTAGCCGAGGTAGGAGAGCGCCGGCTGCAGGTGGAGCGGCGTCGCGTAGTGGACCGCGTGGCCGATGCCGCCGCCGGCGAGCGCCTCGCGCAGCCGGTCGCGTGCGGACGAGCGGACGCAGTACATGTGGTACACGTGACCCGGCTCGTCGGCCGGCAGCTCGCACAGCTCGCCGAGGCCGAGCTCGACGTAGCGCGCGGCAGCCTCCCGCCGCTGCGCGTTCCAGTCGTCGAGGTGCGGGAGGAAGACCCGCAGCGCCGCGGCCTGCAGCTCGTCGAGCCGCGAGTTGACGCCGAGGTACTCGAAGACCTGCTTGTCCTTCGAGCCGTGGAAGTGGAGGCGCCAGATCCGGTCGGCGAGCTCCTCGTCGTCGGTCGCGACGAGCCCGCCGTCACCGAGCGCCGGCAGGTTCTTCGTCGGGAAGAAGCTGAACGTCGTCGCAACGCCCGTCTTCGCGATGCCCGCGGCGCCGAACGCCTGCGCGGCGTCCTCGATCACCGGCACGCCGAGCTCACCCAGCTCGCGCGGCGCCGGCCGGCCGAAGAGGTGCACGGCCACGATCGCCTTCGTCCTCGGCGTGATCCGCGCGGCGACCTCCTCGGGATCGAGGTTGAGCGTCTCCGGGTCGATGTCGGCGAACACCGGCGTCACGCCGACACGCGCGAACGGCTCGACCGTCGCGTAGAACGTGAACGCGGGGCAGATCACCTCGTCGCCGGGTCGGAGGCGCAGCGCGTCGGCGACGAGCGAGAGGGCATCGGTTCCGTTGCCGACGCCGATCGTCCGCGCGACGCCGAGGTACGCGGCTGCCTCCTCCTCGAAGGCGCGGACGTTCGGGCCGAGGATGAACCGGCCCGAGTCGACGACCTCCGCGAGCCGCGACTTCAGCTCCGGCAGGAGCCCGCGGTACTGGGCCTGGATGTCGAGATGCGGGACGGTCATCTCAAGCGTTGCGAGCGAGCCGAGCTGCCCGCCGGCGCAGGAGGACGTACGCGGCGACCGCGACGATTCCCGCGCCGATCGCAACGTACACGTAGTCGAGGTCGTGGTGGAGCTTCGAGTAGCTGGACCCGACCGCCCAGCCGCCGCCTGCGAGGCCGAAGCAGAAGCCGGCGCAGCCGAGCGCCGCGAGCGGGAGGAAGCGGGCGAGCGGGAGGCGCACGATCCCGGCCGGAATCGCGACGAACGAGCGCAGGCCCGGCGCGAGGAAGCCCAGCGGGACGGCGGCGAGCTCGTAGCGCTCGAGCCGGCGTTCCGCCCGGTCGAGCCGTTCCGGCGTGACGTGGAGCCACCGGCCGTGCCGCTCGAGCAGCGGCCGACCGCCGTAGACGCCGATCAGCCAGCCGGCGGCTGCGCCGACGACGTTGCCCGCGAGCCCTGCCAGCGCGACCGCGACGTAGACCCAGACGGCGGTCGACACGCGGTTCCCGAAGACGGTCACGTGCCCGCTCGCCGCCAGCGAGCCGCCGTAGATCATCACGAGCTCGCTCGCGGCCGGGACGACCGCGGCGGCGACCATCAGCCCGAAGATCGCGTAGATGCCGTGGTCGCCGACGAACGACGTGATCGAGGCGACCAGCACCGGGCGAGCTTACCGGGGGTTCGCCACGCGCTGGACGTCGAAGGCCTGCGTCAGGTCGACCGTCCCGAGCTCGTTCGTCGCGATCGCGCGGGCGACGTAGCGGCCGGAATAGACCGCCGTGCCCGCGTCGGTCAGACCGTCCCAGGCGACGTCGAGCTCGCCCGGCGCAGCCTGCTGGTTCGTCGCGATCGTGCGGACGACGACGCCGGCCTGCGTCTCGATCCGCAGCGTGACGGACGCGGGATGGACGAGCGTGAAGGCAACCACGGCCCGGGGACCCGTTCGCGGAACGGTCAGCGGCGTGCCGAGGGCGCGCGGCGCGCCGAGGGTCAGGTTCAGCGAGAAGTCCTGCTCCACGGCCGACGCGCGGCCGAGGTCGTCGGTCGCGTTGACGACGAAGCGGTAGGCGCCCTCGACGTCCGGCGTGCCGTCGCTCTTCAGGCCGGTGAACTCGAAGGGGTAGGTTCCGGGCTGCTGCGGGCCGGCGAAGCTGAAGCGCTGCGCGCCGTCCGGGCCGACGAGGCTGACGGAGACGGTCGACGTGCGCACGAGCTTGTACGAGAGCTCCTCCTTGTCGGCGACCGCGTCGCCGTTCGGCGAGATCGCGGGGTCGCTCGGCGCAGCCGCGTAGACGCCCGCGTACTCGAAGAGGAGCGCGTCCGAGATCGGCTGCTCCGCCCCGGCCGACGGCCGGCTGAGCAGCTGGCCGTCGAACGCCATCGCCACGGGAGCCCCGGGCCCGAGCGCCATGCCGGTGACGGCTCCGAGCCTCACGAGCGCCTGGCCGAGCTCGAAGTTCGTCATCCCGGTGCTGTAGCCGGGCTGGCCTCCGTCGACGGCGACGAGGACGATGCGGCCGTCGCCCAGCTGGCCCACCGCGGCGCGCGGCGCGCGGCTGAGCAGCTGCTCGGTCGTGAAGAGCTCGTTCGCGCGGAAGACGGCCCGGCCGTTCCGGACGACCACCGGGCCGCCGCCGATCGCGCCGACGACGCCGTTCCAGTCCGGCTTCAGGGTGGGACGGACGACGATCGTCTGGCCGGCGGGCGCCTCCTGTGCGAGCTTCAGCGCGGCCGTCCCGCGCGCGACGATGACTGCGCCTCCGGGCGGGAGCCCCACGGGCACGTCCTGCACGACCTGCGAGACGGCCCCGACCGCCGCCTGGTTCTGCGCGAGCTTCGTGAAGGACGAGAGGACGACCGCGACCGACGAGCCCGGCACGGTGGGCGTCGGGCCGCCCCAGGCCGGTGTGAAGAGGGCGACGCCGTTCGGCTGCGGCGCGTCGTTCAGCTGCGTGATCGCCCGCCGCTGGCCCGATCCCTGCCACGTCGCGAGCAGCTGCACGCGGGCGACGAGCAGGTTGCCCGCCGAGTCGATGCCGAGGCTCGACCTCGTCCGTACAGGCGGGTGCTCGAGCGCGCCGCCGCGCATCAGCATCCCCGTCGGCGAGCCCGTCTGCGCGTTGAAGAGGTCGCCGTTGACGCCCGCGACGGTGGCGCCCGCCGCGAGCCGGCTCTCGAGCCCCGTGAGCGGCTCCGTCCCGACGATGCCGTCGTTCGAGAGCACCGGCTGGAGGCTCCAGAGACCGCCCGGCCGCGGACCGACGAGGACGTTGAGGACGACCGGCCCGTGCGTCGTGAACTGGATCTGGCGGTCGTACGTCAGCCCCGGCAGGAGCTGGCGCTGGGCCCCGGCCGGCGGCACGGCGGCAGCCGCCGCGAGCAGGCCCGCGATGAGAAGACGGCGCAGCACGACCCGCTGCCAGGGTAGCTCCCGCCCCGGCCGGCCCGGAACGCGTCCCGCAGGACGGGTGCTGCCCGGAGCTCGTTTCTGGCAAGGTAGGCGCGCGTGACCGGCGGCGGCTCGTCGATCCCGGAGGTGCAGCGGCTGCTGGCGGCGCTCGCGGCGTCGAAGCCGGGCGGCCGGATCGCCGAGGCAGGCACCGCGTTCGGCGAAGGCGCGCTCGCGATCGCCGCCGCCCTCCCGCCGGACGCGAGCTTCGTCACCGTCGAGGCCGACGCCGACCGGTACGAACAGGCGCGCGAGACCCTCGCCGGCACGCGCGCCGAGGTCGTCCACGGTCGCTGGGAGGAGGTCCTGCCGCCGCGCGCGCCGTTCGACCTCCTCTTCTTCGACGGTGGCACCCGCGACGCCACGCTCACGCTCGCGATCGACCTGCTCGCGCCCGGCGGCATGCTCGTGAAGGACGACCTGACGCCCGGCCGGTCGACGCGGGGCGACTCAGTCCGCGAGGCCTTCCTCGAGGACGCGCGGCTCGTCTCGGTCGAGCTCCTGACGACGCCCGCCAGCGCCGCGATCGTCGCAGTGCGCCGGTCGTAGCACCGATCGCGCTAGGCTCGCGCAACGCCAAACGAAGGAGGGGCCGTGATCCGCGTCTTCGTCCTCTACGAGGCCGAGCCCGATCCCGATCGGTACGCGCAGCACGTCGAGCTCTGCCGCCGGATCCCCGCGCTCGCATTCCGGCACGGGAAGGTGCTGCGAACGCTCCACGGCGAGCCGGAGTGGCGCTACTACGCCGAGTTCGAGTTCGCCGACCTGGCCTCGTTCCAGGCCGTCGCCGGCAGCGAGGAGTTCCGCGCGACCGGAAAGGACGCGGCCGAGATGGGCATCCCGCACAGCGTCTACCTCGCCGAGATCGAGTGAGCGAGCCGTCCGCGCCGCGCCCGCTTCCACCCGAGGAGCTCGGCTTCGAGCGGATCGTCTACGAGAAGGCGCCGCCGCGCGCGACGATCCGCTTCAACCGACCCGAGCGCCTGAACGCCTTCGACTTCCTCACGCTCCGCGAGCTCGCGCGCGCCGCCGAAGACGCCTCGTGGGACGACGAGATCCGCGCCGTCGTCCTCACCGGCACCGGCCGCGCGTTCTGCGTCGGCGCCGACCTGAAGGAGTGGTCTGCCGGCTACCTCGGGAATCCGAAGGAGTACTGGAAGTGGTTCGGCGCCTTCAAGGACGCGCACGACCGGCTCCGCGAGATCGGGAAGCCGACCGTCGCGCGGATCAACGGGATTTGCGTCGGCGGCGGAAACGAGTTCCAGATGGCGTGCGACCTCGCGGTGATGGTCGACGACGCCTTCATCCGCCACGTCGGGCCGGAGCACGGCTCGGTCCCGGCGGGCGGCGCGACGCAGTGGCTCCCGATCATGGTCGGAGACCGCCGCGCGCGCGAGATCCTGATGCTGTGCGAGGAGATCCCGGCGCGCCGGGCCGCCGAGTGGGGTCTCGTCAACCGGGCCGTGCCTGCGGCCGAGCTCGACGCGACCGTCGACGCCCTGGTCGAGAGCCTCGTACGCAAGCTCCCGCAGACGCTCAGGTACACCAAGCAGCAGCTGAACTGGTGGCGCGACATCTCGTGGCACGAGACGGTCGGCCACGCGCGCGACTGGCTCGCGCTCTCGATGCTCGGCGAGGAAGCGCAGAGCGCGGTGCGCGCGTTCGTCGAACGAAGGGGTGATTCGTGATCGCCGTCGCGCTCGCCACCGTCGCGCTCGCCGGCACGCCCGGCCGTGCGTGCCCACCAATCACCGTCTGGGTCACCGGATCCGGCGCGTTTACCTATGACGTGCGCATCGGACGGGGCGCAATCGCTTGCGTCGACGCGAGGAGCGTGCTCCGCCGCTACGTCTTCGCCGCCGTGGCGCCGGGCGGCTGGGTCTGTTTCCGCGGTCACTCGGCTGACCTCTGGGCCGCTGCCTGCTCGAAGGGAGGCGCTGTCGTTCGCGCATATGGGCCACGAAGGGAGCGGAGCCCGTGGCGGATTGCCGCGGCGCGCCTGCTGATGCCAGTCCTCGCACCCGAGCCGCCGCCGGTCGAACTGAGGCTTTCGTACGTTCGACCCCAACAGATCGACCACTGTGGCGCGGCGAAGGAGCAGCTCACGGCCGACTACGCTCAGGGAAAGAGGGAGCTGTATGTCATCGAGGGGCGGCCACGCCTCTGCGCAGATGCCGTCGACGCTCGCGTTGCCGGCAGGCCGCTCGTCCAGGGCGTCCACGCAGTGCTCTACGAGGTCTGCGACCCTGTGGGCTGCGGACGTGCGGCAGGCCCGGAGGTACTCCTCCTCCGGCTACACGGAGTCCAGGTCGGGCTCCGGACGACGGGGATCGGCGAGTCGGACCTGCTCGCGATCGCTGCGACGCTCCGGATCGTGCTCGCGTGACCGAGCCGCTGGTCCTCGTCGAGCGCGCGGAGCCGATCGCGGTCGTGCTCCTGAACCGGCCGAAGCAGCTGAACGCGCTCTCGGACGAGCTGATGGACGAGCTCGTCACGGCGCTGCGCGAGCTCGACGCCGACCCCGAGGTCCGCTGCATCGTCCTCGGCGGCTCGGAGCGCGCGTTCGCCGCCGGCGCGGACATCGGGCAGCTGGCGCAGATGAGCGCGGTCGAGGTCTACTACCAGCGCCGGATCGAGCGCTGGGACGCGATCCGCGAGCTCTGGACGCCGCTCGTCGCCGCCGTCTCGGGCTACTGCCTCGGCGGCGGCTGCGAGCTCGCGATGTCGTGCGACCTGATCGTCGCGTCGGAGACGGCCGTGTTCGGCCAGCCGGAGACGGGGGTCGGGATCATCCCCGGCGCCGGCGGGACCCAGCGGCTCACGCGCGCGGTCGGAAAGGCGCTCGCGATGGACGTGATCCTGAGCGGTCGCCGCCTCGCCGCGCGCGAGGCGCTCCAGGCCGGGCTCGTCGCCCGTGTCGTCGCGCGCGAGGCGTGGCTCGACGAGGCGAGGCGCGTCGCGCTCGACATCGCCTCGAATGCGCCCGTCGCGACCCGGCTCGCGAAGGAGGCCGTCGACCGCGCGTTCGAGGGCAGCCTGTCCCTCGGGCTCGACTACGAGCGACGCGCGGTCAACCTCGCGTTCGCCTCGGAGGACGCGAAGGAGGGGCTCACGGCCTTCCTCGAGAAGAGGACGCCTGAGTTCCACGGGCGCTGAAGGCGCGTCACAATCAGAGAATGGCCTTGAGGAACCTGTTCCGTGCGGAGACGGCCGGATCGGCGGTGCGGCGCGTGCTCGTGGCGACCGACCGCTCGGAGACGGCGGAGCACGCCGTACGCTGGGCCGCCGAGATGGCGGAGCGCTACGAGGCGGAGCTGCTGCTCGTCCAGATCGTCGTGCCGCCGGCGCAGCCCGACCCCGTCGTGGGCGAGAACCTCGCCCGGCACGCCAGCGACCTCGCCGGCGAGCGCGGCCGGGCCGTCGTCGCGATCCACGAGGACCCGGCGCGCGCGATCGTCAAGGCGGCGGAGGAGGAGGACGTCGACGTGGTCGTCGTCGGCAACGTCGGCATGAGCGGGCGCAAGGAGTTCCTGCTCGGCAACGTGCCGAACCGCGTCTCCCACCTCACGCGCCGGACGTGCGTGATCGTCAACACGATGCAGCAGGTCGAGAGCGAGAAGAAGCGGAGGTTCAGGCGGTGACGGCGCAGGACGTCGAGGGGCGGCTGCTCGGCCGCGCGGTCCGGATCGGCGCGATCGTCGCGAAGTACGGCCTCCGCGACCGCGGCGACAAGGACATCCGCGAGCGCGCCCGCAACCTGCGCATGGCGCTCGAGGAGCTCGGGCCGACGTTCGCGAAGCTCGGCCAGATCCTGTCGACGCGGCCGGACCTGCTCCCGCCCGAGTTCATCGCCGAGCTGTCCTCGCTCCAGGACCAGGTGCCGCCGCTGACCGAAGCCCAGGTCGTGTCGGTGATGGAGGAAGAGCTGGGCGTCCCGTGGGAGGACGTCTTCGAGCAGATCGATCCGGTGCCGCTCGCCGCGGGCACGATCGGCCAGGTCCACCGGGCGACGCTCGAGAGCGGCGAGCCCGTCGTCGTCAAGGTGCAGCGGCCGGGTGCGCAGGACGAGATCATGCGCGACCTCGGGCTGCTCGAGCTCTTCGCCGAGAAGACGGAGGGCCGCGACGAGCTGCTGCGCGTCGTCGACGTGCCCGCGGTGACCGGGCACCTCGCCGACTCGCTCCGGCGCGAGCTCGACTTCGGCCAGGAGGCGGCGAACATCGGCCGGCTCGGCGAGGTGCTGAAGCCGTACCCGCTGCTCGGGGTGCCGACGGTCTTCGAGCAGCTCTCGACGTCGCGGCTGCTCGTGCTCGGCTTCATCGACGGTGTGCCGGTGCGCCAGGCGCCGGACGTGCCCGAGCGCAAGGAGGCCGCCCGGCAGCTGATCGAGTCGTACTACCGTCAGATCCTCACCGACGGCTTCTTCCACGCCGACCCGCACCCCGGCAACCTGCTCTGGTCGGAGGGGAAGGTCTACTTCCTGGACTGCGGCATGGTCGGCGAGGTCGAGCCGCGGATCCGCGAGCTGATGCTCCTGCTCGTGATGGCCTTCTGGCAGGAGGACGACCGGTTCCTCGCAGAGGTCGTCCTCGATCTGTCCGAGGAGGACGACTTCGCCGACCTCGACCTCGACGCGTTCGAGCGGGAGATCACGAATCTCTTCGAGACCCTGCGCGGGCAGTCGCTGCAGGAGATCCAGCTCGGGCCGATGATGCAGGGGCTGACGCAGATCGCCGCCGGCCACGGCGTGCGGCTGCCCGCGTCGCTCGCGCTGACCGCGAAGGCGCTCGCGCAGATGCAGCTCGCCGCGGCGACCCTCGATCCGGAGCTCGACCCGTTCTCGGTCGTCGGCCGGTTCCTCGTCCGGAGCCTCCTCGGCAAGGCGCGCCGCTCGGCCGACCCGAAGAAGCTCTTCTTCGAGGCGCAGAAGCTGAAGGTGCGCGCGACGCGCGTCGTCGAGTCGTTCGAGCGGCTCCTCGGCTCGCGGCCGGGGCCGCGCTTCCAGGTCGACGTCCGCGGCACCGACGCGCTCGAGGAGACGATCCGCCGCGCTGCGCGTCGCGTTGCGATCGCGGTGACGGCGGGCTCCTCCATCGTCGCGAGCGGCTTCACCGTCGAATCGTCGATGGCCTGGGTCCCGGCCGTCTTCGGCGCGGTCGGGGCCTTCTTCCTCGTCTTCCTGCTGCTCGACCTCTTCGGCGCCCGCGGCCGCTAGCGCCGGAGCCGGGCGAGCTTCGCCGGGTCGGCGATCACGTCGATCTCGACGATCCGTCCGCCCGAGACGGCGAAGGCGACGACCGCGAACGGCCGGCCTTGGAGCTCGACGATCGCCCCGGCGCCGCCGTTCACGAGCGCCGGCCGGCCGAGCGGCGCGAACCGCGAGCCGCGGGCGAGGATCTGGCGCGCGACGGCCTCCGCACCCTCGATCGGCGGCCGCGCGAGCGGGCTGTCCGGGCCGACGTCGATCCGGAAGACGACGTCGGGATCGAGGACGTCGACGAGCGCTTCGAAGTCGCCGGCCCGTGACGCGGCGAGGAAAGCGTCGACGAGGCGGCGTTGCCGGGCGAGGTCGGGATCCGGTGCCGGTGCCGCTCCCCGGACGCGCCGCCGTGCGCGGCTCGCGAGCTGCCTCGCCGCGAGCGGCGTCCGGCCGACGATCGGGGCGATCTCCTCGAAGGGCACGCCGAACATGTCGTGGAGCACGAACGCGAGCCGCTCCGGCGGCGTCAGCGCGTCGAGCACGACGAGGAGCGCGAGGCCGACGCCGTCCGCGAGGAGCGCCTGCTCCTCCGGGTCGCCGCTGTCGCTCGCGCTGACGACGGGCTCGGGCAGCCTGCCCTCGTAGTCCTCACGCGTCCGGCGCGCGCGGAGCAGGTCGAGGCAGACGCGCGCGACGACGGTCGTCAGCCAGCCGCCGAGGTTCGCGACGCCCGCGCCGTCGGTACGGCTGAGACGGAGCCACGCCTCCTGCACGGCGTCGTCCGTCTCGGCGAGCGAGCCGAGCATCCTGTACGCGACGGAGCGCAGGTGCGGCCGGTGCTCCTCGAACCGCTCCGCCAGCCACGTCCTGTCGTCCATCGGTCACGTCCTCTCGTCGGGGCCCGTCATAGCAGTGACGAAGCCCAGCGACGAAAGGTGACGGGATGACGCGCGACGACGTGCCGGCAATCGAGGTCCGCCGGCTGACGAAGACGTATGCAGGCGGCGTCGAGGCGGTGAAGGAGCTCGACTTCGAGGTCGCGGCCGGCGAGGTGTTCGGTCTCCTCGGGCCGAACGGCGCCGGCAAGTCGACGACGGTGGGGATGCTGACGACGACGATCGCGCCGACGCGCGGGAACGCACGCCTCGCCGGCTTCGACGTCGCCCGCGAAGCGGTCGCCGCACGCCGCGCGAGCAGCGTCGTGTTCCAGGAGCCTGCCGTCGACCGGGGGCTGAGCGGCCGCCGGAACCTCGAGCTGCACGCCCGCCTCTGGGGCGTCGAGCGCGCCGCCGGAGCGGCCTCGATCGAGGAGCTCGCCGGCGCGCTCGGCCTCGGACAGCTCCTCGACCGGCCGGTCGGCGGCTATAGCGGCGGCGAGCGGCGGCGGCTGGAGATCGCGCGGGCGCTCGTCTCGAGGCCGAGCGTGCTCTTCCTCGACGAGCCGACCGTCGGCCTCGATCCGCGGATCCGCCACGAGCTGCTCGACGTGCTCGCGTCGCTCCGCGACCGCAATGAGCTCACCGTGCTGCTCACGACCCACTACCTCGAGGAGGCCGAGCAGCTGTGCGACCGGGTCGCGATCATGCACGCGGGCCGGATCGTCGCCCTCGACACGCCCTCGGCATTGCGGGCGGAGCTCGGAGAGGAGGTGCTCGAGCTTCGCGTCGACGGCGACGCGAGCCGCGCGCTCGCCGCGCTCCGCGCCTGGGGGATCGCGGAGCACGACGCCTTCGTCGTCGGCTCCACCGTGACGGTCCCACTCCGCGGGACGCCCGCGAGCGAGGCGATCGACGCGGCGCGAGGCGTCGCAGCGGCGATCGGCACGCGGCGCCCGACCCTCGACGACGTCTACCTGCGGCTCACCGGCGACCGGCTCGCCGAGGCCGCCTGAGAGGAAGGAGACCTCCATGGCCACGCTTGCCCACGAAGCCGTCCTGGCGCGCCCGCGGGCGCGCACGAACCCGCTCCCCGCGCTCGTCACGCTCGCGAGCCGGCGCTTCCAGCTGATCGCCCGGACGCCGCGGGAGCTCGTCGTCCCGCTGCTCACGCCGGTGCTCTTCGCGCTCGTGATCGCGCCCGCGCTGAAGGAGGCGCTGCACACGAGCGCCGCCTACGAGGCCTATGTCGCGACCGGGACGATCGGCCTCCTGATCCCGCTGAACACGATGTTCGCCGGCCTGAGCGCCATCGTCGACCGGGAGACCGGCGCCCGCCGCGAGCTGCTCGCGGCGCCGGTCCCGCGCGCGCTGCTCGTGCTCGGGAACCTCGTCGTCGCGTTCGCGATCACGGCGCTGCAGGTCGCGGTGCTCGTCGTCGCGGCGCTCGCGCGAGGAATCGACCTCGACCCGGCCGCGAGCCGGATCGGCTGGTTCCTGGCCGCGGGCGCCCTGTTCGCGATCGGGATGTACGGCGTCGCTGAGACGCTCGCCGCGCGCGTCCCGAAGGCGGAGGAGTACATCGCCCGCGTGCCCGCGATCGCGATCGTGCCGTGGTTCCTCGCGGGCTCGCTCTTCCCGATCGGCGCGCTGCCCGGCTTCCTCACGTGGGTGGCGCGGTTCCTGCCGCTGACCCACGCGCTCGCGCTCGTCCGTTACGGCCTCCTCGGCGAGAGCGGCGCGCTGCACGACGTCTGGGGAATGGGCAGCGCCGCCACGATGGCGACGCTGAGCCTCGGCGTCGTCGCCGCGTTCGCGGCGATCTTCACCGCGGTCTCGATCCGCGTGTTCCGCCGGACGGCCGTCCAGTGAGGCGACCGTCAGCGCTTGCGATGGACGAGCTTCACGACCCGCCGCTCGACGACGAACGCGAGCACGGTCATGACCGAGCCGAGGATCACGCGCTCGAGGAGGCGGCGCATCAGTGCTCGAGCTCGTCCGGCACGAGCTCCGCCGTGCGGCGGGCGCCGTTACGCAGGAGGACGACCTCGACGCTCGCCCCGATCACGTCGGCGGTCATCAGCCGCTGGAGGTCGTCGACGTCCGCGACGGGCGTGCCGCCGACGCTGACGATCAGGTCCTCGGGCCGGAGCCCGGCGCGCGCCGCGGGGCTGTCGTCCACGACCTGGACGACTTCGACGCCGCTCCGCCGGCCGATGCTCGACGCGATGCGCGGCGGCAGGGGGCGCGAGCCGCCCGCGATGCCGATGTAGGCGCGGCGGAAGCGGCCCTCGTTCATCAGCGCGGCGACGATCCGCCGAGTCGTCTCGTTGATCGGGACGGCGAGGCCGAGCCCGACGCCCGCGACCGCGGTGTTGATCCCCACGACGTGCGCCCGCCCGTCCGCGAGCGCTCCACCCGAGTTGCCGGGGTTCAGGGCGGCGTCCGTCTGGATCACGTTCTCCACGATCCGTGACGCCGAGCCCGAACGGGTCGGGAGCGAACGGCCGAGCGCGGAGACGACGCCGGCCGTGACCGAGCTCGCGAAGCCGTGCGGGTTGCCGATCGCGACGACGAGCTGGCCGACGCGCAGCGCATCCGCGTCCCCGAGCTCGGCGGCCGCGAGGCCGGCCGCGAAGACGCGAAGGACGGCGAGGTCGGAGAGCGGGTCGGCGCCGACGACCTCGAACTCGGGCTCGCGTCCGTCGACGAGCGATGCGGTGCCGCCGTCCGCGCCGGCGACGACGTGCGCCGAGGTGAGGACGTAGCCGTCGGGCGCGATGACGACGCCGCTCCCCCCGCCGTCCAGCCGCCGGCCGCGCACCCGCCGCGAGACGCGGAGGTTCGCGACGCACGGCGTCAGCACGCGCGCGACCTCCGTCACGACGCGCGAATACGCGTCGAGCGGATCCTCGTCCGCCGGCCGCGGCGGCGCGCTGATGAACGTCAACCCGGCCACGGAGCCACGCTAGCACCCGCTCGCGGGGCGACCGCCCGCCCCAAGACCCTTGTAACACAGTGTTACGAGGCTCGGTCGCCCGCGGCGACCGCCCGCTCACGGCTCGTAACACAGTGTCACTTGGAATTGAGGCGGCCGCGCGGCCGCCAGCCGCCGCCCGCGGCCCGGCGCGTCCGGTCGAGTAGGCTCCCCGCCGATGGCCGAGGTCGAGGTGACGCGCGACGATGCCGTGCTCACGCTGACGCTGAACCGGCCCGACGTGCTGAACGCGTTCGACGCTGCGCAGCACGCCGCGCTCGCGGACGGCCTGCGCAAGGCTCGGGACCCCGAGGTCCGCGCGGTCGTGATCACGGGCGCGGGCCGCGGCTTCTGCGTCGGCCAGGATCTCGGCGAGTTCCGAACGATGTCCGTCGGCGACGGCCTCCGCCAGCGCTACCACCCGAACATCCTCGCGATCCGGGCCCTCGAGAAGCCCGTCATCGCCGCCGTCAACGGCCCCGCGGCCGGCGCCGGCCTCTCGCTCGCGTGCGCGTGCGACCTGCGGATCGCGTCCGAGGCGGCGACGTTCGTCCCGGCATTCGTCGGCATCGGTCTCGTCCCGGACTCGGGCGGCACGTGGTTCCTGACACGTCTCCTCGGCCCCGCCCGCGCGCTCGAGTGGATGATCTCGAACCGCCGGCTGAGCGCGCAGGAAGCGCTCGCCTGGGGCCTCGTCTCGGAGGTCGTCCCGGCCGAGTCGCTGGCCGGCCGCGTCGCCGAGGTGGCCGGCCGCTATGCGACGGCGCCGACGCGCGGGATCGGGATGACGAAGCGGCTCTTCGAGCGGGCGCCGACGTCGACGCTCGAGGAGCAGCTCGAGCTCGAGGCGCAGCTCCAGACGGTCGCGACGCAGACCGCGGACTTCCGCGAGGGCGTCGCCGCGTTCAGGGGCAAGCGCGAGCCGCGCTTCACCGGGCTGTAACCGTGGCCGGCCGGCTGGCCGTCTCGGCCGTCGACTACCACACGGGCGGCGAGCCCTTCCGGATCGTGAGCGGAGGCGTCGGCGCGATCCCCGGCCGCACGATCCTCGAGAAGCGCCGCCACGCGCAGGCCCACCTCGACGAGCTCCGGCGCCTGCTCGTCCTCGAGCCGCGCGGCCACGCGGACATGTACGGCTGCTTCGTCACCGAGCCCGAGGACGCGGACGCCGACCTGGGCGTCCTCTTCTTCCACAACGCCGGCTTCTCGACGGCGTGCGGGCACGGGACGATCGCGCTGGTCACGTGGGCGCTCGAGAGCGGCGTCCTCGAGGCGACCGAGCCGGAGACGCGCGTCGTCGTCGACGTCCCGTCCGGCCGGCTCGAGACCTGGGCGCGCATCGATCGCGGCGACGTCGTCTCCGTCCGCTTCCGCAACGTTCCCGCATTCGTCCACTCTCCGGGGGTCGCCTTCGGCGGGGCGTTCTACGCGAGCGTCGAGGAGCGGGTCGAGCCGCCCGAGCTGCCGCGCCTGATCGAGCTCGGCCGCCGCGTCAAGCGCGAGCTCGAGGCGGAGCGAGAGATCGTCCACCCGGTCGAGCCCGAGCTGCGCGACGTCTACGGCGTGATCTTCTGGCAGGAGGAGGGCGCGGGCCCGCCGCTCGTGCAGCGCAACGTGACCGTCTTCGCCGACGGCGAGGTCGACCGCTCGCCGTGCGGCAGCGGCACCTCGGCACGGCTCGCGCTGCTCGCGGCCGAGGGACGGCTCCGGCCCGGCGACGAGCTCGTCCATCGCAGCATCGTCGGCAGCGAGTTCCGGGCAAGCGTCGTCCGCGAGACCGAGGTCGCCGGCATTCCCGCCGTCGTCACCGAGGTCGAGGGTTCGGCGCACCTCACGGGCTACCACCAGTTCGTGCTCGAGCCGGAGGACGAGCTCGGGCTGGGGTTCCTGCTGCGCTGAGCCGTCGCTTCCCTGCAACGGCGTGGGGCCTGAGCTCGACCGGGCTGCGATGCGAACGGCGGCGGCGCGCCGTTCTCGAGCTGTGTTCCGGCGCGCTAGACGGAGGCCATGCGGCCGGCGACACGGGTCGCCAGCGCGCGCTCGAACGACGAGCTGAACGAGCCGCCGATGCCGAGGAAGAAGATCACCGTGTCGACCTTGCCGCGGTTCAGCACGACGAGGTCGATGAACACGGGGATCTTCTGGGTTGCCGACGCCTTGAAGCTCGCGGCGATCCGGAAGGCGTTCGACCGGTCGGCGAGCTTCGGGAACGACGCCATCGGCCCGGCCGAGAGAATCGTCACCTTGCTCGGGCCGCCGGCGCCCTTCTGGAAGATCTCCGCGAGGCAGCCCGGGAGCTTCGGGATGACGACGCGTGAGTACGCGGTCCGTCCCTGCGCGGCCGTCTTGAAGATGCCGGTGCTCGACGACACCGACGAGCTGCTCGGCAGGCTGAACTCCGGCGAGTCGACGTCGGCGTTCTCGGTCAGGTCGGACTGGTTCGGGTTGTACGTGGAGCAGCGCGGCGTCGAGCTCTTCGAGCTCTGCGGCCCGGCCTTCCAGCCCTTGCCGGGCAGGTCGGAGCGCTGCACGTTGATCGCCTTCGCCTTCGCCTGGATCGCAGGGACGATGACCTTCTTGGGATCGCCCGGGGCAGCCGCCGCGACCGAGACGACGATCAGCGAGACGAGCGCGACGAGGAGCAGCCTCACGCCCGCTCCGCGAGCAGCCGCTCGACCTCGCCGCTCTCCGGCCAGCGGCCGGACTGCTGCTTCGAGAAGACGAGCCGTCCGTCCGCGATCACGTCGAACTGGCTCTTCTGGCCAGGCGTCGCCCGCGCGTCCAGACCGCTCGCAGTCAACTCCGCCGCGAGACTCGCGGCGCGTTTGTCGTAGCCGTTTCAGACCGGGCAATAGAAGATCTCGACGCTCACGGCCGGGAACCCTACCGTGCTGCGGTAGCCTCGCGTCGTGGCAGTCGAACGCCGGACGGTCGACCTCTCCGGCTACCCGGACCTCGTCGTCATCTATCTCGGGATCCGGGCGCGTTCCCTGCGCGGGCTCGGGACGATCTTCGGCTTCGGCCCTCAGATCCGGAAGGCCGTCGCCGCGAAGCCGGACGGGCTCCTCCTCCACGAGGGCCTGATCTTCGGGCTCGTGCCGCCTCACCTGGGGATGCGGCAGTACTGGCGCGACTTCGAATCGCTCGAGCGGCGGGCGCGCTCGCTGCCGCACCAGGGCTGGTGGAAGCGGTTCCTTCGCGACTCCGGCGGGACCGGTTTCTGGCACGAGACGTACTTCATGGCCGGCGGCATGGAGGCGGTCTACGACGACGTGCCCGGTCGGCTCGGGCTCCTGTCGTTCGCGCCCGAGACGCGCGCGAGCGGGGCGATGTTCTCGGCCCGGCGGCGGGCCGGCCGGCAGGGGGACGAGCAGCTCGCGCCCGCGCTCTCCGAGGAGGAGCTCGGCGCCGGCCCCGCTCAGTCCCCGTAGGGGACGACGCGCTCCGCGTCGCTCGCGTCGTTGCGCGCGATGATCGCGACCGCCGGCTCCGTCTGGCTGAGGTTGACCGCCTGGTGCGGCACGCCCGGCGGGACGAAGAGGAAGTCGCCGGCCTCCGTGACGACCGACTGCTCGAGGCGCTCGCCGTACCGGGTCTCGACGCGCCCGGCCAGCTGGTAGATCGCCGTCTCGTAGCCGTCGTGGTAGTGCGGCTCCGAGGTGGCGCCCGGCGGGACGACGACGCGGCTGAGCGAGATTCCGGTCGAGCCGCAGACGCGCTCGGAGACGCCGACGACGTAGCCGAGACGCTGGCGCTCCTCGCCCTGGCCGCCGCGGACGACGACGATGCCCACGCGGTCAGTCTACGACCGGCGGCGCAGGGCGATCCCGGTCAGGATCTCGCGGACGATCCGGTCGGCGACGAGGGCCGTCACGTCGGTGGAGCCGACCGTCGTCGGGATCACCTCGACCACGTCGGCACCGACGAGCTCGAGCACGGAGGCGAGCTCGCGGCACGCCCACAGCAGCTCGGCCGACGTCATCCCGCCGGGCTCCGGAGTGCCCGTGCCGGGCGCGAACGCCGGGTCGAGCACGTCGATGTCGACCGAGAGGAACACCGGCCCCGGGCCGACGTGCTCGAGCGTCTCGGCCACCACCGCGCGGATGCCGCGGTCGCGGACGTCGTGCATGAAGAAGCTCGTGATCCCGCACTCGCGCTGCCAGCGGAAGACGTCCTCGCCGGGCCAGTAGCCGCGCAGCCCGATCTGGACGTAGCGTTCCGCGTCGATCTTCCCGGCCTCGACGAGCCGGTACATCGGCGTGCCGTGGGTGCGCGCGACGCCCCACGACTCCGCGCCGGTGTCCGTGTGCGTGTCGAGATGGACGAGGCCGACCGGCCCGTGCGTTGCCGCGCAGGCGCTCACGTCCGGCTCGGAGATCGAGTGGTCGCCGCCGAGGACGATCGGGACCGCGCCGGCGGCGGCGACCTCCCCGACGACCGCCTCGATCGCGGCGCGCGAGCGCTCGGGATCGGCGGGGACGACAGCCGCGTCGCCGTAGTCGACGATCCGTAGCGCGGCGAAGGCGTCGATCCCCGCTTCGAGGTGCGGTCCCGGGATCGTGCTCGCGGCGCGGATCGCGCGCGGCGCGAAGCGTGCACCGGGCCGGTCGGAGACGAGGTCGTCGGTCGGTGCGCCGACGATCGCGACGTCGACGCCGGCGAGCTCGCGCGGGTCGTGCGTGTACGGAGCGCCGCCGAAGGTGAGCAGCCCGGCGTAGTCGGGCTTCTTGCCGTAGGCGCGCCAGCGTTCGAGTGGATCGATCATTCGCTCCTCGCTTTCCGTGACGAGAGTTGAACGCACGGCCGGCGACGCGTACGTTCTCGGGCGTGGACGGTCTCGAGTTTCGCCTGCTCGGACCGCTCGAGGCCCGGCTGGACGATGCGCCGCTGGACCTGGGCGGCCCGCGGGCACGGACGGTGCTCGCCTTGCTGGTGCTCGACGCGAACCGGGCGGTCTCGGCGGACCGGCTGATCGAGGGCGTCTGGGACGAGCGAGCGCCGGCGACCGCCGCGTCGACGCTCCAGAGCTACGTCTCCCGGCTGCGGAAGACGCTCGGCGCCGACGTCGTCCGCTCCGCCGGCGCCGGCTACGAGCTCCGCGTCGAGTCTGAACGGATCGACCTCCGCCGCTTCGAGGACCTCGCGGCGGCCGGCCACGACGCGCTCGCGGCCGGCGACGCGCGCGGCGCCCTCGGCGCGCTCGAGCGCGCGCTCGAGCTCTGGCGCGGCGAGCCGTTCGGCGACCTCGCCTACGAGGCGTGGGCAATCCCCGAGGCGGCCCGGCTCTCCGAGCTTCGGCTCGCGGTGATGGAGGACCGGCTCGACGCGGAGCTCTCGCTCGGTCGCCACGGAGATCTGGTCGGTGAGCTCGAGCTGCTCGTGGCCCGGCATCCGCTTCGCGAGCGGGTGCGGGAGCAGCTGATGCTCGCGCTCTACCGTGCGGGCCGGCAGGCGGAGGCGCTCGAGGTCTTCCAGGACGCGCGGCGGCGGCTCGTCGACGAGCTCGGGCTCGATCCGGCGCGCTCGCTGCAGGAGCTCCATCAGGCAATCCTCCGGCAGGACCCCGGGCTGGAGCGGCCGGCGGCGGCCGACGCCTCCGAAGGGCCGGACCCCGAGCTGCTCGGCCGCGAGGCGGAGCTCGGACGGCTGCGCGAGGCGCTCGACGCCGCGCGTGGCGGGAGCGGCCGGCTCGCGATCCTCACCGGCGAGCCGGGCATCGGCAAGACCTCGCTCGCGGAGGCACTGGCACGGGCGGCCGCGGCCGCGGGTGCGGCCGTCGTCTGGGGACGCTGCTGGGAGGCGGGAGGGGCGCCGCCGTTCTGGCCGTGGACACAGGTGCTCCGCGCCTACCTCGGCGGGATCGACCGCGAGGCGCTGCGCGAGCGGCTCGGCCGACGGCTGCCGGAGCTCGCGGCGAGCCTGCCGTCGCTCGGCGAGCTCTACCCTGAGCTCGGGACCGCGCTGACGCTCCCGGAGGACCGGTTCGCCGTCTTCTCGGCGGCGGCGGAGCTCCTGCTGGGCGAGGCGCGCCTCCGTCCGATCGTGATCGTGCTCGACGACCTGCACGCGGCGGACGAGCCGTCGCTCCTCCTCCTGCGGTTCATCGCGCGCGAGCTGACCGGTCACCCCGTGGTCGTCCTCGGCCTGGCGCGAGACGGGGAGGCGCCGGAGGCGGCGCAGGAGCTGCTGACGGAGATCGCCGCGAGGGCGCACGTGCGGATCGAGCTCGGCGGCCTGCCGCCCGAGGGCGTCTCGACGCTGATCGAGCGTACGGCCGGTCGGACGCCTGCGGGAGAGCTCGTCGACTCGATTCACGCGGACACCGGCGGCAACCCGTTGTTCGTCGCCGAGGTCGCGCGGATGCTCGCGGCCGAGGATCGCCTCGCCGGGGCCTCGACGACGCGCGTACGGCTCCCCGCGGGCGTCCGCGACGTGATCGGGCGCCGCCTGCGCAGCCTCTCCGAGGCATGCCGCGGCGCGCTCGTCCACGCGTCCGTGATCGGGCGCGAGTTCGACGTGCCGACCCTGGCGCGCGTCGTCGGCGTCGGCCCGGGCGAACTGCTCGACCCGCTCGACGAGGCGATCGGCGCGCGCGTGCTTGCGGACGTGCCCGCCGGCCTCGGCCGCTTCCGCTTCGCGCATGCGCTGATGCGCGAGAGCATCTACGGCGAGCTCTCGCCGGCGCGGCGGATGCGCCTGCACCAGCGCGTCGGCGGCGTGCTCGAGGAGATCTACGCCGGCGGCGTCGACTCGCACCTCGGCGAGCTGGCGCACCACTTCTTCGAGGCGGCGGCGGTCGGCGAGGCAACGCGCGCGGCAGGCTACGCCGAGCGCGCCGCGCGGCACGCGCTCGCGGGGCTCGCGTTCGAGGAGGCGGCGCGCCTCTTCCAGCTCGCCCTCCGGGCGCTCGAGCTGACCGGCGAGTCGGACAGCGCGCGGGCCGTGGAGGACCTGCTCGGGCTCGGCGAGGCTCGGAACCGCGCCGGGCAGGTCGACGCCGCGCGCTCGGCGTTCTTCCGCGCGGCCGAGCTGGCCCGGCGCGGCGACCTCGGCGAAGCCCTTGCCCGCGCAGCGCTCGGCATCGGCGGCCTCTTCTCGTGGACGCGCCAGGCGCACGACGCCGAGCTCGTGCCGCTGATCGAGGAGGCGCTCGCCGCCCTCGGCGACGAGGATTCGGTCATGCGCGCTCGCCTGCTCGGCCGGCTCGCGGGTGCGCTGCGCGACCAGCCCACCCGCGAGCCGCGCAACTCGCTGAGCGCCGAGGCGGTCGAGATCGCGCGGCGGCTCGGCGACCGGACGACGCTCGCGTACGTGCTCGACGCGCGCTGGGGCGCCGCGTGGTGGACGGAGAACACGCACGAGCGGCTCGCGATCGCGAACGAGCTCGTCGAGCTCGCAAGCGGCTCGCGCGAACGCGACCGCGCCTTCGACGCGCATTTCCAACGCGGGAGCGCGCTCCACGAGCTCGGCCGGCCGCGCGAGGGCGACGCCGAGATCGAGCTCGCAGTCCGGCTCGCCGACGAGCTCGGGCAGCCGGCGCACCAGTGGCTGGCGACGATGCACCTCGCGATGCGGGCGTGCTCGGAGGGTCGGCTCGCCGACAGCGAGGCGCTCTTCCACAGGGCGTACGCGTTCGGTCGCGAGTCGGTCGGTCAGGACGCCGTGGTCGGACTGCAGATCCAGCTCTTCCTCGTGCGTCGCGAGCAGGGACGCCTGACCGAGATCGAGCGCGGGCTCGCCGCCTCGGCGGCCGAGCACCGGAACCGCTATCCGCTCCGGTTCATGCTCGCCCACATGCACGCGATGCTCGGCAGGATCGCCGACAGCCGCCATGCGCTGGCCGAGCTCGGCGACCTCGACGCCCTTCCGCGAGACAACGAGTTCCTGTTCGCGCTCAGCCTGCTCCCGGAGGTCTGCGAGATCGCCCGCGACCTGGCGCGCGCGGAACAGGTCTACGCGCTCCTCGAACCGTATGCCGATCGAGTGGCCTGCGATCTCCAGGAAGCCGACATGGGCTCCGTCCGGCGTCCGCTCGGGCTGCTCGCCGCGCAGCTCGGCCGGCGCGACGCCGCCGTCGAGCATCTCGAGGCCGCGGTCGCGCACAACGACGAGCTCGGCTACCGGCTCTGGGCGGGCTGGTCCCGGCTGGCGCTCGGGCGCATGGCCAACCGTCCGGCCCTCGTGGAGGAGGCGCGCGGGCTGGCGGAGGAGCTCGGGCTGGCCGAGCTCCTCCGCGCTTCCTCCGCCTGACTTCACGTCGTCGCCGGTGGCGTCGTCGTGACCGTGAGCGTTGCCGCACCGGCCACGGCGGCGTGGGCGAGAGCGGCGAGCACGGCGGTGAGCGCGGCTGCCGAAAGCGCCCTCGCGTTCGGGCCGCCGAGGAAGGACCCGAGAGCCGATCGCGAACCCTCCGAGTGCGAGCCCGAGGGCTGCGTAGCGACCGGCGACGTTTGTCTTTCCGAGGCTCAAGTGAACCCCTTCGGATGTCGGGATTGACGCGAGAAGGGTCGCCCCGGGTCCATGCATCCGGCTTGCAGCCGGCTTGCAACGACGAGGGGCCGCCCGCAGGCGGCCCCTCGTCCCCGGTCGAGGAGGACGCTACGGCGTCGTCACGCAGGTGGAGAACGCCGACGTGTCGCCGTTCACGGTGCTCGTCGCGGTCGCCGTCAGCGTCTGGCCGGCCGCGAGCGCGGACGTCTTGAGGATCGACGTGGCGCTGCCGGCGGCGTCGGTCGTCACCGTCTTCGAGACGAGGAACTGCTTCCCGTCGCCGGTGCCGCAGGCCGGACTGACGAACAGCTCGAGCCGGAAGCTCGTGGACGCCGCGAACGACGCGAGGTTCAGCGCCGCCTTGGTGTTCGTCGCGTCGGTCGCAACGGCCGCGATCGTCGGCGCCGGCTGACCGTCGTTCGCACCGCTCGTGAGCCAGATCCCCGGCCGCGTGTCGCTGTTGTCGAAGATCGAGTTGCGCTCGATCGTGATCCCGACCGTGGTCGACCCGTCCACCGCGACGCCGCCGGAAGGGTTGTCGGCGATCGTGTTGCCGGCCGACGCCGCCGTTCCGCCGATCGTGTTCCCCGTCGGGCCGTTCTCGACCAGGACGCCGAACCCGTTCGGGAGCGGGGCAGACGCGGTGACGTCGGTGCCGATGAGGTTGCCGGCGGCGACGTTGGCGGTCGTGCCGGAGCCGACGAGCTCGATCCCGTTGTCGTCGTTTCCGGAGATCACGTTTCGCGAGCCTGCCGCCGTCCCTCCGATCCGGTTGTTGCTCGCACCGGACAGGAGGACGCCGGTCTGGGCGTTTCCGACGTCGGCGGTTCCGGCGGCGTCCGTGCCGATGTAGTTGCCCTCGACGACGTTCGAAGCGGCACCTTCGCGGAGCTGCACGCCCGTGACGTTGCCGGAGATCACGTTGCGGGCGCCGGCCCCGGTGCCGCCGATCGTGTTTCCGCTCGAGTTGGCGAGGTCGACTCCCGTGCCGTTGCCGAGCGCCTGCGAGCCGCTCTGCGTCGTGCCGATGTAGTTGCCCTCGATCGTGTTCCCCTGCGCGGGATCGAGCAGGACGCCGATCAGGTTGTTGCCGGAGATGACGTTGCGGGCGCCCGGCGTCGTGCCACCGATCGTGTTGCCGCTGGCGGTGCCGTCGAGCTCGACGCCTGCGCGATGGTTCGCGACCGCCCCGTCGCCGGCCCCGTCGGTGCCGATGAAGTTGCCGGAGACGACGGTGCCCGTCACGCCGCCGATGTGCACGCCGTCCGACTCGTTGCCGGAGATGACGTTGCGCGCACCGGCGCCGGTACCGCCGACCGTGTTCCCGTTCGCGTGCAGATCGATCACGATCCCGTTGCCGTTGGCCAGCCGCCCCGTTCCGGCCGCGTCCGTTCCGATGTAGTTGGCGCGGACGAGGTTGCCGGTCGTGCCGCTCCCCTCGAGCTTCACGCCGGCCTGGATGTTGCCCGAGATCAGATTGCGGGCAGCCGTCGTCGCGCCGCCGATCGTGTTCGCACTGGCGCCGTCGAGAAGCTCGACCCCGGTCTCGTTGGCGACTGCGAGGGTGCCGCCCACGTCGGTGCCGATCCGGTTGCCGAGGACGACGTTCTGCTTCGCGCCGGCGCCGGAGAGGAGGACGCCGGTCGAGTTTCCGGAGACGACGTTCCCTGCGCCGGCGCCCGTGCCGCCGATCGTGTTCCCGCTCGCGCCTACCGAGACGCCCGTCACGTTCCCGACGATCGAGCTCCCGGAGGTGTTGGTGCCGACGTAGTCGCCGCGGACGGTGTTCCCCGCCGTGCGGAGATCGATGCCGGTGCCGTTTCCCGAGACGACGTCGCGGCCGCCCGTGTCGCCGAGCACGTTTGCGGTCGACGTCCCGGTGGCGAGGATCGCCGTGCCGTTGCCGTCGGCGGCGCCGTTCAGATCGAGTCCGAACCAGTCGCTCGTGAGCGTGTTGCCGCCGGCGCCGCGGAGCCGGACGCCGGTCCCGAAGCCGGTGATCGAGAGGCCGCGGACGGTGCTCGAGCCGGCGGAGACGTCCAGGCCCACGGCGGTCGCCTTGCCGGTGCCGTTGTCGAGCCGGATCAGCGGCGCGAAGAAGAAGCCCGGCTGCGTCTTCCCGTCGATCTTCACCGGGTCGGCGATCTCCGGGAGCGGCGTCTTCACGGCGATCGTGTGGCCGCCGGCACCGGGGATCGCGAAGGCGATCGTGTCGAATCCGGCCGCGGCATTCGCGTCCTTGATCGCCTGGCGAAGCGAGCCCGGGCCGGAGTCGTTCGTGTTCATGACGGTGAAGGTGGCCGCGCTCGCCGGGCCGGCGGTCGACAGTCCCGCGAGCGCGGCCGCCGCAAGCGCGAGCGGTAGCGACGTGGCGAGCCTCTTCATGGTTTCTCCTCCCTCGGATCGGCGTGTCCGCACGAGGTTCGCCGCGGCCTGGGTGGCGAGTCATCACCCAGGCCGCGGCTTCACCCAGGGTGAATCGGCTCCGCGCCGTCGGGCAGCCGCCGCGGTGCCGAGGGCGCGGGCCCCGCCGGCACGGTCGCTCAGGGCGTCACGGCGCAGCCCGAGAAGGCCGAGGAGTCGTGGTTCGCCGCGTTCGTGGCGGTCGCGGTGACGTTGCGCCCGGCCGGCACCGCCGGCACCGAGATCGTCACGACCGCGTGCCCGGCGCCGTCGGTCGCCGCCGACTTGCTCCCGAGGAAGGTCTGCCCCTCGCCCGCCCCGCAGCTCGCGGTGAGGAAGGTCTCCAGCCGGAAGGAGGTCGTCGGCGCGAAGCCGGTCAGCGTCAGCTTGATCGTCGTGATCGTCGCGTTCGTCGTCACCGAGGTGACGGCCGGCGCGGGCTGCGTGTGGTTGCCGCCGCTCGAGAGCAGGATCCCCGAGACGCCGCTTGCGTAGATCGAGTTCCGCTCGATCGTGTCGCCGGCGGTCGTCGACCCGTCGATGACGATCCCGTGGATGCTGTTGAACGCGATCGTGTTCGCGGCCGAGGCAGAGGTTCCGCCGATCGTGTTCCCGCTCGCCGCTCCGTAGAAGACGACGCCGTTGAAGTTCGGGAGGGCGGCGGTGCCCGTGGCGTCGGTGCCGATGCGGTTGCCCGCGACGAGGTTCCCGTTCGTGCCGGAGTCATGGCCGACGACGCCGTCGAAGCTGTTCCCGGAGATCAGGTTCCCGCTGCCCGCCGTCGTCCCGCCGATCGTGTTGCCGTTCGCGCCGCCGTGCAGGTGGACGCCCGTCTGGTTCGGGATCGCGGCCGTTCCGGCCGCGTTCGTCCCGATGTAGTTGCCCTGGACGAGGTTGCCCTGCGTCGCGACGCCTTCGAGGTCGACGCCGTCCTTCGTGCTGCCGGCGATGACGTTGCGGGCGGCCGCCGTCGTGCCGCCGATCGTGTTGCCGATGCCCCCGAGGATGGCGACGCCGTTCGCGTTGGCGATCGCAGCATTGCCCGCGGCGTTCGTACCGATCCTGTTGCCGGCGACGACCGTCCCGTGCGGGCCGATCAGGTCGACCGCGGTGCCGGTGCCGGAGATCACGTTGCCGGCGCCGCTCGTCGAGCCGCCGATCACGGTGCTCGTCGCCCCCGCGCCGACGTACACGCCCGTCGAGCCCCCGAGCTTCGTCGTCCCGGTGGCGTCGGTGCCGAGGTAGTCGCCCTGCACGTGTGTCTTCGAGCCGGAGAAGACGTCGACGAGAGCGCCGGTTCCAGCGATCACGTTCCGCTTGCCGGCGGATGTGCCTCCGACCGTCGTCGAGACCGCGCTGAAGATCTCGATCGCCGCCGAGAAGAAGTCCCCGTTCGTGAGCAGCGAGGCTCCGGTCGCGTCCACGCCGACGTAGTTGGCGGCGACCAGGTTCCCGGTGGTCGCGCTGCCGTTGAGCTCGATCCCGAGGTTCGTGTTGCCGGAGATGACGTTGCGGGCGGCCGTGCTCGTCCCGCCCAGCTTGTTCGACGAGGCTCCCGCGTCGACGAGGATGCCGCTCTGGCTCCCGCCGCCGGCCGCCGTGCCCGACGCCAGCGGGCCGATGTAGTTCCCCTCGACGAGGTTGTTGGTGGTCGACGTGCCCGTCAGGTTCACGCCCCACTTCGCGTTGCCGGAGACGACGTTGCGGGCGCCTGCGGTCGTACCGCCGACCGTGTTCGAGGCGGCGCCGTAGCCGACCACCACGCCGATCTGGTTCGGAACCGAGGCGGTGCCGGCGGCGTTCAGTCCGACGAGGTTGCCCGCGACGACGTTCTTCGTCGCGCCCGAGTCGATGATCGAGACGCCGTTCGCCGAGTTTCCGGAGATCACGTTGCCGGCGCCCGCCGCGCTGCCGCCGATCGTGTTGCCGCTCGCACCGAGGTCGATCTGGATCCCGCCGCCGTTCGCGAGCGCGGCCGTCCCGGCCAGGTTCGTGCCGATGTAGTTCCCCTCGACGACGTTCCCCGCCGTCCCGCTTCCCTCGATCGTCACGCCGAACTGGCCGTTGCCGGAGATGACGTTCCGCGTCGCCGCGGTGGTCCCGCCGATGGTGTTCGACTTCGCCGCGTTGTAGAGCGAGACGCCGGTGCCGTTCGCAACCGCTGCAGTGCCGTTCTTGTCCGTGCCGATCAGGTTGCCCTGGACGAACGTGCCCGTTCCACCGCCGATGAAGATCCCGATCGAGTTTCCGGAGATCAGGTTCCCGCAGCCGGCCACCGACCCGCCGACGGTGTTCGAGCTCGCCCCAGACGGGACCTCGATGCCGACGGTGTTGTCGACGGCAGCCGTGCCCGCGATGCCCGTGCCGATCCAGTTGCCGGAGACGAGCGTGCCGGAGGACTCGAGCCGGACGCCGGTGCTGTTGCCGGAGATCACGTTCCGGCCCGCCGAGGTGCAGTTGCCGATGGAGTTGCCGCCTGACGTCGTGGCGACGTCGACGCCCGTCGTGTTGCCGTGCTGCGCCCCGGTCGCGTCGATGCCGATCCGGTCGTTCGTGAGCAGGTCGTTGCCGGGGCCGTCGAGCTTCACCGCGGTGCTCCAGCCCGTGATCGAGAGCCCGCGGACGGCGCTCAGGCCACCGGCCAGGTCGAGCCCGGTGAGGCTGGACATGCCGGTGCCGTTGCGCAGCTCGACGATCGGCGCGGAGACGAAGCCCGGCTCCGTCTGCGCGTCGATCGTCACCGGGCCCGTGAGCTGGGGCAGCGGGCCGCTCGTCAGCGTGATCACGTGGAGGCCGTTGCCGCCGATCCCGAACGAGATCGTGTCGGCTCCGGGCGACGCGTTCGCTGCGGCGACCGCCGCGCGCAGCGTGTTGTTGCCGGAATCGAGCCCGCTCGTGACCGTGAACGTCTGGGCGTGAGCGGCGTGCGTCGTCGAGAACGCGGCCAGTCCGAGGCCGCCTGCGACGAGGCAGGCGGCGCGCTTCCCGTGGATGATGTTCGTCAGCTGCATCGTGAGCACTCCTTCGGCGAGTCGTCCGTGTCGTCCGGAGAGTCGTCGCGGCCGGTTGCAGCGCGCTTGCAGACCGCTTGAAGCGGACGAGGTGTAGCGTGGCGGCCGCATGCGAGCGCTCGTCAAGGCCAGGGCGGCCGAGGGCCTCTGGCTCGAGGAGGTCCCGGAGCCGGAGCTCGGAATCAACGACGTCCTGATCCGCGTCCACAAGACCGGCATCTGTGGCACCGACCTCCACATCTACGGCTGGGACGCGTGGGCGCAGCGGACGATCCCGGTGCCGATGGTCGTCGGCCACGAGTTCGTCGGCGAGGTCGTCGAGTTCGGCTCGAACGTCAGCGACTTCTCGGTCGGCGATCTCGTCAGCGGCGAGGGCCATGTCGTCTGCGGCCGCTGCCGGAACTGCCTGGCCGGCCGGCGGCACCTCTGCGCACACTCGATCGGGCTCGGCGTCCAGCGGCCGGGCGCGTTCGCCGAGTACGTCTCGCTGCCGATGACGAACATCTGGCACCACTGGCCGGGCATCGACGAGGAGGTCGCGTCGATCTTCGACCCGTTCGGGAACGCCGTCCACACGGCGCTCTCGTTCGCCGTGCTCGGCGAGGACGTGCTGATCACGGGCGCGGGGCCGATCGGGTGCATGGCGTGCGCGGTCGTCCGCCATGCGGGTGCGCGCCACGTCGTCGTGACCGACGTGAACCCCTACCGGCTCGAGCTCGCCCGGCGGATGGGCGCGACGCTCGCGATCGACGTGCGCGAGCGCGAGCTGCACGACGTCCAGCGCGAGCTCGGGATGACGGAGGGCTTCGACGTCGGACTCGAGATGTCCGGCAACGCCGACGCGCTCCGGAGCATGCTCGCGAACATGGCCCACGGCGGCCGGATCGCGCTGCTCGGGATCCCCTCCGGCGAGGTGACGATCAGCCTCGACCCGGTCATCTTCGACATGCTCACGATCAAGGGCATCTACGGCCGCGAGATGTACGAGACCTGGTACCAGATGACGGTGATGATCCAGTCGGGCCTCGACATCCGGCCGGTGATCACGCACCGGTTCCCGTACGAGCAGTTCGAGGAGGGCTTCGCGGTCGCCCGTTCCGGGCAGTCGGGGAAGGTCGTCCTCGACTGGCAGACGTAGGAACTCGAAGGAGGCGCGCGTGTACGGAACGCTGCGGGACGACCTCGTCGGCACCCTCGCCGAGGTGCGCGAGGCGGGGCTCTACAAGACGGAGCTCGTGATCACGACGCCGCAGGGCTCGCACGTCGACGTGCAGGGCCGCGGCGAGCTCCTCAACCTGTGCGCGAACAACTACCTGGGGCTCGCGAACCACCCGGAGATCGTCGCCGCCGCCCACGAGGCGCTCGACCGTTGGGGCTACGGTCTCGCATCCGTGCGGTTCATCTGCGGGACGCAGGCCCTCCACCGCGAGCTCGAGGAACGGTTGTCGTCGTTCCTCGGCACCGACGACACGATCCTCTTCTCGTCCTGCTTCGACGCGAACGGCGGGCTCTTCGAGGCGCTGCTCGGCGAGGACGACGCGGTCATCTCCGACCAGCTGAACCACGCGTCGATCATCGACGGGATCCGGCTCTGCAAGGCGCGCCGGCTGCGGTACGCGAACGGCGACATGGACGAGCTCGAGGCGCGGCTCCGCGAAGCGGAAGACGCGCGCCACCGCCTGATCGCCACCGACGGCGTCTTCTCGATGGACGGCTACCTCGCAAGGCTCGACCAGATCTGCGACCTCGCAGAGCGCCACGACGCGGTCGTGATGGTCGACGACTCGCACGCGGTCGGCGTCGTCGGGCCCGGTGGTCGCGGCACGCCCGAGCACCACGGCGTGATCGAGCGCGTCGACGTCCTGACCGGGACGCTCGGCAAGGCGATCGGCGGCGCCAGCGGCGGGTACGTCTCCGGCCGGCGGGAGATCGTCGAGCTGCTCCGGCAGCGCGCGCGGCCGTACCTCTTCTCGAACTCGGTCGCGCCGCCGGTCGCGGCGGCGAGCCTGCGTGCCCTGGAGCTGATCGAGGGGTCGGGCGAGCTCCGCGACCGGCTGCGCTCGAACACCGCGCACTTCCGGTCGAGGATGACCGAGCTCGGGTTCGACGTCCTGCCGGGCGAGCATCCGATCGTGCCGGTGATGATCGGCGACGAGGTCGAGGCGGCCCGCTTCTCGGAGCGGCTCGTCGGCGGGGGCGTCTACGCGGTGAGCTTCTCGTTCCCCGTCGTGCCGCGCGGGACGGCGCGGATCCGGACGCAGATGTCCGCCGCGCATACGCGCGAGGACCTCGACTTCGCCGTCGAGCAGTTCGTCGCGGCGCGCGGCTAGACGGCGAGCGCGGCGGTCGCCTCGAGGTCGAGGAGGACGGGGAACCGCTCCTCGCCCCAGTACGTCCGTGCGGGGCCGAGGACGTCGAAGCGCAATCCGAGGCTCTCGTACCGCCCGAGCACCGGCGCCGAGACGATCCCGGCGATGCCCGTTCGGCCGCGGCGCCGCGCTTCGAGCCAGCCGCAGCCGAGAAGGCCGAAGAGGAGCGGCGAACCCGCCGCGCGGTACTCGGGTGAGACGACGACGCGATCGAGCTCGACCGGCCTTCCGTCCCGGCCGAGCGCGAGGTCGTACGCCTCCTCGAGCGGAAGCCGATCGGCGACCACGATCCTGGCGGTCCCGGCGACGCGTTCGGAGTCGAGCGCGACGACGTGGACTGCGACGTCGTCGTAGTCGTCCCGCTCGAGACCGTCCGGGAGCGTGTCCGCGCCGAGCCAGCCGGCGGCGATGACGGCGTCGTACCGTAGGCGGAAGACGGCCTCCAGCTCCTGCGGCCGTGCCGCCCGCAGCTCGAGCGGCCGCGCGGCCGCGACTGCCTGCGAGGCGATGTCGTCCAGCACGGCCAGGACGTCCCGCATGGCCGTTCATCGTAGAATCCGCGGCCATGACGGAACCGCGCAAGCTCTCCCGGTCGACGTTCATCGCAGGCGGCGCCGCCGCTGCCGCCGCCGGGTTGCCGTTCGCGCAGGACGCGTGGGCGGGCGGGTCCGCGATCCCGGGGGCAGAGGCGGCGCTCGAGCTCGTCTTCAAGGTCGACCACGTCGGCACGCGCGTCACGTCGTTCGGGTACGCGACGGGCATCGCGGGCATTCCCTCCGCCTCGCTCTTCTCCTCCGCCGCCGAGCAGAGCGAGCGCACGGCCCACTTCACGGTCCTCAGCTTGGGGGTGGTGGTCAGCCGGTCGGTGCTCGAGGCCGTCCGCGTGATCGGCGTCGAGGGAACCGTCCAGCTGTTCTACCGCGCGAGTCCCGGCGCGAGCTTCGACGACCCGACCTCGTTCGGCGAGGGGACGCTCGTCGCCGCGTATAACGCGTCGCTGCAGAGCATCGTCACCGTCACCGCGCCAAGGCGCGGGATCGAGAACCTCGGCGGCCTGCTCGTCCAGACACGGTCGACCCGCTTTCCGTATGGGAAGGTCGGCAGGCGCGGCCTCCGGTTGAAGCTGAGCGCGACCGGCACGGGCCGGCTGCTCGACCCGAAGGCGCCGCACGCCGTGCTCGTCCTCGCGGGCAGCGCGGTTACAGCGTCTTGAACTGCTCGAACGGCTGCCGGCAGCCACGGCAGTAGCGCAGCGAGCGGCACGGCGTCGGACCGAAGATGTTCTCGAGCGCCGTGTCGGTTGAACCGCAATAGGGGCAGCGGAAGAGGCCCTTCTGGAGCTGGACGAGCCGCGGGGGGCCGTCGGCGGAGCGCGGCGCGGGTGGCGCGAAGCCGGCCTCGCGAAGCTTCTCGCGGCCGGCGGGCGTGATCCGGTCGGTCGACCACGAGTCGTCCAGGACGACCTCGACGTCCGGCTCGGCGCCGAGCTCGACGAGCCGCGCCGCCATCCGGTCGCGCATGGTCTCGAGCGCGGGGCAGCCGAGGAACGTCGGCGTGAACTCGACGTGGACGTGGATCCCGTCGATCCGGACGTCCCGGACGACGCCCATGTCCACGACCGAGACGACGGGGATCTCCGGGTCCTCGACCTCCGCGAGCGCGGCCCAGACTTCGGAGGCCGTCAGCAGGGCAGCGCCGTCCTGCCAAGTAACACTGTGTTACTTGCTCGAGGGCAGACGGTTGCCCCGCCGTTCACCACGCCGCCCCCGGCACCGACCGCCGGACCATCGTCATCTCGTCCCAGAGCGCAGGCCAGTCCTCGGCGTGGCGACCGCGCTCATGGGTTTGTAACACAGTGTTACTAGGGTCAGGGGCCCGCCCGAAGCGTTGCCCGAGCGAAGCGCGCAGGTCCGCAGCGAGCGTGCCCAGGGCGTACGGCCACAGCTCGGCCATGGCCTCTTCGAACGGCGGCTCGCCGCGCAGGCGCTCCGCCCACAGTTCCGCGTGGAGCCGGTGGTAGGCCTCCTCGCGGTCGATCTTCGCGGCCAGGCCGGCCACGGCCGGGTCGGCCGACGCCTTCAGGCGCCCGATCCGGAGCTCGTCGGCCGCCTCGTAGAGGATCCGGCGGGCGATCGTGCGCGCCCAGTCCGGCACGAACCTCAGCTCGACGAGCGGAGCGCAGCGATAGTCGGCCGGTTCGCGGTCGAATGCCAGCGCGTCCGGGTCGTCCGAGAGCAGCTGGTAGATCGCCCGCGCATGGCCGATCTCGTTCTGCGCGATCGACGAGAGCGCGACGTCCTCCTCGAGCATCGGCGCGATTCCGGTCCACTCGGAGTCGCGCCACCCGAGGATGAGCTCGTCGTCAGCGATCTCCAGCAGGAGCCGTCGTTCCGGCTCGTTCACGCGCCTCCCTGAGCTTCGTCTTGAGCGAGTAGCCGTCGACGCGGTGGTAGTTGCGGCCGAGCTCGTCGACGAAGTCCTCGACCTCCGAGATCGCCTCGCGCGGTACGACCCACAGCGCCGCCGACTCGCCGCGGCGGCCGTACTGCTCGTGCGCGTACGCGCGCGCGAAGGCGAGATCCGGCGCGGCGACCGACCCCGCGTGCTCGAACGGATGGCCCTTCCGGTCCTGCCGGAAGACCTCGAAGATCACGCTGCTTCCGCGAGCAGCGCGCGGCGCACCCACGCGGTTTCCTCGCGCGAGACGCGGCGAAAGCCGAGCCGCTCCTCGGTCCGCGGCCCGTGGCCCGTGACCACCGCGCGAAGCTCGTCCCAGTCCGGCTCCGTGTACTCCCAGACGCCGTCGTCGCGCTTCCGCAGCTCCGGGTCCGGGACCGTCAGGCCGAGCTCCCGGATCTGCGGCACGTAGCCGTCGAGGAACTGCTGGCGCGCCTCCTCGTTCCCCTGCGTCTTGATCCGCCACTGCACCACCGGATCGTCCTTCGCGTCGATCGGGTTGCCGTGGAACATCATCAGCGGCCACCACCAGCGGTCGAGCGCCTCCTGGACGAGCCCGCGCTGCGATTCCGTCCCGAGCACCATCGAGAGGATCACGTCGCGGCCGTGGAGGATGTGGAACGACTCCTCCCAGCAGATCTTCTTCATGATCCGCGCGTACGGCGCATACGAGCACTTGAGGAGCGCCTTCTGGGAGATGATCGCGGCCGCGTCGACGAGCCACGCGATCACGCCCACGTCGCCCCACGTCCGCGTCGGATAGTGGAAGACGTTGTGGAACTTCGACTTGCCCGAGATCAGGTCGTCGAGGCACTGCTCGCGCGGCTTCCCGAGATCCTCGACGACGCGGTAGATCAGCTGCGCATGCCCGACCTCGTCCTGCACCTTCGCGGTCAGGGCGAGCTTGCGCTGGAGCGTCGGCGCACGGAGGATCCACTCACGCTCGGGCAGCACTCCCATCAGCTCCGAGTTCGCGTGCATCTCGATGAACTTGACGAGCCGCGCGCGATACTCGTCCGGCATCCAGTCGCCGGCCTCGACCTGGCCGCCGGCCTGGACGTACTCGAGGAACTCGGCCTCGTTCACGCACCGTCATGCTAACAACCGATCGTTAGGGTGGAGCGGCGCCTGCGGACGAAGGCCGAATTGGTGCTCGATCTGTTTGATTCGGACAGCCCGCGTCAGCGAGAACTGCGACGTCTGGCTCGACGTGGCGCAGTATGACCGTGGCACGGGACGTCCGGGGCGATCGCGGTCGGCTGTAGCCTCCCGGCATGGCGAGCCGCCGCTCGGAGCTGACCCGCGAGGCTGCCCGGCTCTTCGCGCGCAAGGGCTACCACGGCACCTCGATCGGCGACCTCGCCGCGGCGATGGGCGTCCAGAAGGGCTCCCTCTACGCGCACATCGAGTCGAAGCAGGACCTCCTGTACGAGACGTTACGGGACGGCGCCGCCGCCTTCCACGGGGCGCTCGACGAGATCGCCGAGGACCTCCCTGCGAGCGATCGGATCCGGCTCGCGCTCCGCGCGCACCTCCGGATCGTGGGCGAGCAGCTCGACGTCGCGACGGTCTGGGTGCAGGAGTGGCGCTACCTCGAGGGCGAGCGCCGCGAAGAGTTCCTCGCCGAGCGCCGCCGCTACGAGGAGCGGATCCGCGACCTCTTCCGCGAAGGACGCGAGCTGTCGGAGCTCCGCTCCGACCTCGACGAGGCCGCCGCTGCGCTCCTCTTCCTGTCGGCGGCGAACTGGGCGTACACGTGGCTGCAGCCGGGCCGCGACACGGACGCGCTCGCCGACCGGTTCTACGCGCTGCTCGTCGACGGGATCAGGGGCTACTCGACCCCGGCGTGAGCCAGCCGCCGTACGGGACGGGCTCCGAGGGCGCGAAGCGAGAGTACGCGACGGCGGTGTCGCTCGTTTCCTCGTCGACGCTCGCCCCGTAGCCTCCGGCGACCTCGTCGACCGTGTACGCGCCCCAGTCTCCGGCCTGGTTGACGCGCGAGCTGACGCCGACGATCGCGCACGGGCCGCCGGCGGCGCCGACGAGCACGTGGTTCGTCCCAGGCGGGCAGTGGACGAAGTCCCACTGCCGAAGCCGTCGCTCCTGGCCCTCGACCACGAGCACGGCCTCGCCGGCGAGGACAAGGAAGTCCTCGTGGTCATCCTCCCAGTGGTACATGGAGAGCGGCTCGCCCGGCCCGAGCACCGCCAGGCTCATTCCGAGCTGCGGGAAGTACGTCTCGGCCTCGTACGTGGTCCAGCCCGTGAAGGGAAGGTTGACGCCGTGCTCGGGCCGGCGGATCCAGCGCGCGTCGCGGGCGTTGACGACGAACCAGCCGTGTCCAGCCGGGACGAGGCCGGCCTCCGTCTGCTCGAGCGGCGCCTCGGGAACCATGGGACGATGCTAGTCGTGGAGACCGCGGAGGTCGTCGTGATCGGCGGGGGCGCGATGGGCGCGTCGATCGCCTGGCACCTGCGGGAGCTCGGCGTGGATGGCGTCATCCTCGTCGAGCGGGACTCCCTCGCCTCGGGCTCGACGAGCAAGTCGGCCGGCGGCTTCCGGATGCAGTTCGCGGACGAGCTGAACATCCGTATCGCGCTGCGCTCGCTCGCCGAGCTCGAGCGGATGGACGGCATCGAGATGCGCCAGGACGGCTACCTCTTCCTGCTGGACGACGCGGACGACGTCGCGCGCTTCCGCGGCGCGCTCGCACTGCAGCACTCGTTCGGCGTTCCTTCGCGGGAGCTGACGCCGGACGAGGCGGCGGCTCTGCTGCCGCAGCTCGAGCTCGACGGCCTGCTCGCGGCGACGTACTGCGAGCTCGACGGCTACGCGACGCCCGAGGCCGTCGTCCAGTGGTACGCGCGTGGGCTCGACGTGCGGCAGGGCTGCGCGGTCACAGGGATCGACGTCCGCGGCGGCCGGATCGAGGCGGTCGAGACGACGAAGGGCAGGATCGCGACCGGCTGCGTCGTCTGCGCCGCCGGCGCGTGGTCGGCCGAGGTCGGCCGGCTCGCCGGCGTGGAGATCCCGGTCGTCGGCGAGCCGCGGCGGATGTGGTTCACGCCCGAGGACGGCGGGCTCCCGCAGCGCGTGCCGCTGACGATCGACTTCTCGACCGGCTTCTACTTCCACCGCGAGGGGCCGGGCCTCGTCTTCGGCGGTCGCGAGCAGACGCTCGAGGAGCTCGCCGAGCCGGCGGTCCGGCGGCTGCCGGTGCTGGCAGATCTCCCGATCCAGAGCTCGTGGTGGGGCTACTACGAGGTCAGCCCGGATCACAACGCGATCGTCGGCGAGGCGGCGGAGCCTTCGCGGTTTCTCTACGCGACCGGCTTCTCCGGCCATGGCTTCCAGCAGGCGCCGGCGGTCGGCGCGCACGTCGCGGAGCTCGTCGCCGGCCGGGCGCCGACGCTCGACCTCTCCGCCTTCTCCCTCGAGCGCTTCGCGCGCGGCGAGGAGCGCCGCGAGGCCTTCGTCGTCTGAGCGGAGGGCGGGACACGGCTGTTCGGGTCAGGTCCCGGGGCCAGGCCCCAGGACCTGCCCGAAACAGACGATCGCTGGCTCCGCGCCCGGCTTTGCCTTCTGGGCACGGCGCGAGAAGGTGCAACGGAATCGTCAACTTGCTCATCGCCGGGGCCAGGCCCCTGTGGACTGCCCGCTGCCGGGAACGGACGGCTCAGCTGCGGGGCGGGTAGATCCGGCGTGCGCCGAGCTGCGGCTCAGGCTCGCCGACGAAGTCCCAGTCGAGGCGGCTCTTCAGCAGCAGGCCGAAGCCGATCGGCATGTGGATCTCGGGATCGTCGTCCGGCGGCCCGGCCTCGATCACGGCGATGCGCACGTCCGGATCCTCGCCGAGCCGGTTCGCCAGCACGCAGCCCGCAGAGCCCGCGCCGACGATCACGTAGTCGTGCACTGCCCGCGTGTATCACGATTGGCAGGTGGCGTCGACGCTGATCGTGAATCCCTTCGCAAGCCGCGTCACCGAGGAGCTCGTCCGCCGCGTGGAAGAGCTCGTCGAACCTGCGGAGACGCTGCTCACCGAGGGCCGTGGCCACGCGGGCGAGCTCGCGCGCTCGGCTCGCGGCGACGCGATCCACGTGCTCGGCGGCGACGGCCTCGCGAACGAGGTCCTGAACGGGCTCGAGCAGGACGTCCCCGTGGCCCTCCTCCCGGGCGGACACACGAACGTGCTCGCGCGGGCGCTGGGGCTGCCGAACGACCCGCTCCGCGCGGCCGCCCTGGCCGGGCGGGCGCGTCGCCGGATCTCGCTCGGACGGGTGAACGGCCGCCGGTTCGCGTTCGCGGCCGGAATCGGCGTCGACTCCGCGGCCGTCCGCGAGCTCGAGACCATCAAACGCAGCCACGTCGGCCGGCGACCGGGCGACCTCGCGTACGCCCGGTTCGTCGCGACGCGACTGCTGCGCGGCTGCGAGCCCGCCATGGACGTCGCGGGACACGGCCGCGCGGCGCTGGCGTTCGTCTCCAACGACGCCGTCTTCACCTACGCCGGCCGCGTCGCGGTGCGACTTTCGCCCGAGGCACGCTTCGAGCTCGGCCTCGACCTCGCCGCGCCGGCCTGCGTCCATCTGAGCGACCTCGCGCGGATGCTTCCGAGCGTCCTCGCCGGCCGCGGCCTCGCCGGCGGCCATGGCGTCATCCGCCTCCACGACCGGGACCGGATCGAGCTCCGTTGCGACCGTGCGCTCCCGCTCCAGGCCGACGGCGAGGACCTCGGCGACGTGACCGAGGCGGTGTTCGAGGCCGAGCGCGACGCCGTCACCGTCCTCACGGCTTGAGTCGATACATTCGCCGCGATATGAGCTCCGAGCGGCTGCGGCTCTGGCTCGAACGGGTGCGGAACGGCTACCGGCTCCGCGACGCGGCCAGCGGCGAGCTCGTGCGCTGGGAGGACGAGCGGATCCTCGTCGTCCCGGTCGCAGGCATCTCGTTCAGAGCCGAGGCCGCGGCGGACGAGTCGTTCGATCCGGGCCGCCGGCTCGCGCTCGTCCACGAGCCCGAGAACGAGCACGATCCGAACGCAATCGGGATCTGGAACGAGGAGCGGACGCTTCAGGCCGGCTACGTCCCGGCGGAGGTCGCCCCGCGGCTGCGTGGCGACGAGCAGACCGTCTCGCTCTGGCGACCCGAGGGCGGCCTGCGCGTGCTGATCGCCCCGGCCGACGCGTGGATCGGGCGTCCCCGCCTCCGAGACGAGTGACGGAGGGGCCGCCGGGTGCGGCGCACGGCAACCCCTCCGCCACCTTGGCCGCCGCGGCGCCGTAGGTCACACGTGTTGCGGGTCACGCGTGCCGCGCACCGCGGCTGCGCTCCCGGGCGCGCGGCGAGCTAGTCCTCTTCCGCCAGCTGGCCGCGTAGGGCGCCGCCCGGGAACTTCTTCGAGTGGATGTTCACGTAGTGCGCCTTCGGGTTCGCGAGGATCCCACGAACGATCGCCGCCGTCGACGTGATGCAGCCCGTCGGCTTGAACGCGCCGCCGAGCGGAACCACGACCGGCCCCGACTTCCCGGCGCCCGCCTTGTGGATGTGGGCGGCCGTCGCCCCGGTGAAGGCCTTCAGGTCCTCGAACTTCCAGCAGACCTTGGCGCCGGTGAACGTCAGGTAGGCCTCCCCCGTCGCGACGCCGGCCTTCGGCACCTCGTTCTTCCCGCCAGCTTCGCCTCGAGCGTGGTCTTCTTGGGCGAGCCGAGGGCGACGGCCGGGGTCAGCCCGAGCGCGCAGGATCAGTCGATGCACCTTCTCCTCCATTCCCCGGTGGACGACGTGCAGTACGCACCGCGAAGCGCCGCGGTTTTCACGCCGGGGCGCGCGTCTACACTCCTCGGCGGATGGGCGACTGGTACTGGATCGGCGTCACCGCCGGGCTCGGCGCGGCGTGCGGCGTCGCGTTCGCCGCCCTCGTCGCCCGCGAGCGGATCGGCTGGCTGGCCGCGGCGCTCGCCGGCGCCGGCGCCGGCGTCGCGATCGGCTTCGGGTTCTTCGAATGGGACGAGGCGATCGGCGGGGCGGTCGGCGGGGCCGCCGGCGGGCTCGGGGTCGTCCAGGTCGTCCGCGGCGCGCTCGCACGCGGCGGCACGAGAGGAGCGACGGCGCTCCTCGTCGTCGGCGGGGCGCTCGCCGTCGCGGCGCTCGCGTTCGTCCCGGTGCTCGGCTACCTCGAGGCGGTGGTCCTGCCGGCCGTCGGGCTCAGGCTCCGCCGCCGCGCGGGCCAGCGGTACGCCGGGCTGCGGATCCTTGCGCGCGACTAGCCAGCGTGGGGGAAACAGACGTTTCCCCCACGGATCCCCTTCCCTCCGAGCAGACGGAGATCCTCACGCAGCGTCACGAGTTCCCGGCGCCCAGGTGGCCAGCGCAGCACGGAAGCTCGTCGCGATCGTCATCGACGGGCTGACGCCTGCGGCGCTCGAGCGCGCCGTCGAGCGGCGCACGGCACCGGCCCTGAAGCACCTCGTGGAGCACGGCGACTACGGCTACGCGACGTCGGTCTTCCCGTCGCTGACCCCGGTCTGCATGTCGTCGATCGCGACCGGCGCGTACCCCGACGTCCACCGGATCCCGCACCTCGTCTGGTACCACCGCGCCGAGCAGCGCCTCGTCGAGTACGGCTCGTCCTTCGGCGCGATCATGGCGGCCGGGACGAGGCGCTCGATCCTCGACACGATCCTCTACATGAACGAGCGCCATCTGAGCCCGGCCGCGGTGACGGTCTACGAGGCGCTCGACGACGCCGGCCTCACGACGGCCGCGGTGAACGTCACGTGCTACCGCGGCCGGACGCCGCACCGGGCGACGATCCCGATCCCGCGCAGCGCCCTCGGGCCGCGGCGGTTCTTCTACTACAACCTGTTCGAATCGGACGTGACCGGCGCGCCCCTGTCGGTTCGCCGCCGCTCGGCCGGCACGGTCGACGGCTACGCGGCCGCCGTCGGACGCTGGCTCGTTACCCGCGACGGGTTCGACTTCCTCTTCTACTACCTCTCGGACTACGACTACTTCTCGCACGTGACCGGTCCGGAGGCCGCGGACGACGCGCTCGCGCGAGCCGACGAGGCCGTCGGCGCGCTCCTCGACGCGGCCGGCGGGCCGGACGAGTTCCTCCAGCGCTACGCGGTCGTCCTGTTCGCGGATCACGGCCAGACGCCGGTGACGACGCCGATCCGGCTCGAGGACGCGTTCGCCGGGCTCGAGTTGCTCCGCCGCGGCGGGGCCGGGGAGATCGCGGTCGCGGCCTCCAACCGCGCCGCGCAGGTCTACCGGCTCGGCTCCTGCCGCCGCTCCGTCCGCGAGCTTGCCGAGCGGCTGGACGGGTACCCCGGCGTCGAGGTGGCGCTCTTCCTGGAGGACGGCGAAGCGGTGGCGCGGCGCGACGGCTCGGAGGTGCGGTTCGACGGTTCGGGCGCGCTCGCCGGCGACCCGGCCGTGCTCGACCACCCGGACGCGTTCGTCCGCGCATGGACCGCGCTTCGCAACCCGAACGCCGGCGAGCTGCTGGTCTCCGGCGCGCCGGGCTACGAGTTCGCCGATCTCGGTGGCAAGCACCACGCAGGCGGCGGCAGCCACGGCTCGCTCTGCGCCGGCGACTCGATCGTGCCGATGCTGACGATCGGCGTCGAGCGGCGACCGCGGAGCATCGTCGACGTCGCTCCGACGATCCTGGAGCATTTCGGCGTCGAGCCGCCCGCGTACGCGAGCCGGCTCGCGGATGCAGCCTGAGCGCACCGCATCGGTGGCCGAGATGGTCGAGCGCCAGCTCCGCGCACGCGGAATCGCCGACGAACGGGTGCTCGCGGCGATGGAGCGCGTTCCGCGCGAGCTCTTCGTCGCGCCGGAGCTGCGCGACCGGGCCTACGACGACGCGGCGCTCCCGATCGGCCGCGGGCAGACGATCTCGCAGCCGTTCATGGTCGCCCGCATCTGCGAGGCGCTCGCGCTCGACGGCGGCGAGCGTGTGCTCGACGTCGGGACCGGCTCGGGCTACCAGGCGGCCGTGCTCGCGGAGCTCGCGGCCGAGGTGTTCACGATCGAGCGCGTTCCGGAGCTCGCCGAACAGGCGCGGCGGAACCTCGACTCGGCCGGGTACCGGCGAGTCGAGGTCCACGTCGGCGACGGCACGCTCGGGCTGCCCGAGCAGGCACCGTTCGCGGCGATCGCGGTCGCCGCGGCCGCGCCCCAGCCTCCGGCGTCGCTCTACGAGCAGCTCGAGCCGCGCGGCCGGCTCGTCGTCCCGGTCGGCCGGCGCTCCGGCCAGGAGCTCCAGGTGATCGTCCGCAGCCCCGAGGGGCCGGCCGTCGTGCACTCGGTGCCGTGCCGGTTCGTCCCGCTCGTCGGCCGGGAGGGCTTCCGCTCTGGCTGACCGGCCCGTCCGGCGGGCGCACGTCCGCATCAGCGGCCGCGTCCAGGGCGTCGGCTTCCGCGTCGAGCTGGCCGACCGGGCCCGCTCGCTCGGCCTCGCAGGCTGGGTTCGCAACGACGCCGACGGGACCGTCGAGGCCGTGCTCGAGGGCCCGACGGAGCGCGTCGACTCCGTCGTCCGCTGGTGCGAGCGCGGGCCGCGGCTCGCCCGTGTCGATCACGTCTCGGTCGCGTGGGAGGAGCCGCGCGGCGACCGGGGGTTCAGGGTTCGTTAGCGACGCGTTCTAGCCGACGGCTGCGACGGCGGCGGGAAGCCCGGGCCGATCGTCGTCCAGGACGACACGGTCCCGGCCGGCGCGCTTCGCCTCGTAGAGAGCCCGGTCGGCGCGCGCGATCAACTCGTCGGAGGTCTCGCCGGCGTCCCACGTCGCCACTCCGGCCGACAGGGTCTGACCCGCGGGGGTGTCCGCCTGCAGTCGCTCGAGCACCTCACGCGCCTGTCCCGGATCGGCGTCCGGCAGAAGGAGGATGAACTCGTCGCCTCCGTACCGGGCGAGCATGTCGGACTCCCTGAGACCGCGTGTCCACGCGGCGCCGATCGTCCGCAGCAGCCGGTCGCCCGCCAGGTGGCCGAACATGTCGTTGAACTGCTTGAAGTGGTCGAGGTCGATCATCGCCACCGAGAGCGGCCGGCCTTCGCGACGCGCGCGTTCGAGCGCCCGCAGAAGCTCCGTCACGCCGACGCGCCGGTTCGCGAGGCCGGTGAGCTCGTCCTCGGAAGCGAGGCCGAGGAGCTGGCGCGCCTGCTGCTCGACCTGGCGCAGGAGCTGCGCCATCCGCGTCACGACGAGAAGGAACAGGGCGACGGAGCCGACGACGATCGCGACGCCGTCGGTGATCCGGTGGTGCGCCACCTGGACGGCGAGGATGGCCGGGGCGATCAGCGACGCGACGGTGAGGAGGGCGAGCAGGAGCGTGCTCAGCCGCGGCGGCCTCGCGGGGGCCGGCTCGCCGAGCTCGCGCATCGACGGGTGGAGCGCCGCCGAGCCGAAGAGCCCGTACGCGAGCAGGAACACCATCGAGAGGAGACGCTGCGGCAGCTGGCCCGGCGCGTAGCCGGACTGGTTGATCGCCGCCCACGCCCCGTCGCCGGCCAGGAAGAGAAGGAGCGAGCCGGCCATCCCGCCGAACGCGCGCGGCCGCCAGCCGCCGCCGAGCAGGAGGCGCACGAGCATGGCGAGCAGGACGACGTCGCCGACCGGATACGCGGCGTTGACGATGTGCCCGGCCAGGCCCAGCGACCGGTCGGTCGCCGCCGGGTGGATCAGGAAGACCCAGGAGAGGAGCCCGAGGCCGGTCGAGATCGTCGTCGCATCGACGAGCGCCGCGAGGTCGCGGCTCGCCGAACGGCGCCGTACGAGCAGGACGAGCCCGAGCGCGAGGGCCGGATAGAGGGCGAGGTAGAAGCCGTCCGCGGCCGAGGGGAAGGCGTCGGCCTGCCCGAACACGGTCGTCTCGAGGGTCTCCACCGCGATCCCGGTCGCGTTCGACGCGATGCCGGCGGCAAACAGGATCCAGGCGAGCCGGCCGGCTGGCCGGTAGCGGCGGACGCCGACCAGGATCGATCCGGCACCGGCGTATCCGATCAGTACCTGCCACACGGTCTGGAGCCACGTCTCGGATGGCAGGAAGGCGTACGCGCCGACGGCCGCCAGCAGGGCGGCGAGGTACGCCGGCGGTCGGAGCCTCTTCACCAGAGAGACATCGTCTTCGGAGGCCGGTCGCTTGAGACGGAGCGAGCGGCGGACCCGGCCCCGCCTCTCGCCGCCTCGGCTTCCCCATCAGCTAGCGTTTTCGGTCCACGCGCGAGGGCACGAAGGGGGAAACCGATGCGGGGTGCAGTGGGGAGGAGGGCCCACGTGGGCACCGTCACGGGCGAGCGTCTGCTCGGCCTCCCGGTGCGCCTGAACGGGATCCGGCTCGGCCACCCGGTCGACGTGCTGCTCGACCTGGCGCGCGGCCTCGTGCTCGGCCTCGAGGTGCTCTGCGGCGACGACCGGGTGCGCTTCCTCCCGCTCGCCGCGGCCCGGGTCGAAGAGGCCGAGCTCGCCGTGGGATCGCCGCTCACGCTCGTCGACGAGTCCGGCGCGTCGTTCTACCACGACCGCGCGCAGGGACTCCGGCTGCTTCGCGGCGGCAGCGTCGAGCGCGACGACGCCGAGCTCGGCACGCTGCGGGACGTCGTCCTCGACCGCGACGGGCGGATCCTCGAGCTCGTGCTGCTCGCGCCCGACGGGCTCGCGCGCGTGCAGAGCGACGGGACGCTGCGCGTCGGAGGCTTCAGGCTTCGCTGCTAGGCTCGCCCGGGATGGAGCGGTCGCGAGCACTGTCGCCCGCCATGCTCATGAACACGCGGGCCGGCAGGGCGCTCCGAAAGCCCGCGAACTGGCTCGAGCTCCTCAAGTTCTGCGTCGTCGGGGCGATCGGCTACCTGGTGAACCTCGGCGTCTACACCGCGCTCCTGCGCGGCGCCGACCTCCACTACCTGCCGGCCGCCGTGTGCTCCTTCGCCGTTGCGGTGTCGAACAACTACCTGTGGAACCGGCACTGGACGTTCCGCGGCCGGCGCGGCCACCTCTACCACCAGGGACTGCGCTTCCTCGTCGTCTCGCTCGTCGCGCTCGGTGCGAACCTCGCGATCCTTCGGATCCTCGTCGCCGGAGAGCTCGGGAAGATCGAGGCGCAGGCGATCGCGATCGTCCTCGTCACGCCGCTCAGCTTCCTCGGCAACCGTCTGTGGAGCTTCGCCGCCGGAACCGCCGCCGGGTGAGAGCCGTACGGCTCGCCGGCGCGGCGGCGATCGCGGCCGCGCTCCTCGTGCCGGCGGCACGCGCCGACACGACGCCGACCGGGCCGATCTACGACGGGAAGGGCCATGTCATCGCGATCCCGTTCGCGCCTGCGCACGACCCGACGCAGCTGACGAAGGATCGCGCGACCGCGATCTTCCTGAAGGCGCCGAAGGTCGCCGACTGGGTCGGCCGCTACCCGAAGAAGGGCCTGATCACGGACGCGACGTTCGACGACGCCTCCCACGACTGGACGGTCAACGTCTGGTGGGGCGCGGCCGGCGAGATCGCGACCGGCAAGGTCGACGACATCACGGGCGTCGTCCTCACCGACCGGGACAACGGCCCGTGGACCGGGCCGCAGGTCGCGTGGGAGATGGCGCGCGGGCACCCGAGCTCGTTCGGCGGCAGGGATCTGAACAGCCTCCCGATCTGGCTCGGCTTCTGCGCGCTCTTCCTCCTCGGCCTCGCCGACTTCCGCCGGCCGCTCTGCGTCCGCAACCTCGACCTGCTCGTCCTGCTCTCGTTCTCGGTCTCGCTCTGGTACTTCAACCACGGCCGGATCTTCACGAGCGTCCCGCTCGCCTACCCGCCGATGCTGTACCTGCTCGCGCGGATGGCCTGGGTCGGCTGGCGCGGACGCGCGCCGCGCGCGTCGCGACCGCTGTGGCCCGTCTGGCTGCTCGCCGCCGCGACCGTCTTCCTCGCCGGATTCCGCATCGGCCTCAACGTCGAGGACGGGAACGTCATCGACGTCGGCTACTCGGGCGCGATCGGCGCCCAGCGGATCGCGAGCGGCGAGATGCCGTACGGGCACATGCCGACCGAGAACGCCGGCCAGAAGGCCTGCGCGGCCGCCGACACGTCCGGCCGCACGGCGTACCGGATCCAGACGAACGGCCGCTGCGAGGCCGGCGACGAGCACGGGGACACCTACGGGCCGGTCTCGTACGAGGCGTACCTGCCGGGCTACTGGGCCTACGGCTGGAAGGGCATCGGCGACGAGCTGAACGCGGCCCGCTTCACGTCGGTCCTCTTCGACGTGCTCTGCATCGTCGGGCTCGCGCTCGTCGGGCTCCGCCTCGGTGGGACGCGCCTCGCCGTGACGCTCGCGTTCGCGTGGGCCGCCTATCCGTTCACCCAGTACGTCTCGAGCTCGAACACGAACGACGCGATCCAGCCTGCGTTCCTGATCTGGGGGTTCTGGCTCGTCGGCTCTCCGGTCGCTCGCGGGATCTTCTCCGCGCTCGCCGGCTGGACGAAGTTCGCGGCCCTGCTCGTGGCGCCGATGTGGGCGACCTACCCGGAGGCGAGGCGGCCGCACAGGCCGAAGAGGGTCTTCGCGGTCGCCTTCCTCGCCGCGACGGCCGTGTCCTTCTGGATCCTGCTGCTCGAGCCGAACCCGGTGCACGCGGCACGCGTCTTCTTCGACCGAGCGATCCGCTGGCAGACCGGCCGCGACTCGCCCTTCTCGCTCTGGGACTGGCGGCAGTACCACGCGGGGCTGCCCGACCTCCACCTGCTCCAGCACGTCCTGCAGGGCCTGCTGGTGGTCGCCTCGGTCGCGCTCGCCTTCTTCCCGAGGCGCAAGTCGCCGCTCCAGCTCGCCGCCCTGACGGGCGCGCTGCTGATCGGCTTCGAGCTCGTGCTGACGCACTGGTTCTACCTCTACCTGCCCTGGTTCTTCCCGTTCGTGGCGTTCGCGGTGCTCGCGCCGTCGCTGGCACGCGAGCGGGCGCCCGTGACCGAGCTCGCCGAGCATCGCGCGGGCGGGCTCGCGACTGCTCACTGACGTGGACGAGGCCGCCTCCGCCGCGGGCGCACCCGCCGTCGCGGATCGCTGGGGGCCGATCGTCGCGGCGGTCGCGGTCGCGCTCTTCTTCGCGAGCTGGGGCGGGATCCACTACGGCTTCTACAAGCAGACCACGATCGAGGACACGGGGATCTACGAGCGCTACGGCGACGCCATGGTGAACGGCGCGGCGCCGTACCGGGACTTCGCTGTCGAGTACCCGCCGGCCGCGCTGCCGGTGTTCGCGGCGCCGTCGCTCGTCGCGCAGGCGGGCGACATCTCGGCGTACCGGCAGGCCTTCGAGGCCCTGATGTCCCTCCTCGGCGCGGCCGCCGCGGGAGTCGTCGCGTTCCTCCTCCTCGGCGAGCACGCCGGGCGCGGCCGGATCGCGTTCGGAATCGGACTCGCGTCGCTCGCGCCGCTCGCGATCGGCTCCGTGATCCTCTCGCGCTTCGACCTCTGGCCGGCGCTCCTGACCGTCGTCGCGCTCGCGCTGTTCGTGGAGGGGCGCGAACGGCTGGGCTCCGGCGTGCTCGGGACCGCGCTCGCGGCCAAGCTCTACCCGGGCGTGCTGCTGCCGCTCGCCCTCGTCCGCGTGTGGCGCCGCTCGGGCGCGCGCGAGGCCGGCGTCTGCGCCGGCATCTTCGTGGGTGTCGCGGCCGCCTGGTACGTCCCGTTCGTCGCGATCTCGCCCGGCGGCGTCTGGCACAGCATCTCCGTGCAGACGTCCAGGCCGCTCCAGCTCGAGTCGCTCGGATCGTCGATCCTGCTCGCGGCCCACCAGGTCTTCGGCATCTCGCTGACGATGAGGTCGGGGCACGGCTCGCAGAACCTCGCGGGGACGGCGCCGGACGTCCTGGCGGCGCTGCAGACCGTGCTCCAGCTCACCGCCCTCGTGTACGTCTGGTGGACGTTCGCGAGCGGCGAGCCGACGCGGGCGCGGTTCCTCCGCTCGAGTGCAGCCGCCGTCTGCGCGTTCGTCGCGCTCGGCAAGGTCCTATCCCCGCAGTTCCTGATCTGGCTGATCCCGCTCGTCCCGCTCGTCCGGGGCCGGCGCCTCGTCGTCGCCGGCTCGCTCTTCCTCGCGGCGATGATCCTGACCCAGGTCGAGTTCCCGTACCGCTACTGGGCGCTCGCGCTCGACTTCGCCGCCGTGCCGTCGTGGGTCGTCTTCGCGCGCGACCTGGTCCTCGTCGCGCTGCTCGCGGTGCTCGCCTTACCGGGAGTTCCCCGGATCTTCACCGCCGGGTCCCCGCACCGAAACGACGGGCGCCCGTAGCGTCTGGGCGGGGCGCCGGCGTCGGGCCGGCGCAGACGAGAAGGGAGACCTACGCTCATGAGAAGACGAGCAATCGTCGGCGTCGCCGTGCTCGGCGGCGCGTTGTTCGCGGCGATCGGCGGGGCCGCGGTGCCGGCCCTCCACGTGACCGGTGTGCCCGGCGCGAACGTCAAGGCCGCCGGGTACGCGCCGGCGTCGGTGCTCTCGCGGCAGCTCCGCCAGGCACCGGTGGCGGCCGGCGCCATGGCGCTCGAGAACCCGCACGGGATCATCGGCTGGTACGGCTACGAGAACGACGCCGCCAGCCCCGACGACCCGTCGCTGCCCCAGATGGTGCCGGCTGCCGGCAGCACCGCCGAGGCGCAGAAGACCGAGCCCGACAAGAACACGTACCTCGTGATGAGCGGCCAGACGGGAGCCGATCCGGACTACTACTACGGCACGCACTTCCTCTTCCAGGGTCACGAGGCGGGCGTGTCGGCCGAGACGGGACGGCAGAGCTACATCACCCGCATCAACCTCGACGCCGACATCGCCCACCGCGTGACGCTGCTCGCCTGGCAGGACACGGACGGCAACCCGATCCAGCCGATCGACGGCTCGACGTGGGACCCGTGGGCGCAGCGCCTCCTCTTCACGACCGAGAACAGGAATGCGCCGACGTACGCAGCGACCGCGTCGTACCCCTCGACGGTCGAGGACGTGTCGGGCGCGCTCGGCCGCGGCGGCTACGAGGGCATCCAGGACGACTCCCACGGCGACGTCTGGATCGTCGAGGACATCGGCGGAGCGATCAAGACCGGCTCGACGGCGGCGAAGCAGCCGAACAGCTACGTCTACCGGTACGTGCCGCACACCCCCGGCGACCTCCACAACGGCAGGCTGCAGGTGCTCCAGGTCTACAACCACGCCGGCGACCCGATCACGTTCGAGTCGGAGTCGTCGTTCCCCTCCCCGGATCAGATCGAGCTCCATACCTACGGCAACACGTTCCACACCCACTGGATCACGATCCACGACACGGCGGTCGACGGAAACGCTCCGTTCATCGCCAACGACATCGCGAAGGCGCACCACGTCGGCACGCCGTTCAAGCGGCCCGAGAACGGCCAGTTCCGGCCGGGCTACGACTTCACCCAGTTCTTCTTCGACGAGACCGGCGACACGAACGCGACAAGCTCGGAGAACGGCAACCCCGTCACCGGGAAGGGCGGCGCCGGCGGGTGGGGCTCGATCATGAAGCTGACGCAGACGAACCCGGCGGCCGACAGCGGGCAGCTGACGTTGTTCTACGCCTGCAACGAGGCCGTGTCGGGCCTGGACAACGTCGCGTTCCTGACGCAGGACCTCGTCACGTTCGTCGAGGACGCAGGCGACACGCTGCACACGCAGCGCAAGGCGCTCGACTCGGGTTACGTCTGGAACGTCGGCACGAGCTACGCGGACGGGAAGCAGCCCGTGCGCTGGCTCGCGGAGGGCCGAGACCCGTCGGCGACACTCGACTCGGCGAACGGCGGCTTCGGAACGAACGAGGGCGACAACGAGATCACCGGCGTCCACGTCTCGAACGGCAATCCCGGCCCGGGCGGGATCCTCGGCGCGCAGCTGCCGGCCCTCGGGAGCGGCAGCCCGATGTGGCGCTGGTTCTACACCCAGCAGCACGGCGACAACGTCACCTGGGAAGTGACTGCCGGCTAGGACGGCTCGGCTCGGCGGGCGGGGCCGCCGCGGCGCGGCCCCGCCACTCGAGCCATGTCCGACCCCGGGCCCCGGCCGTGGCTCGCCGGGACGTGACGAACCCGCCGCCACGCGCCGCAGACCGGCGTCCGTTTCGGCAGGTCCCGGGGACAGGCCCCCGGACGTGTCCGAAGCGGACGATTACCGGCTCCGGGAGCGGCCCGGCGCCGTCGGTCGGCTCGGCGAGCTCGTCCGGTTTGGACGGACGCCGGGGCCAGGCGCCGACTGTCTGCCGCGGACTCGTCCGGTCGGGAGGGTTCGAGCCGCGCGGGCCGCGCTGTCAGCCGTCCATGCCGGCGGGCCGCGAGGCGTCCGTGAACTCGCGGAATTCGCCGCTGACGAGGAAGGCGGTCTGCTCGCCGATGTCGACTGCGTGGTCGCCGATGCGTTCGAGGCAGCGGGAGACGAGCAGCATCCGCAGGCCC
>Ga0070741_10000731_pt1 | contig 111409 bp, 94 predicted proteins | sample Coa_R1_4_FD_66440 | JGI IMG/M metagenome (GOLD analysis project Ga0070741, IMG submission 66440) | Surface soil microbial communities from Centralia Pennsylvania, which are recovering from an underground coalmine fire - Coalmine... | ecosystem: Environmental > Terrestrial > Soil > Unclassified...
GGACAGGTGATGATGGAGCGGCTGGGACGGGAGCGGGAAATTCTCGCGAGCCTGAGCCATCCCAACATTGCGCGGCTCCTCGATGCGGGGGTCGCCGAGGACGGCCAACCCTATCTCGCACTGGAATACGTCGCCGGCACGCCGCTGACCACTCATTGCGACAGGCATTGCCTCTCGGTGCGCGAGCGGCTGGATCTGCTGCGTCAGGTTTTGAGCGCCGTTCAGTACGCCCATGCTCATCTGGTCATCCACCGCGATCTGAAGCCGTCCAACATCCTAGTGAGCGAGGACGGCCAGATCCGCTTGCTCGACTTCGGCATCGCCAAGCTCTTGACCGAGGCCGGCACGGCACAAGCGACGGAGCTCACTCTTCTCGGTGGCCGCGCTCTGACACCGGACTACGCGGCGCCGGAGCAGATCGCCGGCGCGCCGGTCACGACGGCCGCGGACGTCTACGCTCTCGGCGTAATGCTCTACGAGCTCCTGACAGGCGAGCGGCCATATCGGCCCAAGCGCGACTCCCGTGGAGCGTTGGAAGAGGCCATTCTCGAAGAGGATGTCATCGCGCCGAGTCGTCTCGGGATGAACGAAGCGGCCGCGCACTCGCGATGCACGACGCCGCGGAAGCTGACCCGCATGCTCTCGGGCGACCTCGACACCATCGTGCTGAGGGCGCTGCGCAAGAACGCGGCAGAGCGGTATGCGACGGTCAATGCGCTTGCCGAAGACATCGAGCGCTACCTGCGGGGCGAGGCCATCCTCGCCCGGCGCGACAGCCTCATCTATCGTGCGCGCAAGTTTGCCTGGCGATACCGGGTCGGCATCGGGATTGCAGGCGCCGTGCTGCTCACGCTGGCCGGCGGCCTGGCGGCAACCACTTACGAGGCGAGGGTCGCCTCGGCCGAAAGGGATGCGGCGCTCGAAGCAGACCGCCGGCTGCTCATTCAAACCGCCGCCAGTCGCCTCGGGAGTGGCGATGTCTCCGGAAGCCAGAGCATCATTCTCGAAGTGCTGCCACACAAGGGGAGCGGACCACCGTACACCACGGCAGCCCTGACGGTGTTCGACAAGGCTCTCGCCCAGGATGCGCAGGACTTCGCACTGCTGGGCCATACCGACAGGGTACGATCGATCGCCTATTCTCCGGACGGCAGGCGTCTCATAACGGCATCGTACGACGGCACGGCCCGTATTTGGGATGCTTCCACTGGCCGGCAGATGCTCATATTGCAAGGGCACGGTGGCCCGGTACTGGCGGCGACCTTCTCTCCTGACGGTCGTAGGGTCGCCACGGGCTCGTACGACAAGACTGCCCGCATCTGGGATGCTGCGACGGGGCGGCAGCTCCTGGTGCTGCCGCATCAGGAGCGCGTTCGCTCCGTTGCTTTTTCCCCCGATGGGCATCAACTCATCACGGGTGCGTACGACAAGGCTGCCCGCATCTGGGATGCTGCAACAGGCCGGCAGGTACGCGTCCTGACCGGCCACTCGGCACTCGTAACTTCCGCGGCATTCTCGCCGGACGGTCGACGCATCGTTACTGCCTCGTACGACAAGACGGCGCGGATCTGGGCAGCGGCAACCGGACGACTGATCAGGGTCCTCGCCGGCCACTCCGAAATACTCACCTCCGCCGCATTTTCCGCTGATGGGCAACGCGTCGTCACGGCTTCGGGCGACAGAACTGCCCGCGTGTGGGATAGCAACACCGGCAGGCAGATCGCGATGTTGAGCGGCCACACGCAGCTGGTCTCGTCGGCCGTATTTTCCGCCGACGGCCGCCGGGTGCTCACGTCATCGTATGATCAGACGGCTCGCATCTGGGACGCGGACAGCGGGCGGCAGATCAGCGTGTTGAGCGGGCACACCGATTTCGTGGAAGGCGCCGTGTTCTCACCGGACGGGCTTCATGTAGCTACTGCCTCCAGTGATGAGACAGCCCGAGTGTGGGAAGCCGTGCCGAAGGATCAGATGCTGCTGCTCGCAGGCCATCACGGCACCGTATCCTCGGCGGCGTATTCCCCTGACGGCCATCGGATTGTCACGTCCTCGTTCGACAAGACCGCACGCATCTGGGATGCCAGCAGTGGCACACCGCTCATCACTTTGACGGGTCATGCATCGCAGGTTGCGACTGCCGCCTTCTCACCGGACGGCACTCGGGTCGTCACCGCCTCACTCGATGGCACCGCTCGGATCTGGGATGTCGCGACGGGTCGGGAGCTGAGAGTGCTGTCAGGACATACCGATCGGGTCGTGTCGGCCGCATTCTCGCCCCATGGGCACCGTGTAGTCACGACTTCCCTGGACAAAACGGGCCGCGTCTGGGATGCCGCTACCGGCCGACAGATCGCCGTGCTCGCGGGGCATACGCTTGTCGTGGAGACGGGAGCCTTCTCGCCGGATGGGCGGCGCGTGGTCACAGCGTCCGACGATGGGACGGCACGTATCTGGGATGCTGCGACCGGCCGGCAAATCATGCTCCTCGTCGGGCACACGGACCAACTTGGATCGGCCTCATATTCTGACGACGGACAGCGCATCATCACCGCATCGGACGATGGGACGGCGCGGATCTGGGATGCGCAGACCGGCAGGCAGATCGGCGTGCTCAATCGCGGAAGCCGGGTGACCAACGCTTCCTTCTCACGCGACGGCAGGCTCATCGCCACTGCATCCGACGACGGCACGATCAGCATCTGGGATGCAGCGAGTGAGTGGCCCGTCAAGGTGTTGAGCGGCCACACCGAGACGGTAGATACCGCAGCTTTCTCCCCGGACGGACATTTCATCGTGTCCGCTTCCGACGATGGAACGGCGCGCATCTGGGATGCGCGCGCCGCTCCGCTGGATACGCAGATCAGCTGGGCCGAAGCTGCACATTTCGATGCACTCACGAGCACGGAGCGGGAGGCGCTGGGTCTGCCCCCGCAACCGGGTGTGCGTAACTGGCCGCTGGAGCGGACGCGTTGCGACGACGCGGCTGCCGCGCCGTACGATCCCGATCGGCGGGCGCCGGGCGTCATGGCCGACGGCATCGTTGTCGATATCGCGAGCCGTGCCTGCGGAGTGACCGCTGCTATGACCGCTGAGCCCGATGCAAGGACGGTGTATCAGCGCGGCCGGACACGATGGGCAGGCGGCGATGGCCGCGGCGCGCGGCAGGACTTCGAAACGGCGCTCCGCCAGGGATACCGTGCTGCCGCCGTCGATCTCGCGCGGCTGCTTCTGCAGTCTCCGACCGCATCGCCGGACCCGCGGCGGGCGGCCTCGCTCCTGGAGCGAGCCTGGCACGACGGGGTGAGTGTTGCTGCATTCGATCTCGGAGAGCTGTACGAGCAGGGCGTGCGTCGCGCAGAGGGTACCGCCGGATACTGGATCCCGCTGGATCCCGCTCGCGCTTCCGTCTGGTACCAGCGGGGCGCCGCTGCCGCTGATCCCAACGCGCTGGGCCGTCTCGCCGAGCGCGAGGAGGAGATCGCTTACCGCACCACGCCGCGCGCAGACAGCCGTACGCACCTGTTGCGTGCATTCCGTTATTACGCCGCGGCCGCCGAGCGCGCCCGGCGCGAGGACTGGCCGAATGTGGCATGGAGGAGCTGGCGGTATCGGCGTGCGTCGCTGGCGCGGCGCCTGGCACACGAAGGCCTGATGAGGCAGGTCGCGGCGATCTACGACAACGTCCGGTGACAGCGGCGTGGCCGGCTCACTCGTTTCGGGCGTGCGCGCCTGGCGCGCGTGCAGCGTTCCGGAGCGCCCATCGCGGCGGCACCTACCCAGTGCTGCAGCGGGACCATTGCAGTTACATCTTCGGATGGTTATAAGGCTTGGGCTCATGGCCAATGACCTCTCTCGACCAGGCTCGCACGGCGATCCGTCACCGGACCTGGTGCGTGGCCTCGGGCCATGGCAGGCCACCTTCGTGGTGGTGAGCACGATCATCGGCACGGGAGTCTTCCTGGTTGCGAGCCCGATGGCGCGCGCGGCCGGATCGACCGGGCTGGTTCTCACCACCTGGCTCATCGGCAGTGTCGTAGTCCTCTGCGGCACGCTCTGCCTGGCCGAGCTCGGCGCCGCCCTTCCCGCTGCCGGCGGACAGTACGTGTATCTCAGCCGCGGCCTCGGTCCGCTTTGGGGATATCTCTTCGGATGGATGAACTCCATTCTCGGAACGCCCGCCGCCATGGCCACGGTCGCCGCCGGCTTCGTGCGATTTGCGAGTTACCTCTTTCCCCAGCTCGACAGCCGGTGGCTGACCCTGCACCTCGGGCCTCTCACTTTCAGCATCGGCACGGCACAGCCGCTCGCGGCGCTGATCGTATTGAGCCTGACCGCGCTCAATTACCTGAGCGTGCGCGTCGGGGGAGCACTTCAGGTTTTTCTCGGCTCGCTCAAGGTTGCAGCGATCCTCGTGATCATCCTTGCAGGTGCCTTTTGGGTCGCGCCGGGCGCGCGGATGGCTGCCCCAGCCGCCACGCCCCATGTCCTGGCGATGGGAGGCATTCTGACTGCACTGGTGCCCGTCATGTGGGCCTATAACGGATTTCAGAATCTCAACTTTCTCGGCGGTGAAGTCCGGGATCCGGAGAAGAACATTCCGTTGGCGCTGCTCTGCGGCATCCTCATCGTCGCGGCGCTCTATGTCATGGTGAATGCCGCGTACTTTCACGCGCTCCCCTTCTCCCAGGTCGCAAGCTCCCAGCATGTCGCCTCCGACGTCGTCCAGTCGCTCTTCGGGCACGGTGGCGCCGCCTGGCTCACCGTGGCCATGGGGATTTCCGCCCTTGCCACACTCCATGCAGTGATCATGAGCGAGTCACGGGTGACCTATGCCATGTCGCGTGCGGGGCTCTTCTTCCGCTTCGCCGGCCGCGTCCAGCCGCGCTACCGCAGTCCGGAGGGCGCGCTGGCGATTCTGGGTGCGTTGAGCGCGCTGATTTCGCTCACGGGAACGTTCGAGCAGCTCTACTCGCTCTACATATTCGCCATCTGGATCTTCTTCGCGCTCACCGTGGTCGCGCTCTTTCGGCTGCGGGCAACCGAGCCCGAGCTGCCACGCTCGTATCGCGTGTGGGGTTACCCCTGGACGCCGCTGCTGTTCCTGCTTGCCGCTCTCGCCCTCACGGTGAATCTGTGGATGGAGCAGCCCATTCGCTCCTCGCTCGGCCTGCTCGTCATACTGGCAGGCCTCCCCGGCTACTACGCGTGGTCGGGCAGGAGCAGGCTGCCCGCGGTGGCCGACGATGTGGCCCGGCCCTATCCCTAGCGAAGCTCGTTGTCGAAGAACGTGAGAGCCGCCGCGGCATTGCCCACGCGCTGACTGAACGATGCCCCGATGTTGCCGTGGCCGGCGGCGCGCCGTGTGAGCAGCAATACCGGCAGGTTGGATGCGGTCGCCGCCTGCAGCGCGGCGGCGAACTTGCGCGACTGCCAGGGTGCAACCCGCGGGTCATTCTCTCCGGTTTCCAACAGCACTGCCGGATACTGCGCCTGCGGGTGCACGTTGTAGTAGGGCGAGTACGCATAGAGCGCGCGAAATTGCGCCGCGTCAGCCACAGATCCGTACTCGGCCTCGTTGTACCTGCCGTTGGGGTAGAGCTGATGGCGCAGGGTGTCGTAGATCCCGACGTAGCTCATCACTGCCCGATAAAGCTGCGGATGCTGCACCAGGGCCGCCCCCATGAGGAGCCCGCCATTGCTCCCGCCGCTGATCCCGAGATGCCGCGGTGAGGTCCAACCGGCCGATACCAACGCCTGCGAGGCCGCGGTAAAGTCATCGAAGACGTTCTGCTTGCGGGTGAGCCGCCCCTCGCGATGCCAGGTCTCGCCGAACTCATCACCACCCCGGAGATTCGCCACGGCGTAGACGCCCCCTCGCTCGAGCCAGGCGAGCTCGGTGCCGATGAAGTGCGGCGCGACGGGGATCTCGTAACCGCCGTATGCGGTCAGAATCGCGGGGTTGTCCGGCCGCTTCGACGTCGATGCCAGAGCGAGAACCGTCACCGGAACGTGCGTGCCGTCCTTCGACAGCGCGGTGAGCCGATATGTTCGAATGTTTCCGTAGCCGGCATCGGGAGGACGTACCGCAAAGACCGTCCGCAACGAGCCCGATGCTGCGTCATAGAGCGCCCAGCGGCTCGGGATGGTCCACCCCGAGTAGGCGATGACCGCCTGACCGGAGCGCGCCTCTGAGGTTATCGCATCGATACCGATGCCGGTCTCTGGAAGCGGAACGCGGCGCACGAAACGCCCATCGCCCGCATACTGATCCACGGACCAGTCCGGCCCCCAAAGCTTGGTCACGAGAAACCCACCCTCGAGGGGTGAGATGCCGTATACGACCCAGCTCTTCTGCTCCGGGACCAGTGTCGAGACCCTGCCGTCCGGGCTCACTGCAATGACACGACCGCGCTCACTCCTGCCGAAGGCCGCAAGCAGCAGGCGATTGCCGTCGAAGGTGCCGCCGGTGACCCCTGCTTCAGTTCCCAGCACCAGCCGCCACGTGTCGTGACTGCGCAGATACACCCTAAACGGCGTGGCATCGCCAAACTGAACGAGCGCCGCGGCCTGCGTGGCATCCGGCGAGGTGAGCAGCTGATACTCCGCGATCGGCGACAGCCCTTGTCCGAACTCGGGCCGGTCGCTCGCTTGCGCCGAGCCGAGCACATGATGGTAGAGCGAGATCCCGAACGGCGAGCCGTGTGGCAACTTGCCGTAGGTGAGGCCCTGCTCATTGGCATCCCAGGCGACGACCGGCGCGGTGGTGCCGCCGCCCGCATCTGCAAGCGCGTCCGACAGAGTCTGACCGGTAGCAGCATTCACTATGTGGATGGTGGTCGCTTCGCTGCCGTTGGCCGAAGTGCCATACGCAACGTAGCGTCCCGACGGCGAAGGCCAGACTTCCTGGATGGCCACATGGCCGCCCGATGGGTTGGTATCGACGAGGACCCGCTGTGGGCCGTTGGGCCACGCCTGGGCCACGAGCACCGGTTGCGCCTGCGGCGGTGTCTCACGCATGAAGAAAAGCGTGTCATTGACGAGCTGGGGCGCGGTCTGCTCCGTACTCGTGACTGCTAGCTGGCCCACTCGCCTGTTGATTTCCGCGGCATCCCTGAAGCGCCCCATCACACTGTCCGCGTACCGGTTCTGCGTGTCGATCCACGCCTCGACCTTAGGGTTGCGGGCATCCTCGAGCCAGCGATACGGGTCCCTGACAGTGACGCCGTGCATCGTCGTGACAACCGCGTCGCGCGGGGTGGGTGGCGGGGCCGCGGCAGCGACGGAGCAAATGAGCGCGGCCGGAATGAGCGCGGAACGACACACGGATGGGCGATGGACCTTGTACATGCCTGACACCATGTTGACCTTCCCTCCGACGCCTCAGCGGTGCTGCAGACGGAGGTTCTGCCAGGAGCCATCAGCCGTCCACCCGCCGTCCACGGCGATGGCCTGACCGTTGATGAAGCCGCTCGCAGCGGGGTCTGCCAGAAAGCTGACGGCGTTGGCGATGTCCTCGGGCGAGGCGAAGCGCCCCATGGGGACCCGATCCGTGATATCCGCGTCGGTGTAGCTGCCGCCCGCCTGATCCGCGACATCCATCTCCGTCTTCACCCAACCCGGGCATACTGCATTGCAACGCACGCCGGACCCGCCCCACTCGGCGGCCAGCGTACGGGTCATGCCGATGAGCCCGTGCTTGGAAGCGTTGTAGGCGACCCGGTCGGCAATCCCGACCAGACCGGCGATGGAGGCGATGTTGATGATGCTCCCGGAGCGCTGCGCGAGCATGACCGTGCCCGCTGCGCGAGCGGCGATGAATGCACCGAGCAGATTGACGTCGAGGACACGGCGGAACTGCTCTGCAGAGGTATCCTGGGCCCGGCGGATGCAGCTCACTCCCGCATTGTTCACCAGAACGTCGAGCCGCCCCCAGCGGGACATGATCTCACCGACACCGGTCTCGATCACGCGCTCATCGGTGATGTCTCCCACCAACTCGATGGCATCGCATCCGGCAGTGCGCAGTGAGGTCAGCGTGCCCGTGGGCGCGCGTACGTCAGTCAGCGCAACTGCATATCCACGCGTTCCGAGGGTCTGCGCGATGCAACGCCCGATGCCCTGCGCCGCGCCCGTGATCAAAGCTACTCTCATGGCATCGCGATTGTAGCCATCGAGCCTTCCCGACTGGCAAACAGTCGCTCCGCTGCCCGGCTCAGCCGGTACTCGTCTCGGCGCATCGGCCGAGCCGGTAAAGGACGTGACGGCGCAGGGGATGACCGGGGGGCAGGCGCGGATGATCGAAGTCATCGGCCGCCGACCGTCTCATCCCCAGATGCTCCATCACCCGGCGCGAGCGCCAGTTCGCGGGCACCGTGAAGGAGACGATCTCCTCCAGCCCCAGACGCTGAAAGCCGCAATCGAGCGCCGCGCGAGCCGCCTCGGTGGCATATCCGTGGCCCCAGTGCTCGAAGGCGAGCCGCCAGCCGATCTCCACACAGGGCGTGAAGTGCGCCTCGAATCCGGGAACGGCGAGGCCGACGAAGCCGACGAAATCCGCCGCACCCATGACCTCGACCGCCCAGAGTCCGAACCCGTGCCGGTCAAAATGAGCCGCGATTCCGGCTGCCTCGCGATCGCTCTCCTCGGCGGAGAGAATCTTGGGAAAGTACTCTCTCACCCGCGGATCGGCATTCAGCGCGGCGTAGGCTGGCAGATCCTCGGCCCGCCATGGTCGCAGGCGCAGACGCGCCGTAGTCAGAGTGATGGGACCCTCATCACGCATGAGCGCTCCTCAGACCTCGAGCCCGATGGCCCGCATCAGCTCGAGCCCGTTGCTCTTGGTCACTACACCCTCACGCAGCCGGTAGTCGAATTGCATGCGCCCGTTTTCCAGATGATCCTCGAAGTGCATGTTGCGCAGAGTGGGCTCCCGCAGCCCGGCGAGCTCGGTCAGGGCCAGATCGTGGGTGGTCGCGAACCCGATGGCACCTTCCCCGACGAGAGTGCCCAGGACCCCTTGCGCACCGATGCGCCGATCGTTGGAATTCGTGCCCTGCAGCATCTCGTCGATGAGAAAGAGGAGCGGCGGGTTCCCTCCGGAGAGATCCTTGAGCTGGCGCAGCCGGGTGATCTCCGCATAGAAGCGTGAGCTGCCCTCGCGCAGCGAATCGTTGATGCGGATACTCGCACCAACCTGCAACGGCGTGAGCTGCAGGCACTGGGCTCTTACAGGCGCGCCAGCCATGGCCAGCACGACGTTGAGGCCGACTGAACGCAGCAACGTGCTCTTACCGGACATATTCGAGCCGCTGATCAGCCAGAGTCGCGTGTCACCGGAAAGGCTCACGTCGTTGCGAACACATCGTGACTGCGGAATCAGCGGATGACCGATCGCCTGCGCGTCCAGACACGCTCGGCCCTCCAGAAACGTGGGGAACGGGTCGTCCGGATGCTCGAAGCTGTACTGGGCGAGCGATGAAAGCGCCTCGAATCGCCCGGCCGCCGCCATCCAACCACGGACGGAAGTTCCGTACGCAAGCCGCCAACGCTCGGCAGCCAGTGCCACGTGCAGCGTATAAAGGAGTGGGACCTGAGCCCAAACCACCATCAGGTTTTTCCGCTGCTCTGAGAGCATGACGATCGTGGCGAGCCGGCCGATACAGGCCGACGCGCCGATCTCACCGCAGGAGCTCCCGTCGGCCAACGAGCGCATGGCGGCTGAGTCGAATCGCTCCCGCTCGATCTCGCGGAGCAAGCCGGCAAAGGTCGTAAGCCCATCGAAGTCGAAGGCCCGCTCCGCGGGAAGGAGAACCTGCTGCACGCGCGCCCTCAGCCAGTACACCGCAATCGCCTCGAGGGTCAGAACGAGCACGGTCGGCGACCAGAGGCCGGTCAGCTCGCCCGCAACCAGCGCTGCGATGAGCATGACGGGCAGCAGCCAGGCAGCGGCGCGGACCCACCCCATCGTCAATGCTGCAGGCCCTTCCGCCCATTCGCGAAATCTCTGCGGGTAAAGGGCGGGCTCACTTTCACGGCCCAGGGTCCCGATGCGCTCCCTCAAATCGAGGTGCTCGCGCAGCTCGCCAACGCACGTCTGCCGCAGCCGGATCTCCTCGGCAGGGGCCGGTGCCAGCAGCCACTGCGCGAGCGTCTCCTCGCCCATCCGGGTCCGCGCGGCACAGAGTAGCTCGAAGAGGCTGCCTTCTGCGAAAAGATCCAGGTCGGCGGCATAGACATGGTGGTCGTCGCGGAACCGCTCTCCCCTGTTGCCGGTTCCGCTCCAGCGATCTTCCAGGCGGGCCAACCCTCGTCGATAAAGCTCTGCCGCTCGCGCGGCGAATGCGTGGCGGCGCCTCAGGACACCGTGATACGCGACTACACCCGAGAAGGATGCGGCAGGCGCAAGCCCCCAGAGCGCGGATAACCAGTGTTCGCCCCAGGATGACCACGCCAGCACGATCCCGATCGCTACGAGCAGCAACCGCGTCGCGCCCACGCGCTCCTGAATTGCCTCCAGCCGGCGCACGCTCGCCTCTCTGGCGGCAAGGCGGCTCGCGTATTCTTCCCCGGGCGTCACTGCTCCATTCTACAACGCCGCCGCAAGACGGCGCGGCGACTCTAGAGGGACAGCGCGAACTCCCGCAGCAAGGCGTTGTAGCCAGCGGCGTCGTCCCAGAAGCAGGCATGCCCGGTGGCCATCCTCTCGACCTTCGCACCGGCAATGAGCGACATTTCTTTCTCCAGGACCGCCTGATTCACGATGGCGTCCTGGGTGCCGTGCGTGATCAATACCGGCTTTCGCAGCCTCGGCAGCAGATCGTCATTGTCGAATGCGCGCGAGAACAACGCCTGGCGCACGTATGGAGGCACGCTGACGCTGTATCCGATCATCCTGTAAAGGTCCGCGGGCGAGGGCTCGGTAGCAAAACACAGGCGCAGCAACGACGTGAGGCTTCGTACGCTGTCTTCGGCATCAGTGGAAAAGAAGCCCGGAATCAAATCGAGGAATTCCGGAGTCAACACGGACAGTGCCTCATCGCTCCCGAGCTTGGTGACACCACCGACGAAGTTGATTCCGCCGATGCCCTCCTCTCCGTAGTAGCGCAGGTAATCGAGAATCACCAATGGGCCGTAGGACCAGCCACAAAGAATCGGATGTTCGAGGTCGAGCGCCTTGATGAGTGCGTGCACATCGTCGGCCCACAACCGCGAATCCCCGTAGCCCTCCCGCGGCCTCCCGGAGCGGCCGTGGCCCCGCAAATCCATGGCGATCAGCCGAAATGTGTCGGCCAAGGGCGAGCTCAACTGCCGAATCCAACTGAGTGCGTTTTGCGAGAAGCCGTGGAAGAAGACGAAGCTCTTTCCCGCGGGATTGCCCGCTTCGAGGGCGTGCAGCTGAAGGCCACCGCCACCGGTGATCACGTGACTCTTCATTATGTGTCCCCCGTCTGTTGCCGGCGGCGCCGTGCGGCGCCGCGCGAGTGCCGTCTCGACCGAGGTCCTTCAGCGAATGTACGCCACAAACAGCGGATAATCACGCCGCTGCGATCGCGGGGCCCGCAGTGCCGGCGGCGGCTCTGCCCAAGTCCAGGCCCAAGATGGCCTGAGGGCGGAGCCCGGATCAGGCGCCGCCATCCAGGCGGGCTTGCGCCTCGAAATCGAGGTCGCGAAGGGCCTTCGCCGTGGACAGATAGCCGCACGGCTCGGCAATGTTGTATATGCCGGAGCGCTCTTTCTCGACCAGCAGCAAGGCAGCCGAGGCTGCGGCATCGACGTGCAGCGACGGACTCTCCGAAACCGACGAGACGCCGGTGCCTGGTCCGTAGAGATGCCCATAGCGCAGGACGGCTCCGAGCAGCGGCGGCGAGGAGAGTGTCAGCCGCTCGAGCGTTGCAACGCCGTCCACCGAGACCGCGCGGCCACCTTCGGCGTGTACATCGAGTGGGTCGTCCTCGGTGTGCGGCTCAACGCCCGGCGCGTACACCCACGCGATGCTCTGCGCGATGAAGCGACGGACGCCTGCCTCCAGGGCGGCCGCCACCAAGTTGCGGGTGCCCTCCTTGCGCACGCGAGCGTTTCGGTATGTGGCCGCCGCCATCCGGCTCGGATCCAGGCCGGGAGGTAGATCGGTCAACTGCTGGACCACGATTTCCGGGCTTGCGGCACTCACCGCACGAGAAAGCGCGGCGGCGTCGAAGACGTCAATGACGAGCGGCTCGAGGCCCGCCTTACGGAGCGCGTCGACTTTTCCCGGCGAGCGCGTGGTGCCGATCACCTCGTGTCCTGCCGCGACCAACAGCGGCGCGAGCCGCCTGCCGATGGCACCGGTTGCACCGGCCAGGAATATCCTCATTGCAAACCTCGGCTCATCGCGATCGAGAGAGATCCCGCCCAGTCAGGTGCATAGCGAACCTGCCGCCTGCAGTCAATGGGGGAAGCAACGCCGATGCCTGGCGCTGATGTGGCCTACGCTTTGACACCTATCGGCAGAACGGTCCGGCCGTAGTCGCCATTGATGATCTCGGCGGCCGCCAGATAGCCCGCGAGCGCGGCGCAGACGAGCCCGAGATAGCCTCCCGTCACGTGTAGCGCGGCCGAACCGCGCAGCTCACCCGCTGCGAGCACGAAGAGGGTGATCCAGAGAATGAGGAATATGAGCTGCAGCACCGTCGTGTGGCGGAAGGAGGCGATCCACATGTAGAACGTGAATACACCCCAGACGAGCAGATACCAGCCGACGAAGGCCGGCGGGGCGCTGCCGCCGAACTCGTGCACATAGGCGACGAACGACAGCCAGAAGCAGCCATAGCTCGTGAAGGCAACCGTCGCAAAGGTATTGCCCCGTACGAACGACAGGAGCCCGGCAAGCACCTGTGCACCGCCGCCGAACGCCAGGCCCATGGAAAGGACGATGGGCAGGCTGCTGTCGCTGAAGAGCCCCGCATTCACCATGCTGAGAAGCCAGGTGGTGGCGGCGAAGGCGCTGAGGCCGAGAGGCGCGGGATTGGCGAGCTTGCTTTCCACTGTTTCACCCTGATGATGTGGCTCACTCTTTGCGATCGTGCGCGGCCCTGCTGTCGGCCGGCACCTGATCCCGCGCCGCCATCCCATAATCCCGCAGGACACTCGCCACGCGCAATCGGTAATCGGTAAACACCTGGCTTCGTCCCATGCGCTGCGCCGCGCGGTGCGAATCGAGGTTTCTCCAGGCGGCCACTGCCGCCTCGTCACGCCAGAACGACAGTGACAGCAGCTTCCCCGGCTCGACCAGGCTCTCGAACCGCTCGATGGAAATGAATCCGTCCATGGCGAGGAGCTCCGACTTGAGGCGCTCGGCAATGTCGAGATACTCGCCGCGGTGAACGCCTTCCGCCCAGACTTCGAAAATGACGGCAATCATCAGGCAAACCTCCTAGGTATTCGGCTTCTCAGTGGTGTGTATGAAGCCGAGTACGCTCTCGTACAGCGACATCCTGTTGCGCTCGAGGTGCATCACGTGCGACCCATCATGGATGCACAACTGCCACTTGAGGGGACTGGAAGTGAATTTCGCCAGGAATGCCGGCGCCTCCTGCTCATTCACCTCCGTGTCATAGCTTCCAAACACGATGAAGAGGGGCGCCGTAACCCGGCTCGCCTCGTACGGGTAAACACCGGCGTGCGCCGCCTCGATGTCCGCTACCGCACCGTCCGGAATGCGGATCTCCCCCGGCCCATCGCCGGCAACGCGGGGAGCGGACGCTTCGAACTCCTCAGCCCATCTCTCCCCGAGAGCCGGCTCCAACAGTACGAGACCCGGCGGCAGGACATCCTTGAAGTAGAGCTGGCGCAGGCGCTCCTTGGCAGTCATGCTCCACCAGGCGACGTGCTCGCTCTCGGGCTTCGCGCCGGCCTCGGGTACCACGGGACCGAAGAGCGTGAGCGAGGCCAGCGCGCCGGGGTGTTGCGCGGCAAAGTCCGCGGCCGGGATCGTACCCCAGGAGTGCGCGATGAGATGCATCTCGCCGATGCCGCGTCTCGAGCGCATGTAGGCGATCGCGATTGCGATTTCCCGGGCAGCCTCAGGCGCACGCACGAGGGGCGCCTTGCCGGCGGGCGAATCCAACATGGCCTGGGGCCGGCTCGATGCGCCATAGCCGAGAAAGTCCAGGCCACAGGCGAGAAATCCGCGCCCGGCCATGAAGTCGATCCAGGAATCGCCACCGTTGAATTCGAAACCTGCGGCGAGCATCGTCGGGAAGCTCGCGCCATGAACGAACAGCACGCCCTTGCCGGTACGCTCCTTGGGCTCGAGGCAATGCAGCGCGATGTGCTGCGCCGAGCGCGCGACGAGCGGAAGATTGATCGTCTCGATGGCGGATTTATAATTGAGTGAGGCCGCCAATAGCGCCACGCCGAATGCCACTGCCATTTTCGCTCCCGAACGGATGATGCGATGATCGCCTGCGAGAACATTATCGACGACCAGCCGGCGCGCGTGCTTCCATGACCATGGTAGTGTCGAGGCAGCGGACGTTCGCCGACACTACATCTTTGTTGAGCGATGCGTCGCGCGCCACGATGCTGCTGGCGCTGCTCGATGGCCGTGCCTACACGGCCAGCGAGCTCGCCCAGTCGGCCGACATCAGCCCGCAGGCGGCGAGCTTTCACCTGAAGCGGTTGCTGTCCGCCAACCTGCTCGAGTGCGTCAACAGGGGTAGATACCGTTATTTCAGGCTGGCCGGCCCGCACGTCGCCCAACTTCTGGAGTGTCTGTTGGCGGTCGACCGGATCGCCCACCCCCGCAGGATCGAGACGAGCTGCCCCGACTCGCTCAGAAACGCGCGGGCGTGCTACAGCCACATCGCTGGACGGGCCGGCGTGCATCTATATCGAACGCTGCTGCGCAAGGAGTGGCTCGCATTCAAGGGTCCGCAGCTCACTCTCACGGCCGCGGCCCGCGAGCTGACCGAGGCGCTCGATTTTTCCAGGTACCGGACCTCTCCGGTCGGCAAGCCCTGCCTGGATTGGTCGGAGCGGGAATTCCACATCGCAGGCGAGCTCGGAATCCTCCTGTTCAACTCGATGCTGGACTCCCGCTGGTTTTTGCGAGGCAAGGATCGCTCGCTGACCCTGACGGAGAAAGGACGACACCACCTCGCTAGGTTTGGGCTGCATCCCTGGACCGCCTGACGCCTGCGCCCCGGATGAGGGGCGCAGCGCACGCCCGTCACGTCTCGGGCATGAGGTTTGCAGTCAGCACGGAGGATGAACCGACCCCCAAACCTCTATGGCAAGTCAACGCGGCTCGTGGCGGCCATGGCGATCGCAGCGTTCGGCCTCGCCGCTGCCGCGTCAGCCGAGGAGCTGTCGCTCGATGCCGACACTTCTGACTCCCCCGCCGTGTCGCAGCAAGACGCACGCACGTGGGGAACGGGTGATGACCACAGTTTCCTCGTCCCCGCGCTCGAGATCCCGACTTTTCAGCTCCTGCTGAATCGCGCCGATCACTACCTGATCGATCAGGCGACCTATCCCTCCCCCATCGACAACTTCAGGGCCAATCAGCATCGCAGCTGGGTCGTCGACAACGACAAGTTCTCGACCAATCAGTTCCTGCACCCTTATCAAGGGTCGACCTACCAGGGGTTCGCCCGCTCGGCAGGACTGACCTTCTGGCAGGCTTCCGTCTACACCTTTGCGGGCAGCCTGGTATGGGAGGAGGCAGGTGAGAATACCGCGCCTTCCATCAACGATCAGATTGCCACGGGCATCGGGGGTAATTTCCTCGGCGAACCGCTGTTTCGCATCGCGAGCCTGCTCCTCGAGCAGGACGCAGAACAGCCGCACTGGTGGCGCGAGCTGGCGGCGGGCATCGTCTCACCCCCGACCGCCATCAACCGCTTCGTGTTCGGCGATCGCTTCACGCCTATCTTCCCCAGCAACCATCCGGCGGTCTTCACGAGCTTCGACCTCAGCGCCAACGCGTATACGCACTTCAGCTCCAACGTCAACGTCAATGCCGACCCGAGCGCACCGCCCGCGAACCAGACTTTGCAACGTGCGCGAGCGGAAACGACCGTCACGATCGCCTACGGGTTGCCCGGAAAGCCGGGCTATACCTACGACCGGCCGTTCGACTACTTCAATTTCGATTTTGCGCTCGATACCGCGACCGGCGTGGAGTCCGTGTTCAGCCGCGGACTGCTGTACGGTACGGACTACTCGAGCGGCAGGAATTATCGCGGCCTTTGGGGGCTGTACGGGCTCTACGACTATGCGGCGCCCAACATATTCCGCGTCTCCAACACCGCGGGCGCGGTCGGCACGACCGGTCAGTGGTGGCTGTCGCAGCGGGTGGCGCTGCAGGAGACGGCACTGCTCGGCGTGGGATACGCTGCCGGCGGGGTCATACATGGCGCCGGCGTCGCGCCCCCGGGCCCGGCCGGCGATGGCCTGCGAAACTACCACTACGGCGTCGCACCGGAATCAGTGCTCGCGCTGCGCCTCATCCTCGCAAACCGGGCGGCTCTCGAAGCCACGGCGCGCGGCTACTACATCAGCCGGCTGGGCTCCACGGAAACCACGGGCGCCGAGACCATCGAGCGGCTCGATGTCGCCTTGACCCTGCGGGTGTACCGGATGCACGGCATCATCATCCGCTACCGGGTATCGAATCGCGATGGACACTACAGCAATTTACCCGACTCGCACCAGCGGGTGGCCACGGTGAACATCGGCTATACCTTCGTGGGCGATGAGGATCTTGGCGCGGTCGACTGGCGGCAGGACACGGGACAGTGAGGTCCAGCCGCGCGCACGAGCGAGTGGAGCCCTACTGAGCCGAAGCGCGGCCGACGGACGAGCCGAGCGTCGCGCGATGGTGCGCGACGAGCGCCTCCGCCTCGACCAGCCGGCGCATGACAGGTGGGGTGGCGCGCAGATTCGCCGCACGGCGGAATTCGCTCATGTGCCGCGGCCGCTGGAACAGCTGCAGTATCGAGAGCAACTCGTCGCTCAACCGGAGCGCGCGAATCTGATTCGTACCGGTAACCGGCGTGAGAAGGAAGTCGGCTCGCGGGGCGGCGTCCGGGGCCAGAAAGATAGGCTAGTGGCGATGCACGAGAGCGGCCCAGTCCGCCTCGATCTGCCCGGCGAGCAATCGCGGTGACGCCGCGCCGCGCCGACGTCCCAAGGGGGCATCTGCATCAACGTCCTCGCCTGCTTCCATTTCCGCCGCATGTCGTGCACGTAGCAGGTCTGCGAGTCGCTCGAGCAGGAGAGTGCAGTCGTGGATGTCCCGCAGGAGGCGGGCGTGCGGGTTGAGCTTGTAAATACCGCTCCTCGTCGGGCGAGGGGATGCAGGCGGAAGCGCATCGGGGATGCCGGCCAGCACGAGCATGTACCGCACCAGGGAAGTCGCAACGTGCTCGGGCCCGAGTCGCTGCCGACAGAACGCGACGACATCGTCGCTGTTGGCGGTCTCGATATTGCGGGCCAGCGCCCAAGCCTCGAATTCCGCAACCAGGCGGCTCAGGCGACCATCGAACTGGTCGATGAGGAAGGACAGGACGTGCGGTGAGAGCAGATAAAGCTGCCGGTAGAGGGTGATCGTGGTGATGTAGCGCCGGCGCGGTAGCTCGGTGATGAAGTAATGGCTGTTCATGAACACATCGGGCGATGCGGACACGAGCGCGGAATCATCGGGCTCCAGCGCGGGAAACGTGAAGTCGGAAACGAAGCCGTCGAACGCCAGACGATCCTTGAAATCCGCGAGCAGGCGCGTGCCGGGCTCAGGAGCCATCAGATGGACCTGCACGTTGTGAGGCGGCGTCGAGCGGTGGAAGCATGAGCCGACCATGTCCAGGGTCGCCTCCATGTCGACCAGTCGCTCCTGCGGATAGCCGATGATGAAAGAAACCGTCGTCTCTATGCCGACGGCGGCGCAGGCATCCAGAGTCGGGTAGAACAAGGTGAGGTCGAGCCGTTTCTCGGCCACGCGCTGCAGCCAGGGAGATCCGCTCTCGACGCCGAAGTAGATCTGCTTGCATCCGGCCTGCCTCATGGCCTTCAGCAGCCCGGGATCGACGCAATCCATCCGCGCCGAGCAGCCCCATTCATAGCCTCTGTCGGCGATGGCCTCGCAGAACCCGAGGATCTTGTCCCTGTTGACGGTGAACAGGTCGTGCTGCAGGGAGAACTTCCGGATGCCATAACGGGCATGCAGCTCATCGAGCTCGGCGCGCAGACGCGCGGCCGATTTCAAGCGGTAACTGCGGCCGAAGAAGCTGGCCGTCGAGCAGAACGTGCACATGAAGGGGCAGCCACGCCCCGCCTCCACACTCAGGGAGTCGAGCCTGAGCTGCTCGATCGGATAGTCCGCATAGGACGGCATCGGCAGCTCATCGAGAGATTCGATGAGCGGCGCGCCGGGATTGGACCGGATGCCCGTCCCGCTCCTGAACGTGACGCCCGGAATGCCCGCAAGCCCGCCGTCCGAGAGTCCGGCGAGAACGGCGGGCAGGGTATTCTCGGCCTCGTTCCTGACGATCACATCGAAAGCGCTGTAGCGCTCGAGGATCACCCGGTCCAGAATCGTTGCGTGCGGGCCCCCTAACAATACCGGCATACCGGGCATGAGCGCGCGCACGTGCTGCGCAACCTTCAGCGTGCAGATGAAGTTGCAACCCAGGCTGGTGAAGCCGACCACGTCCGGCTCGCAGGCGACGATCTCCTGCGCCATCTTCCGGTAGAGATCGGCGCTGAGCGTCAGCCGTCCCGCGTTGAACGCAAGCTTGGGGTCATACAGACAGCCGTCATGTCCTGCCCGGCGCAGAACCGACAGCAGCGATATCAGACCCAGATGCGGTTGCAAAGCCGACGTATCGACGATCCCATCCGCGCCCACCTCGTCGATGAGCAGATTGTCGACGAGCACGACTTTCATGCTTCACGGACCGCGCACCACGTACGTAGTCCACTCGATCAACTGCCTCGGATCCGCGGATTTCGGACGTTGCGTGACGCGCACGTCCAGTTGCCGGCCTGCCTTGGTGGCGGCGGCGAGGCTCTCCCTCGCGATCCTCGCCTCCTCGGGGTTGAGGCGCCTCGCCTCGCCATCCTCTTCGATCGCCGGCAATGCCCGGTCTCGGAATTCAATCTCCGCCATGACACATCTCCGTTTGTCCCGAACGACCCGAGTATGCTGCGAATTCGTCTCCGAGGCAACTCGAGCATTCAACGGATCGATCGGCCCCAGGCATATAATGGTCCAACACACTGGATAATGGTCCAACACCGACGACAACCAAACAGCATGTCGGTGTGGATCGCGCACGACATCACAACGCCATCTCGCCGGTCACGTTGTATCTGGAGAATCTGCTCGAGTCCGATCCGGGCCTCAGTCCACGAACGCGGGAATATCTGCCGATCGGGTTGCGCGCGATCGACGACGCGTCGGCGACCGTGGCGCGAGTGCGCAAATTGCTCGTGATGGTGTACGGCGCCGTCAAGCGGCATGCGCCAGAGACCCGTATCGAGAGCGCACCGGGTCGAGGCACTCGCTTCCGGATCACCCTGCCGGTCGCGGACGAGGTCATGGCAGTAGCGCCTGTGGCTCATTGCGCGCGCCAGTGCGCGGCCACTCTCCAGGTTGCTGCTGCCGGGGGGCGATGGCCGCGCCCTGCTGGTCGCCGCCCTCCTGGCAGTCTCTGCGGCTCTCGCAACCGCCATCGTGGCAATCGCAGCCAATCGGGTGATCGAGAAGCCGGCGATCGCCTCGAGCCGCATGGCTGAACGCAGAATTCTCCGACTGTTGGGCAGCGGGCCGCTTCCGCACCGGGCGTTTGGCTAGTTTGCGCTGGAGGTTATCCTCGGCCGCGGGCGTGACTGCAGCCGCGCGTTTGCCCAACCGGCTTGACCGCCAGCATCGCCCTCGGAATGCTCCCGTAGCCAGACAACGATGTAGTTTTGTTGCAGGGCGTGTCCCGCTCGAGGCGATGCTGCCGGCACGCCCTTTGCTGTTACACGGCGCGAGCTCGGCCTCCCACGAGGGGTACGCGACATGAGTGCACGTGTAACAATCGCCGGTCACCCGATTCACGCGATGTTGGTGACCATACCGATCGGACTCTGGATCTTCACGCTGACCTCGGACGTGGTCTTCACCGTGACCGCCGACCCTCGTTGGCAGGCAACTGCGTTTTTCACGTTGGCAGGGGGTATCGCCGGCGCACTTCTCGCAGCAGTCCCGGGACTGCTCGACCTGCTCGGCCTCCAGGCAGCGCACGAGCGCCGGCTCGGGATCTTTCACATGTCCGTGAATCCGGCGATCGTGGCGGTGCAAGCGGTGAATCTCGCGCTGCGCGCCAGCTCGGGGCTCGACACGAAGCTCACGTTTGCCCTGTCGGCGCTCGCCGTTGCGGCCCTGCTCGTTTCAGGGTGGCTCGGCGGACAACTCGTGCACGTGCTCGGCGTCACGCAACCCGGCCACGTTGCAGCCCCATCCTCGCAACGCGAGCGGCTGCATTCTCATACCTGAGGCCGCGGGGTTCTCAGCGCGCCCTGCCGTTCGCTTCCAGAAACTCCTGCAGGGAGGCGACGCCGAGGCGCTTGGCCTCGAACAGGCTCTCCAGGTGCTCGCGTGAGTTGATGAGCCCACGGGCGCGCAGCACGCCGCCCTCGTCGATGACGGCCGCGAAGGGCAGCCGTTCCACCAGAAAGCGCATGCCGAGCTCGGCCGAGAGCACGTAGGGAATCTCCTCGAGCCCGTTGGCGGCGACGAAGCGGCGGTGCTCATCCTCGGCGCCATCGCTGGCGAGAATGAGCTCGAGCCACGCAGACTCGCTGGCGCGGCTCGACTTCAGCACCGGAAGCAACAGCTTGCAGATCGGACAGGTTGGTGAGAGGAATACGAGTAGCGTCGACCTGGCACTCTCGGACGATGTACCGATCGTGACACTGCGCCCGTTGAGGTCCGTGAGCGCCAGGGCGGGAACGGGTTGGCCGACTTTCAACCCTCGTTTCAGCAGCAGCGCGCCGGCCGGTCCAATTCGCTCGTGCAGCACGCCGATCTGGCGTACGAGCGCCAGGACCACGGCCGCCAGGGCGAGCACGAGGACCCACAGGAGCACGTTGGATACGATGAGCGCCCGCAGCATCCGACTCAGCCGTACCGGGAGAATCGCTGCGTCGCGGCGCGCAGCCCTTCCATTGCCAGGTAAAGCAGCGCGATCACCACTACTCCGCCGACGATCGTCCACGCGTCCATCCAGCCCCACACCCGCTGCGCGCGGGGCAGGAGTCCAGCTGCCAGCGATGCGACCGCGGCGATCGCGTTGCGCCAGATCAGTGCGGACGAGATCTGCGACCGCGCCCCGAATCCCATGCATCCGCAGTCCAAGTCGCGTCGCCCCCGATGCAGATTGAAGGCGATCGCAGCGCCATACGCCATCAGGAGGAGGGCACCCAGTGCCCCAGCGGCAGGCCGTATGCGTGGGATCAGCAGGCCCGCGGCAAGCGCGAGCTCCAGGACCGGCAGCAATCGGCCGAGCAGCGGCTGCATGGCCCGGGGGGCGATGCCATACGCCGCGAGCGACCCGTCGAACGCCGGCAGGTCCGCGAGCTTGTGCAGTCCGGCGGCGAGCCAAAGAGCTGCCAGTGACAGCGTCATGATCGCGGCGGGTACCGGATCGATTGCCCATGCCGCCGCCGACATCGTCATCACTGCGGCAGCTGCAATTGGTGCATCAGCCGCGCCCGTGTCGCGCTGATCTCGACGAGCGGCTCGCGCCGGTAGCGGCCCACCTCGGCGGCGGTGTACGCGCGAAACCGCTGCGGCCCGACACCCCCGAACGCAGGAATCATCCAATTGAGAAGCGCGGCCAGATCCTCGTCCGATAATGCCGACAACGCCACGCCGGGCACCTGCAATAGATAACGCCGGCCGGCGGCGAATCGGGACAGCGGCGCCAGCGTTGCTCGAATCGACGGCACGTGACCCGGCTCGCCCCGGCCGTCCGGGCCGTGGCAACCCTGGCATTGCAGCATGTAGTTGATTCGGGGCTCGTAGGCGAGCGCCGGCGCGCCCATGAGGACGGTGAGGCTCATGAAGGCGAGCCGGCTGCGCCAGTGTGCCGCGGACTTGCGCTGCACCCGCTCAGGTCGCCCGGGCAAGAACGCGCGCCGTCGAGCAGTGATAGGGAATGTTGGCGACACTGCTGCCCGTGCACCAGTCGTAGTCGTTGGAGCGGAAGGGCACGTAGAGCGGCATGTCCCGCTCGTTGCGGTTGCACAAACAGCGGCCGCAACTGCTCTTGCCACAACAATCGTTGTACGAGATGACGTAATCGAGGCCGTCTGCGGGGTTGTGGCAGGTGCCCACCCAGGTGATGGGGGACTGCACGGTGCCTGGCGGACAGGCCGAAGCGGAGCCGCCGCAACAACCGCACAGAAATCCGTCGATCGCGCAGTGACGCCAGTAATTGCAGCTGGTCGGATCCTGCGCCTCCTGATGATCCGTCGCGGCCTCGCCCGGTTTCGCCGACTTTTCCGCGCCACGCGCTACCGGCAGCAGCGGGAGCGCTGCGACACCGACGAGCAGCGCGCCGAGCGAGCCGAGCAGCCCGCGTCGCGAAGTACGACGAGCCACGGAGCGTGAAGAGGCCTCCATCCACCGGTCGAAGCGGCTCATGGGGTCACCAGCAGAGTTGGCGTCGTTCCCAGGTTCTTCACCGATCGAAGATACTCTCCGCTCTTCGCGTCGTAGACCTCGAGCGTGGTGCTGCCCATGAAGGCAGCGAAGAGCAGCGGTCTGTCATCGCGTGTCACCTGAATCGATGCCGCTGGGCTTCTGAGCGCAATGCGCTGCACCCGCTGGCGTCGGCCGAGATCATAAACCCAGACTTCCTTACCCGGGTCCTTGTGAGTCTCCGGGCCCCCTTGGTGCATGATCGCATACAGTCGGTCGGAGCTCGCGTGAGCCGCGAGCTGCTGCAGGCCGCCCGGACGCCAGTTCTGCCGGCGCTCGGCGTCCGAGAGCAACGACCACCGCGGGCCCGCCTCGAGACCATGGGCTGTGATGTCGATGCTGTACACCGTACCGCCGTAGGACACGAACAGCCAGCGGCTGCCGAGGCGCACGCCTTTCTCCGTTGCCGGGTCGGCGGACACATCGAACATATCGCGAGTGTGAACGCGGCGGCTCACGTGACCGGCATCATCCAGGTGCACATCGAGCAAGGCGCCGTCGGCGCAAATGCTGAAGAACGATCGCGGACCTGTCGGATAGGCGAGCGCGCAGCCTGGAGTCTCGACCTCGCCGGCGAAACGCCGGCTTCGGGTATCCACGACGGTGATCGACTGCGCCGGGGTGAAGTTGTATATGAGCAGGAAGGCACCATCGTCGGTGAGCTCCGAGTCCGCCATCATCGGCATGTTCGCCGCCCGTTTGGGGGGTATGGCGATCTCACCCACCGGGGAGAGGTGGACCGGATCGTAGAGGGTGACCACATCGGTGCGGGTGCCGCGCGTGCCGCGGGAGAAGTAGGTCTCGGGCGAGAAGATCACCTTGCCGTCCTCAGCCAGCACGACTCGCCCGAAGGCAAAGCCGGTGCTCAGCATACCGAGGAAGCGGCCGGAGTCGCCATCGACGAGGAGCGCCTGACCATCGGACATGTGAGAAAAGACGACATCGTTGACCCAGACCCAGTGTGGCGATGCCACCGCAGGGACGGTCGCCACCACACCGAGCGGATCCGGCGTGAGCGCCGTGGCCGCTGCATGGGCCCGGCAGGTGAGCGTAAGCACGGCGGCCAATGCCGCTACCCGAGCGGTGCGATTCATGCTGGTCGCTTCATCTGCATCACCCTCCCCGGCATCTTTCAGGCTGGCTCCCTAGAAGGAATAGCGGGCTTCGACGCCGATGGTCCGTGGCTGGTTGATGAAGAGCCGCGGCCGCCCGGGTACCTCGGCCGCTATGGAGCGGTTGTCGCCGAGGTTCGTCACCTCGTCGGTCAGGTTCTTGCCGACGATCGCGACCTCCGTCGTTCCATTGCTCAGAGCGATCCGCAGGTCGAGGAGCCGGTAGGCCGGGCGCTTGCGCGGGCTGGTGGAGCTGTTGTTGGCGCTGAAGCTGCTGCCCATGTAGGAATAATCGAGCTCGTTCATGAGAGACCAGTCGGCCGTCACCGGAATGGTATATACCGCGGACGCGTTGCCGGTCCAGTCCGGTACCTGGAACACCGGCGAGCCCACCGGTTGCGGCGACTGGCCCGCCTGGGTGATCTTCGCGTCCTGGTAACCGAGGCCGAGCGAAAGATCGAGATGCTCGGTAGCCTGGGCGCGCAGCTCCATCTCCGCTCCCTTGCTCTCGGCCGCCCCGGCGTTCGCGACGTACTGGAACCCGCATTGCAGCAGGACATTCTGCTGGATGTTCTTCCAGCGGATATCGAACGCCGACACGTTCAATATGGCGCGACGATCGAGCCAGGCCGTCTTCGCCCCGACCTCATAGTTCCATAGTGAATCGGACTTGAAGCTGCGCGTCTGCTCGAGCGTGATATTGGGGTTGGCGGCCGCGAGCGCTGCGACGCAGTCGTTGGCCGTACCGGGTGTTCCCGGCGGCACGATGGGCACCACGCCTCCGGGTCGGAAGCCCTTCGACACCACTGCGTAGACCATCTTATCGCGCGTCAGGCTGTAGTCCGCCTCGAATTTGGGCGTGACACCATTCTCCTTATCGGTCGCGAGCGGACTCACGATCTCGCCGCCGCCGACCGCAAGCCCCTCCTCGAACCCCAGCGAGGTGGTCTTGACCTGATACCAGCGCAACCCCGCGGTCAGCTTGAGCGGCTGAATGACGTTGTAGGAGACCTCGCCGAACACCGCCGGCTCCTTGATGTCGGTGTGAAAATCCTGCTTGAAGATCAGATTGGGGATATTGTCCGGGTTGTTGGGAGATCCGCCCGTCAGCTCGTTGTCGAGGTTCGGCACCTCGGAGCCGGGATAGAGCGAGGCGAACGGCACCCGGCCGTGGAAGTCCGAGTAGAACGCTCCCGTGACGAACTGCACGGGCCCGGGCAGGCTCGAGGCGAAGCGTACTTCCTCCACGAACCGCTGGTAGGACTTGATCTCCTCGATCGGGCCCGGCGCCGGGGGATTGCAGAAGGGGGACGGACTGTCGCAGGCGCCCGAAGTGATGGCGGCCCAGACGAATTCCGACTGATCTTCGGTCTCATCGACCGTGCGATCGAAGTACGCCGTCGAGGACGTCAGCTCCCCGAGCCCGGTCTTCCAGTGCAGTGTCACGGAGTAGAGGTCCCACCAGTCGGTTCCGCCCTCCGGTATGTTGAAGAAGCGGGCCTGATTGAAATCCGTGGTATTCAGCGGCGTCGGCAGCGTGTACGGCCCCGAGGGGGCGGGGAAGCCGATCCCATTCTCCGGAGTGCTGTTGAAGTCTCCGAGTGGGAAGCCGTTGTAGCCTTCCCGTTGCACCATTACCCGCGGGGTGATGGTCAAAGCATCATTCAGCTTGACCGTCAGACTTGCCGAGCCACCGTAGGAATCGGTCGCGGCGACGTTGTGGACGGTCGTGCGGCCACTCGTGGACAGTGGAAAGCAGGTGACCCCGGCCGTGGCGGGATCGGTGCAGTAGCTGCGGCTGAAGTAGCCCGCCTCATTGTCGTAGAAGGCGGTGAGGCGCAGTGCCACCCGATCCGGCACCAGCGGAATGTTGACGATCCCGTCGCCCGTGTAGTCGGGTCGCGAGGTGCGCTCGGTATCGAATGCTCCCCCATGTACGGTCGCGGAGAACTTGTCCAGGTCAGGCTGCTTGGTGATGAGCCGCACGGTGCCGCCCATCGAGCGCGCCCCGTACAACGTGCCCTGGGGCCCGCGCAGCACCTCGATGTGATCGATGTCGAGCACCCGTGGATCGATCGAGTCGGGAAGCGGCACGTCGTCGATGTAGAAGCCGGTGACGTTGTCGCCCGAGATGCCCCGAATGGAGACGGTACGCGCGGTTCCGACCCCATCGCCCGTCGGCGCGAACGCCAGATTGGGGACCTTCGTCGCGTAATCGACGAATTGGGTGATCGCCTTCTGCTGCAAGGCCGTCGAGCCGAATGTCGTGATCGACATCGGCACGGTCTGCTCATTCTCGGAACGCTTCTCGGCCGTGACGATCACCTCCTGCAGCTGCATTCCGTTCGTGGTCGCGGGAGTATCCGCATCCGCCGCCATCGCCGCGGAGCACGTAGCCATCAGCATGCCGATTCCGGCGAGACATCGTTTCGCGTTCGGTGTCATCGTCCCCTCCCCCGGTTAATGGTCCGACTTCAGGTCGTTGCGGCGTCGGCTCTCCGCGACTCGGCAGGCGCGCTCGGCACACCGGCCCTTTCTGCGTCGATGAGCTTGCTCAGCACGCGGCGGAAATGCACCAGCGGGCCGTCCGCCAGGATTGCCAGCATCTCGAATTTCGGATCGTCCTCGAGCGTCTTCTGCTGGCGCTCTATGATCGCCTTGTCCTCCATGAACCCCTCGATGAGGCTGTTGAGGAGCGAGCGCGAGATCGTGGAGTCATCGCCCTCGTAGTTATTGAGATAGGACCAGAAGAAGTGGGTCGAGCGCTCGGTCTCGGGCGTCATGAACTGACAGTTGCGGTATTCGCGCGCCCCCGCGAGATTGCCCGACTGCGCGCCCTGACCCGCCGGCGCGAACATCGTCTCCATGGTGAAGATGCCGGGAATGAGCATCGTGGCGATGTTGCGTCTATCGAGCTTGCCGGTCTTGTCAGCGATGACTTTCTTGTGAAACGGCGGCGGGTCGCTGTTGAAGTGCCAACGCTCCACGCGAAAGCCGCGCTCGAGCCGCTCGATGGGGTTCGGCTTGCTGACGTACGCGTACTCCTCCGAGCCGCCGAGGGTGGCGGTGTGCACGAAGGCGAGGTGGGCGAAATCGCTCAGGTTGTCGACGATGAGCAGATAGTTGGCATCGTAGTGCAGGTAGGCGGGTATTCCCTTCCACTGCGGGTCGTGCAGGTAGGGCAGATCGACGATGAGCTCCGGATCGGCGAGCGCCGGATCGCCCATCCAGATCCAGATGAACGGACGTTGCTCGACCACCGGATAGCTGCGCACCCGCAGTCGCGGCGGGATCATGTCCTGACCCGGGATCTGCACGCACTTCCCGGAGCCGTCGTATTTGATGCCGTGATACATGCAGCGCACGGCATCACCCTCGCGGCGTCCGTGGGAGAGCAGAGCGCCGCGATGCGGACAGCGATCGTTGAGCGCGATCACCTTGCCGCTGTCACCCCTGAAGAGCAGCACGTGCTCGCCGAGCAGCGTACGGCTGAGAAGCTTGCCATCGATGAGCTCGTGGTCGATGGCGCCTACGTACCAACAGTTCCGCAGAAACATGGGGCAGGCCTCTCCGTTTGTTTCGCTATGCGAAACGCGATTTCGTGTATTATAGCACCTCGATGGGCGCCCGACGACGCGGCGAGAGCCGCACCACCAGAACCGATGGGCTCCAGTCCCTGCAGACGGCGTTTCGTATCCTCGATGAGCTGTCGAATGCCCATGGACCGGTGGGGCTCGCGAGCCTGGCAGCCAAGGTGGGGGAGCTCAAGCCGCGCGTTTACCGTCACCTCGCGACCATGAAGCAACTGGGCGTCGTGTTTCAGGACGCGCGCAGTGGCGGCTACAGCTTGGGCGGCAAGCTCTTCACCCTCGGCGAGGCAGCGCTCGAGCAGTTCGACCTGCGCCTCGTCGCGGCGCCCTTCCTCATCCAGTTGCGCGATCTCACCCGGCAGACGGCGCTGCTGGCGGTTCCGGGTAACGGCGAGCCGATCGTGCTCTCCTGCGTCGAGTACCGTGACCGGCTCGCGATCACCTCCCATGCCGGGAACCGACCGCCGCCACACTGCTCCTCCCAGGGGCGGATCGCGCTCGCGTTTGCGGATGAGGCGGCGCGCCAGCGAGTACTCGCACAGAAGCTCGTGGCCTTCACGCCGCACTCGCTCACCAGCCGGGCGGCGATCGAGCGCCGCCTCGAGCTCATCCGCGAGCGGTTCTTCGAAGAGGCCGTCGATGAAGTGCGGCTCGGCATCAACGCCCTTTCCGCACCGGTGTTTCGCGACGCAGCGGAGTGCATCGGCATCATCGGCATTGTGGGCACTTCGGCTGAAATCCCGAGTCCGCCGCCACAGCCGCTCATTCGGACGCTTCACCGGGTGGCCGGAGCGCTCTCGGCCGAGCTCAACTGCCGGATCTACTTCGACCGGGGACTCTCGGGCCGCTGAAGATCCCCGCACGTTCTCGAGCCGGACGAGTGCCATGAGTTGCTACGCCTTTGCGCCCGGCACCAGCGGGCCGCCGATGCAGTGGGAACGCCCGCGGAACAGCGCGATCGTCTCACCGCGCTGGTTGGAAACGCAGATCTCGTAGATTCCGCTGCGCTTGGAGCGCCAGAGCTCGCGGGCCTCCGCCGTCAGCTCGTCGTGCACGCGCGCCGGGGCGAGGAAATCGATCGATGCCGCCGCCGCCACCGTGACGGCGTTGTACGTGTTGCAAGCCACCGCGAAGGCGCTGTCGGCGAGCGCAAAGACCATACCGCCGTGGCACATGCCGTGCCCGTTGACCATGTCTGATCGCACGGTCATCCGAAGGCGCGCGCACCCCGGCCTCACCGACTCGATGGTCATGCCGAGATTTGCAGACGCAAGGTCGTTGGCGAAGAGCGCCTGCGCGGCAAGCTCCGCGATTTTCTGAGTTTCAGCCTCCGATGGGAGAGATGTCATGGGCCGCACCGCTCGTAGAGACGCTTCGCCTTGCCTACGGATCGCTCGATCGCTCCCGGGGGATGGACCTCAACGGCCACACTGATGCCGATCATGGCCTTCGCGAGATGAGCGAGCTCCCGCCCCGCACGGCCGCGTGAATCCTCGTCCGCGCAGTCCGGACCGCACTCGACATGCACGGTCAACGTGAGCAGATGGCCCGCGCGAGCCGTCTCGAGCCGGTAATGGGGCGAGAGCCCCGCAGTTCGCAGGACGAGCTCCTCGATCTGCGAGGGGAAAACGTTGACGCCGCGCACGATCAGCATGTCATCCGTGCGCCCGGTTATCTTAGCGATCCGTCGCATCGAGCGCGCGGTGGGGGGCAACAACCGGGTGAGATCGCGGGTGCGATAGCGGATGACCGGCAAAGCTTCCTTGGTGAGTGAGGTCAGCACCAGCTCGCCCTCCTCCCCGTCCGCGCGCACCGCGCCCGTCTCGGGATCGATGATCTCCGGGTAGAAATGATCCTCCCAGATCACCGGGCCGTCTTTGGTTTCGACACATTCGCTGGCGACCCCCGGGCCCATCACCTCGGAGAGCCCGTAGATGTCGAGGGCGTCGATCCCCAGAGTGGACTGAAGCTCGCTGCGCATGCCTTCCGTCCAGGGCTCCGCGCCGAGGATGCCGATCTTGAGCGAGCATTCGCGGGGATCGCCGCCCTGTCTCGCCAACTCTTCGGCGATGTTGAGGGCATAAGACGGAGTCACCATGATGATGTCGGGACGGAAGTCCCGGATGAGCTGCGCCTGGCGCTCCGTCTGCCCGCCGGACATCGGTATCACCGTGCAGCCGAGTCTCTCGGCTCCATAGTGCGCGCCCAGACCGCCGGTAAAGAGGCCATAGCCGTAGGCAATGTGCACGATCTGTCCCGGGCGGCCGCCGGCCGCGCGGATCGAGCGAGCAACCAGATCTGCCCACGTATCGATGTCGTTCTGCGTGTAGCCGACCACGGTAGGCCGGCCGGTCGTGCCGCTCGAGGCATGAAGGCGCACCACCTTCTCCCGCGGCACGGCGAATAGACCAAAGGGATAGTTGTCGCGGAAGTCCTGTTTCCGGAGGAATGGGAATCTCGCCAGATCCTCGAGCGCCCGCAGGTCATCGGGGCCGACTCCACTGGCATCGAAGCTGCGGCGGTAGTGCCCGACATTCTCGTAGGCGTGGCGCACGGTCCACCGCAACCGCTCGAGCTGCAGTGCGCGGATCTCATCGACGCTCGCCCTCTCGAATGACCCAGGGTTCTTCATGAGCTCACGCGCTGGAACTCCCTCTAGGCAGATGCATCACCGCAACGGTGCAGCCGACCGCAAAGATCGGAATCGGCGCATAGAACCAAAGCTCACCGGTGCACCCCTCGGTCGCCCCGGCCACGGCGATGAAGGTACGGATCTCGAAGCCACCCTGCCCAGCCTCGCGCCAGACCTCCTCATCGCGGTAGGCCAACAGGGCCTCGCGCCGGTTCGCCACCCACTTCTCGAGAAACTCGCGATCCCAGCGCTCATTGATGCGCCCGGAATCAGGCGTCGCCGGCCAATGGGAGATTCCTCCGGTACCGATCAGTGCTATCCGCTCCGGACGGGCATCACAGGCGCGCCTGAGCGCGCGCCCGAATTCGTAGCAGCGCTTGAGCGGTATGAGCGGCGGGCCCTGGCAGTTGATGTTGACCGGAATGACCGGCAGATCATAACGCGGTGTCAGGAAGTGGAGCGGCACCATGATGCCATGGTCGAACTTCCACTCCTGCGCATAGGCGAGGTCGATGTCCGCCATCACTTCCTGGATGAGGTCACGCGAGAGCGCCGCCGTCCCCGGCACGCGCCGCCGCTCGATGCGCAGCCAGGCCTCATCCTCTATCGGCCCCTCGTAGTGCTCGGCCATGCCGACGCAGATCGCCGGCATGTTGTTCATGAAGAAGTTGGCGAAGTGCTCGGCGCCGATGACGACGAGAGCATCCGGTCGCGTGGTCTCGAGCGCCTGGCGCATCCGCGCGAATGCCGCGTAAAAAGCATCCCGTACCGTTGGATCGGCGCGCTCGCTACGCCCCGTGATGCCGGGCGCGTGACTGCAGACGCCGGCAAAGACCAGACTCATGTCTCAACCTCCCGGCAGACGGGCTGCGACGCTCACCTGGCGTCCGCCCGCGAATACAAGCCGGTCCGCACCGGACCGTATTTGCGCTCGCCCTCGCGCATGGCCTCGATGTAGGCGCTCCATTCATAGCCGCGCAGCGCCGCATAGTGCATGAGGATCTGCCCGTTCACGCCCATGACGTAGAGCAGGCCCACGTCGGGCTCGCGAATGGCGCGCCGCTCCTCCTCGGTGAGCTCGTACTCGGCGAGCAAGCCCTCGAGATCCGCTTCGAGGCGCCGGCGCGCGGCCGGATCGCGATTGAGCTGGAAGAGCAGCTTCTGCGTGTAGTAGAGGCTCATCGGGAAGAGCTCCTGCGGCGCCGGTTCGGGGCCTGCTCCTGCGGGATCTCCCCGAGGGAGGACTCGAGCTCTCCGAGGAGTCCGAGGAGCTGCGAGATCCGCTCCGTGCCGAAGCGCCTCGCGATCTGCGCGTACATCTGCTCCGAGTATGGGGCATGCATGCCGATGAGGCGTAGCCCCTTCGCCTCCAGGCTCACCACATACCGGCGCAGGTCGGTGTCCGCCTGCCGCCGGGTGATGAGCTGGCGCCTCTCGAGATCGGGCAGGATCCGCGACAGGCTCGGCGCCAATAGAAAGGTGGCCTCCGCAAGCTCGGTGACCTCCAGGGGACCGGAGTGCGCGAGCGCTCGCAGAACCCGCCATTGCTGCTCGGTCACGCCGTGCTTGCGCAGGCCCGGGCGGAAGAGGCGCATCACGGCCTCCCGTGTCCTGAGCAGCGCCATCGGCAGGGACTCGGAGAAGGGGCGCATGGCAAGCGCCCGTTCCGCAACGCTCACGGACCGCTTAGCCATCGTCGTCCATCACCTGGTTGCGCAGCGCTCCCACCCTGGAGACATCGACTTCGACGATGTCTCCGGGCACAAGATAACGCGGCGGGCTCAAACGCGCTCCCGCACCGCTCGGCGTGCCCGTCAGGATGACATCGCCGGCTTCCAACGTGCAGAACGTCGAGAGGTAGTTGATGAGGTACGGAATCGGAAAGATCATCCGGTCGGTCGTATCGTCCTGGCGAAGCTCGCCATTGACTCGTGTAGTCACTCTGAGCGGTGCCATACCGGCCTCATCTGCGGTCACGATACAGGGGCCGATCGAGCCCGAGCGGTCGAAGTTCTTGCCTTGAGTCACGTTGAATTTCGAATGCCGCAGCCAGTCGCGGACCGACCCCTCGTTGGCGCAGCTGTAGCCGAAAACGTGAGTCAGAGCGCTTTCCTGCGGGATCCTGCGGCCTCCCTGGCCGATGATGACCACGACCTCGCCCTCGTAGTCGAGTTGCACGGATTCCCTGGGCCGGACGATGGGCTCACCCGGAGCCGCGAAGGAGGTGTGCGAGCGCATGAAGATGCTGGGATACCTGGGCCGCTCGCTGCCATCCTGGTACTCCTCGTTCCGCTCCGGGTAGTTCACTCCTATGCAGAAATAGCGTGTGCCGCGTCCCGCGGGATTGAGCAGCTGCACTTCACCCGGCGCGTGGTCGTAATGCCCACTCCCTGCGAGCTCTCGCGCCCGCTCGAGCAGGCCGGCACGCAACAGCGAGAGGACATCGCCGGCCGGCTGGCCGAGCCTGGCGCCGAGATCGACGATACCGTGCGGTCCGAGCACACCGCAGGAGCTGCGACCCTCGGCCCGGAAGTTCACCAGTCTCAAGGTCGCTCCTCGAGCAGTCCCGCGCGGCGCAGTACACCATCCAGCCGGCGCTCGAGCTCAGGCGTCGCGGGCACCATGGGCAGGCGGTGCTCGTTGGTTTCCAGGATACCGAGCCGGCGCATCATGTACTTCATCGGAATCGGGTTGGTATCGAAGAACACCGCTTGGTTGATCTCGAGGAGGCGGTGATGGAGGCCCTGAGCTGTCGCAAGATCTCCGCGCCACACGGCCTCGCAGAGCTCCGCCAGCACCCGCGGGCGCAGATTGCCGACGGCGTTCATGAGCCCGCAGGCGCCCACCGTCATCATCGGGAAGCTGAGCTCCTCGAGGCCGACGAAGATCTTGAATTCCGGACCGAGCACGGCGTGGCATTCGGAAACCAACGCAAGGTCGTTCACCGCGTGCTTCATGCCGACGAAGCTGGGAGACCTCGCACGCAGCTCTTTCAGGGTGTCGATGGTTACATTGACCGCGGTGCGCCCCGGGATGTGATAGACCATCCACGGCAGGTCGGTAGCCCTGGCGAGCTCGAGGAAGTAGGCGATGAGCCCGCGCTGTGGCGGCCGGATGTAGTATGGGGTGATGATGAGGAGCGCGTCGGCGCCGGCCTTGGCGGCGTGCTCCGACAGCTCGCGGGTCTCCTCGAGCGACTGGGATCCGGTCGCGGCAACCACGGGTATGCGTCCACCGGCGATCTCGACGCCGATGTCGACCAGGCGATTTCGCTCCGCCACCGAGAGAGTGGACGGCTCGGCCGTCGTGCCGTTGACGAGGATGCCGTGGGAACCGTTGCTGATCTCGAAGTCGACGAGCCGCGCGTAGCCCTCGTAGTCGACAGCGCCGTCGCGAAATGGCGTAACGAGGGGCGGTATGGAGCCTTTGAGGCGATCGAGGCGGGAGTTCACGCAAATTCTCCTGTCAACGGCGCAAGCTCAGGCGCCGAGCTTCGGCACGCGATGCGTGCCGAATGCGAGGCAGATGTTCTTGGTCTCCATGTAGAAATCGAAGCTGTAGTCGCCACCGTCGCGGCCGATGCCGCTCGCCTTCATGCCGCCGAAGGGTGTCGGCAGATGACGGTTGTTCTCGGAATTCACCCAGACCATCCCGGCATCGAGATGATGCGCCATGCGCAGCGCACGGCCACTATCGCCGGTCCATACGTACGCGGTGAGACCGTACGGCGTCTCGTTCGCGATGCGCAATGCCTCAGCCTCATCCTCGAACGCAATCGCAGTCAATACGGGACCGAAGATCTCCTCTCTAGCTATCCGCATGTCATTCGTGGCGTTTGCAAAGAGTGTCGGCTGGACATAAAGACCTGGCTTCAGCGCTTCGATGCGCTGGCCGCCGACACGGACCTCAGCCCCGTCCTCACGCGCGAGGCTGAAGTAGCTCATCACCTTGTCGAGATGGCGCGTATGAATCAGCGGCCCGACCTCGCTCGCCGGATCGAGCGGGTGTCCTACCGTAAGGCGCGCCACCCGCTCAGCCACCCCTGCCACGAAGCGGTCGTGGATCGAGCGCTGCACGAGCAGACGGCTCGAGGAAGTGCAGCGCTCGCCATTCAAACTGTAGATCATGAAGACGACCGCATCGAGCGCCCGATCCAGGTCTGCATCGTCGAATACGACGACGGGGTTCTTGCCCCCGAGCTCGAGGTGAACCCGCTTCAGCGTCGGTGCTCCCTGACTCATGATGAGACTGCCGGTCCTCGACTCCCCGATGAAGGCGGTCGCGCGGATGGCCGGATGCTCGGTCAGGAGCTTTCCTGCGCGCTCCCCGACGCCGTTCACCACGTTGATGACCCCTGGCGGCACTCCGGCTTCGGTCATGATCTCTGCGAGCAGCATGGCCGTGAGCGGGCTCCACTCCGCAGGCTTGTGTACCACCGTACAGCCCGCGGCGAGCGCGGGAGCGATCTTCCAGGTCGATAGCATGAAGGGCGTGTTCCACGGCGTGATCACCGCGACCGGGCCGATAGGCTGACGCACCGTGTAATTCATGTGCTGGGCAGCCGGCAGCGCGAGCCCGTCCGCCGCGCCCGGCGCCCGGTCGGCGAAGAAGCGGAAATTCTCCGCGGCGCGCAGCGCCGCACCGCTCATGAACCGTAACACCTGGCCCGTGTCGATGCACTCGATGAGCGCAATCTCCTCGCGACGCGCTTCGATCGCATCCGCGACCCTGTGCAGGATCGCGCGCCGCTCCTCACCGGTCTTGGACCGCCATTCCGGAAACGCCTCCGCCGCCGCTTTGGCGGCTGAATCAACATCGCGCGCATCGCCTGAGACGATTAGATTGATCACCCGCGCATCGATGGGTGAGACATTCTCGAGGAGGTCTGTGGCGGTGCCGCGCTCGTGCCGGCCGCCAATGAAATGACCGAGCGGCGCTTTGCTGAATCGGCCGAGAAAGCCCTCCACCTTGGCCCGATTCGACTCGAGCGCGTTGCGCAGCGCCGTGCCTGCGCCCTCTGAGGCCCGTTTTCCCGAGTCGCCGCTCACCGGGAAACCCCTTCGGACCGGCTGCCGCCGTCCACAAAATCCGTTGGAGCGGATTTTGTCACGCGTGGCCTGCCGCCCGGCTCTGACGCTTCTTCACCTGCTCGTGCAGGTTGTTCTTCTTGAACGTGAGCACCGGATCGATTTCCTGCATCTCGAGGGAAATGGCGAGCGGCTGTGCCTCGTAAATCGGCGCGAGCTGCCGGCATGCCGCCTCGAAGATCCTCTCGCAGGCGCGTTTGCGCGTGTCGACGTCTCTGCCATGACCGACCTTGAGGCTCAGATGCACGAACGCATTGTCCGGATGACCGTCGGCGATTACGTAGTGCTGCGCCTCATAGGCCCGCGTGCGCAGGCCGCCAATCGGGAAGACTCCAGTCTGGAGAGCGGCCTGATGCACCGCAGAAAGCAGCGCGGGCAGCTCGAGCCGATCGCGCAGACCCGCGGAATATTCGATCACGATGTGCGCCATCGGCCTTCCTCTGATGCGTAGCCGCACGGGCGCAGCAGCAACCCGCGGGGAGATGCTTATCATGATAATAATCTCCGTCTGGCGCTTGTCAATCCGTCCGTCGTAAGCTATCCGTCCCTGCCGCCGACGATCACGCAACCGTGCGCTCAGCGAGCTTCAAACTGGGGACCTTCTCGATCGATGGAGGCGAGCCCCTCCCGGCGCTCGTACTCGCGGACGGCCTCGAAGGCGCCGCGGCCCCGGCAGGAGCCGCGGACAACTCGCGAATCGTGCCGCTGGCTCGCCTTTCGCCCCTGCTGCAGCGATCCGGAGCGTCCCTCTCGGGTGCCGGCTCGCTACTCTCGCTCCTCGAGCACTGGCCGGAGAATCTCGCAGTCCTCACCCGCGTGTGCACCGATGCGTACCCGGAGGTGCTGCGGCTCTCGGTGCCGGAAGCGCAAGCCAGGATCCATGCGCCGATCCTCGTGCCGCGCCAGATCTTCTGCACAGTGGCGAATTACCGCACGCAAGTCACCGAAGCCATCGTGGATGCGGGGGTGCCTCCGCACACCGACGGAATGGACGCCGATCAGCGTCGGGATTACGCAAGGAAAGCCATCGAGACACGCTTGCGCTCCCCGCCCTACGTTTGTTTCAAGCTGCCATCGACCGTGATCGGTCCCTGCGACTCACTCGAGCTTCCACGGCAGTCCAGGCGGGTGGATTGGGAAATCGAGCTTGCCGCGGTCATCGGGCGGCCCTGCCGGCAGGTGTCCCGTGAGCAGGCGATGACACAGGTCGCCGGCTATATGCTGGTCAATGACATCACCGCCAGAGATCTCGTGCGGCGCACCGACCTGCCCCACCTGGGTACCGATTGGCTGCAGTCGAAGAATGCGCCCGGCTTCCTCCCCACGGGGCCATACCTCGTCCCGGCAGACTTCATTGCCGATCCCTACGCCGTGCGTCTCTCGCTGCGGCTGAACGACCGGATCATGCAGGAAGAGCTCGTCGCCGACATGATGTTCGATATCGCGACGCAGATCGAATACGTGTCGACCTACGCGCAGCTTCTGCCTGGGGACATCCTCTGCACCGGGACTCCAGGGGGCTGCGGTACCCATCACGGCCGCTTCCTTCAGCCCGGCGATATCCTCGAGGGCGCTGCCCCGGGATTGGGCGTGCAACGCGTAATCTGCGTCTGAAGCACGGGTCGCCTGACGCGCAAGCGCCTGTCAGATCATCGGTAGAGAACCTGGATCGTCGTGTACTCCTCCAGGCCGTGTCGTCCAAACTCCACGCCTATCCCGGAAGACTTGATTCCACCGAACGGGACGTCAGGTCGGATATCACCGTGTCGGTTCACCCAAGCGGTACCACACTCGAGCCGTGATGCGAGATCCCAGGCGCGCTCCGGATCGCTCGACCAGACCGAGCCTCCGAGCGCGTAGCTCGACGCGTTCGCCTGCTCGAGGGCGTCTTCGACATCGGAGTAGCGGATGATCGGCAGCGCGGGTCCGAACTGCTCCTCGTCCACGATCCGCATACCCGCCTCAGCCTCCGCGAGCAAGGTCACCGGATAGAAATGGCCCTTCCGCTGCTCCGCGGGATTGCCGCCCAGGAGGGGCTTCGCCCCGGCAGATTTCGCCTGCTCGACCATGGCGGCGACTTTGTTGAACTGCATCGGATTCTGTAGTGGCCCGAGCTGGCTCTCTTCATCGAGTCCATTCCCGACCTTCACTTTGGCGGCAAAACCGGCCAAGGCGTCGCAGAAGGCATCGTAGCTCGCATCCGGAACGTAAAGACGCTTCAGCGCTGCGCAGGTCTGGCCGCTGTTGAGGAAAGCTCCCCAGAAAATCCTCTCCGCCATCGCCTTGGCATCGGATCCTGGCAGCACGATCCCGGCATCATTGCCACCCAACTCCAGAGTCAGGTGCTTGAGAGTCGCGGCGCCTGCGGCCATTACCTTGCGGCCCGTCTCCGTCGAGCCCGTAAACACGACCTTGGCAACGTAAGGGTGGGTCGTCAGCAACGGCGCGATATCATCGCGCCCGCTCACCACGTTGAGCACTCCCGGAGGCAACCCCGCCGCCATGATTTCCACCATGCGCAGCGTGCTGAGCGGTGTCAAAGGGGACGGCTTGATCACGACCGTATTACCCGCTCGAATCGCAGGGATCACATGCCACACCGCGATCAGGAGCGGCCAGTTCCACGGGGTGATCGATGCCACGACACCCACCGGCCGGCGGTGGATCTCGATGCGCCCGTGCGCATCGTTCTGTACCGTTTCCACCGGCAGATCCAGGGTCGCGGTGTAGCCCGCCCAGGCTGCCGCACCGCCCAGCTCGAAGCGCGAGCCTAGCCCGTTGAGCGGCTTGCCCTGCTCGAGTGTCAGCAGGCGGGCGAGCTCTTCAGCTGCAGCGGTGATGCGCTCCGCGAGTCCTGCGCAGGCCCGGCGCCGACTCTCATCCGGCGTGCTTCGCCAGGATTTGAACGCGCGAGCCGCAGCGGATACGGCCTGATCGATGTGCTCGGCCGTGGCGAGCGGAGCCAGCCCGACGATCTCCCCCGTCGCCGGATTGGGCACCGGGAAATGATCTGAAGTCGCGACGGCCTCGCCGTCGATCAACAGTCGAAATTCGCTCATTGCTGGGGCTCCTGTGACTCAACAGTCAGTGGAGACGCGAACGCCGGGGCGCCGGTGCCACATCGTATCAGGAGTCGAGGGAGGCGAAGACGCGATGGCCGGTAAGTTGCTGAAATCCTTGAAGCTCTGGATCCGGTGCGGAGACAGCGATATCCCGCCAAAGCTGAGCCGCGTGGGCGCCGCCCGATTCGGGCACTGCCACGACCCTCTCGGAATGGACGTGGGGCCGGTAATCGTGATCAGTGAAATCCGCATCGAGCAGGCTGAGGCCGGGGACGCGCGGACCGCACCAGTACCGGCTCAGGTTGCGGCGCCGAGAGCTTGGCATGTGACCGCAATTTTAGCCAACACTGCCTCCCTGACGGGGATGATGATGCTTGCGATTATCCTATGCGGAGACAGCAATGATCATTCGAATGTGGCATGGCTGGGCGGCGAATTCGACGACTGCGGATCTCTACGAGGAGTTCCTGCGCTCGACCTTTCTGCCGTCGATCCATTCAATCGAGGGATATCACGGCGCCACGGTTTTACGGCGGACGCTGCCGGGCGGCGAGGTGGAGTTCACGACTCTGACCCGATTCGAGTCGGTCGCTGCGATCAAGGCCTTCGCGGGTGAGGACTACGAGGCGGCTCACGTCGCCCCGCGGGCGAGAGAGCTTCTTCTGCGCTTCGATGCCCGCTGCCAACACTTCGAGGGCGTCATTGAGGACCGGCCCGGCGTTTGAATGGCGCGCCGGATCGCAGGCATGCCGGGACTGGTGGATGACGACGAGCTCGGGGGCCGGGCGGCGCCAGCCGCGCGCGACTATCTGCCGCCATCCACCTGCAGATGCTGTCCGGTGATGAATGCGGCCAGATCCGAGGCGAGGAAAACCACCGCATTGACGATGTCCTGAGCGTCTCCCAATCTCTGCAGCGCCGTGCCCTGGCGCAAAGCCCGCTGCCGGTCCGCGCCATAGTCCGCCCACTGCCGCCTCGTCGCTTCGTTCGTCAGCATGAGTCCGGGGGCGACGGCATTGACGCGAATCCCGTATGGACCCAGCTCATGCGCCAGTTGCCGGGTGAGCCCCCATAGCGCGTGCTTGGTCGCACAGTAGGACTGTATCCCCGTCAACGACGGTTTGGTGGCCGCACCGGAGGTGATGTTCACGATGGAGCCCCGCCCCGCGCGCTTCATCGCGGGCACGCAGGCGCGACTCAGTGCGAACGCGGCGCCGAGGTTGATGGCCATGACCTCGTCCCATTCGGCATCGCTCACCTCCTCCAGCGCCCGCCCGGTCTGGCCTGCGACCCCACCCGCGCTGTTCACCAGCACGTCGATTGCGCCACCGCAGCTGTTCTCGATGCCGGCAATCCAGCCGGCCGCAGCCTGTCTGTCCGACAGATCAACTCTCTCAACTGCAATGCCCACGGACGCCAGCTCAGTGAGGCTCTCCGTCCGTATGTCGCAGGCGAATACCGACGCTCCCAAAGACGCAAATCCCTTCGCGATTGCGTTGCCGATTCCACCGGTCACGCCGCTGACGGCGACAGCCTTGTTATCAAACCGAATTCTCATGGGAGCGCGCGGGCATCCAGATCACCGAGATCATATATTGCATTCATGCCCTCGAGGACATATCTCGCCGCCTCGCGCGGGTCCGCCTCGTGGGGTCCGCTGCGTGGACGGGGCCTTCAGCGATCGTCGCGGGCGACGGAAATCCGGCCATTCACATCGTCGTAGGTCACGACATGGCCGAAGAACGCCTCGATTCCGGTGTTGGTCAGTGGGGCCCGATTCGCCGGCCTCACCTTGACCCTGCTCGCAAAGGAGGTACCGGCGACGACCTCGGTGGCCGCTTGCATCGCCCCCGGCGGACCAAAGCCGATGTGCGTGCCCGCACTCACGAACCCCTCTTCCTGCGGGATGGCCGCAGCATCGGAATCGCGTATCCACGGCACACCGTTTCCGGTATCGAAGGAAATGGTCAGGCAGGTCCCGGTGGGTCTGCCATCGACGAAAAGGCACGCCGGCCCCTTTCGCCATTTGCCGGCTGATCCCGTTCCGGGAAGGAGCGCGAACGGCGTCGCGTCGGCTCCCGCTACGGTCTCCAACAGCAATTCTCCACCCGAGCGGGTCAGCCTGATGCTGTAAGTGGACACCGATGCGGCAAGAAGCGGATTTTGCACCGGCATCGGCCCCGTGATCCCCGCACCGAATACTCCGTAGACACCCCCATGCGCCCTGGGGTTTTTGAGGTTCGGAAGTCTGCAATGCGGGTTATTGGACGTGCACGCTGCCGAGGTGAGATAGGCGATCGGCACCGGCGCCGGTGTCGTGAATCCCTGAAACCTCAACACGGCGTAGCACGTGATGCCCTCGTAGGTGATCCTTCCGGGATTCCCGACCGTGAAGGTCAGAGGCTGCTGCGTACAGGTCACGCCGCTCCCGGGCGCATCGAGCCCGGCCGCCGCAAATACGTGCAGGCCCGCCGAGCCCGTATCGAAGGCGAGCGGCAGCGGCGCGAGATTACCGAACCGCACGTACAACTCGGCTTTATAAGTACCGCGGGGCAGCTGTCTCACAGTCAGGGGTATCGCGACCCCCCGCCGGGCCGATGCGACACCGAGACCGCACGCAGTCCCGCAGATCGCGAGGAACATGGCGCCGAACGCCGCGGTGCGGCGGGAAGACCGGTTCCGCAACCCGGGTGGATGTGGCTGCATCGTCCCCTACCTCTCCCCAACTACGCCTTTAAGCGCAGTGGGCACGAATTGGATGACACTGCTGCGCAGGGAAGGTGTCCCGGGCCTCGGGGATCGAGCCGGGGAGTGTGCTTGGCCCACCCCCTTTGCAGCGAATGGACACTCTGGTGCGGCAAGCGGCCTTCGGTTGCTATAGTCGCGCCGGGTACATTGAGATGCAAGATACGGCTCGAGGCAGATGAGCTGTCAAAACGAGCACTGGCCGCGATTCGGTCCATCGGAGAGGTGCCTGTCCCATGTTCCACTCTTTCACATCCGTCAGACGCAGCGCCATACTCTTGGTCGCCGCTCTCATCCCCTTCCTCGCCCAGGCGCAATCGAATCCGCTGCAGCTCGATGATATCGGCAAGATCGTCAATGTATCCGATCCGCAGCTCTCGCCCGACGGCAAGTCGATCGCACTGATCGTATCGCGGCCGAATCTGGGGGAGGATCGCTATGACTCCTCTCTCGTATTGGTCGACGTTGCGTCCGGTAAGCAACGGGTCCTCACTTACGAGCGGAAGGACGTGTTTTCCCCTCGCTGGTCGCCAACGGGTGATCGCCTCGCTTTTCTCGCCGTGGCGGAGCCGTCATCCGACGGCTCATCGGACAGCAGCCTGCAGCCCAGTACCCCGGCGGCTGCCAAGCCAGTTTCCATGACGAAACCGACAGTGCAAATCTACGTGCTCCCAATGAACGGCGGCGAGGCGCACCGGATTACCCGTACCGCGCATGATGTCGAGCAGATCGCGTGGAGTCCGGACGGCAAAGAGATCGCCTTCGCCATGGCCGACGACAACCCTTCGCAGAAGGAGATCGATCGCCACGAGGATGCATTCGAGGTCGGCGACAACAGCTATCTCGCGACTGAGGCCGACCTGCCCGCGCATCTCTGGCTCGTTCCCGCCGAAGGCGGTCCAGCGCAGCGTGTCACTTCCGGCAGCTGGACCCTCCCGCGGGCAGCCCCGCCGAGCCCGCCCTCTTCCCCTATCTCGTGGTCCCCCGATGGGAAGTCGATCGCGATCGTGCAGCAGAAAACACCGGCCTATGGCGACTCCGACCAGACGGTGGCTGCGATCGTAGACGTCGCGACGGGGAGAATTCGCAAGCTGACGACACATACTCAGGTCGAAGGCTTCCCGCTCTACTCGCCGGATGGCTCGCACATTGCGTACACCTACTATCGGGACGGTGACTTCAACAACGAGGCCGAGGCTCACGTAGCACCTGCAGCGGGAGGCGACGGAGTCGATCTGACGCGTACCCTCGATCGAGACATCGTGCGCACGGCATGGATGCCGGATGGACGATCTCTTCTGGTGGGCGCGCATGACGGGACACGCGTGTCGCTGTGGGTGCAACCGCTCGAGGGGTCTGCGCGCAAGCTTGATTTGCGTGACATCGATCCGAATTGGCTGTTCTGGATCGACCTGTCGCTGGGGAAGGATGGTGCGCTGGCTTTCACCGGAAGCACGCCGACGCATCCGAATGAGCTCTATTACATGTCGAGCGTCGACCAATCCCCACGCAGGCTGACGGCTTTCAACGATGCGATTGCCTCGCGGCAGCTCGGACGGGTCGAGACGTTCACCTGGTCTGGTCCCAATGGATTCGCCGAGGACGGCGTTGTGGTCTATCCCCCCGGGTTCGTGAGCGGGCGCAAGTATCCGCTGGTCCTCTACATCCATGGCGGCCCGCAGGCCGCATCGACCGCGGACTTCAGCGCCCTGCCGCAACTGCTGGCGGCGCGCGGCTACGTGGTCTTCTCCCCCAATTACCGTGGCAGTGATCATCTTGGCAATGCCTACCAACGTGCCATTTACAACGATGCCGGGGACGGCCCCGGGCGCGACGTCATGGCCGGCTTGAAAGCACTCGAGCACAGGGGCTTCATCGATAGCTCCCGCATCGCAGTCTCCGGCTGGTCCTATGGCGGCTATATGACGTCCTGGATGATCGGCCACTACCACATCTGGAGAGCCGCCGTTTCGGGTGCAGCGGTGAACGACCTCGTTCACGCCTACGCCCTCTCGGACTTCAACGTGACGGAGCGCTGGAGTTTCGGCGGATCGCCCTGGCACGGGAAGCTGATGGCGGCTTATGTCGAGCAGTCACCCATCACCTACGCCAGCCGGGTGACCACACCGACACTCATTCTTTCCGACACCGCCGATGCACGTGTGCCCATCACGCAGTCGTATTTGATGTATCACGCGCTGAAAGATAACGGCGTACCGGTCAGATTCTTTGCCTACCCGATCCCGGGTCACGCCCCGGGAGATCCGGTGCGCAGGATGGACGTCTATCGACGCTGGATGAGCTGGATCGACCATTACATGAAGTAGCCGCGCTCCTCGTGCGACCCGTACCCCATTCCGGATGTCGCACTCCAGCATGGCAGAAAACGTCGGAACTTCGTCCTGACAGACGTCAGGCATAAGGTTAAACTGTGCGTGCTCGGCCAAGGTGCCATGCATGGGCAATGCCGTGAAACACGTCGGTATCATCGCTTTCGACGGCGTCAACGCGCTCGACCTCATCGGACCGCTGGAGGTTTTTGCAAACGCGGGACGTCCTGACTTCACCCGCAGGGAATCGCGGGGCGTCTATGCACTGCACCTGATCGGCCTCGGCGGCCAACCCGTATTCACGGAGTCCGGCGTTCGCTTCGTGCCCGGCAAACAGCTCGCAAACGCTCCTCCGCTCGACACCGTCATCGTTCCTGGCGGGTCGGGTTTGCGCGAGCCCTCGACGAATTCCGCGGTGTCGGCATGGCTGCGGCTGCGCGCGCCGGCCATACGTCGCGTTGCGACAGTGTGTACGGGCATCTATGGGCTCGCGCCAACGGGCTTTCTAGACGGTCGTCGTGTGACGACGCACTGGCGCTTCGCGCAAGACCTCGCGAGGCGCTTTCCGAAGCTGATCGTCGACGGCAACGCGATCTTCCTGAAGGACGGTCGCTACTACAGCTCCGCCGGCATTACCGCGGGCATCGACCTCGCGCTGGCGCTGGTCGAGGAAGACCTGGGACCACACGCCGCGCTGACGGTGGCTCGGGAGATGATCGTTTATCTCAAGCGCCCGGGCGGACAGGAGCAGTACTCGGAGCCCCTGCGTCACCAGGTTCACGGAGCCGACGCTTTCGCGGAGCTGGTCGCTTGGATCCGCGGACATCTTTCGAGCGATACCTCCGTACCAGCCCTTGCGGCGCGTGTACGACTCAGCCCACGCCAATTCGCCCGCCGCTTCGCCGCGGCACTCGGATGCACGCCTGCAGCGTATGTCGAGAACCTCCGCCTGAATGTCGCGCGGGAGCATCTGGGCGGCGCAAACAGGTCTATCGAAAGGATTGCCGCGTCAGTGGGCTTCACGAGCGCGGACGTTTTTGCGCGCCGATTCAAGCTACGCTTCGGGATCTCGCCGCGAAGCTATCGCGAGCGGTTCCCGGCGCGGCGCGAGGTTCGTGGAGGTCAGTCCCGAGTTGCGGAGGTGTTTTCATGAGTCGTCGAATCCCGGTTGCTCTTTGCGTTTCGCTGCTGGCGCTGTCTGTGGCAGATGCGGCGCGCCCGGTGCATTCCGGCGCGGCGCCTCATGCGAGCACGCCGTTCATCTCGGACGGCCGGCTGAGAGCGCCCGAGGGCTACCGGGAATGGATCTTCCTCACGTCCGGGCTCGACATGAGCTACCGCGAAACCTCCGGTGCGGATCATTCGATGTTCGACAACGTGTTCGTCAATCCGCAGGCATACCAGTCCTTCGTTCGAACCGGCATTTGGCCGGAAGGGACCGAGTTCGTGAAGGAGGGTCGCGCAGCTTCGGTGAAGGGCTCGATCAACAGGAGCGGCAAGTTCCAGTCCGGCGACACCATGGGCGTCGAAGTCCACATCAAGGACTCGAAGCGCTTCGCAGACGGATGGGGGTTCTTCTTCTTCGACTCCGTGCGCAGCCGCCCCACGCAGGCGATACCGGCAGCCGCACCCTGCTATAGCTGCCATCGGCAGAACGGCGCCGTGGATTCGACCTTCGTGCAGTTCTATCCGACGTTGCTCAGCATCGCCACCCAGAAACACACTTTGAGCCCGGGCTACAGGCCGTAGCGAGGCGCCCCCCTTCCTTCAGTCTGCACCATGCGCGGCGGCGTACTGGAGCTCAGGACCAGCCATTCGTGCGCTCCCAGACATCGACAATGGCATCCGCACCATCGACGATGAGGTAGTTGCCGTACATGGCCGCCGTCATGCAGACGTGGTTCGGCACGATCCGGATTTTCGAGCCGATGGGGAGCCTCTCGAACGGCAGCCGAGTGCTCGATCGAATCTCCCCGTGCTCCTGGTGGACATCGACGACCGTCAGGCCGGAGCCGATCGGACGACCGAGAGCGTCCAGAACGAGTCCATAGCGCATGTCGGGACCCGGGCCCGCGGCCGTGCTGCGATCCTTGGACAGCGCGAGCCCCCCGGCATCTACGACCACCTGATTCAGCTTTTGACTGTGGCTGATCACGCTCGCCAGCACCGTCACCGCCACCTGATCGAGCGCCAGTGAGCCCACAGCGACCTGGAAGAGGTCGCCTGCCATGTAGACACCGGCGCGCAGTTCCGTCAGGCCCTCTGCCTCGGGCAGGTGCATGGCCGTCGGCGTCGATCCTGCGCTGACACCGTTGGCGGCGATCCCCGCAGCACGCAGCCTGTCTGCGGCCTGCACGACGGCAAGCCTCTCCTGCGCGGCCACATCCCGAAGCTCCCCCGAATTCGCGGCCCCGTATGAGTGACCCGCGTGCGTCGCCACGCCCTCGAGACGGACCGCAGAGTGACTCAGCACGCGCGCGATCTCGACCAGGGCCGGGTCGTGAGGATCGACTCCCGTCCGATGCTCACCGCTGTCGATCTCGAGCCACACCCGGAACAGCGTACCGTGACGCCGGGCAAAATCGACCACCGCCCGCGCGGTCTCGAGGCTGTCGACGAAGAAGCTGAAGCGCGATGCCCTTGCGAGAATCCGTGCGGCGCGGGGCAGTTTGTCGGCGGTGATGCAGACCGCGTATTGGATATCGAGGAAGCCGTGCTGCGCGAAGTATTCGGCCTCGTTCAAGGTGGCGACTGCGATACCCCCGTGAGAGGGATCGACGGCCAGGCGCGCGGCGTCGATCGACTTCAAAGTCTTCATATGCGGGCGCAGGCCCACACCCAACGCCCGGCACCGGCTCCTCACCCGCTCGCAGTTGGCCCCGAGCTTGCCCCTGTCCAGCACGATTGCGGGCGTTTCTGCCTCGTGAAGCGTCGTCGGTAGTTTGCCGTGCATCGCACCTAGATTATCAAAACGCCGCCAGCAGGCGGCCGCGCGATGACCGCCGAGCGGCAGGGCTCGTGATTTGGTAACCCATTGAAAACATGACAGTTCTGAGGCCTTCCCGGCTCCGGGCACCTGCGGATTGACGCCGGATCCGGCGCTGAGGTCCGGGGTACCGGTGCGTTTCGCGCCAAATTGCGCTTAAATGAACGGCCCAAGGGGATTGCAGTGGCGCTGGACGGTAACTGAGCGCCGCCGCGCGCCAGCGCCCGCGGCAGCCTGAAGAAGAAGAACAACATGAACACGCCGAACACGACGGCACGGCCATCGGTCGACCTCGATGCAACCGACGAGTATCCCGTTCTGGATGCTGTTGCATACGAGGCTGAAGTCCTTTCCCGGGGAGCGGCTGGACCGGCCGAAAGCTGGGTCACCGCTACGGAGCCCGATCTGCCTGCTGCTGCGGCACCCGCTGCGTCCGGTGATGTCGGGCCCGATGGCGTACCCCCAGTGCCTGACGCCGACGACATGTTGGCAGTCGAGCATTGGATCGCACAGAAGGCTGAGGAGGTGCGCGCCCATCACGATGCACTGAGCCTCGCCCAACGGGAGCGTACCGCGGCAATGGCGCGCGCGGGTGAGTTGAGCCGCGAGCTTGCCGAGAGGAGCGCCAATCTCGAGGCACTGAACAGCCGTGAGCAGATGCTCGCCGATGCGCTGAGCAGCGAGCAGGCGGCAGCACAGCGCCTCGCCACCGAGTTGGATGCGGCGCGCAGCGGGGCCGCCCGGCTCGCGGGGGAGCTGGCCGAAGCCCGTACCGCTGAAACACAGCAGAACGCGTCGCTCGTGGCCGCGGGAGCACTTCTCGAACAGCGGTCCGGGGAGCTTCAGGCGCTGCAACGCAAGCACCAGGCTCTCATCACGGACCAGCAGCGTACGGCGCATGAGCTCTTCGAGCTCGAAACCCGCTTTCTCGACTGCGAAGCCCGCGAGCGCAGTGCGCAGCGCACTATCAAGGGGCAGAACCACGATCAAGCGAAACTGATGCGTCTCGTGCAGCAAGAGACCAGCGCCCGCGAGCGGCTTGCCGCAGAGGTCAGATCCCTGCAGGCTCGGCTCGTGGACTGCCTCGAAAGCCTGCAGAGTCGCGAATCGTACCGCACGATCTACGAGAGCACCCTCCAGGAGCTGGATGCCGAGCTCGCGGCTGCGAGGCTCCAGGCGGCCGAGCAGGCGGCTCGGGCCAGCCGACTCGATGCCGAGCTCGGATCGCGCGACCGGCGGCTTCAGAACGCGATGGCGGAGCGCGACCAGGCGCGATACCTGCATGACACGGACATCAGCCGGCACGCCGCCGAGCGAGGCGAAGGCGAGCAACTGCGCAGCGCGCTCGAATCACAGCTCGCCGAATTGACCGCCCGACACAATGATGAGTGTGCGCGACTCCTGGCAATGGAAGGCAGGCTCGCCGCCGCACAACAGCGCGCGGAGTCCGAGGCCCTCGCAAGCGGGACCGCCGCAGAGCGGCTGCGCGAGCTCGACTCTGCGGTCGCCTCACGGCAGGCCGAGTTGAGCAGCGCGCAGCTCGAAATCGAGCGTAACCGTGCAATGCTCACGGATCTGACTGCAGCGCTGTTGAAGAGCCAGACCATGTGCTCCGACCAGGGGCACCTGCTCGAGGAACGGGAGGCTGCGGCGAGCGCCATGGCGGCGACTCATGCCGAGCAGGCCGCGCTCATTACGACGCTGCGGGGACAAATCGAGGAGCTGACGGCGCAGCTGGCAATACCGGAAGCGGAATGCAACGCGCTCGAGGAGCGGGTCGCAACACTCACGAGCGAGGCGGCGCAGAGCGATTCACGGCTCAGGCGTCTCGAGGCGATGAACTCGGAGCTGCGCGCCACGGTGACGCAGCTCAACACCTCGCTGGCCGAGCGCGACGCCGAGCTTCAACGGGCGACGCAAATCGCATCGATGAACGCGTACGCCCTCGGGCGCGTGCAATCGAGCATCGACGAGCTGGGACGCACCCTGGCTGCCTCCGAGGGAGCATCCACTCAGGCTCAAGCAAGCATCCTGACACGTATCGACAACGGCCAGAATCACAGCGTGGTGCTGCGCGGGCGGACAACGATCGGCCGTGATCGTGATAACGACCTTCCGCTCGCAATGCGGTCGGTCAGCCGTCATCATGCCGTGCTCATCCCTGCCTTCCGAACCGCATTCGTCCAGGATCTGAAGAGCACGAACGGCGTGCTCGTCAACCAGCGCCGCGTCCGCTGCGCAAGGCTCGTCCACGGCGATGTGATCACTTGCGGCGAGGCGCAGTTCCGCTACACGCTGACGCCGGCGCCCGCCGGCGGATCAACGACTCCGGCTCGACGCGTGCATCCTTGAAGCACGCGTCCTGAGTCAACTGGGACCTGGTACCAGGCGGGATTCAGCGGGCAATGCGCAGGAGCGATGGCCGCAGCGGGATCTGCCCCTGCTCCTCGAGCATCGCTCGGATGCGGGCGATGGCCGCGCGCTTCACCTCGAGCTCGCGGGCGAGCTGCCCGTTCGTGCGCTGCGGATCGGAGCGAAGCGCCGTCTCGATTCGAACCCGCACCTCGCCGCGCGCCGCCTGCAGGGCGAATGCGGCCACGGGATCGATTCTTTCGAATGCATTGGAGCTCATACGCCTGATTCTTTGCCACCGGTCTTCTTGGTACCGTGAGGCTAGTGTACCCGGGAACGGTCCCGGAGAGCTACTGGGGCTCGATCACCGCGCGCCTTGGCCGGCGGCCGATACCATGTCCTTGTAGACGGCGCCTATGAGCAGCACTATGGTTCGTGTGAGCTATCTCGAGCTGCTGCAGGCGCCGGCGCCCATCCAAATCCGTCTGGGAGATGAGCGCATTTCTGCAAAGAGAATACCCGTAGACGAGTACCTGAACCTTTACGGCCGCGTCGGACGGCCGCTTGGCTGGGATCAGCGGCTCACGATGCCGCGCTCTGAGCTGGCTTTTCTTCTCGACTCGGAGCGCAGCCAGATCTACATCATGAGAGATCGGCAGGGCGAAGCGCTCGGACTCTGTGAATTCGAGCGCTCCTTGCCAGAGATCGAGCTGAAGAATTTTGGACTCGTCGCGGAGGCGCGAGGCAGAGGACTCGGCTCATGGCTTTTACGCACGGCTCTTCACCATGAGTGGGCGTTGCAGCCCAGCAGAATTTGGCTTCACACAGACGATTGGGATCACCCGGCCGCTTTACGCCTCTACGAGAGTGCCGGCTTCAGGACTTACAGGGTTCGAGAGGAACCGCCTGGAGATCTGTGAGCACGAGTGATCTTTCGCTCCGCGCCCCCGATGCGAACGATGCCACACGCGCTGCCGCGCGAATGGCGATACTACTGCGCTGGGATGCCGGGGCAGCGCGCGAACCCCTCGCGCGCCGCCGGGCCAGTGGTTACATGAAAAACCGCTCTGAGGTTATCTTGCCGTCCTTGACCTCGTAGGTGCAGATCTCTGCAAGCTGCATGCGTCCGCGGCCTCTCATGGTCACATCCATCGCGAGCGCCATGGCGATGGCATTCCCGGCCACCAGCGGCTCGGAGGCGGAGCAGGAATGGATCTTCTCGACCATCTGCTCCCACTTGTGGCCCTTTTCGACGATCGCCGGTAAGCCCCTGGTCTCCTTGGCAAAGTGCTCCGTTGCCTGCGGCTCGATGCTCACGGCATCCTCCGCGAACAACTCTTTTTGCGCGGCCTCGAACTCGCCTTTGCCAACGAGATCGGCGAGGCGCGAGGCGATTTGCTGAGTCGACATCATGGCGAGACTCCTTCCGGTCGCGATTTGTACGGTTCGTGCCCGAGGGCGACCCCGAGTCTAATTCCGCGCCAGGCCAGCTCTCAAGCTCAGGCGCGAGCCGGGTCGAAGTCGAGACCCAAGACCTCTCAGCGCCGAGCCTGATCTGACCGTGTCAACGAGGCACCTGTCAGCCGGGCGATGGCACCGAGCGTGGTTTGCGCCGCGTTGAGCCCCAGACGGAAATCGGCATCGCTGTAGGTCGTGTAGACATCCGTCGGTTGATGCCACTGCGGATCCCATCCGGCACCGATCTGCGTACCGCGCTCGTTCTCGCGCACACTGATGGCGGGGATGAGATCCATGAAGGGCGTACTATCGGTATTGGTCATGTGCGGCCCGACGCTCGCAGGATAATCTGTGGCGTACGCCTCGTTGGCCGCATAGAACGCCCACGCGAGCTTTTGCGCCCCCTCCGCCTGCTTCGCCTGCGACTGAAACTCGATGTTGACGTCGGCCTCGGGCCGCTGCGTACGGCTCATCGTGCCGTCAGCGCGCGGCATGCCATGATCGAACAGCTCCATGTCATGCTGGACCATTCCGAGCCAGCGCGGCTCCGGATAGCGACCCGATCCGGCAGGTGACTCGATACCCTGCAGGCGCGCCCGTTGCCTGACGTAGGCATATGACCCATTGAGGCCGGTCTCTTCGTTATTCCAGAGAATGAAGCGAATGGAGCGCTGCGTCTTGACGTCGGGACTGGAGAAGATCCGGGCAAGCTCCATGACGAGCGCAGTCCCCGAGCCATCATCGTTCGCCGCCTCACCCCAGCCGATGCCATCCATATGCCCACCTACGATATACATCTCGTCGGGATGTGTACTGCCCACCTTGGTGCAATAGACCTCTTCCCGCTCGCCGGGCGCGCTCGGCTGTGAATCAAGGGCGCGGAGCTTCGCATCGGGCTGGCGCTCGGGGTCTTTGTTCACGCCGGTCGGGCCACGCTGCCCACGGAAGCGGCCGCCCCCCTGCGCTGCACCGGGCGCCACCTGAGGCCCGCTGCGCGTCCTCTTCTCATCGGGCGAGTAGTCATAGCGCAGCCTCGAAACATCTGCGCAGCCGTACGCGCGCAACTGCGATGCGATCCAGTCTACCGCCGCGCGATTGCGATCGGTTCCTTGGCGACGGTCGCCGAACCGCGTGAGCCCCTTGATGGTCGCCTTGTAGCGCTCGAGGTCCAAGCGCGCCACGAGCTGCGCGACCGGGTCGTTCGCCACGACGGCGACCCCGGGGGATTCGGCCGCCGAAAGGGGCCGCGCCGCGAGCGTCGCGAGCAGGCTGAGCACGCAAAGCGTTACGACCCTCGATGTTGCAATTGGACTCACGAACGCCTCCCATCTGACCGTATGCGGTATAGGCAGTATACCCACGCGGGATAGGATTACCTCCTTCGAACCCTATGCCACGGTCAGGACTCCCGGTGGAGGCTGCGCCGTGATGGTATGCGCATCATCGATGGTATGCGCATCATCGGCGCTTACAGAATTGCCTTTGCAACATGGTCGGCAAAAGCTTTGACCTTGGCCGACTCCCGGCGCTCGCGCGGACTCACCAGGTGAATGGGTATCGCTGTAGCCTCCCAGTCCGGCAGGAGGTGCTGCACTTGTCCGCTCGCCAGCTCCGTCTCGAACAGCCATGTCGGGGCAAAGCCGATGCCCATGCCGGCGAGAACCGCCGCCCTGATCACCTCGCTGCTGTTGGTCTGCAGATTGCCTTCTACGCGGATGACGCGCGCGCTCCCGAGAGGCTCCCGCGCGCCGGGGCCGGCCGTGACGGTCCAGGCGTTGCGCCATGGTACCTCCGTATATACGACGCAGTTGTGATCAGCGAGATCCTCGGGGATTTTTGGCGCCTTGCCTCCCTTCGGCAGGCGGCGCAGATAGTTGCGATGAGCGATGAGCCACCTGGGTGAAGTGCCGATACGGCGCGCAACCAGGCCGCTGTCCTGCATTTCGCCCAGACGTACCGCCACGTCGATCCCTTGCTCCACGAGATCGACAAAGCCGTCATTCAGACGGAGGTCGATCTTGACCCTGGGATGCTCCTCGAGAAAGGACTGCACCAGCGGCATGAGTTTCAGGCGGCCGAACCCGACGGACGCCGCGACGCGCAACCACCCGGTCAGTTCCTGCTCACCGGCGCGAACGATGCTTTCGGCCTCGGCGATCTCGGCCACGAGCCGGCGCGCCTGCTCGAAGTAGCGGGCGCCCTCCTCCGTGAGAGCCAAAGACCGCGTGGTGCGAGTCAACAGCCGCGCCCCGAGCTCGCGCTCGAGCGCCGCAATCTGCTTGCTGATCGCGCTCTGAGTCGTATCGGACTCCGCGGCAACGGCCGAGAAGCTGCCGGCCTCGACGACGCGCACGAAGCTCTTCATTGCCCGCAACTTGTCCACGGCCCCGCCTTTAATGCCTATGTGGACTCAATCTTATTCTCCGAGAGCTATATTTCAACCTGCGGGAATCGGTCACAGTACCACTCGAAATTCACGTTTCGCCGAGGAGCACTGACATGAACGAGCCCGTAGTCCTCATCACTGGCGCCCTCACCGGTATCGGGCGCGCTACCGCCCTCGCCTTCGCCCGCGACGGAAACCGGATCGTCGTCAGCGGGCGGCATGAAGACAAAGGCCAGGCCCTCGCCGCCGAGCTACGCGCGCTGGGTAGCGAAGCCGAGTTCATTCGCGCGGACGTCCGCAATGAAGGCGAGGTCCGCAATCTGGTCGATCGCACGGTCGAGCGGTTCGGCAGGCTCGACGTCGCGGTCAACAACGCGGGCACCGAGGGTGAGCTGGGCCCGATCGTCGAGCAGTCCACAGCCAACTACGAATCCACATTCGCCGTCAACGTGCTGGGGACGCTGCTGTCTCTGAAGCATGAGATGCGCGTCATGCTGGCCCAGGGCTCCGGCTCCATCATCAACCTGTCGTCGATCAGCGGCCAGATCGGCTTCGCGGGAGCGGCGATCTATACGGCCAGCAAGCACGCCGTCGAGGGGCTCACCAAGAGCGCGGCGCTCGAAGGCGCGCGAGCTGGCGTGCGGGTCAACGCCGTGGCGCCAGGCCCGACGGAGACGCAGATGTTCGACCGTTTCATGGGGCGGAGTGAAGCGGCGAAAGCACGCTTCGTGGCGACGATCCCTACCGGTCGCGCCAGCACAACCGACGAGGTCGCTCAAACCATCGTGTTCCTGGCGAGCGACAAGGCACTCAGTCTGACCGGTCAGCGTATTGCCGTTGATGGCGCCTACACCGCGCAGTAGCGCAATCGATCTCGAGCGGCCGCCGGCGCTGACGTGCCCCCACATTGCTGGAGCCAGCGCCGCGCCGCGGCCGAGGGCGGAGACTCGTGTAGCTCGATGTCGCGGGTTTCCGGCCGAGCAAGCCACCGAACATGTCAGGATGTCGAAGAAGTCGATGGCGAAGCCGGCCCTCGCCGCACGGGCGGCAGAGGGCCGACGAGCGTCAAGCGGGGCCGATCAGGGCTGCGCCGCGAGCGCAGTCACGAGTCGGTCCGCGCGCGGCGTGCCGAATCCGGTCGTCAGGTCGTAGCCGGGCGCCGCGAAGTACGGCGGGGCCGGATCGAACCACTGGTTGTTGTTCAAAGTGATCGTCGTCCCGTCCGGCCCGACGAACGTCTGCGGCACGATGTCGCGAAAATAGCTGGTGCCATTCCCGTCGAAGCTCGCATCCGGGGCCGACGCGTCGATGTCGCCAAGCGCGTAGATGTGGGGACCCAGGAGGCCGAGCGGCGCTTTGCCCGCGGCCGAGCGGGCCTGATTCGCGAGCGCGATGACTCCGGCCATCTGCGGGCTCGCTGCACTCGTTCCACCCTCGATATGCCAACCTTGACGCAGCACGGCAGGATATTGCGTCGTATAGATCAACACGCCTCCGTTGACCGCCGCGTTCCAGGAGAGGTCCGGAATCGAGCGCATGCCGCCGTTGACCGAGACCTGACCAAACTGCCAGGACGGCGCACCGAAGTAGCTGCTCGTTCCGCCGCCAGTTACGCAGTTACCACTGCCGAAGATGGGGCACTCGTTCCACAGCGCTTCCGTATTTGTGCTCGAGGCGACGAAATTCAGCGGGTTCGAGCTGGTAGGCGCCAGTTTCCACCCGAGCATCAGTTGCGTACCGCCCACCGCCGTGACGAGCGGACTCACCGCCGGGAAGCCGACGGCGGTCGTCGAAATTACCGCGCTTTCCTTGTGTTGCTTGGCCGCGCCACCGTTACCCTCATCACCTGACGAAGCGAGGAACGTGTCGCCCTTGTTGATGCCTTTCTGATACGTCGTGTCAAAGGCCTGCATCTGCGTCAGCGCCGCGCCGCCGAATGTCTGCTCAGCGAGCCCGAAGCTCTGGGAGAACACAGTCCCGGGCGGGTAGGCGTCGATCGCCATCTGGATTGCCTTGAACAGATTGGGAAGTCCCTGGACGCCGAGCGTTTCCGCCGGTGGGGTGGCGAGCAGCACAATGTGCGCCAGCGGCGCCATGGCGTATGCCCATTGGACGTCGAGGGTCGCCTCTACCGACCACGATGCGGCCGAACACGGGCCGGAAATCCCCGCCGACTTCGTGCATGTGTAATGCGCTCCCGGGTCGCCGAGCGGAGTCCATTGGGTGAAGTTGGGATTCGGCAGAGACGGGAAGAACGTGTCGTGGAAGAACTGCAGGTCCTGCGCCGCCGTCGGATCCCCATACGAGTCGACCAGCACGATCGTCTGGCCCTGGCCCATCAGGCCGGCCGCATGCAGCTTGTCCACGCCGTACGCGGCAGCAATCTGAGCCGGCGTATAGCAGTGAAAGGAGCCTGAGGTATGGACCGGCGCCGGCGAAGTGCACGCCGATACCGCATTGGGTGCAACGGGGCTCTCCGGCGCCTCGACTGCCAGCGGCCGCAACTCCACGCCGGCTGAAGGCGCACGAGTGGCAATGAACGTGGTAAGGAGCACGGCCCCGAGGGGCACCATGCCTGCGAGAACGCGCAAATGCGGATTCATGATCCCCCCTTTCGCTGCCGATGAACGGCGCGGCGATTGATGGCAACAACTATAGTTGCGGTTGCCGGGCAGAGCGAGCAAGAACTGGACCTAGACCTTATGTCTGTTTGTGGCCCTTTGACGACAGACCCTGGCCGCCCAAACTTGGTTTCGGCAACTGCTCTCGGGTGGATGAACGATATATTCGCTGTTCGCGACTCCCGAATGGCGATGGGCTGGCCGACTCTAGTCGAGCGCAAACACCTTCCGCAGCTGCCGGTCGACCGTTCCGGCCGGCATGAAGCGCCGCAGACGCCCCACGAGCTTTGCCTGCGAGCCAACCGGCCGGCGCAACCGATACGGCAATTCGATGGCCCGCGCGATTTCGTCAGCCACTCCACTCGGCTCGGGCGCCGTCCGAAAGGTGGCTGCCAGGGCCTCCGCGACCCGCGAGCGCTCTTTTGCGTAGGCATCCAGGCGAGTCGCCGCGGTCACGCTGTTCGCGTCGAACGCCGTACGAGTGAAGGCAGGCTCGACGAGCACCACCCGAATACCAAACTGCCGCACCTCGTGATCGAGGGATTCCGAGAGGCCCTCGAGCGCGTGCTTCGTGCTCGAGTAGATTGCAGCGTAAGGAGCCGGTATGAATCCCTGCACCGAGCTCACGTTGACAATGAGTCCCGAGCGCCGTGCGCGCATGTGCGGCAGCACGGCCTGGCTCGTCCGAATGACACCGAATACATTGGTGTCGAAAAGCGCCTGCGCCTGCTCGATCGAGGTCTCCTCGAATGCGCCGAATACGCCGAGACCCGCATTGTTGACGAGCACATCGATGCGCCCTGCGGCATCGATCACGGCTTGCACCGCCCGCCAGACGGAGTCAGCGACGGTGACGTCGAGCGGCAAGAGACTGACGCCCGAACTGGTGGACGTCTTCTGCGGCGATCGCGCCGTGCCAAAGACCCGATACCCGCGGCTGATGAGGTGCTCCGCCGTTGCGGAGCCGATTCCGCTCGAGGCGCCGGTGATGAGGACGACTTTCTGCTCTGACATGGTATTACTCCGGGATTCGATCTGGCTTCAGCCTGTGTTTTCAGTTGTCATATGTATCTGCATGAATCTAGGCGCGATTGAGCTGTACTCAACCCCTCCTCACCGGGAGGCAAGTCTGCTCGCGGCCAGAAATGCCGCACTCTTCAGCGCGGTAGCCTGCCCCCGTCCAAGGCGTTTCTCGAACGCTTGCTGCGCCGCTTCCCACCGGGGCCTCAGTTTCCGCAGCTGCTCCTGCCCTTTGGACGTCAAGTTCCAACGCCTCTGCCGTCGGTCCTCACCCACGGTGTCGGTTGCCAGCCCTTCTCGCTTGATCAGCGCCAGAGTGCGGGTAGCGGTGGTCTGATCGATACCCATCGCGTCCGCGATCTCAGTCGTGGTCAAGTTCGGCGCCATCTCGATGAGCTGCAAGGCGGTGTATTGCGTCGCGTGGATACCGCTTTCTGCGATCATCTCCTCGTAGAGGACCGTCACGGCTCGGGCGGCCTGCCGCAGCGTGGCGCAGTAGCACGGGAGCGCTTGGATTTTCATGGCACCGAATATACATGTATGTACATTAATTGTCAAGCACCTCTCGTCCGATCTGGCTCAGCTCGCCGGCTGCATCCGCGCCCCGGAAAGTTCCTCATCGTCCGCGCAAATGCGGAACCAGATTGCGTAGAGCGCCGGGAGGAAGAGCAGCGTCAGCACCGTGCCGCCGATCGTGCCGCCGATCAGCGTGACCGCCATCGATCCCCAGAACACCGGGGTCGTGAGCGGGATGAACGCCAGTACCGCAGCGAGTGCCGTGAGGATGACAGGGCGCGCACGCTGCACCGTTGCCTCGACCACCGCGTGATAGGGATCCAGCCCGTCGGTGAGATTCGTGCGGATCTGTCCGATCAGAATGAGCGTGTTGCGCATCAATATGCCTGAAAGGCCGATCAGCCCCAGGATCGCGTTGAAGCCGAATGGCTGATGCAGCAGGAGGAGGAACGGCACCGTACCCACCAGTCCCAACGGTGCCGTCAGAAACACGATGGTCGTGGCTGCCAACGATCGCGTCTGCAGCACGAGAACGAGCAGCGTGAGCAGGATCATGACCGGAAAGACCGGCGCCAGCGCGGAATTGGCCTTGACCGAGTCCTCGATGTTGCCGCCCATCTGGATTTCGTATCCCGCCGGCAGTTTCGCCATGACAGGCTCGAGTGCCTGCCGTAGCTCCATGGAGACCTGCGGCGGCTGCAGCGATTCGTCGTAATCGTATTGAACGGTGATGGTCGGCGTGCGATCGCGGCGCCTCAGGATCGGATCCTCGGGCCGCACCTCGAAATGACCGACCTGGCTCAACGGAATCAACCGCCCCTCACCATTGATCAGGGTGAGATTGGTGAGCGTCGCAGGGTCGAGGCGATCTGGCCCCGAGCTGCGGGCCACCACTTCGACGGTGCGGATGCCTTCGCGGACCTGCGTGATCGGCGCTCCGGTGAGCAGAAACTGCAGTTGCTGTGCGACCCCGGTGGGACTGAGACCCAGGAGCTCGAGGCGGTTCTGGTCGAGCACGAAGTGCTCCGTGGAAACACGGTTTCCCCAATCCTCATTCACCTGGCGGGTATGCGGGTTCGCGCGCATCACCCGCTCGACTTCACCCGCAATGCCACGCAGCACGGTGGGATTCGGTCCCATCACGCGGAAGTTGACGAGGTAGTGCGGGAAGGGACCAAAGATGAGCTGCGACACCCGCACCTGAGCCCCCGGCGCAAGGCCGTGCGCGATCCGCTCGCGGAGGCGGAGCTCGAGCCGGTCCCGCGTCGCCTCATCCGGCGTCAGGATGACGATCTTCGCGAAGGCAGGATCGGGCAGCTCCGGGTTGTAGGAGAAGAAGAAGCGCGGGGCCCCCTGGCCGATATACGTCGTGACGATCTTCGCCTCCGGCTGCTTTCTCAGCCAGGCTTCGACCTTCAGGGCGGCGGCTTTGGTGGCCTCGATCGCCGTACCCTCCGGCATCTGCACATCGACCAGGACCTCGGGTCGATCGGAGGTCGGGAAGAACTGCTGTTTGACAAAGGCCATGCCGGCGCCCGCAACCAGCAGAGCACCGACGACCGCCGCGGCGACGATGAATTTGTGATCGACCGCTGCGCTGATCCATCGCCGCAGACGCTGATACCGGGGCGTTGCGTAGATCGCTTCCTGCCCGCCCGCTATCGGCTTGATGTCCGGCAGCAGCTTCACACCAAGATAGGGGGTGAAGACTACGGCAACGACCCAGGAGGCGATCAGGGCGAAGCCCACCATCCAGAAGATGTTTCCGGCGTACTCGCCCGCTGTCGATCGGGCAAAGCCGACCGGCGTGAAGCCGATGACGGTGACCAGGGTGCCAGCCAGCATGGGAGCGGCGGTATGGCTCCACGCGTAAGCGGCCGCCTTCACGCGCTCGAAGCCCTCTTCGAGCTTCACCACCATGATTTCGGTGGCGATGATGGCATCATCTACGAGGAGCCCGAGCGCGATGATGAGGGCGCCCAGCGTAATGCGATCGAACACGCGGCCGGTCATCATCATGATGACGAAGACGGCGGCCAGAGTGAGGGGGACCGCCGTGGCGACGACCACACCCACTCGCCAGCCGAGGCTCACCAGGCTCACCAGCATGATGACGCCCAGCGCCACGAAGAACTTCAGCATGAACTCATTGACGGCTGAACGGATGTTGACGGCCTGATCGGTGATTTTGGAGAAAGAGATCCCCGCCGGCAGCCGCGCTGCGATGCTGGCGCGCTCGGCTTGCAGCGCGCGACCGAGCACCAAGCCGTTCCAGCCGTCTTTCATGACCACTGCCAACACGAGTGCGGGCTCGCCGTCGTGGCGGATCAGATAGGTGGGAGGGTCCTCGTAGCCGCGCTCGACATCCGCGATGTCTCCGAGCCGCAATACCCGGCCACCGGCAGCGATCGGTGTGTCCCGGATTTGCTGCAGATCGTCATAGGCTCCGTCCAGGCGAAGCATGACCTGCGCGCCGCTCGTGTCGATCGAGCCTGCAGGGGTCACGGTGTTCTGGCGCTGAAGCGCGGCGAAGATATCCCGGGCGCTGAACCCCAAGGTGGCGAGGCGCGCATTCGAGATGTTCACGAAGATGCGTTCCGGGCGCTCGCCGAGGATGTTGACCTTCTTCACCCCGGGGACGCGCAGGAGCTGTTGGCGCAGCGTCTCTGCCTCGCGCGTCAGCTCCCGGGGCGGCATCCCGTGCGCTTCCACCGCATAGAGCGCGAAGTCCACATCCGAATATTCATCGTTGATGAAGGGGCCCAGAACACCCTGCGGGAGGTTGTGCGCCTCGTCCCCTAGTTTCTTGCGTGCCTGATAGAACTGCTCGGGCACATCCGCCGGTCGGGTCTTGTCGCTCAATTCCACCATCATCACGGCTATCCCTGGCCGCGTGAACGTCTCGACGTGATCGTACCAGCGTAATTCCTGCATGCGCTTCTCGAGGGGATCGGCGACGAGATCCTGCATCTCCCGGGCGGTGGCCCCCGGCCACACCGCCGTCACTGTAAAGTTCTTGATGGTGAACGCAGGGTCCTCTGCGCGACCGAGGTGCAGGAAGGCATACAGCCCCGATACGATGATGGCGACGATGAGAAACAGCGTGATGGCGCGCTCACGCACGGCGAGCTCCGATAGATTGAATCGCATCATTGCAAGTCCGCCTCGTATTGGGCGACTCGAACGTGCTCGCCTCGATAGAGGAAGTGCCCGCCGAGCGCGACGACCGGCTCGCCGACGCGCACACCGCCGCTCACGATTGCAGTCTCGCCGGCGAGCTGAACGACGTGGACGCTCCGAAACGAGACAAATGAGCCGGCCTCCTCGTAAATCCAGACACCCGGTCCCTCCCCTTCATCATCGATTGCCCCAAGCGGCACCGACATGTCTGCGGACGGAGGGGACGAGGAGAGGTATACCGTGACCGTTGCCCCAAGCGGGGCACGCGCCGTCGGGCCTTCGAGAACGTAACGGGCTTCGAACGTTCGGGTCAGCGGGTCGGCGGCATCCGAGAGCTGCCGCAGATGTACCGGCACGAGTGTGGGGCCGCCGTAAAGACTCGCCTCAGCTCTCGAGCCGATCGCCGGCCTCACGGTCTCTGGAAGATCGATCGCGGCTTCACGGGGACCCGCGTGCGCCAGCTCGAGAACGACCTGACCCGCGGCCACGTATTGCCCGGGCTCGGCGAGTGTCTCCATGACCGTGCCGTCGGCATCTGCAACGAGCGTAGAATATCGGCCCTCATCCTGCGCTACCTCGATGCGCCAAGCCCGCCCGATCACGTGTCGCCCAACCGTGCTTCTCCAGTTCCCGCTGCGCAAGCACGCTGGCGCGCGATCACTCCCCTCGATCATCCCAAGAGGGATCTGCCCCCCCGGGCAATCCGGCCATGGCGCGCTCGAGCGCCCGTAGGTCAACAGGTTTGACGAGGTGATCGTCGAAGCCGGCGGCGAGCGCGCGCTGACGGTCATCCGTCTGCCCATAACCCGTCAGGGCGATGAGCCGCAAGCCGCTCAACTTCGGCAGCGCGCGAAGCCGCTTCGCGAGCTGATAGCCGTTCATTACCGGCAGTCCGATGTCGAGCAGCACTATTTCCGGTTTGAGCGATTCGACTTTGTCGAGTGCTTCCCGGGCGCTATGGGCGGCTTCGGCCTGGTGGCCCTGACAGCTGAGCAGCATCGCAAGCGATGTCGCCGCATCCGTGTTGTCATCCACGATCAGCACGCGGCGGGACGGGGCTCGGAATGGCGGGGCTTCGCGGCGAATGGGCTCCGAGCGCTCGATGCGTGGCAATCGGATCTGGAAGGTGGAGCCTTGCCCGAGGCCCGGACTGCGGGCAGTGACCTCCCCCTCGTGCATATTGATCAGCCGCTTGACGATCGAGAGGCCGATCCCAAGTCCTCCTTGGGAGCGATCGAGCGTGCGCTCGCTCTGCACGAACAGGTCGAAGATGCGCGGTAGGAGCTCGGCGGAGATGCCCGTACCGTTATCGGAGATCTCGACGAACGCATCATGGTCATTCCCATAGGTGCGGACCGAGATTTCTCCGCCTCCTTCTGTGTACTTGGCGGCATTCGCCAAGATGTTCCCCACGCATTGCACCAGGCGCGCGAGGTCGCCATTGACGTAGAGAGGGCCATCGCTCGTGGAGGCCATGACGGAAAGTGTGTGCTTCCTCTCGCGCAGCTGCGGCTCGATGGTTTCGATGGCTTGCGCGATGACTCTCGCGAGATCAATGGGTTTGCGCCGCAATTGAATCCGTCCCTGTGTGATGCGGCCGATATCGAGCAGATCATCGACCAAGCGCGTGAGCTGTGCGGTTTGGCGCTTTATCATGCCGATCGCAAATCGTGCCCTCGGCTCTCCTGCGACAGTACGTGATAGAAGCTCGCTAGCGGTGCTGATCGGCGAGAGGGGATTGCGTAGTTCGTGGCCGAGGAGAGCGAGAAATTCGTTTTTCCGCCGATCGGACTCGAGCAACTCCTCTTCGCTCTTCCGGAGCTTCCGGTTGGATTCCTCAACGAGCGCTTGGGCCTGCACTGCGTCCTCGAGGAGATTCAAAGCGGCACGGCGCTGCTCGAGCATGTTCAGGTACTCAGTAGCCTGGTAGGCCGCGGAGGCGAACCTCGCCAGGCTTTCGAGCAAACGTAGGAGTGCCCCCGCCCCGGTGCGGCGACCATTGACCGGCAATCGCCGCCCAGTAGAAGCGGCTGCCGTCCTCGGTGAGGAGGCTGAGCCCCGCCGAGCCTGCGCGCAGCGTTTCCAAGGTCGTCTCCGCCAGCGTTTGCAGGATCGACCGCGGCGAATCGCTGAGCGCCTGCACGAGAGTGGTGAGGGCCCGGTTTTCGGCCTCATGGTCCGGCGGACGCCCCGCTCTCGCGCTCAGCTCGTCGGTGTGCAGGATCGACTCCAGCGGGACGAGGCCTTCTTCCTGGTACAGCTCTTGAGTCTCAACACCAGTCGGTGCTCGTGGCTCGCGGTCGAATTCCAGCGAGTAGCGCGGCCCCTGCGCGAGCTGCTCGCGCAGCGCATTCACCTCGCTCTTCAGCTCGAGGATCCTGAGCTCGCGCCCCACGGCAAGCTCATTGAAGCGCGTGAGATCCCGCATGCGCGATTGCAACTCGGCGTGTGCCTGCTGTAGCGCACTCTCCTGTTGCCGAAGCAAGCCTTCATTGCGCTTTCGGTTACTGATGTCGCGAGCGATCTTCGAGGCGCCGACCACGGTACCGGCGGCATCGCGGATCGGCGAGACCGTCAGAGAAATCTCGACGCGGCGCCCGTCCTTGGTCACCCGCGTCGTCTCGAAATGATCGATGCGACCGCCCCGCCTCAGCGTATCGAGGATATGTTGCTCTTCATCGAGCCGCTCGGCAGGCACGATCAACGTGATGGATCGACCAATCGCCTCTTCAGCCGACCAGCCGAAGAGGCGGTGCGCCCCCGCGTTCCAGGATTGGATCACCCCGTCGAGGGTCTTGCTGATGATGGCATCGTCGGAGGATTCGACAATCGCAGCCAGCTGAGCCAAGCTCCGCTGGACCTCCAATTCCCGCGCGAGCAGCCCCTCGAGCACCAGAGCCTTCTGCTGTAATCGAGCGATCTGTCCGAGCTGATCTCGGGATGCCTCCGGATGCCCCACAGGGATCACACGCGTGTGGCTCGCGCAAACCTTCTCGAATGCAACGAGGTGATCGGCGCGCCCGCAATACTGTAAAGGGTAGGCGCAGAAGAGCGTGAAGGTCTGTCCGCGGGCGAGCTCGTTCCACAACCGTTCAAGCTCGACGGCCGCCTCCGTCCGACCCTCCTTCCAGAGGAGCGCGACCATTTCGCCGAATGCAAGCACTCGCCCGTGCCGGCCAATGGCTGCCGAGATGATGCCGCCGACCTTTGCGAGAAAGAGCTCCCGGTCGGGCACGCCATCCACCATGAAGGTCGCGAGCGTCTCCCCGGCATCGAGCAGCAGGAGTTGTCGGCTGCGGCACGCCTGCGCGGTATCAATGCCGTCTGCACGCAACCGCTCCTTCAGAGCCGTTGTGTGGGGCTCGGCCGCGATCACGACGGCAGCAGCCCCTCCTTCCATGCCCTCGCGCACATACTTGGCGACGGAGCCGATAAGCTCCTCGTCTTCGCGATAGAACTGGACGAAGTGCTCGGGCGCGCGAGAGGCGAGCGAATGAGCTGCCGGGGACACATCCGCTCTATCGCCGATACCGAGTGCGTTGTCTGGTACTGCCATTTGGAGGGCGCTCTGGGCTGAAGCTCGATACTAGGCTATATCCGGTAAGACAATCAGTCGAGCGGCATTCCGTTCCGGCACGCCCGGGAATCGCCAACCGTGAGCGCAGGCCTGACAGGACGCTGCGGAGCGACCTCCCGCTGCCGGTTCGCTGGCGGAGAAGCCGCGGTAATTCTCGGAGATTGGCGGTGAGCCAATGGGACGGCGCGCGGGCGTCGGCGGGTGCATGAGTGACGCATCGCCGAGGGGATGGCGACGATCGCTCGGTCATGAGTGCTTTTTCTCTATGCGCGCCTCGAGCTCATCGAGTCGTCGGCGAACGCCTTGTTCGAAGCCGAAGCTCCCGCAGCTTGACGAGCGCGCACGGCGTCGACGCCCGTCTCGACGCCGCGTGCGCTGTTCTGGACATTGGCGGCTTGTATGGCGTCGTGCTCGGTGAAGGCGTCGGGCAGGGATTTGATGTCGCTGCCGCGACCGTTGTTCAAGATTGCAATTTGCGGATCTTGAAAGTTCCGCCTCGTCCTGGGTAAGCTGAAAATCGGTAAGGAATTCTACCGCGAGGCACTGCCCATAGCATCCAACCTCGAACAGGGCTTTGCGCTGGCACAATCCGCAATCGCCAAGCGCGAAGCCGCAGAACACAGTACACCCTCAGAGCCGCAGGCATATTTCGGTGTCGAGCTTGAACGAGTGATCGTGACGCGCGGATCGCGATCGGGTTCGACCGCAAAGCAAGAGACCGTTGCAACGGGCGTAAGCACAGCTGACGGCAGCCGTCATCGTCGCTGATTCCGTCTGCCCCAACGACGTAATTGCGATCTCGCGGCGCTGCGCAACCGGTTGCCGGCCAATCTGAAGCCTCGACCCACTGGCCGGCCTTGGAAGCGCTACGAGAAGCCTCAGCCGGGGCCCCGCGTACAGCTGGACGTGAAGTTCCTTGAGCGGATCGCAGGCTCGAAAGGCGTCTCTATCAATTCAAGGCCATCGACAACTGCACGCGTATTCGGGTGCTCAAGATCTACGATGCCTGCAACCAGGCATCGGCCATCCGCTTCGTGGACGAAGTTATCCGGCGGCTCCCCTTTCGAGTCCTGGTCGTACAGATGGACAATGGCGCCGAGTTCCAGTCCGGCTTCTACTCAAAATCGCGGCGACGTCGCCCGCCGCGTGGAACGAAGCCGCTGCAGCGTGTTGCACCACTCTGCAACGCGTCCCAACGAGGTGCATTGACGGCTACCTTCGGGGGCGGCCGTTCGGCGTAAGATTTAAGGGCGCATTAGTTGGTGCCAGCTCTTGATCGGGTCACTGATAAGTATTAAAAAACGTCTGCAATGCCACTCCGGGACCTTCATAAGTTTGATAGTTAAGATATCCATCCACAAGAGTATGGCAAGCAAAGTTGACGTCGAAAAACGTGGGCTTTTCGTATTTGGGGTCTTGGACAATGTAATTTTTCACATCGAACTGCCACGCTCCCAGCAGAGACATCGAGGAGTTTCCTCCTTGTGCCGCAGTAGGCAACCATGCCATAAGGTCTTGCGCGATAGTGCGTGTACTGTAACTGTAACTCCCTGGTGCCGGATCGTTTGGCGGAACAGTAGAAGGTTGATGACTTGTGTCATAGCAACCTGGGCCCACTGGGTTCCCAGTGACTCCCCACTCACTCAGAACGATTGGCGCAGGGAATGTACCTGATTGTCCTGCTAAGTTGCCAAAGAATTGGCTGAAATCGGTGTCCGTCAAACCTCCCGAGATGCAAGTTTGAGATCTGATCATATGAGGGCCGGGATAGGGGTGCACCGCATAGGCTAGTTGCGGCCCCATTCCCATTGGAGTGATCAGCGGGTCAGAGGGCAGATAATTCGTAGCCGCAACGCCCCCGTTCGGAGTGCCATCCAATATAGTGTCACTAGCAATTGAAGGCACCAATAGGACGTTCGCGGAGCCGAGTTTTCGGATGTTGTCTATCCTTGCTTGCATATTCGTCTGCCAACCTGTCCAATCGTCCACTGTACCGCATGTGGATCCTAGTTCCGGCTCATTGTAAACTTCGAGCACAACTCCGGTATCAGAGCCGTAGGTCCACCCGGGTGCATTCAGCAGCGTGTTCCACGCCGCATCTGTCTCTGTGCCTGGTATACCGCCGTTGTCCAACTTCGAACCATTGCATGCCAGATCCCAGTGTTCCCACTGCATCACAACAACCGCGGCCATACCCAAATTCCGAACCGTCTGGACAGCGGCGGCGATCTGCGCGGCATAGGCTCCAGTTTTATCGTAGGCTCCATTTGAGGGCGCAAGGTACGCCTCGTTGACCATAATACGCACATCATTGGCGTGGTATGTATCTCTGGCGGCCGTGAGTTCAGTGGTTCCCCATACCAGCGCCGCCTGGTACTTATCTAGCGCTTGCGTCTTATCGCCGTAGGAAGACCCACATGGATTGTCGAGGTGATTTCCATCGTAAGTTACATCTGCTGCAGAAAGCAGTTGGCCAACGAACGTGAAGCCACGCAGGGTCCCTGGCGTCTGTTGTGGTTGCGCGGTTGTCGTTAGCTCGATCGTGGTGCCGTTAATAAACAAACCAGTAACAGAGGGGGGCTGCGCAACGACCGTGCCGGCCAAGGCGGCAAACGTCAAGAGCATGGCACCAACTGTCATACTGAGTTTCATGACGTTCTCCCATTAATAGTTATCTACTCACTGTTTGGTTGAGGCCTTTTTCAGGAGGCCAGGACGCAGTTTTGGGCAGAGCGAGTACTTGATCCAGCGCCTTGTGTTTTTGGACAGGGCTTCCCTCTTCGGATTGATCCCTTCGGCCGAGAGCAGGTTGTTGACCTTGGCCTTCAACGCCAATGCGTGGCCGCGCATCTCGTCCGGAACGAAGAGGATGATATTGGGTCTCCGGGCGAGGATCCGATTGCCTTCGGCCGACGTGCGGCCCGCGACTTTCGCCGCGCCTGCCTCTGTGCCCGCAGCGGCAACCGGCGCCAGGGTCGCCCCAACCTTGCCGGCACTCGCCAACACGAGCAGATCGCCGCGATTGATACCGGTTTCTGTCATGTCCCTAACCTCCGACGGGCCCCAATGACCTGCGACCAGAGAGACCGCTCTCGCCGCTCGTCATCATTTCACCGGGACGAGAGCGAGCCGGAAGGCAGTGGCGGGGTGGTATTGGTACTGGTCCGCCGTTTCTCGGCGCAACTGCTCGAGTCGACCTTTCAGGTGTGCCGTCAGCGCCGCATGCTCGGCTCTACCATAAAGATTATGATCCTCCGAGGGATCCTCCTGAAGGTCGTAGAGCTCGAACTCTTCCGGCTCCAGGAAGTAATGAATGTACTTGTAACGCTCCGTGCGAACACCGCGGCTCGGCCTCACGTTCTCGTATCCTGGATACTCGTAGTACTCATACAGCCAGTCCTTGCGCCAATCGGGCAGCGACTTGCCGACCGCCAGGGGGTAGAAGCTCCGTCCCTGGACGGTCGGCTGCGCCCCGACGCCGGCGAGCTCGTATAGGGTCGGTGCGATATCGACGTTGAGGACCATCTCATCCCGAGAGGTCCCGGGGCTGATCCTGCCCGGGTACCGGATCATCATTGGAACTCGGATAGAGGGCTCATACATCAGCCTCTTGTCGTAGAAGCAATGCTCTCCGAGGAAGAAGCCATGGTCGGAACTCAAAATGATCGCGCTGTCGTCCATCTGGTTGCGCGACGCCAACGCCCTGAAGATTCTACCTACGTTTTCATCGTTGGATTCGACCCCGGCGTAGTAATCCTTGACGACTTCCTCCAGGCTTCGCGGACAGTCGGTGAATACCGCGGAAGTGACGATCTTGTTATCGGCATTCGCAACCGCCCTGGGTTTGCCCGGGTAACCGGCAAGGTCGTCGTCGAAATTGTGCGGCTTGGGAATTCTGACGCCATTGTACAGGTCGGCCAGGCGCCGCGGACGGTAGAACGGCTCGTGAGGTGCATAGAACCAGACGAATAGGCAGAACGGCTTCTCCGCCGGACGCTCGCTCAGCCATTTGACGGCCTTGTCGGTCAGAATGTCGTCGACATACGCGTGATACCGGATCGCCGCGCCGAACTTGCCATCGCGCCCCTCGACGATCTCCGGATGATAGTAATCCGCCTGGCCCGGAAAGCCGAAATAGTAGTCCCAGTAGTGATCCGTCAGCACCCCCTTGACATGGGCTTTGCCGACAAACGCCACCTCGTAGCCCGCCTCGCGCAGCACATCCGAGATAATTGGGAACTTCGCGGGTATTCCGTCATCGCCATTCGTTGCGGCACCCGTCGTGTGCGACCATGCACCGGTCAGGATTGATCCCCTCGACGGCAGACAGAGCGCGTTGGTGCAGAAAGCGTTCCTAAAAGTCACGCCTTCCCGTGCGATGCGATCCATGTTTGGCGTCTGGACGATCGAGTTGCCCGCGCCGCTGAAGGCGTCGTGCCGCAGGCCCTCGCCACAGAAGAACACTATGTTGGGCCGCTTACCGGACCGTCCCGAAGTGGGGCCTCTCTCTTCGCACCCCGCAGCTGCCGTCCAGGAGAGACTGGTAGCCGCCGCGACGGTTGACATCCCGGTCAATACGTTCCGCCGTGTATGCCGACGATCACTCATTGATATCCCCTGGTGCTTCGAGTCTTCCGGATCCGATACCGTCAGGACCGACCTCTTCAGAACCTCGCGCTCACAGTGAGGCCAAAATAGCGCCGCGAGTTTTTGTCGATGTTCGCGTAGATGTCATACGGATTCGCTGCAGTCGCAAGAAGCAGCGAATGCGCGAGCGAAGTGTAGTAATTCTTGTCGAAGACGTTCTTCGCGAAGAGCGTCAGGCCATAGCGATCATCGCTCGTAGTCATCCCGATGCTGAAGTCGACGAGCGTATAGGCTTTTTGCCGTAGCAAGGGGTCCTGGTTAAGATCGAAACCCTCGCTGCTCTGATAGTTCACATTTACCTGCGCAAAGCCGACAACCCGCTCGCCCATGCCGTGGGCATATCGCGGCATGAAATCGGCGCGCCATTCCGGAGATGCCGGAAGTTGTCCGTCTCTCACATTGAGCAGCGCCTGACCTTGCTGCAGATAGCATTCATTCACCGGGGGCGTGCCGACAAGCGGGACGGCCGCGGCGGAAAGCTCCAGGGGGCAGCCGAGGCTGTTGAGATTGATGCTCGTCTTTACGTACATAAGGGCGGCATTCAGCGAGAGCCCTCCAATCGGACGTAATGCAGACTCGATCTCGAACCCTTTGCTGCTCGAGGTGCCCGCGTTGGTCTGCGTCGCACTCAAGGTGCCGGCGATAGGATCCTGAATCGCAATCTGCACCTGCAGATTGGAGTAATCCTCGATGAACGCTGAAGTGTCTACGGTCCAGCGGCCCTGCCAGAAACCTGCCTTGAAGCCGACTTCGTAGGCGTTGACGTACTCAGGCAGGACCGCATTCTGAGCCGCGTAATTGGTGATGGGCGAGGCATTGAACCCCGCTCCCTTGAAACCTCTAGTATAGGTCGCATAAGCCTGAGCGTTCCGATTGAACTCGTATTGCAGCCCCGCCTTGCCCGAGAGCGAAGTATCCGTGGTGGACCGCTTACCCGTTACGGCGCTCCCGTACGGCTGGTCGCCCGCGACCATGAGGCCGGTCCCGTTCAGGCCTGCCGGCTGTCCACTCGCCGACACATCTTCGTATTGTACCCGCAGACCGGCAATCGCTTGGAGACCGCCGATGAGCCGGTATTGCAACTGCCCGAACGCGGCTGCGATATCCGAACGCACTTTTGCGGCGACGGCATAGGATTGGTAGGAGGTCGGAGTGCACGCTGTCCCGATCAGCGCGAAGGCACCCGCTGCACAGTAAGCGCGGCGGCGCATGAAGCCCCTGTCGATTGTAAGGTCCTGTAGATAGATGCCGGCGACGTAGTTCAGCCGCTCATTGCCGTTATCGGTGATGCGCAGCTCCTCATCGGCCTGCTTCAGGTCGAAGACGCCGGCGTTGATATTGAACTGCGAGAAGGCGGCCCCGCTCTTGCCGCCGACGTAGACAGGCGTGGGATTTCGGATCGAGTCCTGCTCGTTGTTGTTGTCCAGATCGTATCTCTGGTAGCCGGAGATCGACGTCAGAGTGGCACTGCCGAGATCGAGGTCGGCCTGCATCGAATACAACTGTTGCGTCGCGTTGGAGAACGTCATGCCGTCGTCGACCACATTCCTGTTGGTCGGCGATATCGACACCCCGCTGTTGAGCTTTATCATCGCAGGGCTCTGCGACTCGATCAACACGGCGGCGCAGCAGTTGTCGTTGCTGCGGCCATAGCTTGCCGTGAACAGCAGGCGCAAATCCTGCGTCGGATTCCACTGGAACTTCCCCCGCGTACCCCAATCGTTGGCACCGTTCTCGTAGCTGTTCACGCCCACCTCCTGCATGATGCCGCGCAAGCCGCTGTAATAACCCGTCAGCCGCGCGGCCGTCGTCTCGCCGAGAGGACCGGACAGCGTGCCATCCACCGTGTACTCGCCACCCTGGGCAACCGTGGAATCCACCGACCCTTCGAGTCGCTTGGACGGCGCCTTCGTGATCACATTGATCACTCCCGCCGAAGCGCCTTCACCGAACAGCGTTCCCTGCGGACCCTCCAACACCTCGATCCGTTCTATATCGGCAAGATTGAAGAAGCTTTGTGCCTGCCGGGCCATCGGAACACCGTCCAGAACCACCGCTACCGATGAAACCGTCCCCACGCCAAATAGCGAAGTGCCGATGCCGCGGATGCGAAAGCTCGCGTTCTGGGGGTTCGTTCCCTGTTGGAAGGTGAGGGCCGGGACTGCACCGACCAGACCCGTGCTCTGGGTGATCTGCAGCCCGGAAAGGTCGCCGCCGGATATGGCCGACACGGTAAGCGGGACGTCCTGCAGTCGCTCAGCGCGCTTTTCGGCCGTGACGATCACTTCTTCGAGCTGGGCGGGCGCGGCGGAAACGGGGCCGTCTTTGGCGGTTATGGCAATATTCGCTGCAGCTCCTGCTTGACCCAGCTGAGCCATGCGAAAGCCGCGGGAAGAGCTTGTCTTCCCCTCCTTTGCCGCTTGTGCGGCTGAAGCGTTCGCCTGCGCTGCCTTCGGCGGCACGATCCCTTCCGCGTGCGGGACTCGAGCAGAGGTGGGCATTACCGTGACGGTACGTTGGTCGAGGTAGCGATACGTGAGGCCCGTGCCGCTCAATATGAGGTCGAACGCCTCGTCCGGCGACAGAACTCCCGAAGCGCCTCTGGTGCGTGCGCGCTCGACCACCTCGCTGTGATATAGCACCTGCAGGTCGAATTCCGTCGCCAGGGCAGTGAGCGCCGGCGCCAGAGGTTCAGCGGGAATCTGCGTTACTTTTCGGACCAGCGCCTGCGCCTCATCGGCGCTCGCCAGAGTCGTTAGGCACAGACAGATCGCGGTCGCATTGACTCCGAGACGCATGAGCCCCCTCTCGCCCTTGCGCGGGCATCTTGTGACTGCTCGCCACCGCGGCGGCAACCTCAGGGGAGCTAAAGAGCGGTCTGCATAGGTAAAAGGATACGGCCCGCGAAAAAAATAATCTCGCGCTGCGCGAGCCTCATCCCTCAGCCTCTCACTTGCGCTCGATGCGGATGCTGTCATCGCTCTCGGTGATACGAATGTCAGGCTGAGTTCGCAGGAATCGAATCAGCGAGGCAGGATCCGTCGAGGAGTAAACGCCGCTGATGTGGAAATCATCCAATTCCGGGTCAATGATCACAATGGGCCGTCGGTTGTATCGGTTGAAGTCGTCGACGACGTCGCTCAGCCGGGATCTGTCGAATATGAATCGGTGCTGCAGCCATGCGGTTGCCGCACCTAGATTGGCCCGTGTGGGTTGTGCGACGGCGCCACCAGTGGCGACAACCTGTTCGCCAGCGCTAACGAGCACCGACAGGCTATCCCTCAGCGGGGTTCCGAGCAGATCGAGGTGCCCGGCCGGCGTGGTGTGCATCTGCGGGCGCTCTCGGCCGATCGTTACTTCGCGCGTCGGTTTTGACTCCGGAGTGATGACGGCAACGCGACCTTCGACCACCGTAACCGTGGTGATATCGCTGTGGCGATCCACGTCGAACTGCGTGCCGACTGCCTGGACGCGCAGCTCTCCAGACTGCACGATGAATGGCCGCGTCTTATCTTTCGCGACCTCGAAGAAGGCCTGGCCCGCGAGGAGGTCCACCTCGCGCCGCGACTTCAGGAATTGCACCCTGATGCTCGAGCGTGCATTGAGATCCACAGTGGATCCGTCCGGAAGGGTAATCGATTGACGCTGGCCGATGTCAGTTGCGTAGTTCGGATAGCGATGCAGAATCGCCCAGCTGATTGCGCTCGCCAGGAGGACGACCATGCATGCAGCCGAAAGCCACCTGCTCCTCGCCGCAGCACTGCCCTCGCGAGTCGAGCGAACCTCGAGTCTGGCTTGCGCGCCGAGCGCTGCACTGCGCGAAGGGGGCTGGCCCAGTGCGACGACATTTCCGTCAGCGCGCGCATGTGCGATCAGCTGCGGGACATCCACCTTCCGCCCCGGGTCGAGCGCCGGCAGAATCACGTAGGTCTTCGCGATTTCGATGTAGGCGCGAATGTGCTCAGGCGAGCGACGCAGCCACTCGTCAAAGCGCTCGCGCGTGACCTGATCGACATCACCAACACGGAATTCCACGAACCAGGCGGACGCCTCGTCGATGATCTGCTGATTGAGCAATGGTTTAGAGACTCTCGTCTTCATGACTTCTCATTCCACGCCACTGTCGCCCTCGAGCGCACCGCGGCACTCGGCGAGCGCCCGCGCGAGATACTTTTTTGCCGCCGGACGCGAGATTTCGAGCTGTCCGCAAATCTCCTCGATGGAGAGCCCGACAAAGCGCTGCAGCATCAGCGTGGCGGCTACCTTGGGCGGCAGGGATCCGAGCACTCTCTGGACCTCGGCAAGTCGTTGCTGTCCGGACGCGCGCAGCATCGGGTCCTCAGCCGAGGCCGGCTGAAGCTCGGCAAATACCTCGGATATCTCGATCGAGAGCGGCGTATTGGCCTGCCTCAGGGCATGCTGAGACAGGACATGACTGGCCACGGTGAAGAGATACGCTTCGGGACTGCGAATGGTCTCGTGCTGCTCGACTCGCATCAGTCGTAGGAACACCTCTTGGGCCAGATCGGGCGCATCCGCCTCGTTGCGCAGGCGTAGCGCAAAGAACCTCCTCAGGCGTCGGCCGTATTGGCTGGCGACCTCGGTGGCAAAGCGATATCGAGTCCCCTTGTCCAAGACCCTTCCGCAGATACACGATCCCCGACACAGTAGAGCGTCCGCCAGTGGAAATGGCTACGGCAAAAGGACAATTTTTTTGAAAAGAGGACCGGCGTACCCGCCCTTGAGCCTCGGACAGACATAAAGCCCCATGCAAACTCGATGGGGCGTGCACTGCACTGCGATCGTTTCGATCCGGAGTCTTTATGATGAGGACCATGCAGCTTCTTCAAGGTCGCGATTTCCTGACGGGCTGCGATGACGGCTATCCCGCGGAGGCCCCGGCCCGTCGTGTGAATGTACCTTCTGGATCGATGTAGCGCCGGTCACCCATGCATGATTCTCAGAGTTTGTGCTTGACACGGGCTATATCACGAGCGCTTAAGTCGCCCCTGAGCCACGTGACTATCCGCGGTTCCCTCAGCCCATCGATAGCCCGAGCCGTCACCTGGGATTTCGGTGCATTCTGCGCGTCCCGTGACGAGCGCACGCTCTCAGCGGTCGAACGGCGGTGTGTACCAAACGGGCGAAGACCATGCGCGCTCCTGGATAGCGGCAGGCACGTATGGCGAAAGTGGCAGTTTGTTCCTTACGGCAAGCAGTGTGCTCCACCTGGGTGTTGGAATCTCCAGCACCCGAACGTAATACACCGCAGGCTCTATCGGATTGAAATCGGGGTCCCGCCAGAATCCGGTCAGCACCGCCGTTCCTATGCTGTTGCTATACGTGCCGGATGCGAGGTTCACCGTATTTCCCACCGCGGCCGCGAGGTGCGACACCGGATCGATCGCACGATTTCCCGATACTGCGACATCGAAGATCTCCTCCTTGGGATGCTCGCCATCGAGGGCGACCTTGATCATCTGGATGCGGTCGAGATTGGCTCCCGCGGGATCCTTCGCCGCCTGGATGAGGAAGGTCGGTGCCACATCAGCCTCGGTGGGTTTGGCAGGCAGATCTCCGCCCATCGATACCCCCTCGGCGTATGCATTGGCGACCCACGAACGATCGCCCAGCATCCCGGATTTGAAATCCCAGCCCCCAAACACTCGCAACCGGATCCGTGTACCGGAGGTGGCAAACGTCTCCTTGCGCTTGAGTGCCGCAAAGATCGAGTCGCGGGTGTTCTCCTCGGCCCATACCCCGGTCAGGCCGGCGGAGCTCCTCTCGACCAGGATGCGATTCATCGCAACCTTGAATGCGCTCGAGAGCTTCTTTCTATTCGGGATCATGATCGGGCGAGCGGGTAACGCGAGTCCGAGTGCCTGCCGGGCGCGTTCCCCGCGCGGCAACATCGTGTTCGGATCGATGCCGAACTGTCCGCCCGCGAAGGCGTCCGCCGCGCTGGCGCTCAGGGCATCGTGAATGTCGGAATCTCCGACGACGCCGTACTTGAAGGGATTCACGCCGACCCGCGACCAGATCACGAGTCCGCGGCCATACGCCTGCCGGACGTAGCTGCCGTTCGGATCGCTCTTCTTGAGCGGCGAGGTCAGAAGGTGATCGTAGATCTCGAAATCGGCGAATTCGTCGTTCGGCGATAAGATCGGCACGGTGTCCGACTGGCCCTTGATTTGAACGATCTCGACCAGGGGCTCGTTTCTCGCGCGCTCCTCCGCATAGTCGGCCGTGATGTCCTTGCCGTAACTATCGTGCCAATCGAACATCCAGCCACCCGAGGCGTCAGGATTATGCGGGATCGCGAGGACCGGAATCCCATCGGAGCGCACCCGGTCGAGATACTTCCAGAGATCCTCGGGACGCTCCGAATCGAGGGCGGTGAAGGGCAGCGGAGCGTGGTCGGCGTCGAAGATCACGTTACGGTGCAGATTTCGTCCATCAGGCAATGACGACCACTCGTACGCAATGAAGGTTGTGAACTTGCAGGGCTGGTTATTGTCGTTCGCCGCTTTCATCACCATCTGCCACGCATCCCTGAATGGCTTGGGATTGTTCAGATAGGGGTAGGCGGGCCCTCCATGCTTGCTTCGTGCCTGCCGCAACGCGGGCGACAATTGCACGGTCCGGTGAGCGACGATCCACTTCCCCAGGACGCTCTTCGCGAAGGGGCTATCGGGATCGTCGAGTGTGATCATGGTGCCCATGTACTCCGAATGGTCGGTCACAGCGAGGAAGTCGAGCGGCCACGCGCGCCTCGCGGGAATGGGCTTGTTGCCGACAATCCCCTGCTCCCTTGCGACCTGCGCTGCCGGCACCATTACGGTCTTGCCCTCTGCGAATCGGTAGGCGTCATTCGGCATTAGGTCGGTTCCAAAATTCCATGCGTCGAGCGACAACGCAGTGTGCAGGTGCAGGTCGCCAAAGAACACCTGGCGGTCCTGGGGTGATACATGGGTGGCCACACACGACTGGGCGAACGCCCGAAGCGCTACGAACCAGAGCGCGGCCGCCAACACAGACCAGGCCTTACAGTGTAATGACACTGAAACTCTCCCCTTCAAACTTGCATGAGACGAAGCGTCCCGCTAGCGCAGAGCTAACCGCTGCCGGTCAGCCATACCGCCGCGCGATCGATGGTCCAGTACGCCCCCAGGACGCCGACTGCGTACACCGGCACCAGCGGTGCGGCACTCCAGCGCCGCACCGGCGTGGCTCGCAGCAACCTGACGGTTGCCAGCACGAGCGCGATGAAAGCGAGCTGTCCGATCTCCACGCCAAAATTGAACGAGAGCAGCGTCGGGATGAGATTCTCGCGAGAGAATCCGAGCGCCTTCAGCCCGCTTGCGAAGCCCATGCCGTGAAAGAGCCCGAAGAAGAACGCCAGCGCCCAGGGGTATCTCCCAGTCAGGGTGCTCTCGCCCGCCCGCGCGCGCAGGACCTCGGGGGCGAGCAGCAGGATCGAGAGGGAGATCAGAGACTCGACAAACGGCGGCGGCAGACTCACCTTACCGAGCACCACGGCGGCAAGAGTCAGGCTGTGAGCGACCGTGAAAGCGCTCACCGTGGTCAGCAACCGCTTCGGGCGGTTGCCCACGAGAAGCACGAGGCCGAGGACAAACAACAGATGATCCGGGCCGGTGAGGATGTGCTGGATGCCGAACACCAGGTACGCTGGGACCTCGAAATGGGGATGCTTCGGAATGAGGTACTGGGGTGCCTCGGGGTAGATGACCGCATTGACGTTGTGCCCATCGAGCATGCGGATCTGCACGAACACGTCGATGGCAGAGAATCCCAGCCCCGCGATCGTCACCCGGCAGCCGGCTGGACCCTGGTTGTCCCGGGAGACATGTACCGTCCACTTCTTGATCTCGAACGTGGAGGCAACGTACTGGCTGTCCGGTCGGCGCTCTAGCCAGCCATTCGAGAGGTGCGGCACGATGTGCACCGTCAGGTTGCCCAAGGTCGGCTGCTTCCAAAGGACCTGGTACGTCGTCGCGTCGGACTGGGTGATCTCGAGATAAGCCGGCCTCACTTCGTGGGCCTCACAGACTGAGACCAACAGCAGTCCCAGCGCCACCAGCCCCCAGCGGCGGGCAGCGGCCCTCACCGGGACGACCCAGCTGCCTGCACGACGGTGAACTTGCTCGCGAGGCTGTCGAATTCAGCGCGGTTGGCCTCCTTCTGCGCGTCCGTCAGGTAATCGGCGCGCACCGCCGTTAGCGCGTCGGTGAAGGTCTCGCGCGTCCTGGGCGCGCGCGTGTACACGTAGAGGAGATGTACGCCATATGCCGAACGAATGGGGCCTACCCAGCGACCCAGGGGAGCGGCGAACACCTCGTCCGAAAGGGGTGCCTTGCCGAAGATGCTCTCGACCCGTCCGCGGGTTGCGGCGGAATAGCCGTAGCGACCCGGGAATGGGTCGCCGAGCTCGGAGCGCCCATGAACGTCACTCCTTGTGAGCTGCGCGAGCGCGTGCTCCGCACGCAGCAGCGCGTTCCGCTGCCCGCCTTCCGTGGAAAAGAACACATGGGTAAATGTAGCCGTTGCGGGTAGAGCGTAACGGCTGGTGTGAGCTCGATAATAGGTCTCTAGTTGCTCCGTGGTCGGCTCCACTGGAGGTGCGACATCCTCCATGACGAACTTCATCTTCTGCACGACCCGATCCCTGACGACTTGATCGTGCCTATCGAGGTCCAGCGCGAGTCCCTCGCGATATAGGATCTCGTCGTGGATCCAACCCGCCACGATCGTGCGCAGCAGAGCCGGGTCCGGCTGGATGCCGAATTGCGCCGCGTACTGCTTCGCCAGAGCGATCTGCCTCTGCGGCGTGACTACGATCCTGTATATGTCGGTGCTGCGATGGAGGTGCTCTCCCAGCAGGAACAGAATCGCTCCATAGGCGAGGAAGTGCAGCAAGGGCTCGCGCAGCAACCGAGCGCACGGCCCGAGCACTCTGCCGAGACCGGCCAGCGCGCCAGCCACCCAGGCACCCGGGCGCGCTCGCGGCGGCAGGCCGGTCAGGACTTCCGAATCTGGGGTGGCCATGGCTAAACCTGCTGAGTTGATGCGATTTCCCGATATTTACCGGACTCCGAAGCAGTAGAGCGTTCCGGCGCCCTGAATGGCTACGGCGAGAGCGGAATTTTCCTTACCCTTCGTGATCGAGCTTGGATCCGGTCAAGCCACCGGCCCCTGAAGGGTCTGTCGGGATGAACACTCTTCGTACCGGCTCCGCGTGATATGCCTCCTCGCTTCAGCTATGGGAGAGGTCCTGCAGATTTTCCTCAAGGGCCTCGCCGTAGTTCCGCCACGTCTCCCCATCCACACCGGGCGCAGCTCCTCTCTTCAGACTGACATGGGCCTGCACAGCATTTCCGGCGTGTGAGCTATGAATTGCTAATCCTTCACCGTATGAAAAATTTCCTTCACAACACCTCGCCGGTTTTGCCGACGATCGGCCAGACCGGATACGGAAGCGCCATCAAGCCTTAGCGCGGCTGAGTGCGTGAAGCAGGCACCCCAGCGGAAACAGCGTGAAACCACAGACGGCACTGCCCAAATCCAGGTAATGGCCCGGGCTGCGCTCGGAGCCCCATCCCATGACCGGAAAGAGGTGCAGCGCCTCGCAGACGTGGGCCAGCGCGACGATCATGAGGCCGGCTGAGCCCAGGACTTGTAGCAGTGTGGATAGTCGTCTTGCGGCTGAATTAGGCTTGCGGAGCCGACCAGCAGTATTGTTGCCGGAACCAATGCCACCAAGCTTTCGGAAAGGTCCCATTCATGCGCTGCGCTTAGGGACTCACCGGACCTCGGCGGGTCCGGTTTTGCATATTCAGAGCCCGATGAGGCGGACGCGCGGCAGACCGTGCCCTTGGCGGTGAGCCTCGCGGAACACTTGATTCCTCCCCCGCTCATCCTATCGTGAGCCTCAGCCGATCCAGTCCCTCTTGCTGATGCCGAGCGCCACGAGCCGGCGATGTAGATAGGTGCGCGCGATGCCGAGCTCGATGGCAGCGCGGCTGATGTTTCCATGATTCTTCTTCAGTACGCCCAGCACGAACTCACGTTCGGCCCTGTCGCGAAATTCGCGCAGGGCGGAGGGGGCACTGCTCGCCTCGGAGCTCGCGAGCACCGTCTCCGGCAGGTCGTCCAACGTAATCTTATCGCCGCTCAGGATCATCATGCGCTCCATCACGTTCTGCAGCTCACGCACATTTCCCGGCCAGGCGTAGGCCTGCAAAGCAGCCAGCACTCCTTCGTCGATCAGCTTCTCGTGCAAGTTGTTGCGCTCGCATGCGATGCGCGCGAAGTGATGCGCGAGCAGTGGGATGTCCGGCACGCGCTCCCGCAGAGCAGGCACATGGATCGGTACCACGTTCAGCCGGTAGAGCAGATCCTCGCGAAAGCATCCCGATGCCACCTGGGTGCGCAGGTCTTTGTGGGTCGCCGCGATCACCCGCACGTCGACTTTCAAGGACCTCTCGGACCCGACTTTCTGGATCTCTCCGCTTTGCAGCGCGCGCAGGATCTTCGCCTGCGCGGCGAGAGACAGATCACCGACCTCGTCAAGAAACAGCGTCCCGCGATGCGCAGTCTCGAACATCCCGCGCCTCTGCCCACTTGCGCCCGTGAAAGCGCCGCGCTCGTGGCCAAACAGCTCGCTCTCGAGCAGTGTCTCCGGGATCGCCGAAGAGTTCACTTTGACGAGCGGCGCCTCGCTACGGCGGCTGTGCGCGTGAATCGCATTGGCAACCAGCTCTTTACCCGTGCCGCTCTCGCCGCTGATCAGAACAGTCGCCTCGGACGGGGCGGCCTTCAGGGCCAACTCGATCACGCGGCGAATCGCGGCGCTATCCCCGATGATCTCGAGCGAGCCGCGCCGCTGCTGCTCCGAAAGGCGCAGCCGTTCCTTCAGCCTCGCGAGCTCGAGGCATCGCTGCGCGGTCACAGCGATCTTCTCGGCGCTGAAGGGCTTCTCGAGGAAATCGAACGCGCCGAGCTTCACGGCCATCGCTGCCTCGGTGAGCGTTGCGTGACCTGAAATGAAGATCGTAGGAACGGCCGTACCCTCGGCCTGAAGCCTGCGAAAGAATGCGATTCCGTCCACGTCCGCGAGCTTGATGTCGAGGATCATGGCATCGATAATCCGTTCCTCGAGGATCCGCCAAGCTGCCGCGGCGTCATGCGCCAAAACGGGCTGCATGCCGGCGTCGCTCAGCGCGAGCTCGATGGCGTGACGGATATTCTTCTCGTCATCGACGACGAGCACGGTCGGTGCAGCCGGAGCCATAGGCGTGGTTTCCCCAGCCGTTCAGGACATACACGGAAGCGAAATGACGAACACCGGATACCCTTCCCGCTGGAGGTAGCGGACGGTACCTCCATGCTCGACGATAATCTTCTTGACGATGGCAAGGCCCAGTCCCATGTTCTCCTTGTTCCTACGCTCGGAAACGTAGGGCTCGAAAAGATGCTCGGCCAGCGCGGCGGGCACCGGCACTCCATCGTTCGCGATGCGGATGTCGACCGACTTGCCGCGCCGCGAGAGCCCAACGTTGAATGTAACCTGTTGGCCCTGGTTCGCCTCGACACCGTTGCTCACGATGTTCATCAGCACGTGACGAAACAGAGCCGCGTCCATGGAGACGCGTGTCGCCTCGGAAAGCTCGCATGTACCAAGCTGCACGCAGGCAGTCGGGAAACTCGCCTGCACGGCGGAAAGGTGCTGTCGCACGACCACCACCGGGTTCTGCGGCGCAAGCTCCGGTCTTGACAGGCGTGAGAAATCGCTGAAACGGGCAACCGTCCGCTTCAGGTGCGCGAGCTCCTCGGCGACCATTCGCTGCGTGTCCGCGAGCTGCTGCCTGAAGGCAGCCGGTCCCTTTTCGAAGTAAGCCCTGTCGAGGGCGCTCATCATCACCTCGACGGGTGTGAGCGGGTTCTTAATCTCGTGAGCGAGCACGCGCGCGAGCTCCTGCCACGATTCCATTTCGCGCAAATACCGTACGCGCTCGCGCTCCGCGAGCAGCTCAGCCATCATCGCGCCGTAGGCGCTCGTGATGCGCCGGCTGAGCAGCGCCGCGATCGCCATCGCGATCAATACCAGCGCGGTCAGCCCCGAGCCAAAGTAGATCCTGAGTGGCCGCAGGATGTTGCCTTTGAGCCAGTCGGGCTGTGAGTAGATGCGTTCGAGGTCGACCAGAGTTTCGAACTTGCGCCGGTAATCCTGCTGGTGCTGCGGATTGAGTCTGCGCAGAGCCTTCAGGCTCTCGGTCCCAATGTCGAGTCCCTGCTCAATCCGCCGGTTGAATCCGAGATTGAGGCTCGTCTCGACGGCGCTGTCGAGGAAGTAGAAGGCCCCCAGAAAAGGGACAGTGCTCATGACGAGAAGCGTGCCGATCAGCAGGATGCGTACTCTAGCCTCGGTCATGGGAGAGGTCTTCGAGCCTGAAAGGCGCGGAAACGATTGTCAGCCGCCAAACCGACGAGTTCTCCAGCCCCGAGGCGTACTGCTGGAAAATTCGATCGAAGAGGGATTCGGGTGGCGCCACGGCCGGGGGCACACTCGGCCCGTTACCGAGTGGCGCATTGGCAACGGGTGCCGTTGGCCTCTCGCTCGCTCCATTCTCGGCTACCCACTTTTTCAGCTGTTCCATGCGCTCCCTCTCTATCGGATTGAGCAGCACCTGCGCGCGCAGAGTGTAAGTTCTGCCCGCGACTAGCCTTGCGGCCGGCAGCGCCTGCGGCAGCGTCATATTTTCCAGAAATCGAGTCACCTCTTCGACCGTCGTGAAGACCTGCGTGTACAGCGCGGTGCGATGCGCTGCTTCCGTGAGTTGAAAATTTTCGTCCCATAGATCGTAGCGCACCGCCACATCGATGTCTCTCTGCTCCTCAGCGCGTCCATTCTCGAGAAGCGTCAGATGAACGAGTAGGTGGGTCGTAAGGCCGCTCTTGAGATCCTTCGGGAGGGTGGACGGGAACGCCAGTCCCCGCAGAGCAGTCGTGATCGCGCCGCCTGCGCGTGAAACGGTGAGCTGCGCACCCATCGCGGGAGTGAGTAACAGGATCGACACCGTGGCCAGGGCGATGGCGCGCCATCTCACGGTGTGCTCCGGTCCCATTTAGCCGTGACGTACAGGAACAGGTCAACGGTGCCGAAAGCCTTGGTATCCAGTCGCAGCCCCGCGCGCACGCCGGTGCCGCCGGCGAGCTGCTGATTCGACGAGTAACCAATGGACCAGAACCCGGGCTCCACATACCAGCGTGCTCGGCGAATGTCAGGGCTGACCTGCCTCGAGAGGTCATGGGCGAATTCGAGACCCGCGCCCCAAGGGTATCGCGCGTGAAGTGTGAGATACCCCCCATGACCGACCGGCAAGGTATAACGCGCATCTGCATCGATGTTGCCGCAACCCGAGACGTCGAGCGCGTAACGCGCATTGAGCTCCAGTCCGCCGGTCGGAAAGGCCGGATCATCCCCGTTCCACCCGGCCGCGCCAGTCGGTGTGCCATGCGCAGTGTCCGCAGTTTGTACACCGGAAGGGCCGAGCTGGCAGACGACGTCGGCGACGGGACGGTACTCGTAGCCGATCGCGGCGTATCCGAATGACCCGATCCTCCTGCCCACCTCGACGTCAGACGCCCCCAGCTGCTCGTGGAAGGACTCAAATTGCCCGAAGTCGTAACTTGCAGTCCGGTAAAAAACAGCAGCATCGAGAAAGTAGCGCTGCGAGCCGAACAATTGCGGATCGACGTACTGCAACTGCCAAAAGTGATCTGCTTGGCTGAACTGACTGGACGACGCGCGCGTCTCGGCATCGAAGTTGAGGGTCTTGCCCGTGCCGAACAGGTCACCGTCGCTCAAGCTGCCGAAGAGCACCTCGCTGGTTGCATGGCCCATGGAAGTGAAACCCACGGCCGCCGCCGACACGATTGTATTCGCCTCGACGACCTCGATCACGACAATCACTTTGCCGCGAGTCGAGCCCTTCTCGAGGTGGATGTCGACAGAGCTGAAATTGCGCAACCAGGATAGCCGCAGCCTGGCATCCGCGAGCTCTTCCTCGTTCAGGCGATCGCCCGGCGAGAGATGCACGTGACTCAGGATGAATCGACAGGAGGCGGCGACGTTCCCCTCGCATCGTAATGCCTCGATCACGAGCGGCGCGTGAATCCGCGCGGCGGCCAAGACGGTGCGCGGCCACAGAGCCCCCACGAGACACAGCGCTACCGCCGCCGCGAGCGATGCGACATGCAGCCGTAGATTTCGCCGACGCGTACCGCGCGCATTATGCGCCACGTCGGCCCCTCAGAATCCGTGCGTGGAGGTCGACAGACAGCAATGAAGGCACGGCCGCCGATCCGTTCGTGTTGATGCCCACCTGTGCCGCATCGCTCGGACTTGCGGCGCCGACTGCATCAACGCGCGCACATACCCCGTTGCGCCCCCGCGGACGCGGGCCTCCGACGATCTCATTGCATTTCGCAGCGGCCGAATTCAGCTCTAATCGCTCGTTCATTGTCACGCAGTACGTACCAATCGTCGATCCCGCTGATTGACTCGAGCACCCTGTCGTAGCCGCGCGCGCTCAGCAGCGCGCGAATTCTATCTCTTTTTAGCGTGTAGTTGTGCTCACATGTTATGACCCGGAATCGATATGCCGAGAAATCGAATACGTCGAGAATCTCCAGCTCGCTGCCTTCCGTATCCATCGAGAGATAGTCGATGACTTCAGGCGCGCGGTGCTTGCGCAGCAGATCGAGCAATGAGATCGTCGGGACTTCATAGAAGCGGCGGGGTTTCGTCAGTCGCTTGAGCTTCTGCCGGAAGGAGATGTAGCTGCGCATGCTCGAAAGCACGCCTTTCTCGTAGAACGCAACCGATTCTCCCGATTTGCCGGCGACGCACGCCAATTCGATCTGCGCGCTGCGGTTGCGCTGCAGCGCCTCGTGCCAGCAGCGGGCAGGCTCGGCCAATACTCCCTTCCAGCCATACCGTTTCTCGAGTATGTGGGTGTTGCTTCCGAAGACACCGTCCGCCGCGCCAAAGTCCACAAAGTAGCCTCCCTTCTTGAACGAGAGCTGCGACAAGACGAAAGCATCTTGCCCGAACTCCGACTGAAGCTCATCGACATTGAGCATCACCCCAAGAGCCTCATCGGCGTGATTGGTCATCCGCCCATTCGCAAAAAGGAAAGGGCGTACACGCCGCCAGCGCCAGGCGTCCTTCCGATGCAGGTCATATGTCTTGCGCTTTGCCAACACGCTGCTGCTATTCAGCCGTTCCAGCGCGCGATTGATATAAGCCCGCATGTTCCTTGGATTTCCAATTTCTAAGAACGCAGTCATTCGAGTGCTTACAGCCATCGGACGCGCCTGCGCAGGTCCAGATAAAGCAATAGCCATGCCACTGCGCCGGGCGGTGACAGCGTGTGTAAGCATTTGATTTCAGGGGGCCGCATCCCGCGAGCCCCTATCGTGGGTGTCAATGTTCGTAGACACCTGTCGCGCAGTGTGAACACGTCCACGCGTTCCGTTCCTACACCCGTCGGTCATCGAAACAAGACCGACTTTGCCACCGCTCGTCATACAGATACGCACCATCACCGAAGCAGCGTGCAAAGTTTGAACGGAGTCGTTGATCCGTTCTCTCTCCGCGAGCATCTGCCGTTGCGCAGGCTACCGCCCACCGCCCGTTCACCGGGGGAGAAGCCGACGTTATTGCCGAAATTGGCGGTGAAGCCAATGGGACGGCGCGCGGGCTGTTCAGGACATTGGCGGCTGGGATGGCTGGGTAAGCCGAAACATGAAATCCTCGGGGAAACGGCGAGCATTGCGTTTGACCGCCTCGTTGAGGCGCCCGGTCGTCACGCCGTACATCGTGGCGAGGTCGCGATCGACAGGGCCATCACCGAGGATTCCGTGAGGTCGTATCTCGACCTGCCGAACGTCCTCCGCGCTGGTGACTCCTGGCTTTCACCGGCGGACGCGCTCGTGGCTCGCGCTGGAAGCGAATCAAGGCCTTAGCCTCGCCAGCAGCGGCGGCCAGAACTCAGGTGCTCTCGTGGCGCTCGAACTCCGCGGCGCTCCTCTTTCGCCCTGGGAGAGCACTCCCGCTCAGCCCGGTGGCACTTCCCGCCAAAACCAAGTGCGTTCAAGACGCCGCCGCTCGCGCAGGGCACGCTAGACTCCCTATGACACCCAACATTTGCCTCAAATCGCGAAGCCGTGATCATGGACGACCGCAACGATGCCGAGCACATCCCGCAGGATCCGGGCCGCCGGCCATGAAACAGCTCCGGGCGCCGGCGCCTCGCCTCGGCGCCATGTCGGGTATGCCACGCCATGCCCAAGGCTCTGCAACGACTGACATAGTCGCTTACATCGAGCGTCGGAACAACGAGGAGCTCGTTTGGAAGACGTTGCAGTAGGGAGGCGAGCAGGCCGAATGCGGGCTGCACGGCTCGTCTATATCTCTTTGTTTTGGATCAATGCGCTGCGAGTGGGTCCCGCGCTGGCGTTACAGCCCCCGCGCGGCGTCGTGGAGCTCGACTACATAGCGGACCGACCCCAGGCTGGGGGCGAAGCTGGCGACGGTTATGGATACGAGATCACGGCCGGCTACCAGCTGGCCGGACCTGTAGCGGCATTCGGCGAGTATAAGCATCTCCTGAACCCACTGCGGCCGCGCGCGCTCGGCTTGGTCGAGGAAAACGCCTACAAAGGCGGCCTCGAGCTGACTCAGCCGGTGACCGCCAAATTGCACTGGGTCAGCGCGCTTATTTACGAGGCGGAGCACGATGCTGCTGTCACCGGCGCGAGCACGGAACGCGGCTACGACCTCATTCAGGGGCTACGGCTCGAGGCAACGCCGCGCCTCGAGCTCATAGCCGACCTGCACTATGCAACGGTGGGGCGCGCGACCAATGCGGTCGTCGTGGGTTTCGCCGAGGCAATCGCGCCGCGGTTTGCGTTCCAGTGCCTCCTCGAACATATCCGCAGCGGGGGTCGATATGACAACAGCTACCGCTTCGGTGTGCTCTTCTATTGCTGAGCCTGCGGCAGGCTTCGCGAGTGAGAGGACGACTACAATTACCAACGGTTTACATACCCGGAGCGCGTCATGTGCGTGGGCGCGCAGCCAGGCCTCCAGGACCCCTGCCTCAACCTCAGTGTCATCGGAGTACTCTTCCAGGTGATGCAAATAGTGCGTTTCTAAGCACTGTAAGCTCCTTCAATTTCATCCACGATGTCCCAAGAGCGGGACGAGTAGCAGTCCGACGCCGTCGATCGTCGCGTGGGCGACGACATTGATCACGAGGTCCCGTCGCCAAAGATAAAGTAACGTCACGAACACACTGACGATGAAGACCGGCAGCAGGTGCGCCAGTCCCACCGCCGGAATGTGAGCTAAAGTGAAGAACGCGACGGTCACGGCACCCGCCACCCACTTGTTGTTGAACAGAGATGCCATACGTTCGAGGGCATATCCCCGGAAAAGGGTTTCCTCGAAAACCCCCGCCGTAACCACGAGAAGGAGGCGTGTGGCGAAAGGCAAGGATTGCAGGAATACCACGAAATGCGTGTCGCTGCCTGCGCCCGCGGCTTTTGCGAGAAAACCGGACACCGCAACGATTACAAGACCAGCAAGCAGCCCCAGCGGGATCGCGTTCCAGCGCAGCGGCCGCAAGCCGATGGACACCAGCTTTCGCCGTTCAAGGAGCACCACGACGGCGATCAACGCCGCAAGGTTGACCCAGTGCGCGACGATGCCCCAGACGATGCGGGTACTTGTGAGTGCGGTTCCGAAAAAGATCGGATCGACGAAGGGCGGAAGAGCGGGTGCAACCAGTGCCAGAACCAAGCCAAGAAGCGTCGGTGACGAGAGAGGCTGACGAGATGTGGAGGTCTCCATCACAGCAGCCATCTTTTGCGGCCGACTTGGCCTGCGAAATCAGCGAGATCAAGAAGACTACAAATCGATTGGTTCCGGAACGAAAATCCCGACAGGGCGAAGCAAAGCCGAGCTGGCAGAAAGCGGAGGATCATAGCGGGTCATGGCATTAAAAATCGTCTCTGCGCAAGCTTTAGAGTTCTCGAGCGCTTGTCAGAATCCTCGGCAGCTTTGACAAGGTGTTTCCCGCAAGACGAGTTATTACTGGAATGGACTTTAGTCCCCGCTGAACCACCAAGCAAGAGCCGCCGAGCTGCCCCCGTGGAGATGAGGCTGGGGCGGCGGAGATCATCGAAGCGGCGCTGCTGGGCATGATACGATCGAACCCTTCCTATGAAGGAGTGCGTCAATATGCAACGCGTGACCGGCGTCATCATAATGCTGATCCCCCTCCTGGTCGCTGTCCCTTCACGGAGTCAGGCCGGCGCTGGCGGCGATATCGCTGCCGTCAAACACGTCGAACAATCCATGGGATCTGCAATGGTAGCCGGCGACATGGAAGCGCTGAAGCAGATCTATGCCGACGATTTTGCGGCTATTGGATCCGATGGCACGCTCGTCACGAAAACTGCTCTCCTGAGCTATGTCGGCTCCTCCCGCGACAGGCTCGAATGGTTTGCAGACGGGCCTATTGATGTTGAGGTCTTCGGCGACGTCGCTCTGGCTCAAGGCCTCGTTGAGGAAAAGAGGAGCAGCGGGAGCGGGCGGGAGGCTGACAGTCGGTCTGTGTGGCAGGACCTCCTCGAAAAGCGCGGTGGCAGGTGGGTGGTTCGACGCAGCGCGGGGACAAAGGTAGCGTCGGGCAGGCGGCGCGATCGGGATCCCGCCGTTGTCGCCGTCATCGAGAACTTCGAAAATCGTCTTGGCAAAGCAATGGTGGCCAACAATTTGGACCAGATCGCCCGAGCGTATGCAGACGATTGGGTGACTGTTACGGCCACGGGCAAGGTGTTCACCAAAGGCGAGCTCCTGCAGGATTTCAGGTCGGGCAACCACAAGCTCTTGTCGTTTCAAAACGGCCCGATGAACGTGCAGGTGTTCGGCGATGTTGCCGTGGTGCAAACCAGTGTTGCAGAAAAGAGGATGCAAGACGGGAAGAACATCAGCGGCCTTTTTGCCTTTATGGATCTCCTCGAGAGGCGTGGGGGTCACTGGGTGATCGTGCGTACTTTGGCGACCAGGACAGCATGAGACGAGAGCCCATAAGAAGCCCAACTAGAAAGTATTCCGGTACGTGCGTGCGCGCGTCTCTACGGGACCTCGGGCCGCTACCGAAGACCATTATTACCGTAGTCTCTGCGGTGAGGCAGATGATGCGGCGCCGCCCCAGGCTCATTCGGCGCCCTCCGGCCAGCAATTCTCGTACAACATGTCGGTGAGCGGCCGGGGTTGCCGCCAGCGCTCGATCGCGAGGCGCGGCGCCGGATCGAATGCCTCCACGTGCCCGAGGCACAGCACCGCAATCGGCCGCGCGTCGGGCGGAAAGCGCAGCAGGGCGGCAAGCGAGCGCGGCTCAAACAGCGAGACCCAACCGACACCCAGTCCTTCCGCTCGGGCCGCGAGCCAGAGGTTTTGAATGGCGCAGGCCGCCGACGCCAAGTCCATCTCCGGAAGTGTCCTTCGCCCGAAGAGCTCATGTGTCCCGCCCTCGAACAGGGCGCCAACCAGCAGCTCACCGCAATCGAGAATTCCCTCGACCTTCAGCCGCAGGAATTCATCCCGGCGACCGCCGAGCGCGTCGGCCGTGCGCGCTCGCTCCTCTTGCACGAGTGCGTGAATCGCGACCCGCACGCCAGGATCGGTGATGCGCAGGAACCGCCACGGCTGGGACAGACCGACGCTGGGGGCTGCATGTGCGCTCTCCAGGATGCGCCCGAGCGTCTCGGGCTCGACGGGCGTACGCACAAAGCGACGCACATCGCGACGCTCGCGAATCACACGGTAGATCGCCGCGCGGTCCGCTTCGTCGTAGCGATGGATGGAGTGGCTCATGGCCGAAACAGAGCCGCCGCAGCTCGTGGATTGATGAAGTCGGGGCCGGCCTTGAACACACGCACGCGCTTGCCCTCGCGCGCCGTCTGACAGGCGAGCGCTGCGGTCACAGTGGTGTTCCCCCGTCCGGACGCCGGGGCGCGATCAGGACGGACGGTGCTTGAGCGCTTGTCATGGCTTGCTGCCCTCGCCTGAGCTCGATCCGCCGCTGCGCACCGATGCCTGCGTCAAAGGCGTGTTTCACGATGCGCATCTCCGTCACGGTGTCGGCCAGCTCGATCAGCTCGGCGGGTGCTCCTCGTCGGTACTGTCATCTATCCCTGTCCTTCTCGGTATCGTTTGCAGTTTCGTACGCCTTTCGCCACGGCTTCGTAAGTAGACGCACCGATCAAATGACCAAGTATAGTGTGCTTTCCGGCATACAACACCGACGTCGCATCCGACACGATAGGTGAGGCGACGGCGATGCAGTCTGTGCCGGTTCCCGAGGCAATCCCCGGCCCGGCAGTCGAGTGAGCGCCCCCCTCCAGCACTGCCACAGTGCGGGCTTCAGTGGCGATGGAGAGCGCTTCAATGGCTCCCGCGTCGCTCAATGGAACTGAAGTCTGAATCAGTATGTTGATCGTCCCCGGGCGAGATGCTGTCGGGCTCGGCAGGTCGCCGATCCGTAGAGCGTTGTTGAGACCCACCGTGGCGACGCAGCGTACCCACATGCCTGATCGTTGCAAACACGACTCTACGTGTGCGACAAGGAACGTGCCTGTGAGAAATCCAATGAGCGGTGCCGACACCTCGTCCGAGCCGTAATACGCCGCGATTTTCCCAGTTAAAAATGCCCGCGGATCAACTCCCGGGCCCAGCTCGTGATCTTCTACATGATGCCAGATCACAGCCTGCGCTTCGCTGGTCCCGCCTCCCAGGACGGCCCAGCTCTTCACCAAATGCGGTGTATCGAAGTTCACCCGGAGCCACCTCCCGCATTCGGAAAGCTTCGGAGCCTCCGGTCGGAGGGAACACGCTACATCGTTCAAGATCTTATGATCTCTTGCACGGGCGCTCGATCCTGTGCCTGTGGGATAGTCATCACGCGAGGAGTCGAATCGAAATATCGTCCTGCGCGCTCGCGCAGAGAAGCAGTTGCGCCGCAAAGCGACGCAGCTATCGAGTGCTGCGGGACACCTCAGACGCGAGAAACTCTACCCTGCGACGATTGGCGCCGCAAGAAAAAGAGTTGTGCCGAGCTGACCTGTTCCGGCAAGCCACGCGGTTCCGACGTTCAGGAACGGATACGAGTGTCTGCGGACACCACTCTCTTGACGCACTGCAGGCGCCGTTGCTGAGGAGCGCGCCTTGAGGCACGTCAGCCCCCAACCGCCGCGACGGGCTCAAAGAGTGTACCGGATCCCGATACTTGGGTAGATCAGCCATCGATTGGAGAGCGCGTAGACATTGCGTGTCGTGCGCAGGTAGGTTCCGATGGAGGTGTGCGGCGCGACCGTGTACCACACCTCCGACTCCAGCTCCCACGAAGTGAACTTGCCCGACCCCGGAGTGCCGTCCGCACCGGTCCAAGCCTCCAGCGAATTGGCAACGAGGAGCTTGTAGCCGAGAAAGTACTTGCCGACCCAGAAGGAAATCATCGGATCGTAGCCAGCCCTCCCGGCATCAGTGTAACGCAGCGCCGCATAGAAATCGCAGTAGGCGCCCGCCAGACGAAACCCATGCTCCAGCCCGATGCTGTACGCGTTCTGCACATAGTATCCGCCGGTCGCGTTGTTGAACACGCCGAGTCCACCGGAGTACCCGAGGTGGAGCAATAGCGGCGCGCCCGGCAGCGCCGCGCGGCTGATCTTGATGCTCTGATCGAGCTCGCTGTATACCTGCGATTGATTGCCCTTGGAGCCGGCGAGATCGATCTCCTCCTTGAAGAGAAAGGAGCCGAAGCTTTGCGGAAAGAAGCCTTTCATCTCGACGACCGGGAAGTTCCTCGAGTTGTCTCGCGGGTCCGTCACGTGCCTGAGATCATACAGGCCGTAAACACTCATGTCGGCTCGGCTCGGCATTGCAGCAGGTAACACGACCAGGCCGAAGAGCAGAATCGTTGCACGGCGGGCAGCGCGTTCGATGTGTTTTTGCACGAGGTGGCTCCGGTGGTATGGGTTGCGTGCGAATCTATATGGCCAGCCCGCCTGAGCTGTTTAAGAAACCTTAACCGGCGGCATGGAGGCGTGACGGCGCCGAGACCGGGCGCTATGCTCCGTAACTCATGAGCACCTTCGAGCCGAAGAGACCGCTGCGCATCCTTCTCGTCGATGACGACGCAGAGCTCGGCGGCATGATGTCGGAATTTTTCGCCGGCTTGGGCCACCGCCTCGACTGCGCGTACAACGGCCGGGACGGCCTCGTCCGCGCGCTGCAGCAGGATTACGACGCCGTGGTGCTGGATGTCATGTTGCCGACCGTTAACGGATTTTCGGTCCTGCAGCGACTGCGGCAACGCAGCGGGGTGCCGATCGTCATGCTGACCGCGCGCATTCGGCGTGAGGACGTGATTGCGGGCTTGAACGGCGGTGCTGACGATTACCTGACTAAGCCCTTCGACCCGGACGAGCTTCTGGCCCGGATTCGGACCGTCCTGCGGCGGGCGCCAGCACTCGCGAATGACACCGAGCCGGTCAGGCTGTTCGAGGACCTGCGGATAGACGTACGCGCCCGGGAGGTCCTGAGCAGGGGCCGGCGCACGGAGCTCACCGCTTTGGAATTCGATATCCTCGAGATGCTGACGCGCGTCGCGGGCAGGGTGGTCCTGCGGGAGGAGTTCACGGAGGCTCTGCTCAATCGCAGCGTCAGCCCATACGACCGCGCGCTGGACGTGCATATCAGCCACCTCCGGTCCAAGCTCGCGGGCGGCCGTACTCTCATCCGCACGGTTCGCGGCGCCGGATACCTTTTCACTGCGTCACCCAGGCGCAACCCGTGAAATCCCTTTACGCCTGGATCGTCGTCTCGATGGTGAGCACATCGTCGTTGGGTTTGCTTGCATATACGATGATTTCCGGCCATATCGAGAAAACGTATCTGCAACCGGTGTTGCAGGCCATGGACGAGCTGCAATTGGAGGATGCCCGGGAGGCGCTGCGTACCGGGGGACCCGCTGCCGTCTCGGGTTACCTGTCTCGTCTGGACCGGCTCTTCGGCACCGGACACTACCTTCTGAATGCAGCAGGCCGGGATATCGTCTCGGGCGAGGACCGCAGCGCGTGGCTGGTGCACCCCCAGGCCGTCGATTCGCGCGGCTTCGTGGGAGCGCACTTCGTCGTCACCCACCGGTCGGGGGACGAGCGCTATTGGTTCCTCTCCGTCGGTCCGCGGCAAGCCCATGGAGGGACCTTTGTTCCCTACTACTTGGTTGTCCTCGGCGCCGGGGGGCTGCTCTCGGTATTGGCCGCAGCGGGCGTTGTCGTGCCCATCCGGCGGCTTGCAAGGGTGGTGGATCGGTTCGGAAAAGGGGATCTATCGGCGCGCTCGAAGTGGCGCCGGCGGGACGAGATCGGCAGATTGGGCCGCGCCTTCGACGACATGGCTGATCGACTGGAACGCCTGGTCGTCGGGGAGCGCCGCCTGCTGGAGGACATCTCCCACGAGCTGAGGTCGCCGCTCGCCCGATTGAAGCTGGCGATCAAGCTTGCGAGAACATCGAAGGACCCGCGGGCGGCTCTCGATCGCGTGGAGCGGCACCTGGATCGCATGGCCTCGTTGACCGCCGAAATCGTTGAGATGGTCCGCATCGAGGGTGAGCCGCAGAATCAGCGATGGGAGGCGGTCGGTCTCAAAGATGTCGTCGAGGAAGTGATGGCGGATTGTCGCCTGGAGGCCGATGCGCGGAAGTGCCGGATCCAGATCACCAGCCATGTAGCCGGCGCCATCGTCTGCGACCGCAAGCTGATCCAGCGCGCCCTCGAGAATGTGCTGCGCAATGCGATTCGATTTTCGCCCGAGCACGCGGCGATAGACCTGGAGCTGCGCGACTCATCCACGTGGGTGACGCTTGCCGTCCGGGACTTCGGACCCGGAGTACCAGAAAACACCTTGGAGCGGCTCTTCGAGCCTTTCTTTCGAGTCGATGCGGCCCGAGACTCCGATCGCGGCGGCGTCGGACTCGGCCTCTCCATCGCCAAGCGGGCGGTGGTTCTCCACTCCGGAACGATCACCGCGCAGAACGCCGGCCCCGGGCTGAGGGTAGTGGTCCGCCTGCCGCGCTCGCCCGAAACAAACCGAGGACCGTAGACGGACGCAGCCTCGCGTTCATGATCATGCCGCAGCCCCAAAGCGCGGAGCCTGTCATGCACCCAAATGACACTGATTGGCGTGCACGAAACGATGCACATCGAGCATGACGGCAGCTAATGACGTACGCAGTTCGTGAGCGGCATCCGGGACGAATTGCCGTTACGCGTCGAATGAGGTTTGCACGCGAACACAAGGCGAGCATGCGGGTCACTGGCATGACCCATCATGGGCAGCCTTTGGTTGAGCGTTACAAAAAATGTGAGCGGTTGCTTCGATCCGCGCAGCGACCGTTGTGCGCGATCCGCTGGCAAGGCGTTCTTTCTAAGAGTCGTGAGCGGCGTGCAAGGCATCCTCCGCCGCTCCGAATGCGAGTATACGAATTAATGCTATGAATCGTATTATGCACTTGAAAGTGGAAGATTAGTCTTAAAGCGCGGATTGGCGTGCTTCGGGCGCCACGATCGAGAGGTATGATGCCGAGTGTCGGGTCGATCACGGATTCTCGAAGGTGGAGCCCGACGATGAGGTCGGAGGGCAGCACCGCGATCAGGCTTCGCCGCCGTGGAGAATACGGATTCGACGGCACTATTGGCGGTCTTCTTGCGATCAGCGCAGTGACAGTGGTGCTGTCTGTGGCCGCGGTGGCGCTGGCGCAAGCGGGCCTGTTCGGCGCGGCCGCCGCGGCGACGTTCGCCTTCTTACTCCTATTGAGCATCCTCGGCTTTAGCATCCATACCACACGTCGAGGAAAATTCCTCGTGTGGAGGGAGATTCTCGACGAGCTGAACCTGCGCGGAGACGAGCGAGTGCTCGATGTCGGCTGTGGTCGGGGCGCAGTTTTGACCATGCTGGCCGAACGACTGCCGTGCGGACGTATCGTCGGGATCGACCTGTGGACCGCCGATCAGTCGGGCAACGGGCTCGAGGCCGCGGAGCGTAATCTGTTCGCGGAGGGAGTGCATGAACGTTGCGAGATTGTCACGGGCGACATGAGGTCAATGCCGTTTCCGAGCGCTTCATTCGACGTGGTGGTCTCGAGCTTGGCGGTTCACAACGTCCCCACGCGAGAGGGAAGAGATCAGGCCATCCGAGAAATCGCGCGCGTGCTGACACCCGGTGGACGACTAGCAGTTGTCGACCTTGCGTTTACTGCGAGCTATGCGCAAAAGCTAAAGTCGCTCGGACTCTTGCAGGTGCGGCGGCGTCCTCTGGGTTGGCGCTTCTGGTGGGGCCCCGCGGTACCGTCGACGCAGCTCGTGCTAGCTGTGGCGCAGACTCCGAAGCCGGCACCGGGTCCATCGCTCGCACAACAAATTATGCAGACGAGGTAGGGTGCCGATATGGTCCATCAGTCACCCGGTCGCGAACCGCTGGCTCTCGACCTTGCGGGCCACTTCATTTACCTGGCGCAGGACGGCTCCCTCAGACCTTATGCCAGGACCGCCGAATTCCTCAGGCGCGCCGGCGAAAGCGCAGAGCTTGCGGATGGCCGCGTGATCGCGCTCTTTGATGTCAGGACGCCGCAGGACGTGCACTATCCGATCTGGGAAATGCATCCGAAGGGGGATGAGATTCTCCTTCTGCTGTCCGGCTGCCTAACGGTGGAATGTCGCGATGCCGCCGTGACGCCGACGGCGTTGCTGCGGCCTCGATCGGCCATTGTCATTCCGGAGGGGATCTGGCACCGCCTCATCGTGAACGAGGCTTCCACTTTGATCGCCATTACCCCTCGACATGGCACCTTGCACAAGGAGGTCTAGATGAGATGGACGCCGCCCTCTTAGGGAACCGCTGGTACCAAGAAGCAATCCGTAGCTGTAGTGAATGAAACCTCCTCTCGTTCGCTCGAGATCAGGCCGGCATTTTCGAGAACAGAGATGCTTCAGGACGGCCACGGTGCGACTTCAGCCCTTCACAAGATCACGCAGCAAGCGGCTTGCGCTTCATTGTTTCGCGCAGACCTGTCGCCAATGCTCCCATGCAAACCGCAATACAGGCTTCAATGACGAGGGTAATCCTGAGTCCCCAATGATCCGCGGCCCATCCGGACAACGCCGGACCAAAGCCGCCTCCTACCAGGGTGCCTACTGCAAACGTAAGGCCGATCGCCGTGGAGATTGAACCGGCAGGCACGCTCTCCGAAGGGATAGTTGACATGTAAAGAATGGATGCCCCGACCGGGGCCCACCCGAGGAACATCAGCACCCCCAGCACGCCGAGCGACGCCGAGCAGTAGAGCGCCGCAAGCGGGCATAGTGCTCCTAACGCGCCAGCAACGATGGCCGTCGGCTTGCGGCCCATTCGATCCGCCATGGCCGGGACGAGAACTCCGAGAACGATGCTCGAGATCCCGAGCACACTCATCAGCATGCTCATCTGCTGCGGCAGCAAGTGACGCTCGCGCACGAGAAATACGGGGAGATATCCCAAACCGATCAGCGAATGAGCCACGAACATCACAGAGAGCACCGAGCACAGCCAGACATTCCGCGCTCGGAGAAGGTGTCCGTAGCTATCTGCAATTCCCCGGACATCTGCATCGTCCGGCCTCCCTCCAGCTGTCGGCTCTTTAATGAAGGCAGCCACCAGAGCTGCAGAGATCAATCCCGGCACCGCAACCATAAAGAACCCGGTGCGCCAGCCGTGGTGGACTGCCCATTGAACCAGCGCGAGCGGTGCGATGAACCCGGACATCACGCCCGCCCCGAGCGTCTGCACGATGCCCATATTGGTGCCGCGGCGTGCCTCAGTTGACTCTATTGCGACGATCGACTGAGCGAGTGGCAGCACGGGACCTTCAATCAGTCCCATCAGCGATCTGGCGGCAAGGAGCTCGTGAAACGAACCAGCGAGGCCTGAGAGCACGGAGCAGAAGGAGAACAGGATTAGCACAGCCACGAGCGTCGACTGACGACGCCCCCATTTGTCGGCCAGTCGAGCTGTTAGGTAGCTCGAGACTCCGAACGGAACCCAGAATGCCGATACGACCGCGCCGAGCTCTCCGTTCGTCAGCCTCAGCGCAGGCACCACGAAGGGCAGGAGGTAGTTGATCCCCAGGAATTCAAAATTGACGACGGTGTAGACGAGGCAAAGGATTGCCACTACGCCAACTTCGTAGCGGCGCGATCCGCGATGCATCTCTGGCTCCCGGGGCCGGATTTTGCCTTAAGATAGCGCTGCGCAAGCGCTTGCGCAAGCGCTTGCGGAAATCAGGGGTCGCTGTAGAATTCGGGTGCGAACCGGGGCTGAGCGGAGACGTACTGTCGTGGCGAGCGCCGAGGCGAGTCTCATCCGTGCACAGCTGTTTCCGTCGAGAGCTGTTCGCGAATCCTCAATCGACGACTGGCGGAAGCAGGAGCTGCGCACGAGGGCGAATGACTCGCTGCCCACCGGCGTGAGCATACGGCCTGGTCGAATTGCGGGTCTTCCTTGCGAGTGGCTGGACGGGAGCTCGGACCTCTCGAATCGAGTGATCCTTTATCTGCACGGAGGCGGTTACGTTCTTGGCGGTTGCGCCACACACCGGAATCTCGCAGCGCGGCTCGCCCTGGCTGCCGACGCACGCGTGATAGTCCCGGAATACCGGTTGGCCCCGGAACATCCCTTTCCCGTTGCCGTCGAGGATGCCGCCGCCGTGTACGAGGCCCTGCTGGGATCCGGTATTTTTCCGTCCAGACTGGCGGTGGCGGGCGACTCCGCGGGCGGGGGCCTGGCGGCGGCCCTTTTGCTGTCACTTCGCGACTCACGCCGGCCGCTGCCCGCATTGGCGGTCCTGATTTCTCCTTGGTCGGACCTGAGTCTCTCCGGCGACAGTTACCGCACCCGGGCCGACCTCGATCCGATCGACCGTGTGTTTCCGTTGCGGCGCATGGCGCAGTGTTATCTCGGAAGAAACAATGACCCCAAGGCGCCATTGGCATCACCCATTTTCGCAGACCTGAGCGGTCTGCCACCGATGCTCGTCCAGGTGGGCGATCACGAAGTGCTGCTCGACGACGCCACCCGGCTTGCGCAGAAGGCTCGCGGCGCCCTTGTCGATGTTGAGCTCCAAGTATGGCCTGAGATGTGGCACGGCTGGCACCTTGCCGCCCCCGCGCTGCCTGAGGCCAACGAGGCAATATCTCAGGCGGGCGCCTACGTTCGGGCTCGGATGCCCTGCAGGTCTCTTCGGTGACGCCCGCGAGCACGTCTCCCCCGCTGGTCTTGATCCCGGGTGCCATGGCGACCCTGGTGGCATGGCGTTATCAGATCAGCGCCTTTTGCACCAGCCGCGAGGTAATCGTTCCCGACCAGCACTTTGCCCTCGAGACCATCCAGGCAATGGCGCAGGACATCGCACCACGCCTTCCGCCCTTTTTCGATCTGGTGGGCTGGTCGATGGGCGGGTATATCGTGTTCGAGCTGTACCCGCTGGTCCGCGAGCGCATCCGCAAGCTCATACTGATGTGCACAACGGCACGGGCCGACTCGGCGGAGACGCGACACAGACGCGGCGAGCTGCTCCGCAGTGTCGAAGCGGAGGGCATCCGGTCCGTTTATGAGCGCCAGATCGATTGCAATCTCGTCAACCGGGCACTTCTGGACACAGACTTCCGCGAGCAGGTGCTCACCGAGACCGAAAGACTGGGAGAGCGGACGTTGCGCAGGCAAATCGAGGCGATGACGAGGCGCCATGATTCGCGCAAATCGCTCGGCCAAATGACGTGTCCGACCCTCGTGATCGCCGCAAGGCATGACACCGTCACTCCCGTGGAATGTTCACTTGAAATGGCATCACTCCTGCCAAGCGCAATCTGCCACATTGTGGAGCTGGCGGGGCATGGTGCTCCGTGGGAGAGATCCGATGAGGTCAACGGGGTGATCGGCCGCTTCCTGGAGAGTTAGCCGGTTAGCCGGATCGTGCGGCTACGCACCGGCGACCGATGTCAGCGCGTAGTAGATCGCATCCCGGAGATTTCGCGGAAAGGCGCCGTCGGACCCTTCGAGAGCGGTGTTCGAGAGACTGACAACGGTCAATCTCCTGTCAGGATTGACGAACCAGTCGTTTCCGTAGGCCCCACCCCATCGCCAAGTACCGTTCTCGTGAGGCACACCCGCCAGCTGGCGATCCCGCAACACGCCAACGCCCAGGCCGTACGTCCATCCCGGAAGCGAAGTGGCCAGATGGGACGGTAGCGCATCATGGGTCAAGGCTGCTGCGCTGTCGCTCCGAAGCACCGGAGCGCCTCCTCTTCTGACTGCTTCCAATAACGACAGCAGATCCCTGGCTGTTCCGGCCATTCCGGCCCCGGCGGAGGGATAGGAGCGCGGATTCAGAATGCGCGACGGTGAGAACTGCAGCAATCCAAACTGACAGAGCATCTCATGCGGATCACTCATCCGCACGGGACGAGGCATTCCGTCTGCATAGGGTATGGCAAGCCGCCCGACCTTATCCGCCGAGACGTGGAACTCCGTATCAGTCATCCCCAGAGGTCCTGTTACGAGCAGCCGGACCAGTTCCGGCAACGGCGCACGCCCTGCGGACTCGAGTGCCGCTCCCAGCACGTCGGTCGCCAGGGAATAGCTCCACGCCCTCCCGGGCTCGCTGAGCAGCGGCAGGGACCCGAGTCTTTCCATCGCCTCTTGCATGGAGAGACCTGGCATGTCGAGGCCCGAGCTAACCCGCGCCTGCTGGTATGGGCTGCCCAGGGGTGTAAAGCCATAATCGAGGCCCGCCGTGTGGGTCATCAGCTGCCTGATCGTGATGGCTGGCTCCCTGCCGTCCTTCAATTTCGGTCTAAACTTCGCGAGCCACCGGCTCACTGGATCGTCTAGAGAGAGCATACGGCGTTCCACCATGGCAAGCGCCGCCACGGAAACGATCACCTTGCTGACGGAGGCCAGACGAAAGATCGTATCGGGCCGACTCGTCAATCGACCCTCCCTGTCTGCGAATCCCGCCGCTCGCTCATACACCACATCTCCATCGAGGGCAATGAGCACTGCCACGCCGACGAGCCGTTCTGTGTACAGCGCCGTGTCGATCGCCCGGTCGACGTATCGCGCCAGCCGCTGGCGGATATCAATACTTGTACGAGACCCTCGCTCCATATGTTCTCGGCGCGTCGTAGATGCCGTAGTACTTGCCATTCAGAATATACGCAAGATTCCTCACCGCCGTTCCTTCCAGATTGTGCGCAAAGAGCTCCGCCGTCCACCGCCCGGCCGGATCCGTATAAGTGAGGTTCGCACCGGTCCTCGTATAGCCTGGCACCCTGTCGATTGGCAAATTGAATTCCCTCAGGTAAGTCGTCGTCTGATAATAGGAGTCCACGGCTGGAGTCAGGATTGCTCCGTTGCCGAGGTCGAAGTCGTGCGCGTACCGAAGTCGGATGGAGAACTTCGGCGCCTTTGGAAGATAGTTTCCATCCAGTGTGGAATAGGAGAGATTCGATAGCACATCGACCGCGTTCTTGTAATCGGTAAACGTCGCGCTCAGCCAGTTCACAAAACCATCAAGGTGATCGCTACCGGTGGGCAACCAGTGGGCCTCGAGCTCGACGCCATGAATGTTCGCTGAGCCCGCATTCGTCGTGACCACCCCGAACGTATAGAGCTGGCTCACCTGAAGATCGGTTATGTTCTCGTAGAATGCCGCGCCGCTCATCCGGAATCGCCCGTCGAGGAGGCGCGTTTTCAGTCCCATCTCGTAGTTGATCGCCTTCTGAGGCTTGTAGGGAAGCGGCGGCGAGGCCTCGTTGATGCTCCCCTCCTTGAACCCGGTCGCAACGCTCAGGTATCCCAGGGTGTCCTTGCCGAAGTCGTGGTCCAATCCCGCCTTCCACGTAGTTCCGCTCCAGGAGCCCTGGCCGCTGAAATTGAGAAGCGCGCAGCCTGCGGGCGGATTGTTTGCGCCAAAACCGACATTCTCAGACGGAGGGAAATCACTCAACACGGCCTGAGGAGTGCTTGCCCCACAAAAGACGACCAGATCGTCTCCGTTGTGCTTCTCGTCATGGCTGTAGCGCACGCCTGCTTCGGCTCGCAGGGAATCGGTGATGCTGTAGGTGGCCTGGTCGAATATCCCATAGGCAGTCTGGGTGAGCTGGTTGCCGAGACTTCCGCGAATCAGCGCGGGTATGGCCAGCAGGTAATAGGTGGGATTGTCGTTGGAGCGCTCGTGATTATAGGAGATTCCGGCGACGTTCTTCAGGCGTCGCCCGTCATAGTTGAAGTTCACCTCGTGCATATAATTGCGGTTCGCAAAATCACCGAAGAACGCGTTGACTAGCTGCGGAGTACCGTCCGGGCCAGGAGGATTCGTCGAGCCACCGACATACTTGTCACGCAGACTCTGGTACCCTGCTATGTACGCAAGGGACAGACTCGGGGTGATATTCCAGTCGATGCGGGAGCGAACGGAGAAATTGCTGATGTTGAGGCTCGGCTCCGGAAACGGATTGATCGGCTGATCGTAGACACGCATCCCCTGCGCCGGCCTTCCATTCGGACCCAGCTCGATCCAGGCGCCGAAGGTACCCCGATTCTGGAAGTCCTCGGCGGTGAGCCGCCACGTCAAGTCATCGCTCGGCGTCCACAGAGCGGAGAGGCGTCCGCCGAAGTCGTCCGCCACGCCGTAGTTACGAGCCGTGCTGCCGTGCGTGTCGAAGTATCCATTGTTTCGGTGGCTCATGACCGCGGCTCTGACGGCGAGAGTACTGCCCAGCGGGACGTTGATCATCCCGTGCGCCTCGACGTCGTTGTAATTGCCCAGGGAGAAATCCGCTGCGGCGCCAAATGTATGCTCTGGCGGAGCGGTGATGACATTCACGGCGCCCGCGATGGTATTGCGTCCGTAAAGGGTACCCTGCGGACCGCGCAGCACCTCGACTCGCTCGAGGTCAAAGAAGCCGGTGCTCAGCCCTTCCGTTCGAGGCACGTAAACTCCATCAACGTAAAGGGCTACTGCGGGATCACCGAGATAATCAAAGAAATTCGAGGTGAGACCCCTGATCGTGAGGACGACAGCGTTTCCGAGGAAGTCATTGTTTCCGATCTCGAGATTCGGCACCTGGGTAGTCAGATCCTCTACCGTCTGCACCCCCGCGCTGGCCAGCTGGTCGGGCGTGAGCGCCGAAACGGCGATGGGCGCTTTACTCAGGAACTCGGAGCGCTTTTCCGCGGTGACAATCACCTCCTGGAGCTCACCCGCCGGTTGCTTGTCATCGGGAGCCGCGGCATTGTCGGCAAGACCGTGCTTGGGAAGCAGCACTGCCGCTAGCGCGGCCACGATAAGACCGTAACTGACGTTCATCACGTTCCCCCTATGACAGTCGCATTTCTATGGCCGTCGCGCATCAGCGCACAACGAGACTGCCTGCAGCATATCCGCACGCAAGCGCTTGCGCAAGCGCTTGCGCAAGCGCTTGCAGTTATCCGGCTTTCCGGCTATATAGATTGCGCTCGCCAGCTTGTGCTCGGGTGGCGCAGCGCCGGCTGAACCCGATGAAGAGGAGCCCACGAAATTGGCGACGATGGAAGATGTAGCGAGAGCGGCAAACGTCTCGATGACGACCGTATCGCACGTCCTGAATAGCACGCGCAAGGTCAGCGCGCAGACCGCGGCGGCCGTCCGGGACGCCATGGAGCGCGTGGGCTACGTTCCCAATACGGTGGCGCGTGTGTTGGCGGGTGCCCCTTCAAGAACGATAGGCGTTGCGATCTCTGCGCTGACCAATCACTACTTCAGCGAGACCGTTCGGGCGATTGAGACCGAGTGCGCCCGCAATGGACTCATGATGTTCTTCGCCGACACGCACGACGATCCCGAGCAGGAGCTGAAGGTCGTGCAGAGCCTGCACCAGAGACAGGTGGATGGGATCGTGCTGGCGCCGACTCCGGACGCCGAGATGCGCACCCTGCAATACCTCACCGCAAATCAGATTCCAGCAGTGCTGGTGGATCGCTCGGTGACCTGGCAGCTCGACCAAGTCGGCGTGGAGAACAAGCGATCGTCGACGCAGCTCGTCATGCACCTGATCGAGCACGGGCATCGTCGGATCGGGCTGGTTTCGGGCGCGCCCGGGCTCTCCACCACCGAAGAGCGCGTAGCCGGCTACCGAGCAGCGCTGAAGAAGGCCGACATACCTTTCGATGAAGACCTGGTTCGCTGCGGTGAGTCTCTTCTCGAGCCGGCACGCCTTGCGACCCAACAGCTCCTCGGCCTGCGCCATCCGCCGACGGCGATCATGGCCGCGAACAACCTGATGACGATCGGCGCGATGCATGCGCTGCGGGACGCGCGGATCGACGTACCGGGTAGGGTCGCTTTGGTAGGATTCGACGACTTCGACTGGGCGGACTACTTCAATCCGCGACTGACCGTGATCGCGCAGCCTCTCGAGGAGCTGGGTGCCAAGTCGGTGCAGCTCCTCATGAAGCGCATCAAGCAGCCGGACGAGAAACAGCACATTTTGAAACTCGCGCCGAGCCTGCGAATCCGCAACTCATGCGGATGCAAATGAGGGTAGCCGGGCGATGACTGCGCCCGTCTCATTGGGCATCGATCTCGGCACCTCCGAGCTGAAGGCCGTGCTGTTTGATGCTACCGGGGCCGTACTCGGGCATGCCCGTCACGAGCTCTCCGTGTCCAGAGAACACCCGGGCTGGGCAGAACAAGACCCCGAGGACTGGTGGCGAGCGTGCGTGGCAGCTCTCGACCAAGTGCGAAAGATCAGCCCGGCGGCGTATGCTCGAGTGCAATGCATTGGCCTCGCCGGCCAAATGCATGGCGCTGTCCTGCTCGACCGGCGCGACACCTGTCTGCGCAGGGCGATTCTGTGGAACGACTCCAGGGCGCTCGGCGAAGCCACCGCACTCGCCGAGCGATACCCGTCCTTCTCCGAAATCATAGGCAGTCTTCCCATGGCCGGGTTCACTGCACCCAAACTGCTCTGGCTCAGGGAACACGAGCCGGAGGTCTTCGAGGCCGTCGACTGTATCCTATCGCCTAAGGATTACCTACGATTGAGACTCACCGGGGAGAGGAAGACCGACGTGTCGGATGCCTCCGGCACCTCCTGGCTGAATGTGCGCGAGCGCCGTTGGTTCGAGGCCATGGTTCAGGCAACGGGCCTGGAGCTTCGGCAGCTGCCCATGGTCCTGGAGAGCGATGAGATCAGCGGGACCTTGACGGCGTCCGCTGCCGGCCTCCTTGGACTGTCCGCAAATACCATCGTTGCCGCAGGAGGGGGCGACAATCCCGTGTCCGCAGTCGGTGTTGGCGCCATTGATCCCGGCGACGCAATCATCAACCTGGGTACCAGTGCTGCTATCGCGTCCATCGCCGATCGGTTCATCGGTAATGCATCAACGGGGGTTCACGGTTACTGCCATGCGCTACCGAACAGGTGGTACGCGATGGGTGCCATATTATCGGGCGCGAGTGCCCTCCGGTGGGCCGCCGGCCTGCTATCGCAGCCCAACGAACAGGCGTTGCTCGATCGTGTTTCGCAGGACGCTCCCTCCGAGCTTCCGGTCGCTGTCAGCGCGCCACTCTTCCTCCCATATCTTGCCGGGGAGCGTACGCCCCATAACGACCCTCTGGTCCGTGGAGCCTTCCTGAACCTGGGGTATGACACCTCGGCCGGGCTACTCGGCTACGCCGTCCTGGAAGGGGTTGGTTTTGCCCTTCGGGATGCCCTGCGCTCGGTCGAATCGACTGGCGCGCACGTATCGACATGCTCGCTGGTTGGAGGTGGTGCGAGAAGTCCCTATTGGGCGCAGCTGCTTGCAGACATTCTTGGGTGCGAGCTACGCAGTCTCTCGAGCAGTGAGCTCAGCGCCTCGATTGGCGCCGCAAAGCTCGGATTCGCGGCGCAGGGACTTCAGCCCGAGCTTTTACGTGCGGGACGTAGTGTCAAGGCGGCATACCGACCGCGGCCAACTCACCAAGCGGCACTACATGAGCGGTACGAACGATTCCGTCGGCTATTCCCTGCCGCGCAGAGCCTTCACGATACTCAGCGAAAGTAGGCGCTCGAACCGGTCGCGACGGCTCACCGCGGATTTCGCTCCGCAATGGACAGCGATGAGCCGGTATACGTACCGCCAGCCCACCGTTCATCTGTTCATCTGTTCGGCTGTTTCGCCGCAAAGATTCCGCCAATCGACCCGGCAGCCGATTGCCGGGCGCGAAGGTGAAAGCCGCCGACCGCGCGGCTGGCGCGGACTTCTCCTCCTCCGGCCAGGCACAGCTATAGAGCCATAGAGCCCGCATTCGCTGAATGTGGCGAGCACCGCCAGCCGGCGGGTTCCCTTACGCAATTGCGTTTCCCAGCGTCGCCGGTGTGCCGAACAGCCGAACAGGCTCTTCGGATGTCTGGATGCAAAGAATCCGCCAAGCGAACCGGCCGCCAAACGTCAGGCTCGAGAAAACTAGAGCACAAGTTTTTGATTCCATTGGTGGAAAGGGAGGACTCGGACGCTCCAGCCCGGCACTGTGAGGGATGTACGCCGGGCTCGACCACAGACGATCGAGTTTCTCTCGAGAGGACGACCGAACATTTGAGCCGCTGATCCTATCCGTTTACTGACCGAGTCTGCACCCGAAAGCAACGGGACGCACCGGCACGGCCCGACTTATAATGCGCTCGCAACGGAGAGACCGCGGAAAGGGTCGAGTATGCTTCGACGCCCTGGTCTGCGGCGAGAGACTCCCATCGGCTCCATGAGAGAATCGTCTCGGCCGCGCGCAGCAACTCTCACGAGAACATGACATTGAAAATTGGTGTAGCAACCTGCCAGTTCCCTGTGAGCAGCGACATCCGAGACAACTTTGACTTCGTGCGCTCTCTCATGCAGGAGGCCAAGGTACGAAGCGCCGACGTCGCGCACTTTCCGGAAGCCTGTCTTTCGGGTTACGCAGGAAATGATCTCGCCACGAACGAGCACATCGATTGGGATTTGCTGACTACAACTATCAGGAAGGTCATGGCATTAGCGGCCTCATTAGAGCTGTGGGTAGTCCTCGGGTCGGCCCATCGATTGACGCCGCCTCACAAGCCCCACAACAGTCTCTACCTCATCAGCAATCGCGGTCAGATCGTTGACCGTTATGACAAGCGTTTCCTCTCCGGCGACCCGGCGTGCACGACGGGCGATCTCGCCCACTATTCTCCCGGCAACCATTTCAGCGTGATCGACATCAAAGGAGTCCGCTGTGGCGCGCTGATTTGCGTGGACTGCCGATACCCTGAGCTTTATCGCGGTTACAAACGCCTCGGCGTTCAGCTGATGTTTCATTCGTACAATGCCGCACACGTCAGTCAAAGTAAGTGGATGGAGATCGAAGCCGACGTTGGCGTTGAGAATCATCCGCTTAATCCAGCGACCACGCTCCCGGGAATCACGCAGCCAGCGATGATGCTGGCCGCCGCCGGCAGCAATCACATGTGGATCAGCTGTGCAAATTCATCAGCAAATCGCGCCTGTTGGCCAAGTTTCTTTGTTCGACCGGACGGTGTGATCACCGGTCGACTCGGCCTAAATGACGCAGGAGCCATAATTTCCACGGTGGACACGCAGGCCCGGTATTACGATTCGACCGCCTCATGGCGCGAGCGCGCCATGAATGGCATCCTGCACAGCGGGGAACTCGCAATAGATGCTCGTTCCGATAGCCGCACGACGATTTAGCCGGACGACGATGCCCACGACGATAGCAAGCCACGAATGTTACATGCGGTGCGCACGTAGCGCGCAACGGTGATCGGGGGGCGAACGAGCACGGTTTTAAAAAGGTCCCTTTATCCGGCCTTCTATGCTTCCCATGCGTCTGCCGGAACGGCACTGCGCCCGACCTGATGCCAGTGGCGGCGCTCCGTCAATGTTGCACTGTTGTACGATGGCTGCACTGCGCAGAGTTACCGACCCACTGCGCCCCGGATCGTCGGCGAGCGTTACCATGCCGGCCACAGGGAACTGCTGCTGATGATCGCCGCGACCGCGAGAGCTATCCGCTGGCGACGGTCTTCGGTCGACGCTATCCGGTCACCTCGCTCCTTCTGCAATCTGGCGTGGAACATCTAGATGTCATCGCGCGCCATTGTCCGACTGAGATCCGGCCGCAAAAATCCAAAGGCGTCTAAGACGTCAATCCACTAAACTGTCCTCGCTGCGCCCCTCCTTTTATTCGCGGTCAGCCGATGCGTTGGATGACCCGTTCCCTGGATTTGGTTCATGATGATACCGCCTCCGCCGAGCGACTCGTTCGAGATCAGGCCGACTCTGGCTGGACGAGCCACGGCCCTCGGGTTGGCGGTTCTCTATTTCGCCATTGTCGCCGGCGCGGTAGTGGCTTGGACCTTCCTACCCGCGCTCCACGGCAACCAACTGTCGCTTTCGCTGCAGTTGCTACAGGAGGCCGCCTGGGCTGCCAGCGCCCTGGCGGCGCTGGTGATTATGGCAGCCGTCCGACACGAGTCGATATCACGCTGGGGCTTCGCGACGAACGGCGCGTGGCGGGACTTCCGCCTCGGGCTCACCACAGGATTCGCGCTGATGGCAGGCTCACTGGGCGTCATTGCCATCGCGGGTGGCTGCAGATTCAGCGGCGGTGCAGCGCCGATCGGCCGTATCATGGGTGCAGCAGTCTTGTACTGCCTGTACGACCTCGCGGTAGGATTATTCGAGGAAGCGTTCTTTCGATCATTCTTTCTGGTGCAGCTGTCGAGGGCCCTCAGCTTCTGGCCGGCCGCAATCATCACCGCAATTGTCTTCTGCCTCGCCCATGGAGGAAACATCAACGAAGCACCGTTGGGCCTTGTGGTAGCGGCTCTGGGCGGCCTCGTTCTCGCTTACTCCTTCCGGCGCGCGGGCGCCCTTTGGTTCGCGATCGGCTGGCACGCAGCCTACGACTTCACTGAGGATTTCGTCTTTGGCGTCCCAGACAGCGGCAACGCCGTGCGACAGGACACGTTGCTGCATACGACACTGCACGGACCAACCTGGCTGACCGGCGGCAAGATCGGACCGGAGGCCAGTGTGGTCACCTTCGCTGCGCTCGTGGCGTTGACGGTCTTCGTCCGATTCAGGCTATCGGATCGCCAGGCCTGACGGGCACGAAGTCTTTCGGTAGCAGCGCGCGGTTACGCTGCTGCGCTCGTCGGATGGCTCAGCTTGGCAGTGGGAGCACAGTCCCCGACTCTATGACGTATAAAGCTCAATTCGCCGCTTTCGATGTGGCCACTCGGTCGCTGCCGCTCCAACAGCGCCCTCCTACAGTTCCACGCAAACCCTTCCGAAGTGCTTTTGAGACTCGAAGTATTCGAACGCAGTGGGGACATCCTTCAGAGGGTACTGACGATCGATGATGGGCTTCAGGCGATTCGCTGTTGTGGCGCGACTCATATACCTCTTGGTCGATTCTGCTCCCTACCATGATCCCACTGGTACGAATGTGATTCGAAAACAGCGTCGGGATAGCAACTTCACCAATAAACCGGTCAAGACGCCGATCAAGGCAATATGCGCACCTGTGCGGCATGCCGCAATTGATTGCATCAAGGTAGCTGGGCCAGCGACCTCGATTACGTGATCGACCCCACGCCGATCGGCGAACTCCTTGGCCTTTTGTCCCCAGTCCGGTACGGTCTTATAGTTGATAACGACGTCCGCGCCCAGTTGCTTCAGCTTCTCCAGTTTTTTATCCCACGACGATGTAGCGATTACCCGCGCGCCCGCAGCTTTGGCAAATTGCAACGCAAAAAGTGATACCCCTCCGGCGCCAAGGATCGGCGCGTCGTCCCCCGGCTTCACTCGGCCGCGGACGACCAAGCCTCTCCAAGCCGTCACTCCCGCACAGGGAAGCGTGGCAGCCTCAGGGTAGTTGACGGCATGAGCGCAACGTCTGCGGTGCAACACTGCGACCCAATCGATGCTGGGGCGACTTTGACCTGTTCTACGATGCCGCTCCTAGTCCTGGAGGTAGGCTGAGGGAGACTAAATGCGTTTGGCCGCGGCCTATCTTTTCATTGCGAGTCTTGCCTGCCAGTCGATCCTCCTGGCAATGCAGCTGCGCACATATCGCAAGACTGGGCACTCGAGCCTGGCCATCCTCGCCCTCGGCAGCGCCTTGGCCATCCTATACGTCGGATTTGGGTTCGCCGCTGGCCTGCATGCCCCCGGCACAGCGACTTCCTGGTGGCTTTACTTGGTCATGGAGATCGTGTTCGCCGCGCAGATCGTGCTTGCAATATGGGGCTCCTGGTCGCTGTTTCGGGCGTTCGCAGTACGCAACGGCGGGGATGACCTCGAGATCAAGCGGCCCGAGGTATCCATTCCCCAGATGGCGGGACGCAGTGCCAATTTCCCGACGAATGCGTCCGACGCGACATTCGAGATGAGCAGAGGGGGCACACTGGCCCGCCTTTTCCGGCTCTGGACGCTGAGACGTGTGGACAACATCGCGAGCCTGGCCACCGAGCGTTCGGTGACGCTACTCCTCTTGATCTCAGTGACACTCCGGGCGGGTCTTGATCGACTGCGCGCCGGCTCGGGTGCGTCGTTCAACGTGTTTGGCATTCCGGAGCTCGGCCTGACGGCACTGATGTTACTAGCTCTCGCCTTCGTGCTCGCAAGACGGTCGCATCCGCAGCTGCCGTATCGCCAATCCCTGTTTATCGTCTTCACAGCGCTGCCGGTCTTGATTGTGCTGGATCACTTTAGCGACTGGTGGGCGGCCACAATCGCGTTGGTCCTATATGCGCTGGTTTACGTATGGCAAGCTCTGCGCACCTTCTCCGGTGCAGCACAGCCCCGGGCCGTCGCTCTTTCCATAGCGCTGGCGTGCGGCTGCGTGTGGCTTGGCCATGAGGTTTATCTCTTTCCGTCGTTATGGCTACCGAAGGAGACAGATAGCGCCGCGGATTCGACCTGGAAGCCTGGTGTCAGTGAGGCGCTTCTGTTCGATCAGCAAAGCCGGATCGATAAGGCCCTAACCGGTGTGTCAGTCAGTGATGGGGCAGTACCGTCGGTGTTCTTTGTCGGTTTCGCCGGCGTTGGTTCTCAAAAGGTGTTTGCAGAGGAAATCGAGTTTGCGTCCCGGATCGTCGCCGAGCGTTACCATGCCGGCCACAGGGAACTGCTTCTTATCAATGATCGACGCGACCGCGAGAGCTATCCGCTGGCGACGGTCTCGGGGCTGCGCTATGCGTTGAAAGGAATTGCCCGAAAAATGAATCTGCAGCGCGACATTCTATTTCTGTCGCTGTCCTCGCACGGCTCGGACGAGCCGGAACTCTCGGTATCCAACGAATCCCTAGACCTGAACCAGGTCACCGGCGAGAACTTGATACAAGCGTTGCGCGACTCGGGTATCCGATGGCGGATCATAGTGATATCTGCCTGTCATGCGGGAGCCTTCATACCGGTCCTCAAGGACCCAAGCACCATCATTATCACAGCTGCGGCCTCAGACAGGACTTCGTTCGGCTGTTCGGACGACCGAGACCTCACTTATTTCGGTGAGGCGTTTTACCGCGAGGCGCTGCCCACAGCATCCAGCCTCGAACAGGCCTTTGCGCTGGCACAATCCGCAATCGCCAAGCGCGAAGCCGCGGAACACATTACACCCTCAGAGCCGCAGGCATATTTCGGTGCCGACCTTGAACGAGTGTTGGCGCAGCACCCGGTGAGAGAAGCCGTGGGCGCCCATGATTAGAACGCGGTCCGTCGGATGGCTGCCGAGGCCGGCGCGGGCGAGTGGATTATCGCCAGGTCATCGTCGAGCCCCTAGCCGCGCGAGCGTCTGGGCGGCTCCCCTCGAAGCCTGATCGATAGCTGCGCCGAATTTCCGCTGACCGGCCGGCACAGCAAATGCCATGCTCGAAAGGATGCACCTTAACTATATGATTCATTGGTGGAAAGGGAGGGACTCGAACCCTCGACCCCGGCATTATGAGGTGCCTTCGCCCATTGGCAGGGGCGGAGAACGCGACAAATCCGCTCGGAGCCCGGATGAGGCTGCGGAGAGAAGTCACGGCCTCCAATCTTCGAGCTCAACATCGAGGTCGGCGAAGCGATCAGGTACCTTCGTTTCACGGAGGGCGGCAAAGTGACGGTCCGATATCTCACTTGCCAAGATGGTCCGGCGGTCGCGCAGCCTCAGCCATCCGTCGTCCTCTGCGGGAACCGGCCCGGGCCGCGGCCGCCCCTTTTTGATGACCGCCACTGGCTTCTTGACCGCCGTTATTTATCTGCTGCCCCAAGGTTGGCGGTGAAGCCAATGGGCCGGCGCGTAGGCGCCGGCGGGTTCATGAGCTGGCGTATCGCCGAAAGGATGGCGGCGATCGCTTGGTCATGGGTGGTGAGCTTCCTCTGTATGCGCGCCTCGAGCTCATCGAGGCGTCCTGCGAGCTCCTTGTTCGAGGCCAAAAGCTCCCGCAGCTTGACGAAGGCGCGCACGACGTAGACGCCCGTCTCGACGGCACGCGGGCTGTTCAGGACATTGGCGGCCTGGATGGCGCCGTGCTCAGTGAAGGCGTGCGGCCGGTACTTGATGTTGCTGCCCCGACCGCTGTTCAAGATCGCAAATTGCGATCTTGAAAGTTCCGCCTCCTCCTGGGTAAGCCGAAACATGAAATCCTCGGGGAACCGCCGGGCATTGCGCTTGACCGCCTCGTTGAGGCGCCCGGTCGTCACGCCGTAGATCGCGGCGAGATCGCGATCGAGGATCACTCGGGTGCCCCTCAAGACGAGGATGGACCGCGTGATGTGCCCGACCGACATTATGGCGCCATAAGAAGCCATCGGAAGCTCCACTTTTAGCCGCAGGAAGGCTCATCGGCCGACCTAGCCGAAGTCTTTGTAACACTCGACCTACGCGTTCTCAATAGGGTAAAAGTTTGAATCGTGAGTCAACGGACGCTCATTAGCACGCCGACATTGGGCGTCCTAATATGTGCGGGACACACCGGCGAACCTTCCGTCGAACTGCTGCACTAGTTACCATGTCGTCGCCAATCACAGGGGCAGAGAGCGCGACGATTCAGCCGTCGTCCTGGACACTTGAGGTCACAGTTTGGGGATGGATAAAGAAATTCTGTTGATGCCAAACCCAGGGAAGGCCGACATTTAGGCGGTTTCCGAGTCAGTTCTGGAGTAATTCGCATGCATGAAGAACGTGCATGCGAACTCCCCATGCTGTACGGCTCGGGTGCGACGCTTCGGACCTCGACGACGACAGTGTGTGAAGTGTGGCCGCACGTGGACTATTCGGCCGAGAAAGCGAGGTCGTCCGCGTCATCGCATGTCGCCCGCGGTGCTGGGGGGTACTCGTGGAGGCGTTGACCGTCAGGCAGCTGTACTCGCAGCACGCCCGAGTGACTTGCCAGCATATCGGTATCGCTTCCGCCAGGCGCTTAGGCACTGGGTTGCGCTACCCGCCTGGCAAAGCATCCCCCGCGGCCCTCTCGTGTTGCTGGCCGACGGCCTATGGTTCGAGTTCGACGGTATTCCATGGGTGCTGGATCTGATGGCGCTCAAGCCTCGCAGCAGCAACCGAACCGCCTTCCTCGATCCTGTACTACTGCCCGGCAGAGACGGCACAGGTCGCTGGCAGAAGGCCATAGGGGCTATTCCCACCGGCGTGCGAAAGCGCGTAAAAACTCTCGTGGTAGACAATTTGCCAGGGATGCACAAGATCGCTGCCCAACAGCAGTGGTCCTTGCAGCTGTGTCACTTCCACTTGTTGCTGAAATTACGGGCACAACGTGGCCGAGTACGCTACCGGCTTCGGGGTGGGGGCCGTACGCGAGGAGATCCAGTGGCTCATCCGCCAAGCGCTCGAGCTGCCCGATGGTCGCAAGCTCAATGCCATGGTTAACCGGCTGCGTCGCCTATCCAAGGGCGACTGCGGGACAGAACGCATCCAAGCCCAGCAGTCCCGGCAACCAAAATGCCAGGCTCAGAAATATGATAATAACTTATTGATTTTATTGATGGAAAGGGAGGGACTCGAACGTAAGCCCTCCGGCATCCCCGTTCTTTCGGCCGTGATCTGATGGCTCGATGCTCCTGGCAGCGGCAATCGGCCGCATGCCGAGGGCATGATGATGAGCGATGAGACGCGAGGAGAGCT